>JAESFY010000212.1_pt1 | contig 20140 bp, 15 predicted proteins | sample 9266201 | NCBI WGS metagenome assembly JAESFY01 (sample SAMN14515071, study PRJNA621656) | algae metagenome | isolation source: Nodosilinea sp. WJT8-NPBG4 and co-occurring heterotrophs from soil, lower... | place: USA: Pinto Basin, Colorado Desert, California | collected 2006-05-27 | reverse complement strand
GTCGCTCGGGTACATCGACAAGGCCTACGACTTCGTCAAGGAGACCGTCGCGCACGGCGGCACCATCCTCTTCGTCGGCACCAAGAAGCAGGCGCAGGAGATCCTCGCCGAGCAGGCGACCCGCGTGGGCCAGCCCTACGTCAACCAGCGCTGGCTCGGTGGACTCCTCACGAACTTCCAGACGATCGCGAAGCGTCTCGCCCGCATGAAGGAGCTCGAGGAGCTCGACTACGAGAACCCGTCCGCTTCGGGCTTCACGAAGAAGGAGCTCCTGCTCAAGAAGCGCGAGCTCGACAAGCTGCACAAGTCGCTCGGTGGTATCCGCAACCTCACCAAGACGCCGTCCGCCCTCTGGGTCGTCGACGCCAAGCGTGAGCACCTCGCTATCGACGAGGCGAAGAAGCTCGGCATCCCGGTGATCGGCATCCTCGACACCAACGCCGACCCCGACGACTTCCAGTACCCGATCCCCGGCAACGACGACGCGATCCGCTCGGTCTCGCTGCTCACGCGCATCATCGCTGACGCAGCGGCAGAGGGCCTCCAGCAGAAGCACAACCCGGAGACGGGCGACGCTGAGCCGCTCGCCGACTGGGAGAAGGAGCTTCTCGAGACCCCGGCTGACACCGCTGCTGAGGCTCCGGCCGAGGATGCAGCTGTCGAGGCTCCGGCCGAGGATGCCGCTGTCGAGGCTCCGGCCGAGGATGCCGCTGTCGAGGCTCCGGCCGAGGATGCAGCCGTCGAGGTTCCGGCCGACGACGCCGCTGCTGAGGCTCCGGCTGAGACCGACGAGGCTCCCGCAGCAGAGGCCACCGAGGCCCCCGCTGAGGCAGACGCCAAGTAATTACGCGACCACCACACACATCACGAAGCAAGGAGCCACCACACATGGCCAACTTCACCATCGCCGATCTCAAGGCGCTCCGTGAGCAGCTCGGCACGGGAATGGTCGACACCAAGAAGGCGCTCGAGGAGGCTGACGGCAACGTCGAGAAGGCCACCGAGATCCTGCGTCTCAAGGGTGCCAAGGGCAACGCGAAGCGCGCTGACCGTTCCACCAGCGAGGGCCTCATCGTCGCTCGCGAGCAGGACGGTGCAGTGACGCTGATCGAGCTCGCCTGCGAGACGGACTTCGTCGCGAAGAACGAGCGCTTCATCGCGCTGGCCGACAAGGTCGCCGACGCTGTGGCCGCCGTCAAGGCCGATTCGGTCGAGGCAGCTCTTGCCGCCCAGGCGGGCGACAAGAGCGTCGAGCAGGTCATCTCCGAAGAGGCCGCGATCATCGGCGAGAAGGTCGAGCTGCGCCGCGTGCGCACGATCGCAGGTTCCAACGTCGAGGTCTACCTGCACCGCACGAGCAAGGATCTCCCTCCGCAGATCGGTGTCGTCGTCGCCTACACGGGTGACGATGCCGAGACCGCTCGCAGCATCGCGCAGCACATCTCGTTCGCGAACCCGTCGTATCTCTCCCGCGAGGACGTTCCGTCCGACGCCGTGGAGAAGGAGCGCGAGATCGTGACCGAGATCTCTCGGAACGAGGGCAAGCCGGAGGCGGCGCTGCCCAAGATCGTCGAGGGTCGTGTCTCCGCGTTCATCAAGCAGGTCGCTCTGCTCGAGCAGGACTACGCCAAGGACAGCAAGCTCTCTGTCGCCCAGGTGGCGAAGGACGCCGGTATCACCGTGACGGACTTCGCGCGCTTCAAGGTCGGCGCGTAACATCGTCGAAGGGGTTCGGATCAACGCGATCCGGACCCCTTCTTCATGCCCAGAAGGCACTATCTTGAATCGGGACGAGAGGATCACCCCCATGACCGAAGGCAATGGACGCCGTCGCGTTCTTCTGAAGCTCTCCGGTGAGGCGTTCGGCGCCGGCCAGCTGGGAGTCAACCCTGACGTCGTCAGCCAGATCGCGCGCGACATCGCCGCGGCCGTCGACCGCGTCGAGATCGCGATAGTCGTCGGTGGCGGCAACTTCTTCAGAGGAGCTGAGCTCAGCCAGCGTGGCATGGACCGCGGTCGAGCAGACTACATGGGCATGTTGGGCACCGTGATGAACGCCCTGGCCCTGCAGGACTTCCTCGAGCAGGCCGGCGCGCCGACCCGGGTGCAGTCCGCCATCTCGATGACCCAGGTCGCCGAGCCGTACATCCCGCTTCGTGCCGAGCGTCACATGGAGAAGGGCCGGGTAGTCATCTTCGGCGCCGGTGCCGGTCTCCCGTACTTCTCCACTGACACGGTCGCCGCACAGCGTGCCCTCGAGATCGGTGCGCAGGAGGTCCTCGTCGCCAAGAACGGCGTCGACGCGATCTACACCGCCGACCCGAACAAGCACGCCGATGCGGAGCGCATCGAGCGCGTCACGTATCGCGACGCGCTGCAGCGGGGGCTCAAGGTGGTCGATTCCACCGCGTTCAGTCTCTGCATGGACAACAACATGGACATGCGCGTGTTCGGAATGGAACCTGCCGGCAATGTCACGCGTGCGCTCCTCGGAGAACCGATCGGCACTCTCGTCACAGCCTGAGCGCCTGACGGTGCTCGCGGGCCATGCCCGATAGAATTCCAGAACACCCCGACGATAGGAGTCACCGTGATCGCGGATGTCCTCGCTGAAACCACCTCCCGTATGGCACGAGCGGTCGAGGCCGCCAAGGAGGACTTCTCCACGGTGCGCACCGGTCGCGCCAACCCGCAGCTCTTCCAGAAGGTGCTCGTCGACTACTACGGGACGCCCACTCCGCTCGCTCAGCTCGCGTCGCTGGCGAACCAGGAGGCACGTACGCTCATCATCACGCCCTACGACAAGACGGCTCTGAAGGGCATCGAGCAGGCTATCCGGGACATGCCGAACCTCGGCGCGAACCCCACGAACGACGGCAACCTGGTTCGTGTGACGATGCCGGAGCTCACTGCCGAACGTCGCAAGGAGTACGTCAAGCTCGTCAAGACCAAGGCTGAGGATGCCAAGGTGCACGTGCGCGGGATCCGTCGCAAGGCGAAGGACGAGCTCGACGGACTCAAGAGCGATCTCGGTGAAGACGAGATCGCCAGGGGAGAGAAGGAACTCGACGCCCTCACGCGCCAGCACGTCGACCTCATCGACGACGCACTCAAGCGCAAAGAGGCTGAACTCCTCGAGGTGTAGGCGGTATGTCCGACGAACCGACCGATCACGGCGCCGACAAGCCGCAGACGCGCCGCGAGGCGCGCGACTCGTCGACCTCGACCGGCGCCATCCCGGTGGTCGACACAGCCTTCCCGGCGTTCGACACCTCGAGCATCCCGCCACGTCCACCCCTCCCTGCCGAGGAACGCGCGATGACCGAGTCCCCTCTGGACACCGCTGATCACAATGCGATCAGAGAGCAGTGGCGAGCCGCGCGCGACGAGTTCGGCACTCACGTCACCCATGCCCGTGGTCAACTCGACCAGGCGAACGAGCGCATCAAGGAGCGCACGGGCCGCGACCTGGTCCTCGCGATCCTCATCGGGCTCGCGTTCGGTGCCGCGCTGCTTGCGTCGCTGCTGTTCATCAAGGTCCTCTTCGTGCCGTTCGCGCTGGCTGCCGCGCTGCTCGGTGTCTACGAGCTCTCATTGGCATTGCGTGCGTCAGGCCGACGAATCGACGTGATCCCCCAGTTCATCGCTGCGACTCTGCTCGTGCTGTCCGCGTTCTTCCTCGACCTGTGGTTCGTCTGGGTCATGCTGTTCTTCGCCGTCGCGTTCGTGATCGTCTGGCGACTCGTCGCCCAGATGATCGCCAAGGACGGCAGAACCTACGGCGATGTCCTGACGGACGCGGTCATCGGCGGGTTCGTGCAGATCTACGTACCCTTCCTCGCTGCCGTCGCGCTGATCCTGCTCAAGCAGGAGGGCGGCCAGTGGTGGGTACTGAGCTTCATCGCGATCGCCGTCGTGGCCGACACCGGCGCGTATGCTGCCGGACTAGCCTTCGGACGCCACCCGATGGCCCCGAAGATCAGCCCGAAGAAGACCTGGGAGGGCTTCGCCGGTGCCGTGGTGGGTTCGATCACGGCCGGCGTCCTCCTCGCGATCTTCCTGCTGCGGCTGCCCTGGTGGATCGGTGTGATCTTCGGCGTCGCGATCCTGCTGTCCGCGACCCTCGGCGACCTCGGCGAGTCTATGCTCAAGCGTGATCTCGGGATCAAGGACATGAGCTCCTGGCTTCCGGGACACGGAGGGCTCCTGGACCGACTCGACAGCATCCTGCCTTCGACGGTTCCGGCGCTGTGCCTGTATTTCCTCTTCTCCTCCTGGGTGGTGCTGTGATGGTCTCCGACGACGTACAGGCTTCGGACGGCGCGGCGCAGGGCCCGCCCGCATTCTCTCTGACGACGGGTCGTGTGCGCGGCTACCACCGTGCCGCCGTCGACACCTTTCTCGCGGCCGCCAGGGCCGCGTTCGAAGGAGACGTCGAAGACCTCAGCGCTGCCGACGTCCGCGTGGCATCCTTTCCGCTCGTCAAGAACGGCTATGTCGTGGCCGAGGTCGACGCAGCACTCGGTCGAGTGGAGGATGCGCTGGCAGCGCGGGCGCGCGACCGGGCCGTTCGCGCGCAGGGCGCGGGGGCATGGGTCGAGCAGGCTCGTGATGATGCCCAGGTCATCCTCGACCACCTCGCGCGTCCGAAGCGGCGGCGTTTCGCACGCACGGGAGTTCTCACCTTCGGCTATCGGATCGATGAGGTCGATCACGTGGGCACCCGCATCGCGCGCTATCTGCGGGATGGTGAGCCGCTCACGGCCGAGCAGCTGCGCTCGGCGGCGTTCCGTATGCAGCGCGGGGGCTACCGAGAAGAGCAGGTCGATGCCCTGCTCGATGCCACGGTCGACGTGATCCTGGCTGTTCGCTGAGCGTTCCGATGGCCGACCCGGGCGTCACCGGGTAGACTTCCACTCATCGTGAACTCCCGAAACGACATGACACCTCATCGCAAAGACGTCACGCCTGTGCCCGCATCGGCGACTCTCTCGGCGCGCACGGGCAGTCGCCGACGGGGCGTCGTGGGATTCTTCAGCGCTCTGGCAGTCGTCGGTTTCGCGGCCGCCATGGTGGCACCGACCGGCGTCGCGCTCGCTCAGCAACCCGAAGCGGTCGGTCCCGAGTCGGCGTACTCCGCCGCGCTCACCGAGACGCAGAATCTCACTGTCACGGCAGAGGGCGCCGCCATCGCGCCCGTTCAACGAGGCACGTTCTCGGTCTACGTGACCCCCAAGCCCACGCCGACGCCGACGCCGACGACGGCGTCTTCCGGTTCCTCCGGCTCGTCGAAACCGGGTCCCAGCGGTCCCCTCTTCTACACCGGCGGGGGAGCCCCTGCTGAGTGGATGGCGGCAGCCGGCATCGCCGAGTCCGACTGGGGCTATGTCGACTACATCGTCTCCCGCGAGAGCGGGTGGAACCCGAACGCGACGAACAAGTCCTCGGGCGCCTGTGGTCTCGTACAGGCACTGCCCTGCAGCAAAGTCCCGGGCAATGGCTACGACCCGGTCGACAATCTGCGCTGGGCGACGGGATACGCCACGGGTCGATACGGCAGCTGGGCCGGGGCTCACGCCTTCTGGACGAACAACCACTGGTGGTGAGCCGGCGTCATGGCACGCTCCCGCAGACGCCGTCCGGCGCGCCCTGACACCGACGACTCGCTCGATCGTCTCCTCTCCTCGTGGAAGCGGACAGAAGTTCGTCGCGGCTCGGAGTGGACCGTACAGCCGGTGTCGGCTGTTCAGGCCCTGAAAGAGTACATCTGTCCTGGGTGCGGACGCAGCGTGGTGCCGGGAACCGCACACCTCGTGGTCTGGCGCGCAGACGGAGTCCTCGGCGATGCCGCCGATCTCGCCGCGCGACGACACTGGCACACACACTGTTGGAGGATTGCGTGAGCATGGAGATCCGTGGACCGATCGAGCTGCCGGCGCTGCGCGAGGACATCGTGCTGGAGACCGCCGACGAGCTGACACTCGTCGGAGAGCTCGCGATGCCTGAGTCATCGGCGCCTGCGGCCACGCTGGTGACACTTCACCCGCTTCCGACGGCCGGCGGGTTCATGGACTCGCACATCATCCGCAAGGCCGCCGCTCGGCTGCCTGCGCTGGCCGATCTCGCGGTGCTGCGCTTCAACACCAGAGGCACCACCTCGCCACGTGGCACGAGCGGTGGGGTGTTCGACGGGGGAGCCGCAGAGCAGTTCGACGTCGCAGCCGCGATGGAGTTCGTGCGCGAGCGAGGCCTTCCGCGCCCGTGGCTGCTCGGCTGGTCGTTCGGCACCGAACTCGCCCTGAAGTACGGGCGGGAGCACGACGTCGAGGGCATCATCCTCCTCTCCCCGCCGCTCCATCGGGCGACGGATGCCGAGGTTGCGGCGTGGGCGGACTCCGACATCGATGTGGTCGTGCTCGTTCCCGAGCTCGACGACTACCTCCGCCCGGCCGAGGCACGTGAGCGATTCGCCTCGATCCCTCGGGCGAAGCTGATCGCCGTCGAGGGCGGCAAGCACCTCTGGGTGGGGGAGAGCCAGACCCGGCGTGTTCTCACAGAGATCGTCGCTGCAGTGAATCCGGCCGCTCTTCCGCTGCCGACCGAATGGTCCGCTGTCTAGAGCTCGTTCATCCGGGGGATCAGCACCTGGCGGTAGAGGATCAGGATGCTGGCCGCTACGGGGATCGCGATCAGCGCACCCAGCAGGCCCAGCAGGCTTCCGCCGGCCAGGGCCGCGACCACGACCACCGCACCGGGCACGGCCACGGCTCGGCTCATGATCCTCGGGGAGATGATGTACGCCTCGATCTGCATGTAGATGAGGTAGTAGACGGCGGCGGCGATCGCTGTCGCCGGTGAGCCGAGTCCGGGTATCAGGCACACGAGGACGATGATCGTCGACCCCGTGAGAGTGCCGACGAGGGGGATCAGCGAGAAGAAGAAGGCGACCACGGCGAGCACGGCGGGGAAGGGGGCGTCGATGATCGTGAGGAAGATCATGCTCAGGATGCCGTTGATGACGCCCTGGGTGACCTGGCCCATGACGTAGTAGCCGACGGAATCGGTGATCTGCTCGGCGAGGTCGATGAAGCGCGCGCGCTTCGAGGCGGGGGCGAGCTGGTAGACGGCGCGCTTGAGCGACGGCGTGGAGGCGGTGAGATAGATCGTGAGGATGAGGATGATGAACGCGCCGAACAGCCCGCTCAGGAGCGCGCCGCCGGCCGCGAGGACGCCCTGCCCGATCGACCCGCCGATCTGGGCGAGATTCGTCTCCAGCCAGTCGGTCACGTATGCGAAGACCTCGTCGACCTTGAGGTTAGGGAACGTGTCGACCATCCACTGCCGCAGGTCGAGAAGAATGGTCCCGCGCTGGACGATGGCCGTGATCTCAGCGATGAGCTGCGAGATCTGATCGACGAGCACCGGGATGACGATCAAGATGATTCCCGCGAACACGCCGAGAACCGCGAGGATCGTGATGAGCACCGCGAGCCATCGGGGAAGCCGTCTGCGCTCGAGGAACGAGACGAGCGGGTCCAGGCCCAGGCTGAGGAACAGCGCCGTTCCCACGTACAGCAGCACCGTCGAGAGGCTCTCAACGCTTCCGATCAGCAGGATTCCCAGACCGACGCCGAGCGTAGCCACAAGAGCGGTGCGGAACGGGTTGTGGATCTTCATCGCTGCTCCTCGAGATGCGGGACTCTTCAAGGGTATCCACCGCATCACGGCTGGCCGCGACGACGTGCCGCAGGTGGCGAGGCATGCCCCTCGTGGGCAACACACAGCTGATTTCGCTAGTCTGAAATGTCGAGTGTTGCGGTTCGGGCATGTGTCCGGGCCGTGTGAGGAGACTATTCGTGCGTTTCGTATGGGCCGTCGTGGCCTTCGTGCTGGCTGCGGGACTGATCGCTGCGGGCATCGCGCAGCGAACCATCTTCATGGGTCCATCGACCCAGGAGGTCTCAGTCGCTGCGGAAGAACCTGCCCCCTACGTGCTGCTGGACGGCGACGTCCTGCGAGAGCACCCGGGGTCCCAGAGCCTGCTCGTGCGGGGAGAGGGCGAGATCTTCGCGGCCTACGGCCGGACGGCCGATATGGAGGCGTGGCTGGCGGATGCTTCCTACAACCACGTGACCGTCGGCAAGAAGGGCGAGCTCGACGTGGAGCTGGTCGCTGCCGGAACCTCCAGCGGCGACGACGATTCCACAGCGAGCCCTGCCCCTGCGGATACTCCGGCGCCCGCGGAGAGTCCCGCACCCGCTGAGACTCCTGCCGAGGACGGTGCCGCTGCAGCGCAGGGCCGTAATCCGGCCGGCTCCGATCTCTGGCTGGATTCGTTCACCGAGACCGACGCCCTCATCGCGGACAACATGCAGCTCCCCGAGGGGGTCAGCCTGATCATCGCGTATGACGGCACCGCGGACGCTCCCGACGACATCGTGGTCTCATGGCCGCTGGACACGTCGACGCCTCTCGCGGGCCCGCTCATGGCAGCAGGCGCCGCCGTGCTCCTCGCCGGCCTGGTCCTCTATGTCCTCGCCATTCGCCACCAGCGTCGCGGGCGCGGACCGCGGCGCAAGGGTCCTGGCCCGCTTCCGCCGACTGAGCCGATCGATGTGGCCACGCTGCCGCCATCGGAGCGCACAGCGATCGGAGACTCCGCGGCCGCAGACACGCACGGGGAATCGACTCCGTCGGAGAATGGGAAGACATCATCCGACCGGGATCGGACGACAGAGATGCGCGTGAGACCCGCAGACCGCAGACGGCGCCTGCTCGCCTTGCCCGCGCTCGCGGTGACCGCGCTGCTCGCAAGCGGTTGCTCACCCGACTCCTGGCCGCAGTTCGGTGAGGGAACGCCTTCTCCATCGCCGAGTGCGACTGTGATCGCCCCTGACAACCAGAAGCCGCCTGCAGTCACCGAGTCGCAGGCGAAACGAATCCTGCAAGAGGTCTCGACCACTCTGGCCGACGCGGACGCGGCAATGGACATCGCTCTGGCGGGAACCCGTCTCGACGGCCCGGCGCTGACAGCTCGGACCACCGAGTACGCGCTCCGGACTGCTCTCCCGGAAACCCCGGTGCCCGCGGCCATCCCGACCGATGACGTCGAGGTCGTCCTGCCCGAAGCCACCGACCGTTGGCCGCGCACCGTGCTTCTGCTCTCGAAGAGCGCGGGGGACGACACCGTGCCGCCGGTGATCCTCACCATGACTCAGCAGGATCCGTGGTCCAACTACAAGGTCACCAACATGGCAGAGATGTCGGCGGATGCGGTCTTCCCCGACGTGGCCGCGGCGTGGCTCGGCACCTCCCTCGTCCCCGACGACTCCGCGTTCCTCAGCATCCCGCCGGGTGAGCTCTCCGCAGCATTCGCAGATGTGGTCGACGCGGGGGAGACCAGCGCGTCCTACGGGCTCTTCGACGACATCTCTCAGAATCTCGCCCAGTCGATTCGCGACAGCCGTCAGGCCGTCGTGCAGAACCTGGCCGACAACGGCGCCGCCGAGACCTCGCAGACCGCGTTCGACATCGTCCCTGCGGATTCCGCACCGGTGTCGATGACCACGCTCGACAGCGGCGCGATCGTGGCCGTCTCGCTCGTCGACACCGAATCGGTCACACCGACGTCAGCAGACGCCGTGATCCGGTTCGGTGACAACGCGCAGGCGAAGGCCCTGACGGGCGTGACCGAGTCAGCCAAGGGCGTGACGACCAAGTACGAATTCCAGTTGTTCTTCTCCGTTCCCGCGCAGGGATCGACGGAGCAGATCCGACTCATGGCAGTCCGTCAGGACCTACTCTCCGTCGAGGTGATCAAGTGACCGATATCTCTCCCGCCGCGCTCCGAGGAGCCGTGGACCTCTCGTCTCTGCGAAACCGCCCGGCCGCACCCGCGACCGGGGCGCAGAGCGCGGCTCCCGGGGTCGTGGACCTGGTGGTCGATGCGACCGACGAGTCGTTCGGCCAGATCCTCGAGCTCTCGCGCACCGTCCCGGTGGTCGTCGATCTGTGGGCCGAATGGTGCGGACCCTGTAAGCAGCTGAGCCCGATCATCGAGAAGGTCACGCGTGAACTCAACGGCAAGGTACTGCTTGCCAAGGTCGATGTGGATGCCAACCCGCAGCTGGCCCAGGGCTTTCGCGCGCAGTCGATCCCGATGGTCGTCGCGCTCATCGCCGGCCAGCCCGTCCCGATGTTCACGGGTGCGGTTCCGGAGCAGCAGGTCAGGGAAGTCTTCGCGCAGTTGCTCCAGCTCGCGGCCCAGAACGGCGTGACAGGCACGTTGAACGTCGGCGATGCCCCGGAGGGGCAGGAGTCGCCTGAGGAACCGGCCATGCCACCGCTCCATGCCGAAGCATTCGCAGCCATCGAGACCGGCGACTACGCTGCGGCTATCGTGGCGTACGAGAAGGCTCTCGCAGAGAATCCTCGCGATGAGGACGCGATCGCCGGCCTGGGGCAGGTTCGCCTCCTCGACCGCGTCCAGAGGCTCGATCTCCAGGACGCTCGGGCCGCCGCTGCCGCCGGGCCCCTCGACATCCAGGCGCAGTTCGATGTCGCTGATCTCGACCTCGCAGGAGGCCACGTCGATGACGCGTTCGGAAGGCTTCTCGATCTGTTCGCTCAGCTGCCGTCCGACGAGCGGACGCCGGTCAGAGAGCGTCTGATCGAACTGTTCGGCCTGATCGGTGCCGCGGATCCTCGGGTCATCACTGCGCGCAACAGACTCTCCTCGCTACTGTTCTGACGCGGCCTCAGGCTGACCAGCCCCCTGAGGCCGGTCAGCCCCGAGGCCGTAGCCGGTCAGCCGTGACTGATCGTGGGCACGTGGGGCTCGCCCTCGTGACGCAGCCAGATGGTGGACAGCGCGGGGATCGTTATCGTCGCTGTCGCAGGTCCGCCATCTTCGGAGTGCGCGACGACCATGCCGAGGTTGCCCGATCCGCGGCCGCCGTACTCTGCGGCGTCCGTGTTGAGGATCTCCTGCCACACACCTGCGACGGGCATCGTGAGGCGGTAGCCACTGCGTTCGACGCCTGCGAAGTTGCTGATCACGACGAGCCGGCCACCATGAGCGTCTCGGCGCTCGAAGGCGATCACGTTCGGGTCCCAACTGGGCGCGCCGAGGCGCGCGAACGAGGATCCGTCGTTGTCTCGCTCCCAGAGCGGTGCCTGGGCTCGATAGGTGTGATTGAGCTGACCGACGAAACTCTGCAGCTGCGCGTGCGACGGCTGCTCCAGGAGCCACCAGTCGAGTTCGCGAGATTCCGACCACTCCGCCAGCTGTCCGAACTCCTGCCCCATGAAGAGCAGCTTCTTGCCGGGGTGACCCCACATGTACGCCAGGTAGGAGCGGACATTGGCAAGCTTGTGCCAGTGGTCGCCGGGCATCTTCGCGAGAAGGCTGCCCTTGCCGTGCACCACCTCGTCGTGGCTGATCGGCAGCAGATAATTCTCTCCGAACGCGTAGACGAAGGAGAAGGTCATCTCTCCCTCGTGGTGCGAGCGGTACATGGGGTCGCGTTCGATGTACTGGAGAGAGTCGTTCATCCAGCCCATATTCCACTTGAAACCGAAGCCCAGCCCGGCGTGATCGGTCGGTGCGGTCACGCCGGGGAAGCTGGTCGACTCCTCCGCGATCATCAGCGCGCCAGGATGCAGGCGATACGCGGTCGCATTGACCTCCTGCAGAAAGCGGATCGCTTCGAGGTTCTCTCTGCCGCCGTGGATGTTCGGCTCCCACTCGCCTTCGTTCCGGGAGTAGTCGAGATAGAGCATCGAAGCCACGGCGTCGACCCGAAGGCCGTCCACATGGAACTCGCTCAACCAGAAGAGCGCATTGGCAACCAGGAAGCCGCGCACCTCGGGGCGGCCATAGTCGAAGATGAGGGTTCCCCAGTCCTGGTGCTCACCTCGTCGAGGATCGGGATGCTCGTACAGCGGCTGCCCATCGAATCGCGCGAGGGCGAAGGCGTCTTTGGGGAAGTGCCCCGGCACCCAATCCATGATCACGCCGATCCCGGCCTGGTGGAGTCGATCGATCAGGTACCGCAGATCATCGGGGCTGCCGAACCGACTGGTCGCGGCGTAGTATCCGCTCACCTGATAGCCCCAGGAGCCACCGAAGGGGTGCTCGGCGAGCGGCATGAACTCGACGTGCGTGAAGCCGGTCTCGTTGACATGGGCGATGAGCGGCTCTGCGGCCTCCCGGTAGCTCAGGCCTCCTCGCCAGGAGCCGAGGTGCACCTCATAGACCGACAGCGGCTGAGCGACCGCATGCGTCGCCGCACGACGTGTCATCCACGCGCCGTCCGACCAGGCGTAGGTCGACTGCGTGACGACCGATGCGGTCTCGGGCGGGATCTGCGCCGCCTGAGCCATCGGGTCGGCCTTGAAGATCCAGGAGCCTGCGCGAGTGCGGATCTCATACTTGTACGTCGTTCCGATGGCGAGATCGGGGATGAACAGCTCCCAGATGCCGCTCACACCCATCGAGCGCATCGCGTGCGATTCGCCGTTCCAGCCGTTGTGCTCGCCGACGACTCGAACGGCTGTTGCGTTGGGAGCCCAGACGGCGAACGCGACGCCGGCCTCGCCTCCCGCGACCTGTGCATGCGCGCCCAGAACCTGCCACAGCCGCTCATGTCTTCCCTCGGCGATCAGATGCAGATCGATGTCGCCGAGAGTGGGGAGGTGGCGGTAGGGGTCGCCGCTGATCGTCTCGTCGTCGTCACCGTAGGCGGTGGCGATCCGATACGGAACCGGTGCGCCGTCGTGCTGTGCCTCCCAGATGCCATGCGCGACGTGATCGAGATCGAGCCGGCTCCCGTCCTTGAAGACGGCCGCGACCGACGAGGCGAGGGGGCGACGGGCGCGGATCACCGTGACCGTGCGATCGCTCGCATCCGTGAACGGGTGCGAGCCGAGTACGGCGTGCGGGTCGTGGTGGGTGCCGGTTGCCACGGCTGCCCAGTCTGACGATGTAGTGGCATCTTCGACGTAGCTCATGCTCGTCTCCTCACCTTCAAGATGTGCACCGGTTCGGCGAAGGCGTCGAGGCGCACGTAGTTGTGATCGGCCCACGTCCACACGGCTCCGGTCAGCAGGTCCTCCACCTCGAACGGCTCGCCCGGCGGCACGCCCCAGATCGTCGTGTCGAGATGGACTGTGGTCTCGCGCACGGAATGCGGATCGACGTTGGCGACCACGAGAACCGTGTCGGCGTGGCCGGTGCCGGTGAAGGCTGCATCGAGGTGCTTGCTGTAGACGAGCACGGAGTCGTCATCGCTCCAGTGCACAGAGAGATTTCGGAGCTGTCGAAGCGCCGGGTGTACGCGGCGGATCTCATTCAGCTGACGAAGAAGGGGCGCCAACGAGTCGCCGGCAGCCTCTGCACCCTCCCAGTCGCGGAACTTGAACTCGTACTTCTCGTTGTCGATGTTCTCCTCGGAACCGGGGCGCGCGACATTCTCGAAGAGCTCATAGCCGGCGTACACGCCGTAGACGGGAGCTGCGGTGGCTGCGATGCACGCGCGGATGCGGTAGGCGGCGCGTCCGCCGAACTGCAGATACTCGGTGAGGATGTCATGCGTGTTCACGAAGAGGTTCGGTCGCATGTAGTCGCTGGTCTCATGCGAGACGCTGGTGAGGAACTCCTCGAGTTCCGACTTGGTGTTGCGCCACGTGAAGTAGCTGTAGCTCTGCTGGAAGCCGACGGCTGCGAGTGCCCGCATCACCGCAGGGCGCGTGAACGCTTCGGCGAGGAAGATCACATCCGGGTCCTGGGCGTTCACCGTGGCGATGAGCCACTCCCAGAACTGAAGCGGTTTCGTGTGCGGGTTGTCGACTCTGAAGATCTTCACGCCTTCGCGCACCCAGTGCTGCACGATGCGCAGCATCTCCTGGTAGATGCCCGCAGGGTCGTTGTCGAAGTTCAGGGGATAGATGTCCTGGTACTTCTTCGGCGGGTTCTCCGCGTAGGCGATGCTGCCATCGGGCAGGGTCGTGAACCACTCCGGGTGCGCATCGACCCAGGGGTGATCCGGAGACGCCTGCAGGGCCAGATCGAGAGCGACCTCCAGCCCCTCGTTCTTCGCGGCTCGGACGAAGGCGCGGAAGTCGGCCGGTTTGCCGAGCTCGGGATGGATCGCGTCGTGACCGCCGTCGGCAGAGCCGATCGCGTATGGCGAACCCGGGTCCCCGGGCTCAGTGGTCAGCGTGTTGTTTCGCCCCTTGCGGTTCGTCGTCCCGATCGGATGGATGGGCACCAGATAGATGACGTCGAAGCCCATGGCGGCGACGGCGGGAAGACGTTTGGCGGCGGTCCTGAACGTCCCGCTCTTGATCGTGCCGTCCTTGAGACGCTTCGCGCCCTCCGAGCGCGGGAAGAACTCGTACCAGGCGCCGACGCCTGCCGCCGTCCGTTCGACCAGCAGCGTCTGCGCCCTCGACGCCGAACGCAGCGTCATGAGCGGACGGTCTCGGAAGAACCCGGCGAGCTCGGGGTCGATCGCGGCAGCGGTCGTGGTCGCAGCATCGCCGCCGGCCAGTGCCGCGGCGGTGTCGCTGATACGCCTGCGCTGAGCGGCAGGGCGGTCCTTCTCGGTCGCTGCGCGAGTGAGCAGCTCGGCCCCGAGGGCGGCCATCACCGGCACGTCGACGCCGACGGCGACCTTCACCTCGGCCGCGTGGGCCCAGGTCGCGAAGTCGTCGGAGAACGCCTCGAAGCGGAACGTCCAGCGGCCCTGAAGGTCTACCGCGATCTCGGCACCCCATCGATCGCTCCCATCCAGGAACGGGGTCAGGCGGTGCAGCGTCTCGTCGCCGTCGGGAGAGGTCAACCGGAGCTGCACTCCGATCGAGTCATGCCCCTCGCGGAAGGCGACCACGCTGAACGGCACCACCTCTCGGACGAAGGCTTTGGGTGCGAAGCCGCCGGGCACGGCCGGTGTGCCGCCGACCAGCGGAATGCGCGTCGCGACGAGCCCATCGCCGTCTGAGACGGTGTCCCACGGGCGCGACGGGATCTGCGCGGGGCTCCGGAGAGCCTTCGAACTGGTGCTGCTCATACGTGCGGCCACCCCCCGAATGTACCGCTCCCGACGGAGAGCGGGTAGCTCGCAGAGGGCACCGGCGCGCCGCCCGTCATTCCACGCGGAACAGTCGCATGGAGGTGCCGGGGATGGGCAGGATGTCGCCCGGGGCGAACACCTCCCCGCCCGCATCCGGGCGTTCATCGGCACTCGACCACAGCGAGATGAAACGCGTCGCATCCTCGAGCTCCTCAGGCAGGCGCACGTCGATGGGCGACTCGGTGCCGTGCACGATGAGGAGGATTCGGTTGGCTGCCTCACGGTCGGGAGTCGAGGCCGCGACGTACTGCAATGTGCGGTTCCCCGGGTCCGTCCACTGGTCGCTCTCCATCGTCTCGCCGTTCTGGTCGAACCAGTCCATGACAGAGGCATTGGGGATGTGCTCGCCGAGACGGGCATACCGGCTCGGACGCAGCGCGGGGTTCTCAGTACGGAGGTGGATCAACCGAGCGACGTGCGCGCGCAGATCCTCCTGCCACGGCTCGGCGTCCCATCCGAGCCAGGTCATCGACGAATCCTGGGCGTAGGCGTTGTTGTTGCCGCGTTGCGTGCGCCCGACCTCGTCGCCGGCGGTGAGCATCGGGATGCCCGCTGACAACAGCAGTGTGCCGAGCAGATTTCGCATCGCCTTGCGACGTGCGGCGAGGATGGCCGGGTCGTCGGTCGGTCCTTCGATGCCGTGGTTGAACGCGCGATTCATGTCGGCACCGTCGCGGTTCTGCTCGCCGTTCGCCTCATTGTGCTTGACGTCGTACGACACGAGGTCGTGCAGGGTGAATCCGTCGTGCGCCGTGACGAAGTTGATGCTCGCGAGTGGGCCCCGTTCGTCGGCGAAGGTGTTCGAGGAGCCGGCGAGGCGCGTCGCGAAGCCGCCGATGCCGACAGGAGCGGAGGCGCGACGCGCGTAGTCGATGTCACTCAGCCAGAAGTTGCGCACGCGGTCGCGGTAGCGGTCGTTCCACTCCATCCAGCCGTTCGGGAAGTTGCCCGTCTGCCAGCCGCCCATGCCGACATCCCACGGTTCGGCGATGAGCTTGGTCTCACGGAGGATCGGATCGTTCGCGATCGCGGTCAGCAGCGGGTGCTCCGGAGTGTAGGTGTGCGAGCCGTCCCGCGCGATCGCAGCGGCGAGGTCGAACCGGAAGCCGTCGATCTGCATGTCCTGCGCCCAGTAGCGCAGCGAGTCGAGCACGAGTCGCGCGCCGGCATCCGTCGAGGTGTCGAGCGTGTTGCCGCACCCCGTGGTGTCGATGTATGCGCCCGACGCGTCCTGTCGGTAGTAGCCGGCGTTGTCGATGCCGCGCAGACTCGACCGAGGCCCGCCGAGGCCCTCTTCCGACGTGTGGTTGTAGACGACATCCAGGATGACTTCGAGACCGGCTTCGTGCAGCAGCCGCACCATGCCCTTGAACTCGGCGAGAACCGCCTCCGGGCCGCCCTTGCGTGCGTCCTCGGTCGCATAGGCATTGTGCGGTGTGAAGAAGTTGAGTGTGTTGTAGCCCCAGTAGTTGGTGAGGCCGCGCTCGAGCAGCCGAGGCTCGGGCACGAAAGCCTGAACGGGGAGCAGCTCGATCGAGGTGATCCCGAGAGAGTGGAAGTACTCGATCATCGCCGGGTGCGCGAGCCCGGCGTATGTTCCGTGCAGAGCCGGAGGCACATCCGGCTGGCGCTTCGTCAGCCCCTTCAGATGGCCTTCGTAGATCACGGTCCGGTCGAGTGGGATTCGAGGCTTTGCTGACTGGCCCCAGTCGAACCCGTCGACGATGACGACGGAGCGCCATTCCTCATAGCCATCGCCCTGCGCGAGACCGCGTGCGTACGGATCGAGCAGGAGGGTCTCGGGGTTGAACGTGTTTCCTGGCCCTTGCGGCCCTCCGACGCGGACGGCATACCGGGTGCCCGGTTGGAGCAGCTCGGTCGTGACCTCCCAGATGCCGCCGGGGAGGCGCTCGAGATCGACCTGATCGATCACCCAGTCGAGATCGGTGGCATCGAAGACGACGAGCTCGATGGAGGACGCATTCTGCGACCAGACGCGGAGGGTTCCGAGGCCGTCGTGAAGGCGCACACCGAGGTTGTCGAGGGCAGTACCGCCGGGCACGGTCTTGTCTCGGATCGCGGGCATGAGTACACCATAGAGGTCTGCACTCGGGTCTCAGGACAGCGCGCACTCAGTTCCATGTGCGCTCCACCACCGGGAAAATGGGGGAGAGTGGAGTAATGCAGCACTATCTCGACCACGCGGCGACGACGCCCCTGCGCCCGGAGGCGCGGCAGGCCTGGCTCGACGCGAGCGAGATGGTCGGGAACGCGTCCTCGACTCACGGGGCCGGGCAGGATGCCAGACGTCTGCTCGAGGAGTCTCGTGAGCGCGCTGCGCGGGTGCTCGACTGCGATCCCATCGAGGTCGTCTTCACCTCCGGCGGCACGGAGTCGATCAACCTCGCACTGCAGGGGCTGTGGCAGGCGCGTCCGGCAGGGACGAGCGCCATCGTGATGCCGGATGCCGAGCATCACGCGACCATGGACACGGTCGAGGCTCTGGTCGGGGCGGGCGCGATGTTGCGCGCTGTTCCGGTATTTCACACGGCGGCAATCGACGTGGGTGAGTTCGCCGCCCAACTTCCGGGTGCGGCGCTGGCAACCGCGCTGGTCGCCAACAACGAGTCGGGGACGATCAATGATGCCGCTGCGTTGGCATCCGCGACCGCGCAGGCGCGCGTTCCGCTGCACCTCGACGCGGTGTCGGCGCTCGGTCATCTTCCACTGTCGTTCCGGGCGCTGAGAGGCGACGCCCCGGAAGCAGCCGGTCTGGTCGCGATGAGCGTCGCAGGACACAAGATCGGGGCGCCGGTCGGTGTCGGCGCGCTGGTCACGGCTCGCACCGCTCGGCTCTCCGCGCTGCTTCGCGGCGGCGCGCAGCAGAGGGGGCTTCGCGCGGGAACGCAGGACGTGGCGGGCGCAGCGGCGTTCGCGGTCGCGCTCGAACTCGCCGAGTCGGAGCGGGAGGCGGAGTCGACACGTCTCGCGGCGATGCGCGATCGGCTCGTCGACGGCATCCTGACCCGCGTGCCGCAGGCAGAGCTGCTGGGCGACACCGCGAGGCGGCTCCCAGGCAATGCGCACGTCCTGTTCCCCGGGGCCGTGGGGGAGAGCCTGCTCTTCCTGCTCGACATGGCGGGGATCGCGGCGTCCACCGGATCGGCGTGTCAGGCGGGTGTGGCCGAACCCTCGCACGTGGTCATGGCCATGGGACGCAGTGAGCAGGATGCACGCAGTGTGCTCCGGTTCTCGCTCGGACGCACCTCCACGGACGCAGACGTCGACGCGGTGCTGGCTTCGATCGCCGAGGCCTACGCAAGGGCTTCCGGCTCCGGCTCAGCCGCACGCTCGTAGACTGGCACCATGAGGATTCTTGCGGCGATGAGTGGCGGAGTGGACTCCGCAGTCGCGGCCGCGCGGGCCGTGGAGGCCGGACACGACGTCGTCGGAGTGCATCTCGCGCTCTCCCGCGCAGGCGGCACCCTGCGCACCGGAAGCAGAGGGTGCTGCACCATCGAGGACGCCCTCGACGCGCGTCGCGCAGCAGATCTCCTCGGGATCCCCTTCTACGTCTGGGATTTCTCGGAGCGCTTCCGCGAAGATGTGATCGCCGACTTCGTGTCGGAGTACCAGGCCGGCCGCACTCCCAACCCCTGCATGCGCTGCAACGAGAAGATCAAGTTCGCCGCTCTCCTCGAACGCGCGATCGAGCTCGGCTTCGATGCCGTCTGCACGGGGCACTATGCGACGCTGATCCCCACGGACGCGGGCCTCGAGCTGCACAGGGCTGCCGACAACGCGAAGGATCAGTCCTACGTGCTGGGTGTTCTGACGGCCGAGCAGCTGGCGCGCACCTACTTCCCGCTCGGAACCACGCCGTCCAAGGCCGTCGTGCGTGCTGAAGCGGAGGCGCGTGGCCTGAGCGTGGCGCAGAAGCCCGACAGCCACGACATCTGCTTCATCCCTGACGGTGACACCAGGGGCTGGTTGGCCGAGAAGGTCGGCACCGCGACCGGCGAGATCGTCGACCGCACGGGCTCCGTGGTCGGCTCGCACGAAGGCGCGCACGCCTTCACGGTCGGCCAGCGACGCGGACTGAAGCTGGGTGTTCCGGCCGCTGACGGCAAGCCCCGGTTCGTGCTCGAGGTGCGGCCGGTGTCGAACACCGTCGTAGTCGGTCCGAAGGAGGCTCTCGCGACGCGCGAGATCTCCGGCGAACGGTTCAGCTGGGCCGGTGCAGCGCCCGAGGAGTCGGAGTTCGACTGCGAAGTGCAGATCCGTGCCCATGCCGAGCCTGAGGTCGCTCGGGCCTTCGTCTCGTCCGAGGGCGTGCGCGTGGTGCCGGAGCAGCCGTTGAATGGCGTCGCGCCGGGGCAGACCGCCGTGCTCTATGTGGGCACCCGCGTGCTCGGTCAGTTCACGATCGACCGCACGGTGTCGGCAGTGCCCGTCGACGCCTAGAGCCGCGCACGGATGTCGGCGCCCGCTCGTAGACTGGCGGGGTGCCGGAGAACATCTCGTTGGAAGACGCCCGTGTCGAAGCGGACGAGCTGACCACTCGAATCCTCGAGGCGAAGGACGCGTACTACGGGCGCGACACCTCGCTCGTCGACGACTTCACGTATGACGGATGGATGCGCAGGCTCGAAGAGCTCGAACGGCTGCACCCCGAGCTTCAGGGCCAGGACTCACCCACCCAGATGGTGGGCGCTGCCGATGCGACGGGTCTCGCGACGATCGAGCACGCCGAGCGGATGCTGAGTCTCGACAACGTGTTCTCCACCGATGAGCTGAGGGAGTGGGCTGCGAAGACGCGGGCGTCGGCAGGGCGTGACGTCGACTGGCTGACCGAGCTGAAGATCGATGGGCTCGCGATCAATCTCCGTTACGAGAACGGCCGCCTGACCTCCGCCGCGACGCGAGGCGACGGTCGTGTGGGCGAGATCGTCACCGAGAACGCACTGCGGCTCCCCGAGATCCCGCTCGAGCTCTCGGGCACGGGG
>JAESFY010000211.1_pt1 | contig 20247 bp, 22 predicted proteins | sample 9266201 | NCBI WGS metagenome assembly JAESFY01 (sample SAMN14515071, study PRJNA621656) | algae metagenome | isolation source: Nodosilinea sp. WJT8-NPBG4 and co-occurring heterotrophs from soil, lower... | place: USA: Pinto Basin, Colorado Desert, California | collected 2006-05-27 | reverse complement strand
CCCCACCCCCCCCCCCCCCGCAAAACCCCCCCCCGACGGGCCCCCCGACTGGCTGTTCGAGCGCCTCAGCGGGCGACGATGAGCCCGGCGGTCTTCTCCTGCACGGCATGGAAACGACGCTGCACGTCAGACCAGTTGACGAGCTCCCAGAACGCCTTGACGTAGTCGGCCCGCAAGTTGAGGTAGTCGAGGTAGTAGGCGTGCTCCCACACGTCGAGCTGCAGCAGCGGGGTCACGCCGAGCGGCGCATTGCCCTGCTGGTCGAACAGCTGGAAGATGACCGGTCGCGCTCCGACGCTGTCCCACGCGAGCACGGCCCAGCCCGAGCCCTGCACGCCCAGCGCGGTCGCCGTGAAGTGCGCGCGGAAGGCGTCGATCGAGCCGAACGCATCGGTGAGAGCCGCCTCCAGCTCGCCCTCGGGGTTGCCGCCGCCGTCGGGTGAGAGGTTCTCCCAGAACACCGAGTGGTTGATGTGGCCGCCGAGGTTGAACGCGAGGTCCTTCTCGAGCTTGTTCACCGCGGCGAAGTCACCCGAGTCACGCGCAGCGGCCAGCTGCTCGAGGGCGGTGTTCGCGCCCGTGACATAGGCCTGGTGGTGCTTCGAGTGGTGCAGCTCCATGATCTTGCCCGAGATGTGCGGGGCGAGCGCCGAGTAGTCGTACGGCAGCTCGGGGAGGGTGTACAGAGCGGTCATGCTGTTCCTTTCGTTACGGTCTTTTCAGTCCTGGTCGTGCGGCAGCGCGTGGAACCGGCGGTCGATGTACACGAGCGGCCGCCCTGGCTGCCCGAGGATCACCTCGTCGACCTCGGCGATCACGACGGTCGAGGCGCCGACGGCGACAGTGGTCATCGGGTGGCAGCGCATCGCGACCCGCGCTTCGCGGAGGTACGGCTCACCCGTGGGCAGCGCGCTCCACCCCTGCTCGGGCGTGAAGCGTTCTGCACCACTCACGGCGAAGCTCTGCGCCAGGGCGGAATGCTCGTCGTCGATCAGATGCACGACGAAGGTGTCGGCCGAGAGGATCGAACCGGCGCTTCCGGTCGCCCTGGTCACCGAGAAGACGATCGCGGCCGGGTCGACCGCGACCGATGCGACGCTGGATGCCGTGAGACCGACGGGCCCCTGCGGCGTCATCGCCGTGATGATCGCGACGCCGGCCGGGTGCGCACGGAACGCGGCCTTGAGTCCTTCACCGACCTCGGACGGGACCGGGGCTGCGGGGTGCTGCTGACTGCTCATTCGGGTGCCTCCTGGGGCGGAAGTGCGGAGATGATCGGGTGGTCGCGCTCGATCATGCCGAGCTTCGCGGCGCCCCCCGGTGAGCCGAGATCATCGAAGAACTCGACGTTGGCCTTGTAGTAGTCGCGCCACTCATCCGGCAGGTCGTCTTCGTAGTAGATCGCCTCGACGGGGCACACAGGCTCGCACGCGCCGCAGTCGACGCATTCGTCGGGGTGGATGTACAGCGAACGTTCGCCCTCATAGATGCAGTCAACCGGGCACTCGTCGATGCACGCACGGTCCTTGACATCGACGCAGGGAAGAGCGATCACGTAGGTCATCGGGTGGCGGTCTCCGTTCGGGTCACGGTTGCAACCGTATGACCTCAAGTACACTTGAGGTCAAATCGAGGGAGGCCCGCATGAGCGCGGACGAGGACGCGGACCGCGCCATCCATGGCCCTGACGAGCCGTTGACGATCGGCGAGATGAGCAGGCGCACCGGCGTCGCCCCCTCGGCCCTGCACTTCTATGAGAGCCTCGGGCTGATCGCCTCGACCCGGACCGCCGGCAATCAGCGCCGCTACGCCCGCCACATGCTGCGCCGCGTCTCGCTCATCACGGTGGCGAAGCGCCTCGGCATCCCGCTCGCCGATGTGCAGCACGCCTTCGCCGACGTGCCTCTGACGCAGACGCCGAGCCACGAAGACTGGCAGCGCGCGTCGCGGCGCTGGAAGCGCGAGCTCGAGAAGCGCCGCGAGGGCATCGAGCGCCTCGAGCGCGAGCTGACCGGGTGCATCGGCTGCGGGTGCCTGTCGATGAAGGCGTGCGGACTGCTCAACCCCGACGACACCCTCGGCAGCCAGGGCGCGGGCCCGCAGCGCCTCCGCGACGAGGACGCCTGAGCGCCCTCGTCGCGATCGCGAGTCAGGCCACGGTGAACCCGGCGCTCAGCAGCACGTCGTCGCGCGAGCTCGGCCCGATCAGCAGCTCGAACGCCCCCGACTCCACGAGGCGGATGCCTGCGGCATCGACGATCGAGCACTCCGCGACCGCGACCTCGAGGCGCACGCGCGCCGACTCCCCCGGCGCGAGGTCGACCTGGCGGTAGGTCTTGAGCTCTTTGTCGGCCCAGCTCACGCTCGTGACCGAGTCGCGCACGTACACCTGCACGGTCTCGCGCACGGGCCGGGTTCCGGTGTTCGTCACCGTCACCTCGGCGATGATCGTGTCGTCGAGACCCAGCTGCTCGGACGCGAGCGACAGCTCGCCGTACGAGACCGTCGAGTACGAGAGCCCCTCTCCGAACGCCCACGCCGGAGACTGGGTCAGGTCGGCGTAGCGGTCGCCGTGCTGTCCGCGGATCTGGTTGTAGTACGTGGGCTGCTGGCCGACGTGACGCGCGAACGAGATGGGCAGTCGCCCTGACGGCTCGACCGCACCCGAGATGATCTCGGCGAGCGCGCGGCCACCCTGCATGCCCGGGTTCGCCGCCCAGATGACGGCGGCGGCCTTCGACACGGATGCCGGCAGCACGAGCGGCTTCGATGCGAGCAGCACGACCACCACAGGCTTGCCGGTCGCGATCAGCGCGTCGAGCAGGGCGTTCTGCCCGCCGATCAGCTCGAGCGTCGCGGTCGAGCGACCCTCGCCGACGAGTTCGATGCGGTCGCCGACGACAGCCACGACGACATCGGATGCCGCGGCCGCAGCCACAGCCTCGGCGATCAGCGTCTCGTCCGGTGCACTCGGCACCACGACCGAGGGGCGTGGCTGTCCGTCGGGGAACTTCGCACCCCGAGGGTCTTCCTGCAGCGTGAGGATGTCGGCGCCGCGCGCATGCGTGACCGACCAGCCCTCGACGCCCGACAGGCCGTCGAGCACGGTCGTGATCATCTCGCGCGGCTGTCCGTCGAGCCACCCGGCCTGGCCCGAGCCACCGGCCCAGTCACCGAGCTGCGTCTGCGCATCGTTGGCCAGGGGCCCCACGACGGCGACCTTCAGCGGGGCCGCGGCATCCAACGGCAGCACGCCGTCGTTCTCGAGAAGCACGATCGACCGGCGAGCGGTCTCGAGGTTGAGCTGGGCGTGTGCGGCGCTGCCGACCACGGCATCCAGCTCGGCCTGCGGCAGCCGCGGGTCTTCGAACAGTCCGAGCTCGAACTTCAGCGTCAGGATGCGCGCGACGGCGTCGTCGAAGGCGTCCTCAGCGAGCAGCCCGTTCTCCACCGCCTCGAGTGCTCCCTCGAAGAACCCGGGGGTGTTCATGACCATGTCGTTGCCGGCGCTCACGGCGGCGGCCGAGGCGTGCGCATAGTCGGGCTGCACATGCTGCTCCCACACCATGCGGCCGACGTTGTCCCAGTCGGTGATGAGGGTTCCGGTGTAGCCCCACTCACCGCGGAGCACGTCGCTCAGCAGCCAGTCGTTGACCGTGATCGGCACGCCGTCGGTGGTCTGGTAGCCCAACATGAACGTGCGGCATCCCTCGCGGGCGACCCGCTCGAACGGCGGCAGGAACCACGACCGCAGCTTGCGCCGCGAGATGTCGGCCTCGCTGGCATCGCGACCGCCCTGCGTCTCGGAGTAGCCGGCGAAGTGCTTGGCCGTCGCGAGGATCGCGGTCGGGTCGTCGAGGCCCTCGCCCTGGTATCCGCGCACCATCGCCGAGGCGAGCTCGCCGATGAGGAACGGGTCTTCTCCGAAGGTCTCATCGATGCGGCCCCAGCGCAGATCGCGCGCGATGCACAGCACCGGCGAGAACGTCCAGTGGATGCCGGTCGCGGCGACCTCGACAGCGGTCGCTCTGGCGACCTTCTCGACCAGTTCCGCATCCCACGTCGCCGCCATGCCGAGCTGGGTCGGATAGATGGTCGCGCCCGGCCAGAAGGAGTGGCCGTGGATGCAGTCCTCCGCGACGAGCAGCGGGATGCGCAGCCGCGTCTGCGAGGTCAGCTCGTTCGCCCGGATGATGCGCTCGGGCGAGGTGTGCAGGATCGAGCCGACGTGCTTGCCGAGCACGTGATCGTCGAGGTCGTCGCGGGCGTCGAGCTGCAGCATCTGCCCGATCTTCTCTTCGACCGTCATGCGGTCGAGCAGGTCGGCGACGCGCGCCGCGATCGGCAGTTCGGGGTCGAGGTAGGGCAGGGATTCGGTCAGAGTCTGAGAGGTCATCACTTCGTGTTCTGTGTCTTCGTGTTCTGTGTCTGGTTCGTCGTATCGTCCGAGGCGCTCTGCACGGTACCCGAGTCGGTCGCCTGCACGCTGCGCACCGCCGTCACAGGGTCGTTCACGTCGAGCCCCTTCTTCTTCATCGCGCGGGCGCGCTCCCCCGCCGACCGCAGCCTCGGGTTGACGTACTCGTCGATGCCGAAGTTGATGAGCGACAGGGCGACGCCGATGATCGCGATGCAGAGTCCTGCGGGCACGTACCACCACCACAGCCGCGGGAAGGCGCCGTTCTGCTGCGCCCAGAAGAGGATCGTGCCCCAGTTGAGATTGCTCACCGGGATCACGCCGATGAAGGCGAGTGTCGTGAGACCGAGGATCGCCGCCGTGACAGTGCCGACGAAGCTCGACGCGATCAGCGCCATGAGGTTCGGCAGCATCTCGACCGTGATGATGCGGTGCAGCGGTTCGCCGTTGGCGCGGGCGGCCTGGATGAAGTCGCGGTTGCGCAGCGACATGGTCTGCGCACGCAGCACGCGCGCACCCCATGCCCACCCCGTGAGTCCGAGCACCGCGGCGATCACGATCAGCGGCGGGTTCTCGAACTGCGAGGCCACGATGATGATCAGCGGGATGCCGGGGATCACCAGGAACACGTTCGTGAGGGCCGAGAGCGATTCGCTCTTCCAGCCGCGCACGTAACCGGCGATGACGCCGATCGTGATGGCGATGATCGTCGCGATGATGGCCGACAGGAACCCCACCACGACCACGCCGCGCGTGCCGAAGATGAGCTGACTGAGCACGTCCTCGCCCATGTGCGTGGTGCCGAGCCAGTGCTCGAGCGAGGGCGGCTGCCGCAGCGCCGTGCGGTCCTTCTGCGTGGGGCCGTAGGGCGCGAGCAACGGCGCGAAGATCGCGATCAGCACGAACACCCCGAGGATGATCAGGCCGGCGATCGACTTGGGGTTGCGGAACATCGCGAACGAGTGCGCGAGCTGCGACCAGAACGTCTTACGGCCGGGTGCGCTGTCGCCCGCAGTGCGGAACGTCGCAGTCTCCGGCATCCCGGTGGGGATCGTGCTGCCGTCCGGAGCCGTGGTGTCGGTCGAGGTGGGAACGCTCATGTCAGGCCTCCGTCTGGCGCGTGCGCGGGTCGAGGTATGCGTAGACGATGTCCGCCAGGATGTTGGCGACCAGCACTGACAGTGTGATCACCAGGAACACCCCCTGCATGAGGGCGAAGTCCTTCGCGTTGGTGGCGTCAAGCAGCAGCTTGCCGACGCCCGGGTAGCTGAAGACCATCTCCATGACGATCGTGCCGCCGACGATGAACCCGATCGAGAGCGCGAAGCTCTGGATCTGCGGCAGCACCGCGTTGCGGGCGGCGTACGCCCAGAGCACGCGCTTGTTCGGCATGCCCTTCGCCTGCGCGACTGTGATGTAGTCCTCGTCGAGCACAGTGAGCATCATGTTGCGCATGCCCAGCATCCATCCGCCGAGCGACGCGATGATGATGGTGACCGCCGGCAGGGTGCCGTGCATGATCACCTGGCCGATGAAGTCGAGGCTCCACTCGGGCGACTGCCCCTTGTCGTACGCGTGCGAGGACGGGAACCACTTGAGGGTCGACGAGAAGATCGCGATCGCGATGAGTCCGAGCCAGAAGTACGGGATGGTGTTGAAGAACGTCGTGATCGGGATGAGTGCGTCGAGCTTGCTGCCGCGCTTCCAGCCGACGATCGCGCCGCCCACCGTGCCGAGCGCGAACGAGATGATCGTGGCGATGCCGACCAGGCCGAGCGTCCACGGAAGAGCGGATGCCAGCACCTCGGTCACCGGCCGCAGACCGTGCAGCGTCGAGATGCCGAGATCGCCGCGGAACAGCATGGCCCAGTAGTCGAGGTACTGCTGCCACATCGACTTGTCGGTGTCGATGCCGAGCAGGACGCGCAGCGAGTCCGCCGCCTCGGGGCTGACGTTGCGGTTGCGGGCGAGATACGAGCTGACCGCGTCGCCCTTCATGAACCGGGGAAGGAAGAAGTTGATCGTGATGGCCGCCCACAGGGTGAACAGGTAGAACACGGCCCGGCCCGCGAAGAAACGCCAGGGCACGAGCGCTCGCCCCTTCTGTGCGGTGGTCGCGGTCGTGCCGACCTCGAGGGCGTCGCGGTTCTCCTGGTCGATCTGACCCAGATCAGGGGATGCGGTGGTCACTGTGCACCTCCGTGCGAGCCGGCCGTGGCGAAGTGCTTGTCGGGGTCGGGAGACGCCGCCCGCAGCTCGCGCGTGTAGGGGTCCTGCGGGTTGAGGATGACGTCGTCGGCGTCGCCGTACTCGACGACGCGACCCTGATTGAGCACCATGATCTTGTCGCTGAAGTGCCGCGCGGTCGCGAGGTCGTGGGTGATGTAGAGCACGCCGAGTCCCTCTTCGCGCTGCAGGTCGGCGAGCAGGTTCAGCACGCCGAGGCGGATCGACACGTCGAGCATCGACACGGGTTCGTCAGCGACGAGGAGAGACGGCCGCGACGCGAGAGCCCGGGCGATCGCGACGCGCTGCCGCTGGCCGCCCGAGAGCTCGTGCGGACGGCGGTCGATCACGGCATCCGCGTCGAGCCGCACGCGCTCGAGCAGCCGGCGCACCTCGTCCTCGGTGTCCTTCTTGGGCACCACGTCGTCGAGCCGGATCGGCCGCTCGAGGTGGTATCTGATCGAGTGGTACGGGTTGAGCGAGGCGAACGGATCCTGGAACACCATCCGCAGTTGCTGACGGTACTTTCGCAGCCCCTTGCCGCGACGCGGGATCGGCTTGCCGTCGAGCCGCACCTCTCCGCTCGTGGGGGTCTCGAGCTGGGTGAGGATCTTCGCGATGGTCGACTTGCCGCTGCCCGACTGACCGACGAGACCGATGGTCTGGCCGGAGTTCAGGGTGAAGCTGACCCTGTCGAGCGCCTTGAGCTGACCGGCTCCTCTGACGTTGTAGACCTTGGTGACATCGGCGAACTCGAGAGTCGTCATCGGGTCAGCACTCCTCTCGCGCCGGTGAGACGGGGGAACGACGACAGCAGGGTCTTCGTGTAGTCGTTGTGCGGGTTCGTCCAGATCTGCTCGGCGGACGCGAGCTCGACGATCTCGCCCTCACGCATGATCGCGATGCGGTCGCTGATCTCGAGCAGCAGCGGAAGATCGTGGGTGATGAAGATGACCGAGAAGCCGAACTCGTGTCGCAACTGCGAGATCTGCTTGAGGATCTCGCGCTGCACGAGCACGTCGAGCGCGGTGGTCGGCTCGTCCATGACCATCAGCTGCGGACGCAGCGCCAGGGCCATCGCGATCATGACGCGCTGGCGCATGCCGCCGGACAGCTCGTGTGGGAATGAGCGCGTGCGCTGACGGCCGACCTTGACGATCTCGAGCAGCTCCTCGGCTTCGGCCCTGCGCTGCCTGCGAGTCATCTCGGGGCGATGGATCTCGAACACGTCCTCGAGCTGCGAGCCGATCGTCGCCACCGGGTTGAGCGCGTTCATCGCCCCCTGGAACACCATCGACACCTTGTCCCAGCGGAACCTCTGCATCGCTTCGACGTCGAGCGCGTTGATGTCGAAGTCGACACCCGATGCATCGTGGAACGTCACACTGCCGCTCGCGATCACGGCGGGTGCGCGCAGCAGACGCTGCACGCCGTACGCGAGCGTGGTCTTGCCGCATCCGCTCTCGCCCGCGAGACCGAGGATCTCGCCTCGCTGCAGTTCGAGCGTCACGTTCTTCACCGCCTCGACAGGCGGATCGACGTCGTACACGACGGAGAAGTCGCGCACGCTGAGCAGGGGTTCTGACATGAGGGGTCCTTCGTCGGTCGGGAGGGTGGGCGGATGCCGTGGCGTCCGCCCACCCTGGGACTGCTTACTCGGCCGGCTTCAGCTTCGTGAGGATCTGCACGATGTTCTGCTGAGTCGGGTCGCCCGAGGCGTACGGGTCCTCCTCCGAAGGCCACCCAACGTAGTTGCGGGTGTTGTACTCGCCGAGCAGCGGGTGCGCGCCGAGCGGGATCGCCGGGACCTGCTCGACGAAGATCTGCTCGAGCGTCGTGATGGCCGCGGTGCGCTCCTCATCGGACGACGCGTTGGCGTAGGTGTTGAGCGCCTCGGTGGCCGCGGGGTCCTCGAATCGTCCGAAGTTGAATCCGGCGATGCCCTCGGGCGAGATCCACCGGGGGTCCATCGTCGACGTGTAGAGGCCGTAGGCCGTGCCGCTGTCTTCGAGCCAGTGGATGATGGCCGAGAACGAGCCGTCGTCGCGGGGTCCTGCCCAGCCGCCCCAGTCGGGCATGTCGATCTTGACCTCGGCGCCGATGGCCTCGGTGACGTCCTCGGCGATCAGCTCCTGCGCGGTGTTCCAGTCGCTCCAGCCCGAGGGCACCGAGAGCGTGAACGAGACGGGCGTGCCCTCGGGGTCGATCAGCGCGTCGTCCTTCCAGGTGTATCCAGCGCTCTCGAGCAGGTCGCGGGCCTTCTCGGCGTCGACCGAGTACTCCTGGCCCTCGAACTCGGGCTGGATCTCGTCTTCGAGGATCGACGAGAGTCCGGTCACCGACCAGACCGGCTCGCTCGCCCCTTCGCGGGCGATGTCGACGTAGGCGTCGCGGTCGATGACCCAGGCGAGCGCCTGGCGGAACGCCACGTCGTCGAACGGCTTCTGCTGCAGGTTCATGAACAGCGTCGCAGAGCCGGTGGTCGGGGCCACGAAGAACTTGTTGTGCTCGGGGTCGGCGTCGAGGAACTGCTCCTGGATCTGCGGGATGAACGCCTGCGCCCAGTCGGCCTCGCCCTGCGCGAGGGCGGTGGTCAGAGCGGTGTTGTCGCCGTACGAGACGTAGTGCAGCTCGGGGACGGCGAGGTCGCCGCCCCAGTAGTCGTCGCGGGCCTCGAGCGTGACCGACTCGGTCGACCAGTTCGACAGCGCGTAGGGTCCGGTGCCGACCAGGTCGTCGCCCTTGACGGGGTCGGTCGCCGGCTCGTCGAGCTTCTCCCAGATGTGCTTCGGCACGATCGGCACGTGCAGCACGCGCGCCTGGTTCACGTACTTCGACTCACCGAAGGTCAGGGTGACGGCGTCGCCTTCGACGGTCGCTCCCTCGAACTTGAGGCCGGCGGTGTCGAGGGCCGGGGTCGAGACGAGCTCGTAGGTGAAGACGATGTCGTCGGCGGTGAAGGGCTCGCCGTCGCTCCAGGTGACGTCCTTGCGCGGCACGACGGTGACTGCCGTGTAGTCGTCGTTCCACTCGATGCTCTCGGCGAGCCAGGGCGTGACCTCGCGGTCGCCGGTCTGGTTCACGAGGCCGAGGGTCTCGAAGATCACCTTGCCGTAGCCGTACTTCGACGCCGACGAGTCGCCGACGTAGGGGTTGTTCGACTCGGTGGTGATCGCGCCGTCGGGCTTGGCGATCGTCAGGGCCGCACCACCGGCTCCGCTGTCTGCATCGTTCGATCCGCCGGCTGCGCAGCCGGCGAGGGCCGAGACGCTGAGGGCGGAGATCGCCGCGACAGCGATCATGGACTTTCTGAGCTTCATTGCTTCTCCTTGGGCACGGGTCGTTGTGCTGTGTGGCTGTCGGTGCTCGGGCATCCGACCTCATTCGCTTACTGGCGAGAAAGTAAGCTGGTGCGAGGTTACTCGTTGGTAAGTAGAGTTGGCAAGTACGATCCAGTGCAGGATTCGGTGCAGAAGAGGATGGACCATGTCGAAGGATGCTGTCGGCCACACGTCCGTCCGGCCTGCCACCCGCGAGAAGCGGGAGCAGATCCTCAAAGCCGCCGTCGAGATCTTCGGCAACAAGGGCTCCACCAACGGCACCCTCGCCGATGTCGCCGAGCAGGTGGGCATCACCCACGCCGGCGTGCTGCACCATTTCGGCTCCAAGCAGAAGCTCCTGCTCGAGGTGCTCGCCTACCGCGACCAGGCCGATGTCGCGGAGCTCGCCGAGAAGCACATCCCCGGTGGGCCCGAGCTCTTCCTGCACCTCGTACGCACGGCAGTCGCCAACGAGCGACGCCCCGGCATCGTGCAGGCCTACACCGTGCTGTCGTCGGAGTCCGTGACCGACAACCACCCCGGTCGCGACTACTTCGAAGACCGCTACACGACCCTGCGGCGCGAGGTCACCGACGCGTTCCACCTGCTGTGCGCACAGGAGGGGGTGACAGAGCCCGACACCGTGGCCACCGCCGCGGCCAGCATCCTCGCCGTGATGGACGGACTGCAGCTGCAGTGGCTGCTGCACCGCGACGTCTTCGACCTGGGCGAGGCGAGCGAGTTCGCGATCCGCTCGATCGTCAACGGGGTGCTGCACCCCGGACCGGCTCTGGAGTCGTACCGCCACGACTAGATGCCGCGACTAGGCTCGGGGCCATGACGATCGACCTCGAAGCGCTCTACACCGACCTGCACCAGCACCCTGAACTGTCGTTCCAGGAGACGCGCACCGCCGGCATCGCCGCCGGTCATCTGCGGGATCTCGGCCTCGAGGTGCACGAGGGCATCGGCGTCACCGGCGTGGTCGGCATTCTGCGCAACGGCGAAGGCCCGGTCGTCTGGGCGCGCGCCGACATGGACGCACTGCCCGTCGGAGAAGAGACCGGCCTCGCCTACGCGAGCACCGCGACCGGCATCGACCCCGCCGGCAACACCGTGCCGGTCATGCACGCCTGCGGTCACGACATGCACGTCACCGCGATGATCGGAGCCGTCGAGAAGCTCGTCGCCGAGAAGGCCGACTGGTCGGGAACCGTGGTCGTGCTGATCCAGCCCGCCGAGGAGTACGGTGCGGGGGCCAGGGCCATGCTCGACGCCGGGCTGCGCGACCTCGTGCCGCATCCCGACGTGGTACTCGGCCAGCACGTCACCCCCTTGCCCGCCGGCACGATCGGCGTGCGCCCCGGCACCCAGATGGCGGCATCCGACGGCCTCACCGTCGTGCTGCACGGGCGCGGCGGACACGGCTCGCGCCCGCACTCGACGATCGACCCCGTCGTCATGGCGGCGGCGACCGTCATGCGACTGCAGACCATCACCTCGCGCGAGGTCGACCCGCGCGACGTCGCCGTGGTGACGGTCGGCTCGATCCATGCGGGTCTGAAGAACAACATCATCCCCGCAGAGGCGAAGCTCGAGCTCAGCCTGCGCTACCCGAACGACGAGATGCGCGACAAGGTGCTCGCGAGCGTCGAGCGCATCGTGCGCGCCGAGGCCGCGGCATCGGGAGCAGAGCGCGAGCCCGAGATCCGCACCGACCACACCCTGCCGCCCACGATCAACGACGCGGATGCCACCGCGCGCGTCACGTCGGCGCTGCAGCGTGCTCTCGGCGAGGCTTCGGTCCTCGACCCCGGCATGTTCACCGGCAGCGAGGACGTCTCGTGGTTCGCCCGCGACACCGGCGCGCCCCTGGTGTTCTGGTTCTGGGGCGGGATCGACGCCGCGAAGTTCGCTGAGTCAGCGGCGGCCGGGACCCTCGACAAAGACATCCCGACCAACCACTCGCCGTTCTTCGCCCCCGAGATCCACCCGACCATCGACGTCGGCGTCACCGCGCTGTCGGCGGCTGCGCGCGAGTTCCTCGACTGAGGCGGCCGGCGCGCGTGCGTGCCGTCGTGCCGTCGTGCCGTCGTGCCGTCGTGCCGTTCACAATTCAGCACGAACAGCAGGAACTGCGCCGGATGCGCACTCCAGGCTCACGGAACGCGCGTTCTCTGCTGAATTGTGAACGCGAAGCTGAGCTGCCTCAGCCGCCGATGGCGTTCATGCCGCGGGCGGGCTGCAGGAATGAGGGGTCGTTGATCGCGTGCCCAGGCAGCTTGCCGTGCACGCACGAGCGCAGCATGTCGGCGATCCCGGCTGAGCGCTGGCCTGGGGCGGATGCGGTGTCGCCGCGCAATACGCCGATCAGGTCGTATTCGGCATTGGAGAACAGGCAGTTGCGCAGCTGACCGTCTGCCGTCAGGCGCAACCGGTCGCATGCGCCGCAGAAGGGTGCGGTGACCGAGGCGATCACACCGACTTCGTGCGGGCCACCGTCGATGCGCCACTTCTCGGCCGGTGCTCCACCGCGTCCGGGAACGGGTTCGAGGCTCCACCGCGCGCCGAGCTTCTCGAGGATCTCCTCGCGCGTGACCATCGAGTCGCGATCCCACGTGTGCCCGGCGTCGAGCGGCATCTGCTCGATGAAGCGCAGCTGCGCGCCGACCCCCATCGCGAATGCGACCAGTTCGGGCAGCTCGTCGTCGTTCACGCCACGCATCGCGACCGCGTTGAGCTTGAGCGGGCGCAGTTCGGATGCCGCCGCTGCCGCGATACCCTCGAACACGTCGTCGATGCGATCGCGCCGGGTGAGGTCGGCGAATCGCTGTCGATCGACCGTGTCGATGCTGATGTTCAGACGGGTGAGACCGGCCTCGATCAGGTCGGGCAGATGCTTTGCGAGGGTGATGCCGTTCGTGGTCATCGCGACCTCGACGGGGCCGTCCTCGCCCTCGATCGCCGAAACACGTCGCACCACGTCGACGATGTCAGCGCGCAGCAGCGGCTCACCGCCGGTGAGGCGGAAGGTGCGGATGCCGAGCGCCGCCGCGACCTGCGCCACCTCGACGATCTCGTCGGTCGAGAGGATGCTGGTGCGCGCGAGCCATTCGTTGCCCTGCTCGGGCATGCAGTACGTGCAGCGCAGCGAGCAGCGATCGGTCAGCGAGATGCGCAGGTCGCGGTGGACTCGGCCGTGGGTGTCGACGAGGCCCTGCGACGCGGGCGCGGTATCAGCTGCGATCACGGGATTCGGCGAGCGCACCCCGATCACGACCGGCACGGCCGTCATCGCGCTTCCCCACTCCCCGACATGTTCCGAGACTACCCGCGTGCCGGACCTCGGGCCCCGCTCCGCCCGACAACCGGCATATTGGCAGGTCGGGGACGGTGTCAGCCCGGTGTGGAGGACGACAGACCCACTTGACTGGAGATCTCCCGTCTGGCGGCATCCGCGACCGCATCCGATCAGCCATCCGGGATTTCGCCAGCCATGCGGCGTCTTCCCGTCGATGCCGAATCGCCTCCGGCCATGCTCGCGTCAGGCCGCGACGAACCGGACCAGCGACGGGTCGATCCGCAGCCGGATCGGATCGCCGACCGCCAGCCTTCCGGCGACGTCCAGCGGCAGGTCGACCGCACCGGATTCGGTGTGCACTCGCACCCCGCCCAGTGTCGGCTCGATTCGCGTCACCACCGCCGGCCACGACGCACCGCCCGCCACATCGGCGACCCGGACATCCCCCGGGCGGAAGACCGCGGCGAGCGCAGCACCGTCCGTCGCAGCGAGCGCACGCGACGCGGGATCCGCACTGCTCAGTCGCACATCGCCGCCCCGCCACGCACCTCCGCTCGCGACGCCGACCAGCCGATTGAGCCCGGCGATCGAGGCGACGAAACCGGATGCCGGTGCGGCGAGCACGTCTCGCACCGGCCCTGCCTGAGTGACGACGCCGGCCCCGACCACGATCAGGTGTTCGGCCAGGGCGACGGCGTCCGCAGCGTCATGGGTGACGGCGACGGTCGTGGTCGAGACGAGCTGGTCGCGCAGCATCCGCCTGATGTCGCCTGCGGTCTCGGGGTCGAGCGCGACGAGCGGCTCGTCGAGCAGCACGACCCTGGGCGATGCGGCGAGCGCGCGGGCGACCGCGACCCGCTGCTGTTCGCCACCCGAGAGCTCGTGCGGCATTCGGGCATCGGCGCCGGGGAGCCCGACGCGGTCGAGCCAGTCGTCGGCACCCGCACGGGCAGCTCGTGCGTCCGTGCCCGCAGCGCGGGGACCGAAGGCGACGTTCTCGCCCACCGAGAGGTGGGGGAACAGCCTCGGCTTCTGGCCCAGCAGCACGACACCGCGGCGCATCGGCTCAGTCCGCACTCGCGGGGCGGAGACACGATCGACGACGCGCCCCTCGACAGCGATCTCTCCCGCATCGAGCGGCTGGAGTCCGGCGATCGCCTGCAGCAGCGTCGACTTTCCCGCGCCGCTCGGACCCATCACGGCCACGGTCGCACCGACGGGCACCTGCAGCGAGAGATCGACGACGAAGTGCTCGCGCTGCACGACGACATGGGCACTCAGGCCGGTGCTCATCGCGCCGTCCCCGGCCGCCATCCGCGCACGAGCAGCAGCACGACGATCGCGGTGGCGAGCAGCAGCAGCGCCAGGGCGACCGCAGCACCCTGGGTCACTCCTGCGCCGTTGAACGCCGTATAGATCGCGAGCGGCATGGTCTGCGTGACCCCGGGGCGATTGCCGGCGAAGATTGCTGTGGCGCCGAACTCGCCGATGGCCCGGGCGAAGCACAGCACCACTCCGGCGACGATTCCCGGAGCGGCGAGCGGCAGCGTGATGCGACGGAGGATCGTCCAGCGTCCGGCGCCCAGAGCCGCAGCGGTTCGCTCGTACTCGACCCCCGAGGTGCGCACGGCGCCCTCGACGGCCAGCACCAGGAACGGCAGCGCCACGAACGTCTGCGCGAGCACGACCGCCGGAGTGCTGAACGAGAGGCCGAGACCGCCGAACCACCCTGCTCGTCCGAAGAGGTACAGCAGCGCGACGCCGCCCACCATCGGCGGCAGCACGAGCGGAACGGTGACGGCGGCGCGCAGCACGGCGGCGAGACGCGGGCCAGAGCGGGCGATCGTCAGAGCCAGCGGCACGCCGATCACGATGCACAGCACTGTGGCGATGAGACCTGTGCCGAGCGAGAGGAGCAGCGCCGAGCGGGCAGCCTCTGACGTCACATCGGCGATGAAGGTCGACCACTCGACCCGGGCGACGAGCGCCGCGAGCGGCAGGACGAGGAACCCCAACCCGATCAGCGCCGGGATCGCCAGTGAGCGCGGCGCGTATCCGTGCGAGACCGCGGTGCTCACGGCGCCCCGAAGCCGTGGTCGGCGAGGATCCGCTGGCCCTCGTCGGAGAGCACGAACGCGACGAACGCCTCAGCCCCGGCCGTGTTCGATGCCTCAGACAGCGCCGCGATCAGATAGTGATTGACGACCTCGTCTGCGCCGTCGGGCACGATCACCTCGACATCGTCGCGGCCGACCACATCGGTCGCATAGACGAGACCGGCATCTGCTTCACCGGCTGCGACCTTGGTGAGCACCGCTGTGACGTTCTGCTCCAGGCTCGCTGCATCGACATCGACTCCGGCAGATGACAGCAGAGTCGCTGACGCCGCGCCGCACGGCACCTCGGGCGCGCAGAGCACGGTTGTCACGTCGGTGAGATCGGCCAGCGTCTCGACACCGCCGGGGTTGTCCGCAGGAACCGCGATCACGAGGGTGTTGGAAGCGAACAGTGCAGGGTCGACCGCGGCATCCTCCAGCTTGCGTATGTTGGCCTCGTCGGCGGAGGCGAACACATCGGCGGGCGCACCCTCGAGAAGCTGCGTGACCAGCGTCGACGAGCCGTCGTACACCCCGCTGACCCGCACGTCGGGGTACTTCTGCTCGAAGGCATCGCCGATCTCGTCGAAGGCCCCAGACAACGACGCCGCGGCGTAGACCGTGAGCTCGCCACTCACCGAGCTCTCAGGCGCACCACCGTCTCCGGCGGGCGCCGGGGCCTCGACCGCACACCCGGCCAGCGCCAGAGCGGCGGCAGCCAGCGCGATCACGAGGGTTCGGCGGGGCGTGCGGGTCATGTCAGCCCTTCGGCACTTCGACGACGACCTGCGTCGCCTTGACGGATGCCGTGGCGAGAGAACCCACCTCGAGGTTCAAATCGCGTGCCGCCTCGGCCGACATCAGCGATACGACGCGATGCGGGCCGGACTGCAGATCGACCTGCGCCATCAGCCCGTCGATCTGCACGCGGGTCACGATGCCGACGAAGCGGTTGCGCGCGCTCGACAGCGACTCGTTCGATGCCGACGCCTCATCGGCCAGCTCGACCGCCCGCGCGGCGAGTGCGTCGCCGGGGATCTCGGCGGGCACCGCATCGGTCGTCGACAGCAGCCCCTGATCGACCCAGCGCCGCACGGTGTCGTCGCTCACGCCGAGGAGCTGGGCGGCACGGGCGATTCGGAAGGTCTGCATGCGGGAACACTACCGCGAATGCGGATGCTGGGCCAAAAATAGACCGCATCTGCGGATGCTCGACCTGTCTGCGGCATCCGTTCGTTCCCGAACACCGACGAATCTCACTCAGCTCACCGCGACGCCGCACCCCGGGCATAGCCTGGTGCCATGCAGCCGCTCGTCACCCCCGCACCCGCCCTCGATCCGGCTGAGCTCGTCCGCACCGCCCGGCACGCAGTCCTCGCGGGCATCGGTGAAGAGGGGCAGCGCCGACTCGCGGCCGCCCACGTCGCGGTCGTCGGGGCGGGTGGCATCGGCTCCCCCGTGCTGCTCGCGCTGGCAGCGGCCGGCATCGGCACCATCACCGTGATCGACGACGACGTGGTCGAGCTGACCAACCTGCAGCGCCAGCTCGCGCACCGTGTCGAAGACATCGGCCGGCCCAAGACCGCCTCCGCCGCCCGCGCGATCGCCGCGCTGTCTCCGGATGCCGTGGTCGTCGCAGCCGCCGAGCGACTCGACTCCGAGAATGCCGAGCGCCTGTTCGCCGACGCCGACATCGTGGTCGACACGAGCGACTCCTTCGCCACCCGCCGCGACGTCGCCGCCGCGACCGAAGCCCTCGGCATCCCTCTGGTCTGGGGAGCCGTGCAGGAGTGGCACGCGCAGGCCACCGTTTTCTGGTCGGCTCCGCCCGAGGGCCACGCCCCGGTCGTGCTGGCCGACCTCTTCCCCCTCGGCACCGAGGGCGAGCCGCCGAGCTGCGCACAGGTGGGCGTGCTGGGGGCGCTGTGCGTGCAGGTCGGTGGGATGCTGGCCGGCGAGGTCGTGAAGCTCGTCACCGGCGCCGGGGATCCGCTGCTCGGCCGCCTCGCGATGATCGACGCCGTCACCTCGAGACAGCACGAGATCGCGATCCGTTCGGCGGTGTCAGCTTGAGCGCCGCAGGTGGGAGCCGCCGGACGGTCGAGGAGCAGCTCGCCCTGGTGCTCGACGCCGTGCGCGCACTGCCCGCCGAGACACGGGCGATCCGCGACGCGGCCCACCGCACCCTCGCCGAGCCCGCGACGGCGGCCCACGACATCCCCCTCTTCGACAACTCCGCGATGGACGGCTTCGCCGTGCGAGCGGCGGATGTGGCCACGGCATCCCCCGAGAACCCCGTCGTGCTGCGCGTCGTCGCAGACCTGCCGGCCGGAGTGTCAGACGACCCCCCGCTCGCGGCGGGCGAGGCCGCGCGCATCATGACCGGCTCCCCCGCACCGACCGCGGCGGATGCGATCGTGCCCTTCGAGGACACTGCGGGCGGCCTCGCCGACTCGCTGGGAGAGGTGCAGGTGCTGCGCGCACCGGCCGCTCCCGGAGCCTTCGTACGCCGTCGCGGTGCAGACCTGCGGGCCGGGGATGCCGTCGTGCACGCTGGCGAGCGGCTGGGCGCCTTCCAGCTTTCTGCCGTCGTGGCCGCAGGGGTCGAGAGCGTGTCGGTGACCGGAGCACCGCGGGTGGCTGTCGTGTCGACCGGCAGCGAGCTGCTCGAGCCGGGCGAGACTGCGGCGCGCGGCCGCATCCCCGATTCCAACGGTCCCCTGCTCGAGCTCCTCGTCGCCGATGCAGATGCCGAGGTCGTGCTCGTCGCCCGCGTCGCCGACGACGCCGAGGCCGTGCGCACCGCCGCCGCGACCGCGGTCGAACGCGGTGCCGATGTCATCGTGTTCACGGGCGGCGTGAGCGCGGGCGCCTACGAACCCGTTCGTGGTGCGTTCGACGGCCGCGGTCAGGTCGAGTTCGCGAGCGTCGCGATGCAACCGGGCAAACCGCAGGCATTCGGGGTGCTCGACTCCGGCGCCCTGGTCTTCGGTCTCCCGGGCAATCCGGTGAGCGTCGCGGTCTCGTTCGAGGTCTTCGTTCGGCCCGCGCTCCTCGCGCTGCAGGGCCGCACCGAGATCCACCGCCCTCGCGCATCCTTCACCGCCGTTGCGTCCTGGACGCCCCCGCCCGGCCGACGTCAGTACCTCCCCGCGGTCGTCGACCTGGCGAGCCGGACCGTGCGCCCGGCGACCGCTGGCGGCTCAGGTTCGCACCTGGCAGGTGGGCTCGCCCGCGCCCACGCATTCGCCATCGTGCCCGCAGAGGTCGAGGCCGTAGCCGTGGGTGACGCGATCGATGTCATGCTGGTCGAATGAGCTTCACGCATCTCGATTCGGCCGGCCATGCCCGCATGGTCGACGTGACCGGCAAGCAGCCGACGGTCCGCACCGCCACAGCCCGCGGGTTCGTGCGCTGCAGCGCCGACGTGATCGCCGCACTCCGTGACGGCACCGCCCCCAAGGGCGACGTGCTCGCGGTCGCCCGCATCGCCGGCATCCAGGCCGCCAAGTCGACCCCTGCCCTGCTCCCCCTCGCGCACGTGATCGGCGTGCACCGCGCCAACGTCGAGCTCGACATCGTCGACGACGGCGTGCACATCGAGGCGACCGTCGGCACCGCCGATCGCACGGGCGTCGAGATGGAGGCGCTCACGGCCGTCTCGGTGAGCGCGCTCGCGATCGTCGACATGATCAAGGGCCTCGATCGCTCTGTGGTCATCGAAGACGTGCGCATCGTCGCGAAGTCGGGCGGACGCTCGGGCGACTGGGTGCGCGAGGGAGAATCGCGATGACGCGCGTGCGCTACTTCGCCGCAGCTGCCGAGGCGGCAGGCGTCGATGCGGAAGAACGCGGCGAGCGCACTCTCGAACAGCTCCGTGCCGCGGTCATCGCCGAGCATCCGGCGCTCGCCGACATCCTCCCCCGATGTGCGGTCATGGTCGACGGCGTGCGTGGCGACGACGACCGATCGCTCGACGACGCCCAGTTGATCGACGTGCTGCCGCCCTTCGCCGGCGGGTGATCTTCGCGGGCGGGTGATCTTCGCGGGCGGGTGATCTTCGCGGGCGGGTGATCTTCGCCGGCGGGTGATCTTCGCCGGCGGACCGCCCCTCGCGCGCGTTCGCTCTGCAAGGCAATGTGCGCTTCAGAAGGCCGCGGATGCCGGAAACGGCCTTGCGAAGCGCACATGGCCTTGCCAGGCGCACACGGCCCCGCGAAGCACACACGGCCCCGCGAAGCGCACATCGCCTTACCAAGCGCACACGACTCAGGAAGCGCCCATCGCCTCGCGAAGCGCGCATCGCCTCGGAAGCGCACGCCGACTCAGCCGCCGATGCCCTTCCATGAGGTCGAGCCGTCTGCCTCGACCTGACGCTTCCACACGGGCAGCGACGTCTTGATGTCCTCGATCACTGCTCGGCACACCTCGAAGGCCTCCGCGCGGTGCTCGGCGGCGACCGCGATCACCACGGCCGCATCGCCGACGTCGAGACGACCGATGCGGTGACTCACGGCCACCACCACTCTGGCGTCGCCGACGGCATCCGCTGCCGCCTCTTCGGCGATCCGTCGCAGCGTGGGCTCTGCGTCGGGGTGCGAGCTGTAGTCGAGTCCGACCACCCGAGTCGTCGCATCGGGGTCGTTGTCGCGCACACGGCCGATGAAGGTCGTGACCCCGCCCAGGGCCGGGTCGTCGACGGCCGCGAGATGCGCGTCGACATCGAGGCGCTCGTCGGAGATCGCGGCGATCCGCACCTCGTTCACGAGTGGTCACCGCCCTCGACCTGGTCGACCACGTGTCTGGCGACCGCCAGCACGACGGGAATCCCGGATGCCACAGCCCGCGGGGATCCGGGGAGATTCACCACGAGGGCTCCGGCGGGGT
>JAESFY010000210.1_pt1 | contig 20281 bp, 18 predicted proteins | sample 9266201 | NCBI WGS metagenome assembly JAESFY01 (sample SAMN14515071, study PRJNA621656) | algae metagenome | isolation source: Nodosilinea sp. WJT8-NPBG4 and co-occurring heterotrophs from soil, lower... | place: USA: Pinto Basin, Colorado Desert, California | collected 2006-05-27 | reverse complement strand
CAGACATCCTGTCGGTACGGATGGCTGGCGCACTGGGAGTAGTGGACGAGAGCACCTTCCTGAGGACTCTCGGTCAGGTCGTCGAGCTTCTGAGACGCCACCGGGAAGACCCAGAGACGGGGCACCCCATCGATGTCCTGAACCTCTCGCTGGGCTACTATCACGAAACTCCGCTTGATGGCCTCTTCACCGAGACTCTCAATGCGCTTCTCACCAGGGCGAGAGAGCTCGGATGCGTGGTTGTGTGTTCGGCCGGGAACGACACGATCGATCGCCCTGCGTTCCCTGCATCTCTCTGGGCGTGGCCAGGCTCCGACAATGGTATTACTCCCGATGACAATGCCCCACTCGTTTCAGTAGGAGCACTCAATCCATCTTCTCAATCAGTCGCCTTGTTCTCGAACGTCGGTCCGTGGGTAACGGCGTATGCCCCGGGGGCGGCAGTCGTAAGCTGCTCGCCCGCTTTCCTCGGCGGAGAACAGGCGACGACCCGCGCTGATTTCGGCGGCCTGCGTCGACAAACCCTCGATCCTGACGACTATCGTGGCGGATTTTCTATCTGGAGCGGCACCTCGTTCGCGGCACCATACGTCGCCGGACTAATTGCAGCGCAGCTCGGAGTAGTCCCTCGACGCGGCGTCAATCCCTCAACCGCTTCCGAAGCCGTAGCCAAGGTCGTAAGGAAACTGCCCACGCCGAGCATTCCATAGACAGGTTTGTTCCCTGCCCTTCCGCGATCCCTTCAGGCCCGGCATTCTGGTCAGATGACACTCTCTGCCGCTGTATTGCACCGGCGTGGAGTCGACGCGGCAAACTCGAGGAGGTTCAAACAGGCGCGGCATGATTTGACCACTGCGCTGTCACGTACGGACGATCCCGATCTTCGGGCTCGCATCGACGGCACCCGTGCATACGTCCTCGATCAGACTGGGGAGCACGCTGCTGCTGAGGAGCTGACTCGGCAGCTATTGACCCGCGCTGGCTTGAGTCCCGAGACGGTTGCCCTACTGAGTGGACAACTCGGAATACTCCTCATGCACGCTGGAGAGCTCGATGCCGCCGGAGCACTGCTCACGCGCGCAATCACCACGATTGACAACGCAACGATCGAGTTGGCCAATCTTCTGATGAGTCGCTCGATGGTTCTCATGCAGCAGCATCGGCTCAAGGAGTGCATCGCCGACCTGAACACAGCCATCGATGTGTTCAATGATTTCGGCGCCGAGGAGTCGCTCGCGAGAGCCCGTCACAACCTCGGATACGCGGCGCTGCTCGGCGGCGACCTCGTCACCGCGCTCGCCCTGATGACACGCTCGCGGCCGATCCTCGCGGCCACGAGCGATCTCGCGGCGGCCATCAGCGACCTCGACCGCGCCGAGGTGCTGCGCGACGCGGGTCTCACGACCGAGGCCGAAGAGCTGCTCGGCGCGGTCGCGGTGCGGTTCTGCGCCCGACGGATGCGGCAGGCGCGCGGCGAGGCCGAGTTCCACCTGGCCCGGTCGCTGCTGCGGCACGACGCCCGATCGGCCGAGCGAGCCGCGGCGACGGCATCCCGTCGGTTCACCGCCCTGGGAAGCGAGGGCTGGGCCGCGCGTGCCGACGCGGTGCGGCTCGAGGCCCGGCTGCTCGCCCGCCCGAAGGCCGCACCCGATGCCGACGACTTCGCGCGCACCGCGGCCGCGCTCGCTCGCGGCGGCTTCCGCACCGAGGCCACTGCCCTGTCGCTCACGGCACGCCTCGCTGACGGGGGCCGACTGCCACGCATCACCGCCGACGCCCCGACCCCCCTGCGGCTGCGGGCTCACGAAGTGCGCGCTGTGCGGGCATCCGCTGCCGGGAGGGATGCCGACGCCCGCCGCGCCGCCGCCGAGGGGCTCGACCTGCTCACCGTCTGGCAACAGTCGTTCGGCGCGCTGGACCTGCAGGCGTCCGTCGCCATGCACGGCACCGAGCTGATGTTCGCCGGTCTCGCCGCGGCGGCCAGATCGCACGACCCCGAGGTGCTGTTCGAGTGGTCGGAGCGCGCCAGGCACCTGAGCCAGCAGGTCGCCCCCGTGCGCCCACCGCACGACGCGGAGCTGTCGTCCGACCTGGCGGAGCTGCGGATGCTGCGCGCTGACCTGGCCGGGTCCGACTGGACGACCGATGCACGCGTGCGTGAGCTCCGTGACCGAGTGCGCGACCGGCAGTGGTCGTCGACCGGCGTCGGTGGCAGCCGCGAACGCCTCGACCTGCTCACGACCCGCTCGCGCCTGGACGCCGATGCGGCCATCTTCGCCTACGTGTACACGCGCACCGAGCTGCTCTGCGTCGTCGTGACGGCAGCCGGGGAGTCGATCGTCGAGCTCTCGTGGCCGCGCATCCAGGCTGCCCTCGACGGGCTCCGCGCCGACCTCGACGTCGCCGCACTCACGCACGGCGGCCCGATGGCACACCTCGTCGCGCGCTCACTCGACGACAGGCTGCGACTGCTCGACGACGCCCTCCTCGCCCCGGCACGTCAGGCGGCGGGCGGCGCGACACAGCTGGCGCTGACGGTGCCCGGCATCCTCGCCGGCATCCCCTGGGCGATGCTGCCGGGTATGGCGGGCACTCCGTTCACGATCGCGACGTCCGTCTCGCGCTGGCTGGGCGATGCGAGTTGGCTCCCCAGCTCTGCGACCCGTGCAGCGACCAGTGAGGCGACGGCCGGATTCGCGACCGGCCCTCGTGTCGCGCGAGCCGGGGAGGAGGTGCGCGTGGCCGCGGAGGCGTGGCGCGACGCCCGGATGCTGACCGGCGAGAGCGCGCGGGTGTCGGCCGTCACCGAGCTCGCCGAGCAGGTCGACGTGCTGCACATCGCAGCCCACGGTCGCCACGCGGTCGACAACCCGCTGTTCTCTGGGTTCGAACTGCACGACGGCACCCTGTTCGGCTATGACGTCGACCTGATCTCGCAGCCGCCCGACACGGTGCTGCTCTCGGCGTGCGAACTGGGCCGCTCATCGGTGCGCTGGGGCGAGGAGGCACTGGGCATGACGCGGGTCTGGCTGCACGCCGGCACCGGCTGCGTCATCGCCGCACCGGTGGTGGTGGCAGACGACATCGCCTGCGAGCTGCTCGGCGCCGTGCACGTCGAGCTGGCGGCCGGCGCCAGACCGGCCGTCGCGCTGGCTGCCGCAGCCGAATCGACCGGACTCAGTGCGCCGTTCCAGTGCCACGGAAGCGGACTCTGAATCTTTTCTCCACTCGATGTATCAGAACATCGGCAGCCCGCTCCTTATCTCCAGAAGGTGCCGGCGAAGGGCTTCGGAAACGAAGCGCGAGGGAGGCGCAGTCGAACTGGGGAACCCTCGTGCACTGGGGAGTGTGAGGGAACGACAGGACACCATCTACTCCGGGGGTGCCGCGAGAGGGGTCGCGGCACCCCCACCAGGAGTCCGCACCGGGGGACGCATCTTGTCAGCTCCGTGTCCGCGTGCGAGGATCACAGGCACATTCGGCACTCACAGCAGCGTGCCCTTGCGTGCGGAGAGCGGGTCGTCATGAGATCGAAGCGATTGTTCGGATTCGTCGGAGTCGCACTCGTCTGCGCAGCAGTGTCGGTGGGGTGCACGGGTCAGGGGCAGAACTCCTCTTCGCCGAGCCCATCCCCGTCGCCCTCGTCACCGTCGCCGGGCGCGGCTCTGGTAGGAGAGTGGGTCGCCCCTGGCGACCCCGAGGTCACACTGACGTTGAATGCAGACGGAACGATGGTCGGCTTCGACGGCTGCAACACCCAATCGGGACTCTGGAGCGGTCCGAACGGCGGAGTCGTCCACCTCGAGTTCACGATGCACACGGATGCGGGATGCCCTGAGGGCGTTGTCGCCTGGCTCGCGCTGTCAGACGGAGCGATGGTGGACGCCGACACCCTCGCACTCTTCGGACCGACAGATGCACCGACCGGCGATCTGGTGAGGTCGGAGGAGTAGCGGGCGATGTTGCGCCCGGGGATGTGCGGGCGGATGCGGAACGCACCGGGCAAGCCAGCAGGGCCGACAGTCGGCAGGTCAGGCGGTCACCAGGTCAGGCCGTCAGGACCTCGTAGCCCGCGTCGCGGAACGCGGCCAGAGTCGCGGCATCCGCTCCGTCGTCGGTCAGCAGCACGGGGAACAGCTCCGAGCCGCCGACGGCCGCGAACGCCACGGTGCCGATCTTGCTGCTGTCGGTGACGACCACCGCTCGGCGGGCTCGCTCGGCCATCATGCGGTTCACCGCGGCCTCGCGTTCGTCCTGCGTGGTGGCTCCGGCCGCAGCATCCATGCCGTTGACTCCGATGAAGGCGATGTCGAGCCGCACTCCTCGCAGCAACTGCTCGACGAAAGGCCCCACCAGCTCATAGCTGCGCGAGTGGATCACCCCGCCCGTGACGACGACCTTGATGTCGGGTCGCGTCGCCAGCTGGGCGGCGATGTTCACGGCGTTGGTGACGACCGTGATGCCCGACCCCGCCGCGAGATCGTCGCGAGCGGCGATCGCTGCGGCGATGGCCGTGGTCGTGGTTCCGCCCGACAACCCGACGACCATGCCCGGCGCGACGAGGGCGGCGGCGGCCAGGGCGATGCTCTCCTTCTCGTGCGAGCGCTGGTGGCTCTTGTAGCGGATCGGCAGCTCGTAGGCGACCGAGTGCGCGACCGCCCCGCCGTGCGTGCGGGTGAGCAGACGCTGCTCGGCGAGTGAATCGAGATCGCGGCGCGTGGTGGCCGCCGAGGCGCCGAAGCGCTCGACCAGCTCGTCGACGTTGACCTCGCCGTCGGCGGCCAGCAGGTCGAGGATCGCATTCAGGCGGGCGGCGCGCTTCATGTCACCATCCTGCCCGGGCCGGTTCGCAGACGCGTCACCCGGCGACCTCGGCGGTCTCGAGGGCGAACAGCCGCAGCATCCGCGCGGCCTCCCCCGCGAGCGCATCGCGCGCAGGGGCGAGGTACTTGCGCGAGTCGACGAGCTTCTCGTCGGCGTCGAGCGTCGAACGGATCGCGCGTGTGAAGAAGCCGTTCAGGTGCGTCGAGACGTTGATCTTCGTCATCCCCGCACGCACGGCGTCGGCGATCACGGCATCCGCGACGCCGGACGACCCGTGCAGCACGAGCGGCACAGCGAGCGCCTCGCGCAGTCGGCCGATGAGCTCGAGGTCGAGGGATGCCGTACGGTCGGTCATCGCGTGCGACGAACCGACGGCCACGGCGAGCGCGTCGACGCCCGTCGAGGCCACGAATGCCCGCGCCTCGTCGGGGTCGGTGCGCACGCCGGGCGCATGGGCTCCGTCCTTGCCGCCGACCTCGCCCAGCTCGCCTTCGACATAGACCCCGGCCGCGTGGGCCCGCTCGGTGACGGCAGCCGTGATCGCCACGTTGTCGTCATAGGGCAGCGCTCCGCCGTCGAACATGACCGAGCCGAAGCCGAGCGCGATCGCCTCGTCGACGAGCTCGGGGCGCTCGGCGTGGTCGAGGTGCACCGCGACCGGCGTCTGCGCGCGTCGAGCCACCGAGAGGGTGGCCAGCGCGATCGGCTCGAGTCCGCCGTGATAGTCGGCGCAGTTCTGCGAGATCTGCAGGATCACGGGCAGCCCGGCGTCGGCCGACGCGCGCACGAGTCCCTCGGCGGTCTCGAGGTGGATCACGTTGAACGCGCCGATGCCGGTGCCGCGTGCTGCGGCATCCGTCACCAGTTCGCGGGCGGAGACCAGGGTCACAGAGGGTCCTCTCGAACGGTGGGGTCATAGGGGGCGACGACCAGGCGCTGCTCGATCGCCGGCCAGTCGCCGGAGATCTCGCCGGCGAGCGGCATGAGCACGGCAGCAGCAGACCAGGCGGTCGCCCGGCGCAGGATCGTCTGCGGATCACGGATGCCGTCGGCATAGAGCACCGCCGCCGCCGCCACTCCGGCGTCACCGGCTCCGGTCGGGTTGCCGGCGAGCGGAGCGTCGAGACGGGCGTGCAGCACCTCGGCTGCCGTGACCGCGAGCATGCCGTCGGCACCGAGCGACAGCAGCACGAGGTCGACGCCGCGCTCGATCAGCGTGCGAGCGCCTTCGACGGGGTCGGTGATGCTGGTCGCCTCGACGAGCTCGGCGGCGTTGGGCTTGAGGACGGATGCGCCCGCATCCGCCGCGTGAAGGAGAGCCGGACCCGAGGTGTCGACGATCACCGGCACACCGGCGTCTCTCGCCGTGCCGATGAGCAGCGGAAGCAGGGTCTCGGGTGCCCCGGGCGGGAGGCTGCCCGAGATCACGAGCACCTGCGCGCCGGGAAGGGCGTCGACAACCTCCCCGAGCAGCGCCGCCCACTCGGGATCGGAGGGGTTGACGCCCCTCTCGTTGACGATCGTCGTGTCTCCGAGCGCCTCATCGACCAGCGCGATGCTCTGCCGGGTCGCGCCCACCACCGGGACCAGACGATGCGGCACCCCGCTGGCACCCAGTTCAGCGGCGAGCTCGACGCCGCTGCGGCCGCCTGCTGTCGATACCGCGAGCACCGAGGCGCCCTGCGTGTGCGCGACCCTGGCGACGTTGAGGCCCTTGCCGCCGGCGCGCATGGCGCCGGCATCCGCTCTGTGCGTCTCGCCGAGGGTCAATCGGTCGACGTGCCAGGTGAGGTCGAGTGCGGGGTTCGGGGTGACGGTGAGGATCATGCGAGCTCCCTCGCGCGCAGTGCCGCGCCCAGGATGCCGGCGTTCCCCGACAGCTCGGCCGGCACAAGTTCGGGGATGCGGTGGAAGCTCAGTCGCTCGGCGAGCCGGGCTCGCAGCTCGTCGAAGAGCGCGCCACCGGCGCGGGAGAGCCCGCCGCCGATCACGATGGCCTCGGGCGCGACGACCGCAGTGAGCTGCGCGAGCGACAGGGTGAGGGCGTCGAGAGCCGAGTCCCAGATCTCGGAGGCGATGCGGTCGCCGGCCGCGGCGCGTGCGATCACGTCCTTCGCACCGTCGGGGGCGATCCCGGTCGCCTCACGGTAGCGGCGCGCGATGGCCCCCGCCGAGGCGACCACCTCGAGGCAGCCGCGCGCACCGCATGCGCACACGGGCCCGTCGGCGATCGGCGAGTGGCCGATCTCACCCGCATAGCCGCCCGCCGTGTAGGGCTCTCCGCCGACGAGCAGCGCGCCGGCGATGCCGGTGCCGATCACCAGCACGACCGAGTTGGAGTAGGCGCGGGCGCCGCCGAGGCGATGCTCGGCCCAGCTCGCCGCGCGCACATCGTGATCGAAGGCGACGGGCAGGCCGAGTTTCGCCGAGGCGAGATCGCGCAGCGGAGAATCGTGCCAGCCGAGGTTGCTCGCGAAGACGCCGAGTCCGGCCTCCGCATCGACGATCCCGGGCACCACGAGTCCTGCCGCCTGCGGCACGACGTCGGGGTGCTCTGCCCGCAGCTCGGCGGCGAGCACTCCGAGGCGCTCGATGAGCACCTCGGTGCGGTCACCGTCGGCCACAGGGGTCGGCGTGCGGCGAAGCCCGAGTGCCGTGCCGTCTGCGTCGAACAGCGCCGACTTGATGTCGGTGCCGCCCACATCGAACGCCAGCACCGGAGCGCCGTGACCCAGCGGACGCGCCGCGGCCAGTCTCTCGCCCGATGCGTCGCGCACGACGTCGGCGATGCTCGCGGCATCCTCAGGGCTGGTCATCGATCGCTCCGCTGGTGGGTCGGGTCATGCATCCAGGATGACGGATCGCGTGAGGTTGCGCGGCTGGTCGGGGTCGAGGCCCTTGGCGACCGCACGGTCGAGCGCGACGCGGTGCAGACGCACGAGGTCGGCGAGCGGGTCGACGGGATGCTGCACGAAGCGCGCTCCTGTGGCCTCGACCTGCGCGGAGAGGCCTTCGGGCGCCTCGCCGAACTGCCAGGTCACGCGCCCAGGCGCGGCGATCGCGATCGGGCCGTGGCGGTACTCCATCGACGGGTACGACTCGGTCCACGACTGCGACGACTCGCGCATCTTCAGAGCGGCCTCGTGTGCGAGACCGACGGTCCAGCCGCGACCGAGGAACGAGTACTGCTCTGCATCGCGCAGCTCGTCGTCGTAGTCCGCCGCGAGGACAGCGGCGGCATCGTCGATCGCGCCGGTGAGGTCCTCGCCGAGCGAGGCGCGGAAGAGCGCCAGAGCGGTGGTCGCGAAGCGCGTCTGCACGACCGACTTCTCGTCGGCGAAAGGCAGCAGCACGGCGTCATCGACCAGCGAGACGAGCGGCGAGGTCTCGTCACCGATCACACCGATCGTGGGAACCCGTCCCCTGATGCGCTCGACAAGCTCGAGGACCTCGGTCGTCGTGCCCGAACGCGTCAAGGCGACGACCGCATCGTAGCCGCGGTCGACGAACGACTCGGATGCCGCGAACGCGTCGGTCTCGCCCTGCCCTGCGGTCTCGCGCAGGAACGCGTAGGACTGCGCCATGAACCACGACGTGCCGCATCCGACGACTGCGATGCGGGCTCCGGATGCGGGAAGCAGCGCCTGCGCATCGCGGAGATCGGCCGCGCGGGCCCAGGTCTCGGGCTGCGAGTTCAGTTCTTCGCGCATGTGCGCGCCGGGCAGAAGTTCGGTCATGTCAGGCCCTCCGGACCAGTTGTTGCAACTTTGTGATTGTTTAGAGGCTTATTCGATCATAGTATGTCGACAAAAGAGATCCTTGCAAGGTTCCCCTTGATTTGTTTATTCTCCTGACAAATAATCGAACAAGTTCCACCGCCCTTCCGGAGATCCCGTCCATGGAGGGTTCTCGAGCCGATCCGGCTTGAACCGATCGCCCAGCCACCGGGGGAGGCGATCACACGCACTGTCGCGTGTTGTGCTTGCGACTGTGCACCACCTACACAGTGAGGAATGCAATACACATGAAGAAGTCACTGCGATTCGGTGCCGTCGCTCTTGCGGCGACCGCCACGCTCACGCTCGCTTCGTGCGGGTTCGGCGGCTCGACAGGAGGCGGCGGAGACGCCGAGGGCGAGACGACGCTCAACCTTCTGGTGCCCAGCTACTCCGACGCCACCAAGGGCCTGTGGGAAGACGTGATCGACGGGTTCGAGAAGGAGAACCCCGACATCAAGGTCGACCTCGAGGTGCAGTCGTGGGACAACCTCGAGAAGGTCGTCTCCACCAAGATCCAGGCCGGTGAGGCACCCGACATCTACAACGGCGGACCCTTCGCCGGATTCGTCGGCGACGAGCTGCTCTACCCCGTCGAGGACGTGGTCTCTGAGGAGACCTACTCCGACTTCCAGGATGCGTTCCTCGCGAACGCCGAGGTCGACGGCACCGCCTACGCCCTGCCGCTGATCGCGTCGGCCCGCGCGCTGTTCGTCAACAACGCACTGCTCGAGCAGGCGGGCGTCGAGGCGCCGAAGACCTGGGATGAGCTGCTCGATGCCGCGACCAAGGTGTCGGCACTCGGCGGCGGCGTGGCCGGCTACGGCATGCCGCTCGGCTCCGAAGAGGCTCAGGCCGAGGCGGCCGTGTGGCTGTGGGGCGGCGGCGGTTCGTTCGGCGATGCCTCTGAGATCACGATCGACACCCCCGAGAACCTCGCCGGTGCCGAGCAGATCAAGAAGATGATCGACGCGGGCGCCACTCAGGCAGACCCCGGTTCGACCCAGCGCTCGCCCCTGATGGACATCTTCATCCAGGGCAAGATCGGCATGCAGGTGGGTCTGCCGCCGACGGTGGGTCAGATCGAAGAGGGCAACCCCGAGCTCGACTACTCGATCGTCCCGATCCCGACCGAAGACGGCTCGCCGTTCACGCTCGGCGTCATGGATCAGCTGATGGCGTTCCAGAACGACGGCGACAAGCAGGAGGCGATCACCGCCTTCTTCGACTACTACTACTCGGCCGACGTGTACGTGCCGTGGGTGCAGGCCGAGGGCTTCCTGCCCGTCACCAAGTCGGGTGCCGAGCAGCTCGCCGGCGAGGATGCGCTCGCGCCGTTCCTCGAGGTCCTGCCCGACGCGCAGTTCTACCCGTCGACGAACGAGAAGTGGTCGGCCACCGACGGAGCCTTCAAGGCACTGTTCGGCCAGCTGCAGTCGAAGCCGGCCCAGGACGTCCTGGCCGAGATCCAGGCACAGGTCGACGCGGGCTGAGCCCCGCTGACACTTCCCACACCAAGCGACGGAGAGGTTCGGGTATTCCCATGAGCCAGACGAAAGAATCCTCGAACCTCGCGGGGGCGGCCACCGGCCGCCCCCGTACCCCGGGTCGCCGCACGGGCGCGACCCGCGGCAGGCCGGGCGGGACGGACCTGCTCCAGGCGCTGCCCTGGATCGCCCCCGCCCTGCTGCTCATCATCGGCGTGGTGCTGTTCCCCGCCGGGGTGATGTTCTTCAACTCCACCCGCGACATCTCGCTCTCGGGTCTCGACAAGGGCTCGGTCGGCTTCGACAACTTCGTGACGGTGTTCACGTTCGCGGAGTTCTGGCCGATCATCTTCCGCACGATCATCTGGGTCGTGGCTGTGGTGACCTTCACGGTGATGATCTCGCTCGGGCTCGCACAGATCCTCAACAAGGCCTTCCCCGGCCGGCAGATCGTGCGCATGGCGGTCATCGTGCCGTGGGCGGCATCCGTCGTGATGACGACCATGGTCTTCTACTACAGCCTCGAGCCGTACTTCGGGGTCTTCAACAAGTTCCTCTATGACATCGGGCTCGCAGACGACGCAGTCGGCTACGGCTGGACCAAGAACCCGGCCACCGCCTTCGCCTGGTCGATCGTGATCGCGATCTTCGTGTCGCTGCCGTTCACCACCTACACGATCCTCGCCGGGCTCCAGACGGTTCCCGCCGACACTCTCGAGGCCGCGAAGATGGACGGCGCCGGCCCCACCCGCACCTACTGGACGGTCGTCGTCCCCCAGTTGCGCAGCGCCCTGGCGGTCGCGATCCTCATCAACATCATCAACGTGTTCAACTCCCTGCCGATCCTCAAGGTGATGACCGGGTCGATCCCCGGCTACGGAGCCGACACGATCATGACGATGATCTTCAAGTACATCGAGCTGCAGAAGAAGGTCGACGTCGCGAGCGCGCTCTCGGTCGTCGCCTTCCTCATCGTGATCGTGATCGTCGCGATCTACGTCAAGGCCGTCAAGCCCATGAAGGAGGTCTGATCATGACCCTGACCGAGACCGCCCTCGTCACCACTGCGGGCGACGACGCCGCCCCTCGCATCCCGGGGCGCAAGCGCCGTTACACCGAAGATCAGGTCACACTGCCCCGCGTCATCCTGCGCATGGCCGCCGGCATCCTGGTGCTCGCGATCTTCGTGCTGCCCTACCTGATCATGTTCTTCGGCTCCGTGAAGACGAAGTCGCAGATCCGCTCCGTCGACCCGACGTACCTGCCGATCGAGTGGCACTGGGAGAACTACATCTCGATGTGGTCGACCCCCGAGACCCCGCTGCCCTACAACCTGATCTCGACCATCATCATCGCCGTGTTCGCGACGCTGCTCGTGCTGCTCGTCTCGCTGCCCGCCGCGTACTACACCGCCCGTTTCAAGTTCCCCGGGCGCATGGTCTTCCTGTTCCTGGTGATCGTGACGCAGATGCTGCAGCCGGCCGTGCTCACCTCTGGCCTGTTCCGCCAGTTCACGGTCCTCGGACTCAGCGACACGTGGGCCGCGATGATCTTCATCAACGCGGCGTTCAACCTGTCGTTCGCGGTGTGGATCATGCACTCGTTCTTCGCCGGCATCCCGAAGGAGATCGACGAGGCCGCTCAGATCGACGGCGCCGGACGCTTCACCGTGCTGTTCAAGATCAACCTGCCGCTGGTGTGGCCCGGCATCGTGACGGCGATCGTCTTCACGTTCGTCGCCTGCTGGAACGAGTTCGCCGCATCGCTCGTGATCCTCTCCACCGACAAGAACCAGCCCCTCTCGGTCGCTCTCACCAAGTTCGTCGGTCAGTACGAGACCAGCTGGCAGTACGTGTTCGGCGTCTCGATCGTCGCGATCCTGCCCGTCGTCATCCTGTTCATGCTCATCGAGAAGCGCCTCGTCGGCGGCCTCACCGCCGGCAGCGTCAAATAGTCCCCGCTCGCGATCACCCCGATACGAGACGAGATCTCGGAACGCGGGCTAGGTGTTCTAGCCCGCGTTCACTTTTCAGCACCAGATCGATGGATTCGGGCGAACTCGGTCGCAGAGCGGCGTCTCGATACCGTTCATGCTGAATTGTGCACGGCACTGGCGCTGGGCAATCCACGGGCGCTGTGCTGCGGTTCCCACCCAGTGTCGGGATGGCCTTCTGGGCTCGCCCGCATGCGGCACGAACTGCGACGGGAACCCGCGAGCGCTCAGGTTCGGTCGCGAAGAGCGGATGCTGCGCGCAGCTGCGCCGGACTCCAGCGCACCCCGAGCGCACTCGAGAGTGCCACCTGTGCGACGCCCGTCGAGATCGACGCGTCCGAGTCTGCGTATCGCACCGGAACGTTCGCGGTGCCGGTCGCGGTGTAGTCGACCTCTGCCTGCACGAGTGGCAGGAACCGGTCGCCCAGCGCCCGTGCGGGCCCGCCGATCACGACCTCGGCCGCGTCGAGCACCGCGGCGATGAGCTTGATGGTGCGGGCGAGCGCCTGCGCGCCCTCCGCCAGCCGCCGGTCGTCGGCCGCAGCCGCGAGCGCTGCGATGGCCTCGTCATCCATGGCGTCGTCGAAGTCGTCGCCGAGCATGGCCGTCATCGACGACGCGGACTCCAGGCATCCCTGTCGCCCGCAACGACACGTCCGCGCGTCATCGCCGAACTCCACCTGGACGTGCCCGATCTCGCCGGCGCGATCGCGCGGACCTGGAGCGAGCTCGCCGTCGAGAGTCACCGCCGCGCCGATACCGGTGCCGATGTGGATGAACAGGCGATACCCCGAGGATTCGTCCTCCTTGGCAGCCTCGGCGATCGCCTCGGCATCCACGTCGTTGACGAGCAGCACGGGAGTCCCGAGCACCGCTTCGAAGCGGTCAGCGAGCGGCACATCCGTCCATCCCAGCTGCACGCTCTCGAGCACGTGACGCCCGTCGGTCGTGCCCGGCAGCTGCACTCCTGCGACGAGAAGACGACCGGAGTACTCGGCCGCGATGTCAGCCACGGCGGCGTCGAGCATCCGATCACGCGACTCGTCCGAGAACGCGACCCTCCGCGTCTCGACCTCGGTGCCATCGAGCGCGACCAGCGCGACGCGAGCATCGGAGGGTCGGATCACGAGAACGAGGATGACGTGATGCTCGGCCTCGATGCTCAGGGTCGTCGCCCGCTTGCCGCCGGTGCTGGCAGCCTGCTCGCCGTCGACGATCAGCTGCAGATCGATGAGCTCGGCCACCAGGGATGAGGCGGTCGCTGCCGTGAGACCGGTGGCTCGGGCGATTCCCGCCCTCGTCTCCGAGCCGGGGTTGCGGAACACGAGCTGCAGCGCCCGGCGCAGGTTCGCGCGGCGAACCGAGGCCTGCGTGTCGAGTGCGTCGTCGCCGTTCAGCATGGGGCCGGTCCCGTTGTCGGAATTGGTTGACAGAACAGGGTGTTCTGCGTACCCTTTTTCATAGTTTATTCAATAAACTTAGTTCGGTCCCCGGGCGGGTGAGTGCTGCACACACTGTCATCCGCCCGGAAGGCCGGATCATCGCCCCTCGGCGGCTTCGGTGTGATGTCGGATGACTTCGGCCACCACGAAGTTGAACCACTTCTCGGCGAACTCGGGATCGAGATTGGCATCCTCAGCCAGTGCCTTGAGTCGCGCGACCTGCTGCTCCTCGCGCCCCGGATCGGATGCCGGCATCTCGTGCTCGGCCTTGAGCTGCCCGACCTGCTGCGTGGCGCGGAAGCGCTCGGCGAGCATGAAGATGAGTGCGGCATCGATGTTGTCGATGCTGGAGCGCAGTCGGAGGAGTTCAGCCCGGGGATCTTCGGCAGCGGTCATGCCTCCTACTCTACGGAAACACGGGGCTGGACGACCTCCCGTGACCATGCGGATGCTCCCGGGTCGGGTGCCGACCGGACGCTATCGTGAGCACATGAGCCGAGAAGAGCACGAGCCGTCCTCGAGCGCGTCCGCTGCCGCATCCGACCCGTCCGCGGCATCCGAGCGCGAGGTCTCGACGCCCGACGCCTCCATTGACGCCTCCGCGTCCGCGAGCCCCACCGCCGCCGGAGCTGCTGCCGTCGCGACAACCGCCCCGCACGACCCGACGAGATCGCCCGCCGCTCGTCATGGCGTCGTCGAGCCGATGGCGCCGAGCCGCTCGTTCTGGACGCGCATCGATCGCCCCTTCGTGTTCGGATTCCTGGTGACGCTCGGCGCCCTCGCCGCCATCGTCCTCGGCCTGGCCGTCGCGAACCTGTCGACCGTGCTCATCTACATCGCACTCGCCCTGTTCGCCGCACTCGGACTCGACCCCACCGTGCGGTTCCTCGAACGGCGCGGGCTGTCGCGAGCGATCTCGGTGGTCGTCGCGATTCTCGGGCTCATCGTCGTGGCGGGCCTCGTCGTGTGGATGGTGCTGCCCGTCGTGATCGACCAGATCACGAGCTTCGTCAGATCCGTGCCGGGGATGATCCAGGAGTTCACCCGCAGCGACATCTATGCGGCGCTCGACGAGCAGTTCGGTGATCAGTTCCAGGACCTCGTCGCCGACGTGCAGTCGTTCCTCACCAACCCCGGCAACATCGCCGCGATCGGCGGCGGAGCCCTGAAGATCGGCGCCGGGATCGCCAACGCCATCTCGGGAGTCATCGTCGTCCTGGTGCTCACGCTCTACTTCGTGGCGACCCTGCCCTCGATCAAGGCGGGAATGCTCCGACTCGCTCCCGCCCGTGACCGTGCTCGTGCAAGCGACATCACCGAGCAGATCACCGACTCGGTCGGCGCCTACGTCATGGGGATGGTCGTGCTCGCGTTCTGCAACGCGGTGCTCGCATTCCTGCTGTATCTGTTCCTCGGATTGCCGCTCCCGCCGCTCATGGCGACCGTCGCGTTCTGCATCACCCTGATCCCGCTCGTCGGATCGGTGATCTTCTGGGTCATCGGCACGGGGCTCGCACTGTTCACCAATCCCGTCGCGGCGCTCGTCTTCGCGCTCATCTACCTCGTCTACATGCAGATCGAGGCGTATGTGATCACCCCGCGCGTGATGAATCGCGCCGTCTCGGTGCCCGGCGCCCTCGTGGTGATCGGCGCCCTCGCCGGCGGCACACTGCTCGGGCTCCTCGGTGCGCTCGTCGCGGTGCCGGTCGCGGCATCCATCCTCATCATCATCAAGCAGGTGCTGATCCCACGGCAGGACGCCCGGGTCTAGCGCTCTCACTCACAACCATGCGAAAGTGCCCGGCCCCCTGAGGGACCGGGCACTTTCGTGTGAAGACGACTGGTGATCAGACGAGATCGTTGTCCTCGAGCCACTTCTTCGCGATGTCGGCCGACGACTGCTGGTCGACCGTGCTCAGGACGTTGAGGGAGACGAGCTCCTCGGCCGTGAGCTTGGCGCTGATCGCGTTGAGCACATCGGAGACATCGTCGGCGATATCGCTCGAGACGATCGGCACCACGTTCGACGAGATGATCAGGTTCTCGGGGTCTTCGAGAGCGACGATCTCCTCCGTCTCGAAGGCGGGGTCAGCGGTGTAGATGTCTGCGACCTGGATCTGGCCGGCGAGCAGCGACTCGAGCGTGGTCGGGCCGGTGGCCGAGAACGTCAGGTCGACTCCGTAGACCTCCTTGGCCTTCGCCGGGCTGTACGGGCGCTGCTCGAACTCGGGGGCCGCACCGATCGTCACCGGCGAGGTGACCTTCGAGAGATCGCCGATCGTCTTCAGGCCGTTCTCCTCTGCGAAGCTCTTCAGCACCGTGTAGGAGTCCTGGTCGGTCGCCTCGGCGAAGTCGAGAGCCGTGAGGCTCTCGGGCAGGGCCTCCTGCAGTGCGGCGTAGACGTCGTCGGGGCTGGTGACGTCGATCTCGTCGTCCGAGATGTACTCGAGCAGGCTGCCCGTGTACTCGGGGAACACGTCGATGTCACCGGACTCGACATCGGGCATGTACGCGTCGCGCTGGCCGATGCTGAGCTGCTTCTCGACGTCGAAGCCGGCGGCCTCGAGCGCCTGAGCATAGATCTCGGCGATGATCTCGTTGGAGTAGTACGCCTGCGAGCCGACGACGATCGTGTCGCCGCTGCCCGAGCCCTCGCTCGACTCGGACGGCTCATCGAGCGGGTTGCTCGACGAGCAGGCCGACAGGGCGAGTGCCGCCGCGGCGACAAGACCGACGGCGAAGACAGAACGCTTGCCTCGTGCTGTGAACATGGACTTCCTCTTTTCTGGGACTGCTGTGGGTGACTGAGAGATCGGGGCGCGGTCAGGCAGTGGCCGGGACTGCGGCGGATGTGAGGTCGCGTGACCGGCGACGGGTCGGACGGCCGGCGCGCAGACCGGCCGGCACCGCGGCGTGCTGCAGACCGGCGAGGATCAGATCGACGAGCAGCGCGAGCGCGGCGACCAGAATCGCACCGGCGAGCACCTGATCGAACTTCTGCAGCGGGATGCCCTGGATGATGGGCCACCCGAGTCCGCCGAGGTTCACGTAGGCGGCGATCGTGACGGTCGCGATCACCTGCAGGAGAGCCGCGCGGATGCCGCCGATCAGAAGCGGGAGTCCGAGCGGCACTTCGACCTTCCAGAAGATCTGCCAGCCGGTCATGCCCATCGCCTTGGCCGAGTCGATCACGCGACGGTCGATCGCCTCGAGTCCGGTGTAGGCACCCGCGAGCAGTGACGGGATCGCGAGGAGGACGAAGGTGATGATGGCTGCCTGAGGAACTCGGAGCACGCCGAGCAGCAGCACGAGCAGGATCATGAGGCCGAACGCCGGAATGGCACGCGCGGCTCCGGAGACGGCCACGGCGATCTCTCGTCCTCTGCCCGTGTGCCCGATGAGCCAGCCGATCGGCACCGCGATGGCAGCGGCTATCAGCACCGAGATCGCCGTCAGTGTGAGATGCTCCGCCAACAGCTTGGGCAGCGCGTAGTTGCCCGTCCACTGTGCGGGGGCCAGCATCCAGGCGAAGGCCTCAGCGAAGAGATTCATGCCGGAGTCCCCAGAGCGACGGGCCGGGGCGCGGTCTTCTTCGACGCCGCGCGCGTCCAGGGCATGAGAGCTCGGCCGGCCAGCAGCAGGATCAGGTCGATCAGCAGCGCGATGACGACCACGGCGATGACCCCGGCGAAGACCTCGGCGATGATGCGTCGGTCAAGGCCGTTCGTGAAGAGGTATCCGAGATTCGTGACGCCGATCAGGATGCCGACGGTCGCCAGTGAGATGGTGCTCACCGCCGTCACACGGAGTCCCGCGAGGATGACAGGCCCGGCGAGCGGGAACTCGACCGCCCAGAACCTGCGGAACGCGGCGAAGCCCGTGGCCGTCGCCGCCTGACGCACATCGTCGTCGACCGAGTCGAGGCCGTCAGAGACGGCACGCACCAGGATCGCGACGGCGTAGATCGTCAGCGCGATGACGAGGTTCGCCTCGCTGCGCGCCGAATAGCCGGCGACCGAGGGAAGCAGGATCAGCAGCGCGAGCGACGGAATCGTGTACAGGAGTCCGGTGAGCACGATGATCGGTCCACGCACCAGGCGGAAGCGCCAGGCGACCCAGCCGAGGGGCAGCGACAGCACGAAGCCGAGCACGATCGGGACGATGCTCTGACGCAGATGCACCAGGGTCAGCTCGAAGATGAGTCCGAGGTTGTCGGTGACCCAGTTCACGTGAGCCCGCCCTGCACAGCGCCGAGGGCTGCGGCATCCGGCCCCGCGAGCGGACCGTCGGCCTTCTCGACCTCGGCCACGATCGCTCCCTGCGTACGCCCTTCGGAGTCGACCACGACGGTGCCGTGCGGGGTCTCTTTGAGGTGCAGTGCGCGGCGCCCACGGTCGGCGCCGATGAAGGAGGCGACGAAGTCGTCTGCCGGGCGCTCGATGATCTCGCTCGGGCTGCCCACCTGCACGATGCGCGCGCCCTTGTCGAGGATCACGACCTGGTCGCCGAGCAGGAAGGCCTCGTCGATGTCGTGCGTGACGAACACCACGGTCTTGTCGAGCTCGTGCTGCAGCCGCAGGGTCTCCTGCTGCAGGTCGGCGCGCACGATCGGGTCGACCGCGCCGAACGGCTCGTCCATCAGGAGGATGTTCGGGTCGGCCGCGAGCCCGCGGGCCACACCGACGCGCTGCTGCTGACCGCCGGAGAGCTGGCTCGGATACCGCTCGGCCAGCGACTGGTCGAGGCCGACGGTCTTCAGCAGCTCTCGGGCGCGCTCATGGGCCGCGCCCTTCTTCACACCTGTGAGGCGCAGCACGGTGGCGACGTTGTCGATCACCGTGAAGTGGGGCATCAGACCCGAGTTCTGCATGACGTACCCGATGCGGCGGCGCAGAGCGACCGGGTCCCCGCCGAGCACGCTCTCACCGTCGATCTCGACCTCGCCCGAGGTCGGCTCGACCATGCGGTTGATCATGCGCAGCAGGGTGGTCTTGCCGCATCCCGAGGATCCGACGAACACCGTCGTCTTGCGAGACGGAAGCACCAGACTGAAGTCCTTCACGGCGGTCGTGCCATCGGGGAACTGCTTGGTGACGTTGCGGAACTCGATCAAGGCTGGTCTCCAGTCGGTGGATCGACGAGGGCGAGGCGTCGGTGCGTCTGTCGTGTCGTCGCGAGGGCGACGGGTGCTACGGGCCGACCTCGACCCGCGGGTCGAACGCGACGAAACCGGAGAAGTCCTTGCCCACCCGGTCGAAGGCACTCGGGTAAGGCGTGGGATACGACCACGCGTAGTCTTTGTGCAGCTCGTCGCCGGCCTGCACGGAGAAGTACTGAGCAGCACCCTTCCAGGGGCACGTGTACGGAGTCGGGCTCTCGATGAGCACACCCTCCGTGATCGACGCCGGCGGGAAGTACCAGTTTCCCTCGATGCGCGCGAGATCGCTCTCGTCGGCTTCAGCGATGACGGTTCCTGCGAGTACAGCCTTCATGGTCCTGCCTCCTCGGATGTGGGTTCGAGCGTATAAGAGGTGTGCGACATTCGGCCGGGCTTGCGTCCGGCGTCGTCAATGTGGGAAACAATCCTTCTCCGGGCGCGACGATCGCGCCAGGTCTCTCCCCGGCTGTTCGGAGCGGATGCCGAAACGGATGGTGCCATACGGCATCCGCTGTTCGCATCCGTCCGTCGCGCTCATGCCGAGTCCCGCCCGTAGGCCTCGAGCAGCCGGAGCCAGATCTCGCTGATCGTGGGGTACGCCGGGACTGCGTGCCAGAGCCGGGCGATCGGCACCTCGCCGACGATCGCCACGGTCGCCGTCTGCACGAGCTCGGCGACCTCGGGGCCGACGAACGTCGCGCCGACGATGACGTCGCGTCCCTTGTCGATGACGAGACGAGCCTGCCCCTCGAAGCCGTCCTCATAGAGACTCGCTCCGGCGACCGAGCCGAGGTCGTAGTCGATCACGGCGACGTCGGTGCCCGCCTTGCGAGCATCAGCCTCGGTCAGCCCGACCGACGCGACCTCGGGGAACGAGAACGTCACCTGCGGGGCACCGGCGCTGTCAGCCGTCGCGACGTGCCGACCCCACGGGGCGTCGTCGACATCCTCGCCCTTGGCGCGTGCGGCGATCACGTCTCCGGCAGCCCGCGCCTGGTACTTGCCCTGGTGGGTGAGCAGAACCCGCCCGTTGACGTCGCCGACCGCATAGAGCCAGTCCGATCCGGGCACCCGCAGCGTGTCATCGACGGTGATCCACCGGCCGGCCTCGAGACCCACGACGTCGAGGCCGATGTCGCCGCTGCGCGGAGAGCGGCCGGTCGCCACAAGCACCTCGGCCGCCGTGACCGTCGATCCGTCGTCGAGCACGATCGAGACACCGTCGTCACCGCGCGTGACATTCGTGGTGCCGGTATCGGTGCGCACGTCGACGCCGAGCTCCTTCAGCCCCGCGGCCACCCGCTCACCCGCGAACGGCTCCATCGAACCCAACAGTCCGCTGCGGGCGATGATCGTCACCGTCGAACCGAGCGCCGCATACGCCGTGGCCATCTCGACCGCGACCACGCCGCCGCCGATCACCGCCAACGATTCGGGAAGCTCCTCGGCGCTCGTGGCCTCGCGGCTGGTCCAGGGCGACGCCTCACGCAGCCCGTCGATCGGCGGGATCACGGCATCCGAACCCGTGCTGATCGCGACCGCGTGGCGCGCGTGGAGCACGCGGGTGCCGCCGTCGGCATCCGTCACGGTCACCTCGCGCT
>JAESFY010000209.1_pt1 | contig 20319 bp, 18 predicted proteins | sample 9266201 | NCBI WGS metagenome assembly JAESFY01 (sample SAMN14515071, study PRJNA621656) | algae metagenome | isolation source: Nodosilinea sp. WJT8-NPBG4 and co-occurring heterotrophs from soil, lower... | place: USA: Pinto Basin, Colorado Desert, California | collected 2006-05-27 | reverse complement strand
TGAAAAATTCTGGGCTCGGCTAAAACACCATCTTCGCAAGACGCTCAGCGCTTTCGATACCCTCTGGGACGCTGTCGATGATGCCTTCAAAAAATTGTCCTAACTATCCCGTCCACTGCAATATTTGATGATCTTGCTCTGCAACAATTAGTTGGCCGTTTTGTATAACCTCTGCTGGATTTGATAAATTAGTTCGCATGATGTTCCAATTCTCTACCGTTAGAGCATGCGAATAATCATGGAAGGCTTTCACATTTAGATCTGCAACATCATTCAATTCTTCAAGCAGAGCATCTCGAACAATCAAAGTCATAGAAACGGAATCTCGTCAAAAATCACTTCAGCATCTTTTAAGCACTTAATGCTATAAGATGCGTCACCATTATTCAAGATTAATTTCAGTGAGTTTTTCTGCAATAAATCTTCTACTAATGTCAATTCAATACTTCTTGGAAATCAGGCAAGCAAATATCCTGCGAGCTAAGCATATGTCTTACTCATAAGTTTTCTCTACAAAAACGCCTAAGCCTCAGACCGTAAACTTTTCTGCTCTTCAAGACAGTCTGCGAACACGAAGTTGTCGAAGAGAGGGCAGTTCAACTTCATAATTCATAGCCTAGGTTGCTGGTTATGACGATCGGCTGCTTCCTTATAGCTAGGGCTGAGTTTTCTCCCCATGCTCTAACAACTGCTCGATCGCAGTTAACCGATGCTGCCACGATCGCAGCCTGTAGCCACTATTCGCCGTATCCACCGACATCCTTTGATTCACCGAGGTGCGTACCCTAGCCAGTCCAGCTTTCACATTTTCCAAGTTGCGATGGGATGGCTCTTGGGCTAGGGCGTCAAACTTGCTACCCAGGTCATTGACCTCGCTAATCCAAGGTTCTAAGGCGTTGCGATCCATCCAGAGGCGCTGGTGGGTCAGCAGCCAGCTCCACTCGCGCTGGAGAGCAGCATAACGGCTAGCGGCCATGGCGTAGGGAGCGGTGGGGCCAGGTGGGCTGCCGCTCTGGGTTTGGGCCAGCACGGTGTTTAGTTCAGTATTTAGATCGGCGGCGGCAAACAGGGCATAGCCAGGGGTGGGCAGGTCGCGGCTGGCCTGCATCTGGTCGAGGGTGGCGGCATTCGACAGGTTCAACAGCCGAATCGCCGGGATCACCAAGGCTGAGCCAAAGGACTCATTCACCAGCCAGGGGGAGACAATGCGCTCAAAGCGGCTGGTGTCGCCTGCGTAGCTCATCAGCACGATCCAATCGAGGTAATCAGCTCTGGCCCAGGATCCCCAGTCTTGTTGAATCCGCTGTAGTCGCTCGTGTTCAGGGTTGGCAAACACCGCCGCCGACATCACCAGGCCAGGGTGCTGCCGTCGCAGGGTGCTGGAGATGGATTGCACAAACGAGGTGACTTGCTGCACTCGAAACTCGTTCCAGCGCTCCCAGAGCACCTGCTGCTGAATTCGCTGGTTGCGATCGAGGGCGTCGTCGGGTCGGGGGTTAATGGTGGCAGGGTCAACGCCGGTCATGCTCTGAAAGCGCCAGCGAGCGACTTCGCCATAGCCGTAGGTACGGTTGGCCCCGGGGTCTTGAAAGGGGTAGCGAATGTAGTCGAGGTGCAGGCCATCGACCTCGTAGTTGGTGACGATTTCGGTCATCAGCCGGGTGAGGTAGCTGCGCACCTCGGGGTTGGCAGGGTCTAAGAAAGGCTTGTCTTGCCCGCGGGGGATGAGACTGCCGCTGTTGTCGTAGGCGGCCCAGCTGAGGTGTCGCGAGATGATCGGGCCGGGGTAGTTGGCGGGCTGGTTGAGCAGGCGGTTGTGGCGCTGGTTGCCTGCCGCAAACACCCACACCCAGGCGTGCAGGGTCATGCCCCGCTGGTGGGCCAGATCCACGGCGGCGGCAAGGGGATCCCAGCCTTGGGTGAGGGGGTTTTGTTCGGGGGCCACCTGGCTGGGGTAGATGGTATAGCCCGCATTCACGGTTTCAAAGAAAACGGTGTTGATGCCGGCGGCGGCCAGTTTGTCGAAGATTTCGCTCAGCCCCTGGGGCGACCTGGCCCGCACAATGGTGCCGCGATCGAGCCACATGGCGCGAATCTCACCTTGGTTGATGGGGCGATCGGTAGGGAAGTTGTCCCATAGGGCGGTGCGAGTGGCCAGCCAGCGATCGCGCACCTCACTATGCTTACCCGCCGTCAGCAGCCCATCCCAGTCGTTCAAAAGCTGCTGGGCCTCGCCCAGGGTAGGGTGCAGATCGGCCCCGCGCCTCCCGGCCACATTAACCTGGTCGGCGGCAGCGGTGAGCACAGGCAAGCGATCGGGCAGGGTGAGCGCCGTGGGTGCATCCAGCGAGTTCGCCATAATTAGGGCACTCTCGAAGCGGCCAATCAGATTCTTGAGTTCCTGCTGCATAGCCAGAAACACTACCGGGCTGGGGGGCCGGCCGGTGGGCGATAGCTCAATTACCGCCGGGGCAATCTGCTCGGCGGGGTCGCCCGAGGTGGGGCTGGGCGAGTCTACTGTGGCATTGTCTGAATTAGCGGGCTGAACCACCCTGGGCCGCTGGGAGGGGGGCAGCGGCGGCGGCGACGGCACATGGGTAGGCCGCCGACCAGGGCGTGAAGCGGGCAATGGCTCGGCAGTGGGAACCAGGGGAAAGCTCTCTGTCTCGGAGTCGTCAGTAAGTTCTAGGTATAGCTCTAGGTTATCGGGGAGGGCGGCGCTAGCAGGCTGGTTCTGCCCAGATGGGGTCTCGACCTGGGCAAAGACCGGCAACATGGGCAGGCCCACACCCCCAATTAACCCTGCGATGGTTAAAGACCGCCCCCAAGAGGTCATCGCAACCAGTAAAAGGCCCTTGCCCGACTGCTGTGCCACAATGTCATCCCTCCATCACACGGCGATAATTGTGGCACAGGCCAGCCTATTCGGCGCTGACCCAAAGGCGATCGCCTCAAAGCAGATGCAGAGCGGATCCAGACGCCATTGCTCAGCCGCAGGCTCTTTGCCACCTCTTAAGTAAGCCCATTACGCTGGCAGGCTAACTGTGAATGTAGTCCCCACGCCTACCCGGCTGGTGACCTTGATAGAGCCCTGCTGGAGCTGCACAAACTGCTTCACAATGCTCAGGCCCAGCCCTGTTCCCGGAATGTTGCTGACATTTTGGCCCCGGTGAAAGGGCTCAAACAGCTGCCTGCGATCGCTCGAAGGAATACCAATACCCTCGTCCTGCACTTTGATAATGACCTGGCCCCGCTGCTTGGCCAACTTGAGCCCGATGGAGCGATCGCCTGGGGTGTAGCGAATCGCGTTCGACAACAGATTGCTGAGGATCGATCGCAGCAGCCGCTCATCTAAACAGGCCAGCACTTGGCGACTGCGACAGCCAAACTGAATCGGGCATTGGGGCCGTTGGTAGTCGCCCTCGGCTAGCAGCTCCTGGCAAAAAGTCACTAGATCTAACGGTCTGGGGCTGACCTCCAACACCTTGGCCTCGATCTTGCCGATCACCAGAATGTCGTCGATCATCTGGGTCATGCGCTCGACGTTGGCGTTGATGGTGAGCAGGTAGTCGGTTTTTTCGTCGGGGCGCAGCTGGGTGTCGTAGCGGTTGAGCGACGACACCGTCAGCGCAATATTGTTGAGCGGGTTGCGAAACTCGTGGCAGACCATGGAGACAAAGCGCGATCGCAGGTCGCTCAACTGCCGCAGCTGCTGGTTCGCATTCTGCAACTCGGCGGTGCGCTCCTGCACCTTGTGCTCCAGCTCTTCGTTGGCCCGCTGCAACACCTGCTCAGCCCAGCGCCGCTGGGTAATGTCGCGAAAGGTCACCACTGTGCCAATCAAACGCCCCTCTTCATCACGCATGGGGGTACTGATATATTCGACCGGAAAGCTAGTGCCATCCTTGCGCCAAAACACCTCGTTGGTCACCCGCCGCACGCTGCCGTCTTGAAACGCTGCATAAATTGGGCAGGCCTCCCGCTGGTAGGGACGACCATCGGCCAGGGAATGGTGCATCACCGCATGCATCGACTGGCCGATCAGCTCGTCAGTTGACCAACCGATCATAGCGGCAGCAGCGGGATTGACGAAGGTGACGTTGCCCGCCATATCCAGCCCGTAGATGCCCTCGCCCACAGCATTGAGAATCAGCTGGTGCTGGCGGCGCAGGTGCTCTAGCTGTCCCAGGGGTGCTGTGGGAACAGCGGCCTCTCTAGCGGGTAGCCAATAGATTTGGGTCATGTGGGGTCAGCGATCGCAACAAAACATTTTGCCTGCCTTGGGAGAAAGGCAGCCTCCAAGCCCATCCTGTTAGCCAAAAACAAAGTATCACCCTATACAACAGCCTGTTCCCCTAAGGCTTACTAAAGAACTGTGGAGCAATTCACGTACCCCCAATAGTAGCGACAAGCGTCTGTGGTGCAAATTTAGATTTTTCTTGAATTATAGCTTGGCTTTCTAGCTCTATTTAAGCTGTATTGATATTACTTGCACAGTAGATTTTGATAGTCAATTTAATCTAAAAAACTTAGCACTTAAATCACCTTAGTAAGCCACTGATCTTAAAAACGAGAATTCTTGTGAAGACTGTTCTCATCATCGAAGACGAAACTCAAACTCGCCATCTTTTTCTCAAATGTTTAGAGTTTGAGGGTTTTCGTGCCGTGGGGGCCAGCGACGGCACCACCGGGGTGGCAATGGCCCAGCAGCACACCCCAGCCCTGGTTGTGTGCGACATCATGATGCCTGATATGGATGGCTATTCGGTGCTGTCTGCCCTGCGAAAGATAAGGCAGACAGCGCTGATTCCCCTCATCTTTCTCACCGCCAAGGTCACCATGGCCGATCTGCGCCGAGGCATGGAACTGGGGGCTGACGACTACTTGACCAAACCCTGCACCGTCGAGCAATTTTTGGCCGCCATCAACAGTCGCCTGCAGCGCCAAGAGCAGCTCTCAGAGCTTTACGCCGACGAAGGAAACCACCTCCAAGAACCGTCCCAGACCTCCCTATCAACCAACATTTTTCCCGCCGAGCCCAAGCTAGCCAACGTCTTTTGCTTTATCGAAGCTCACTACCAAAAGCCGATCAGCCTCAACGATGTGGCCCAAGATGCGGGCTACTCTCCGGCCTATCTGACTAGTTTGGTGCAGTCATACACCGGGCGCACGGTCAAACAGTGGATTATTGAGCGCCGCATGGCCGAGGCCAAAACTCTGCTGGCTACCACCGCCAGCAGCATCCGTCAAGTTGCTGAAGCTTCTGGCTATAGCGATGCGGGCTATTTCACCCGTCAATTTCGTCAGCTCCACGGTGTTTCCCCTCAGATTTGGAGACAGATTTCTGTATCAGAATTAACAGATTAGTGCTTGTTTTTGGGCTTAAAACCAATCCCAAAAGAAAGTCCTACTATGTGCAAAATTTGTTCCAATGCGCTTTTAATTTGGGCTTGGTAACCTATTCAATAACTTGGATCTAACCCTCAGATCAAGAGTGGGGCAATGAAGGCAGCTAAATGCTCTTTGTCTAGATTGCTCAGCTGGGTTTTCAAATTGATCCGGGGAGGATTTTTGTCGCGTTCAACCATCTATTTATGGTCATTTCAGCAGTAGCAAAGTCGCTCAACGACTGGGGTAGTTTGAGTTGCATGTCGCCCTCCCTGATGTTGCCCGGTCGCCCCTGTCGGGACTGTGGCACGGTGCATCTTACGGGCGATCACTCGCGGTTTATAGAAACCATGCCCCAGGATCCGGTCGATATGGTCGACGACCTGGTGAAAATAGGGGTCTACAGGCAAAACCAGCTGCGTGCCGCCGACACTGTTAATGCCTACGAGCTGCGTAAGGCTCTGTTTCTCAAGCGAGTGGGCCGCAACGACCCTAAACGCGAAAAGCTAATTCTGGCGCTGTGTGAGCAGGCCGGTGGTCTAGAAAATGCCTTTGCGGCTGCCTTTGGCCCCCAAGCCGGACTCTTCTTTGCTGACTCGGTGCGCAACAGCGGGGCCACCCGTCGCGAGTTTCTCAAAAATATGGCGCTGGGGGCTGCTCTGGTTACCCTGGCGAGCTGTGCTGGCGGTAGTGAGGAACCAGTAGCCGAAGATACCGCTGCCCCCGTTGACACCAGCAACCTGGAGAAAACCGACATTCAGGTGGGCTTTATTCCCATCACCTGCGCAACGCCAATTATCATGTCGGAGCCGCTGGGCTTCTACGAAAAGTACGGCTTTAACGCCACGGTGGTGAAAATGCCGAGCTGGGGTGCGGTGCGCGATTCGGCGATCGCAGGCGAACTCGACGCCTACCACATGCTGGCCCCCATGCCCATCGCCATGACCCTGGGCCTCGGCTCTGCTGCCTTTGGCGTTAAGCTGGCTAGCATCGAAAACGTCAACGGCCAGGCCATTACTGTGGCTGAGCGCCACAAGGGCAAGGTTGACGGCCCCACCGACTTTAAGGGCTTTGTAATTGGTGTGCCTTTCCCCTACTCGATGCACAACCTGCTGCTGCGCTACTACCTGGCTTCCGGTGGATTGGATCCTGACGTAGATGTGCAGATTCGTCCCGTGCCCCCGCCGGACAGCATTGCTCAGCTCATCGCTGGGGATATTGACGCGATGCTGATGCCTGACCCGTTCAACCAGCGGGCCGTGTACGAAGGAGCTGGCTATATTCACATGCTGAGCAAAGAGCTGTGGGATGGGCACCCCTGCTGCGCTTTCACCGCCAGCGACGACTGGATTACTGCTAACCCCAACTCCTTCCGCTCACTGAACAAGGCCATCATTGAGGCGGCGGCCTATGCCCAAGATCCGGCCAACCGGTCTGAAATTGCCGCTGCGATTTCCGATCGCGCCTTCTTAAACCAGCCCCCCGAGGTCGTTGAAGCGGTGCTGACGGGCAACTTTGACGATGGTCAGGGCAACACCCTTTCAGAGCCCAATCGCATTGGCTTTGAGCCCTACCCCTGGCAGAGCTTTGCCAAATGGATTTCGTCTCAGCTGGTGCGCTGGGAGCTATTGGGGGAGGGCAACACCGCTGCAACCGTCAGCGACAGCGACATTGACCAGGTTGGTGCAGAGGTCTTTTTAACGGATCTGGCCCGCGAGCTGGCCCTTGAACTGGGCCAAGAGCCCCCCTTCGAGACCGATCGCACCGAAACCCTAGCCTTCGACACCTTCGACCCGGCTGCGTCAGCAGACTATGTCAAGAGCCAAATCGACCAGTTTGGGAAGTAAGTTTCCACCGTTAGCTTAGGGCCGGTCTGGGTTGGTGGAACCGCGATCGGCGCAGTTTTTAGGAGGTATTGAATCATGGCGGCGAGTCATAGCACGCCTGGATTGATCGGAGCGGAGCGACAAGCACCGCTCTGGCAGAACGAAAACGTGAGAGCGTTCGCGCTGTTTATGCTCTCCCTCGGCATTTTTCTGCTGTTTTGGGAAATTGGAGCGAAGTCGGGCTGGTTTGTGAAGGGCGTGCCCACCGCCACCGAGACCATCAAAGAATTTTGGTGGTGGGTAACTAACCCCTTCTACCGCAACGGTCCCAACGACCTGGGCATTGGCTGGAATTTGCTGATCAGCCTACGGCGGGTGGCGATCGGCTATATTGCGGCGTCGCTGGTGGCGGTGCCCTTGGGCATTTTGATCGGCATTTCGCCAGTGGCATTTAAGGCGTTTAACCCTTACGTGCAGCTGCTCAAGCCAATTTCGCCCCTGGCTTGGCTGCCCCTGGGCCTCTATTTGCTGCGCGACTCTGAGAAAACCGGCATTTTCATCATCTTTATCTCTAGCATTTGGCCAACGCTGATCAACACCACCTTTGGAGCCGCTAACGTCAACCAGGATTATCTGGATGTGTCTAAGACTCTGGGAGCCTCGCGTCTGCGGACGATTTGGAAGGTGATTATTCCGGCGGCGCTGCCGAATATTGTGTCGGGTCTACGGATCAGCATGGGTATTGCCTGGCTGGTGATTGTGGCGGCAGAGATGCTGCTGGGCACGGGCTTGGGCTACTTCATCTGGAACGAGTGGAACAACCTGTCGATTCCCAATATTTTGGTAGCCATTTTCATTATTGGGTTGACGGGGCTGGTGCTCGATAGTCTATTTGCTGCCCTCGAAAAATTTGTTGCCTTTGGTCGAAACTCATGAGTATTGCTCCCGTGAACGCGATTGATTTAGCAAATGTGCGATCGCAGACCGCTCAGCTGTCGATTCGCCAGGTGGCCAAGGTTTTCCCCGGCAAAAAAGACCTGTTCAGCAAGCTGACCGGCAAAACCCGCCGCGATTTCGTCGCCATTCAAGATATCAACCTCGACATTGAGCCCAACACCTTTGTATCGATCATCGGCCCCTCTGGCTGCGGCAAATCGACTCTGCTGAATATGATTGCGGGCCTCAGCCCCATCACTAGTGGCGAGATTTTGCTCAACGGTGCCCCGATCGCCGGTTCGGGGCCAGATCGGGGCATGGTCTTTCAAAACTACGCCCTGATGCCCTGGATGACGGTGGAAGAAAACCTGCGGTTTGCGGTAGAAACCGTGGAACCCAAGATTTCAGCGAAAAGGCGCGATCGCATCATCAAAGAGCACATTCAGCTGGTAGGCCTCACCGGGGCCGAGCGCAAGCACCCCCACGAGTTATCGGGCGGCATGCGCCAGCGAGTGGGGATTGCCCGTGCCCTGGCCATCAACCCCCAGATCTTGCTGATGGATGAACCCTTCGGTGCCCTCGATGCCCTCACCCGTGCCTTCTTGCAGGAGGAGGTCGAGCGCATCTGGGAACAGCAGCGCAAGACCGTGATCATGATTACCCACAGCATCGAAGAAGCACTGCTGCTGAGCGATCGCATCGTCATGATGACCCGTGGACCCGCCGCCCGCATCGACGAGATCCTAGAGGTGCCCTTTCCTCGGCCCCGCAACCGCGAAACCATTCAGCAGCACCCCGCTTATCAGGGGCTCAAAGCCGAGATGGAGAGCCATCTGTTTCGTGAAACCCGGGCGGTGGAGGCGGAGCGAGTGGGTGGGTAGGGACGTAACAGGGTGGATGGGTGATGGAGTGGATGGGTGCAACCCGTAGAGTGGGCAATGCCCACCATTTCACCGCGCCTTCGCACAGGCTAACTCCGCCCCACCTTGGCCACTTGTCCATTCATCGAGGCGCGAAGGGATATCAGCTAACCGCTAAGGACGTAGGTGGGCAATGCCCACTCTACCGACATCACTGTTGACTAACGACGTAATTAAGAGGATCCAAACATGACTGTTTCTCCCATTACCGAAGAACTTCTAGCCGCTAAAAAAGCCGCCGGCCTCAGCTTTGCCGACCTCGAAGCCAAAATTGGCTGCGACGAAGTTTGGCTCGCCTCCGTTTTTTACCGCCAGGCCAGCGCCTCTGTGGAAGAGGCCACCAAAATCATCGAAGCGCTTGGTGCCGACGCCTCCCTGATTGAGGCTCTGACCGACTTCCCCGTCAAAGGCGGACTCGATCCCGTCATCCCTACCGACCCGCTGATCTACCGCTTCTACGAAATCATGCAGGTCTACGGCATGCCCATGAAAGCCGTCATCCACGAGAAGTTCGGCGACGGCATCATGAGCGCCATCGACTTCACCCTCGATATAGAAAAGGTCGAGGATCCGAAGGGCGATCGCGTCAAGGTGATCATGAACGGCAAATTCTTGCCCTACAAAAAGTGGTAGACCCTGTTTACGCGTCCTGACTCACAATCTCTGGGCTGTTGGCGATCGCTAACAGCCTTTCCTATCTCCCCCTCTTCGTTCTTCGTTCTCCCCACCTCCCCATCTTCCTCATCCCGCCCATCCCCTACCCCTATGCCCACACCTACCGTCCCGCCCTTTACATTAGAGACCGCGATCGCCAAAGCCCGCATGGCCGAAGACGCCTGGAATAGCCGCGACCCCGATCGCGTTGCCCTCGCCTATACCGAAGACAGCCACTGGCGCAACCGAGCCGAAATCTTCCAGGGCCGCGACGCCATCCGCAACTTCCTGCGCCGCAAGTGGGATAAGGAACTCGACTACCGCCTGATCAAAGAAGTGTGGGCCTTTGGCGACAACCGCATTTCGGTGCGCTTTCAGTATGAGTGGCACGACGGCGGCCAGTGGTACCGCGCCTACGGCAACGAAAACTGGGAGTTTGACGAAAACGGTCTCATGCGCCGCCGCGAGGCCAGCATCAACGATCGCCCCATCACCCTTGAAGAACGCCGCTTCTTTTGGGATGCCCCCGGTCCCCGTCCGCAAGATCACCCAGGGCTAATTGATTCGCCGGTTTAAGGGTACTGCTTATATTGTTGGTTGCTAATAGTCCAAACTCTGCCAAGCAGAGCGTTTTGATCATGCTTCGGCGGCTAACCTCAGAACTCCTAACCGGGTTTCCTCACTAATCCGAAAACCGAACTGGTTTAGAGCATCCAAAACTGACCCGACCTCACCAATAAGCCCAGACTGTTTGGCTTTTAGCAAAACCCCTAGCGTACCAGTAACGCCAATCTCCAAGCGCTTCGGATACTGCCTTGCCAAGCCATCATCCAGCAGAGCCAAAGAGCCTGATCGATTTACCGCTAGCGATATAACCTCTCGTTCTCCCTGCCCCAGTCCCGGTATTTGAGGCACAAGGCTCTGCTCACCCACGTAAACGAGCTGAATCCATGCAAAATCAGTTGGCTTGGGTAGCAGAATGCCGAGATTTTGACCTGTTTCCAGCTCATCCCTAACAGCGTTAGGTAGCGATATGTTGCCATACAGACTAGGCAACAGGAAGAGATAGTTAGTCTGAGACAGGTATTGTATTACTGAGGTATCGGCAATGACCTCAGGCATTGGCCAAGTCTTCAGCCAGCTCAGCTTCAGTCAGATTAAAGGTATTGACGCTGTAATCGGCTAACTTCGTCAAAAACACTGTTCTCGGCATTCCCGCCAGAGTTGCTGCTGACCCAGACGAAAGACGGCCCAACTCAAACAGCTTTACAGCTGCGGCCAATCTGATTTCCTCACCCATCGACACCAGTGAGATATCTAAGGCAACAGCGGTCTCTTCTGGAAGCGCCACGACAATCTCATACATGACTATTCTGCTGATTCAACCTTTAGGCTCAAGTGTAACGCTTAATTCTTATGCTCTTGGCGTTTACCAACATCCCCAGCTTTCTCTCCCTGGGTAGACCTCAGCCGCACCAACCTCTGAGATGCTGTAGAGCAGACTCCATGGCCTAAGGGGCGATCTATGGTTGGCATGAATCTGTTCAGAACTCTTGCGCTATTAGCGTTGCTCAGTGGGCTGATTGTGCTGGCGGGCTACCTGCTAGTCGGCAATGAGACGGGCTTGCTTTACGGGCTAGGCTTTGCGGCGGTGAGCAGCTTTGGCTCGTGGTACTACTCTGACCAGGCGGCACTGGCGGCCTTTAAGGCTCAGCCCACGCCCCGAGAAGAGGCTCCCGAGTTGTATGAGCGGCTAGAAAAACTGAGCGATCGCGCCAACATTCCCACCCCCACCCTCTACCTGGTGCCCTCGGAGTCGCCCAATGCCTTTGCCACCGGGCGCGACCCCAATCACGCCGCGATCGCCCTGACCAAAGGCATTATCGACCTGCTGCCCGACGACGAGCTAGATGCCGTGATTGCCCACGAGCTTACTCACGTGCGCAACCGCGATACCCTCACCCAAGCTGTAGCGGGTACCCTAGCCGGGTCGCTGACTTTTCTAGGCCGCATTCTGACCTTTGGGGCACTGTATTTTCCGATGGCCCGAGCCGGGGGACGACGCGGCAACAACCCACTCGCCATTTTGTTTCTGCTGGTGATTGCTCCCTTTGCTGCTGGGCTACTGCGCATGGCCCTTTCGAGAACCCGAGAATATGCTGCCGATGCCGGAGCCGCTGAGATTACCGGCAACCCTCTGGCGCTGGTACGGGCGTTAGAAAGACTGGAGGAAACGGGGCAAAAAGTGCCCATCCACGGCAATCCGGCCTTTGCACCCCTGTTTATCGTCAACCCCCTCTCTAAGGAAGGGATGATGACGCTGTTTATGACCCACCCTTCCACCGACGATCGCATTCAGCGACTGCAGGCCATGGCCGAGCAGGCGATCGCGGGTAAGACCGATGAGAAAGCCCTCAGCCCTAGCACATAGAAAGCTCCGAGCGAGAATTGGCATACGTGGCTGTAGCGTGGCTTAGCTCAGTAAGGCGAACCACCTTTGTGGCTGAATTGCCATTGGCCTTCTGGGGTGAGAACCGCTTCAATGTCATCGTCGGGGTATAAAACCCGATCGTTGGGGCTGCGATCGCCCATCTCCAGATAAACAACATCCTCGCTGGTTTGATTGACTAAGCAGTGGGCGTCACCATCGCCTGCTTTAAAGCCAGCACACATGCCAGGCTGGAGCAAAGTTTCACCAGCATTAGTCACTAGGGTGGGTTGGCCTGAAATAACGTAAACAAACTCATCCTGGGTGGCATGGGCATGGCGCAACGCTGAAACCCCACCGGGTGCTAATGTCACGTGGTTGACACCGAAGTTCGACAGCCCAAAGATACTTCCCAGCGATCGCTTTTCACGACCCGCCATTTTAGAGGCAAAGGGCTCTGGATAGAGTGACGGTCTCGTTCGCAGCGGAGCTTCCGAGGCTAGGACTGCGATAGTTTTTTGGGGTGCGCTCATGCAAAGGTCCTCCATTGGGGCGGTGATCTAGCTGCCGCTACAGGGGTTAAAAGGTTCTGACAGCGGTACTTTGAATGGTTCGCGTCAATTAATTAGCTGTTCCAGTCTTTGCGGTAGATGGACTCAATTATGTCCCTAGTTAGCTGGTTGGGGATATGTTAGCGATCGCGCCTATCCTCACCGATCCAGCAGCGGCAACCTCACGGTAAACGTTGCCCCCTGGCCTTCTCCAAGGCTTTCTGCTTGCACAGTGCCATCGTGCAGCTCCACTAGATTTCGAACGATCGCCAGCCCTAACCCCAAGCCGCCAAATTTACGCGTGGTTGTACCATCCTCCTGACGAAAATATTCAAATACGTGGGCAATAAAGTCGGGATGAATGCCTTTGCCGCTATCGCTAACTTGGACTTGAGCCTGGGAGCCAATCCTCACCAGCCGAACGATTACCTCTCCACCCTCATCTGTGAACTTGATAGCATTGCTGAGTAAATTCCAAATCACTTGCTGAAGCCGGGTAGGATCGCCTAAAACTTGCCCCACCGTCAGATCTAAATCAGCTTGAATATTAATAGATTTAGCTTCTGCGGTTAATCGCACCGTTTCAATGGCGGCTTCAACAATTGCCCCCAAATTAACTGCCATCATGCTGAAGGTCAGTTTCCCCTGCATAATGCGGGTAACATCTAGCAAATCTTCAATTAGCTGGGTTTGCAGTTTAGCATTGCGCTCGATCGCCTCTAAAGCAAACGCTGTTTTTTTGGGGTCCAACTTGCCAGCGCGCAGCAGACTAGACCAACCCACAATCGGGTTTAGGGGCGTGCGCAACTCATGGGATAGCACCGCCAAAAATTCATCCTTGAGGCGATTGGCCGCCTCCGCTTCTTCTCTAGCAGATTCTGCCCGCATCAGGTTTTCAGTGCGCTCTCGCTCTCGTTGCGACAGCAAATCGGCCGCAAATTCTAGCGATTGCCCCAACAAAACAGTTTCCCGAATGGACAACGTGCTGATCTGCGGGGGCTCACCGTTGGCCAAGGCTTCGGCAGCCAGGGCAGCCTTGGTAATGCTGCGGGAAATCTGGCGCGACAGCAAAAAAGCCCCCACGCCGCTCACCAAAAGCAGCGCTAAACCCGGCCCGACCACCAACAACATCGCCCGCTGCACAGGCCGTTCGATCACATTGACCGGCACCGTGACCGCCGCCGTCCAGGGAGTATTGTGAACCCGACTGAAAGCGACATACACCCGCTTCCCGTCCAGGCTAGTATCCCGATAGACGCCCTCGTTGGCGGCCCCAATACGCTGTAAGAAGGAGGGTGTTCCGGACTTTCCCACAAAGCGCTTAGGATTGCGGGTGCGAGCGACGACAACACCTTGACCATCGACAATGACGCGCGTCCACTCTCCGTCGACTGGGAGGCGAGCAACAACGACTTTAGACAAGGTCTCAGGCGTAATCAGCGCCGTCAGAACGTACTGTAAGTTGCCGTCCTGAAGAACGGGTACGAGCACCGGAAAAGTGAAGTCGTACCCCAGCTGCCCCTCACCCAGGTCACCTACCGTAGGCTGACGGGTTTCGATCAGCTGCTCTAGACTGTCCGGCTCAGGGGTGTAGGTTAAGGGCGTGCTCAAGGAATGCTTGCTGTTCAGCTGTTCTTGCCCATCGGGCCTCAGCAGTATCGTCGTCAGCCAGGTAGGTTGTGTCGCCGTTAGTCGCTGCGCCTCACTGTGAAAGCTATCGAGGTCGCCTTGATAGAGCTGTTCAGAGGCCGCCAAGGCCTGTAGAGTTCGAGTTGTGCTAGAAAATTCACTCTCTACGGTCGAGGCCAAATTGCGAGCTTCTCGCTGCATCAGCCGCTCCGATGCAGCCTGCTCCTGGATTGACAGTTTAAGCACGACAGCAGCGGCAAATAGCACCACCGGCAGCAATGTGCCCGCGACTAATAGGACGAGATACCACTTCAGCGAAAGCGCCCGACCACCAGACGATATCGGCGCGGGTTGGGGGCTGCTAAGGCAATGCGCTTAGCCAGCGAGTCCCAGATAATACCAATTCGTCTAAGCGTTTTGTCTACCATTTACTTGTATGGCATGCGCTGCAGAGTCTATCGTAGGAGACGATCGCCTTGATCCTCAGCGCTTCACCCCTTTCCCACAGTTGCTAACATAGCTAGCCATCAGTTTTAGAATAGACCCCAGCGGCACAAGACAGAGCTAAGGGCCATCAAGGGCAGCGATCGCCTCTCGGATGCCCTCCAGCATAGCCAGTTCGAAATATTACAGGTTCTTAAGTACTAACTCTGACCAACAATTTCTCTGGGCGATTCAACTGAGAAGCGCAGTCGCCAACGATTTCCTGAACGGCCACCAATTAACAACTAGTTTTACTCGCTTGCCCTGCAATATGCGATCGCAAATTTTGCAACTATTTACTTTAGTGCTATTTCACTTAACCTTAACCTGGTGAGGAAACCCTATCAAAGCGATCGGTTTTACACCTAAATTGCCCATCGCATCGCTCTACCACGCTAGACAGCACAAGCACTTCAGACAGCAAACTACCGATAATTACCTTCTACCAAATGGGTGATGAACTTCCCTAGGGCTACCTGATATAACTGTTTCGATATTATTTTAAATAAACCCCTGTCAGAATGCCTGCTTCCCAATTCTCAGAAGAAACGATGTCGAACTCAGTTTCTGAACATCTCAAGCAGAATACTAAAAAAATTCTGGAGATTTGGGAAACGCGAACCCGTGACGAATTGAGCGCATCAATTCATCAAAACTCGCTAGCCTTACAAAACTCTTTGCCCCTTTACCTCAATCACCTGGCTGATGCAATCTCAGATCAAGCTGACAAAACCTCTGCTCAAATCGAGACAACTAAGCTAAAAAGCACCTACGTTGGCAAGCAGCATGGCCATGAGCGCGCTGGTTATGCTGACTACACCCTCAGCCAGCTCATTTTGGAATACCAAATTCTTCGCCAGGTCATATTTCAGGTTTTAGAGGAAGAAAGTCCTTTAGGCGTGAGAGAGCGCGACATTATCATTGGCTCCATTGAGCAAGCGGTCAACGACGCCGCGACACAGTTCTCCCACACCCTTAGAGATATCCAAGAAATGTTTATGGTGACATTAACCCACGACCTTAGAGGTCCGGTTAATATCGTTAAAATGGGAACACAACTAATTTTGCGTCGGTTTGAACGAGGTGATGCCCATCTTGATATCACAGTAAGAATGATTAGCGCCATCGATCGCATGGATGCAATGATTCAAAATCTGCTGGATGCCAGTCGCTTGCGGGCAGGTCAAAGCATAAAGCTAGAGTTTGAGGAATGCAACCTCGCTCAGCTGCTTAAAGATGTGGTCGAAGATTTGAATTTCACCTACGGAGACCGTTTTGTCGTAGTCTCAGACTCAAGCATTACGAGCAACTGCAGCCGCAAACAAATTCGGCGAGTGATTGAAAATTTAGCCAGTAACGCCGTGAAGTATGGCGATCCAGATACGCCGATTACGGTCAAGCTTTACGAATGTGACAACCACATTCATCTTGCCGTTCACAACCAGGGCCCTCCTATTCCTTCAGACACTCAGTCCATCCTGTTTCAACAATTTCGTCGGACTCCCGCTGCGGAAGACAAGACTGGTTGGGGATTAGGGCTATTCCTGGCCAAGAATATCGTCGAGGCCCACGAAGGGACGATCGAAATTGAAAGTGCAGAAGGCAAAGGCACCACTTTCATCGTTAAGCTACCCGCTTAGATTTGGCTGTGTGGATGCCTAACAACGGGTATCACTCTGCGATCGCCAATTAGCCAGTTTGTTGCTAGTCAAAACAGGTTGCGGGGCCCAAAGATTGCTTTGGACCCCGCAAATGTGTTGTGTAGCGATCGCGGCTAGAACCTACTTGAGAGTAGTCCCATTGTCAGAAACGTTATGCTCGCGTCGATGCCATGCGTCTTGACTAGCGTGCCTTGCTTTATCCCAACCTATGCGATGGGTGCCGTTCTTCTCATAGTGTTCTCTCAGTTGGGGTTCAGCATCTTGGTAAGACAGCCCCTGTTTCGAGTAAGTTGAGTGACCTTCATAGCCGACGCGGTAGGCAGGGCTATAGTCTTCATAGCTATGGTCGGCCTCCACGTAGGGGCGAGTGGCGTAGTTATGGCGCCAATACTCGTCCTCAACCGTAGGGTCTAGGGTTTCAGCTACCCCCTTACCCAGCAGTCCGCCAGCTACCGAGCCGACCACAGCACCTACAGCACCCCCAACTGGGCCACCGACAATAACCCCAACAGCGGTGCCTATGGCGCCTGCGCCTGCTGCACCAACCCCTGTACCTACGGGACGAGCGCCATGCTCCCCGGTGATCGGGTCTGGATTGCTATCAGAATTTGGCTTGTGCTCAGGCGTCAATTTGCCATCCGAATCGTGGTTAGGATCCAAGTTCTGATTATTTCTTTCGTTAACGTTCATATTGACTATATTCCTTATTAAAAGCCACTACTCAATAGAAGCTAACGGCCGCCTTAGTTCTACTGAACTCATGCTTAAAACGTTAGCTGTTCCCCACTTAAATAAAATCGACTCTTCGGCGGAGATTCATCCATTAACGAGGAGGAGATTGAGTTGAGCCAAAACTTGAACCCCCTGCCCTGCTGTGATCCCCGCAGGGCGTGGGTCTTGACACTATCGGTAGAATGCTAGGGCGCAAGCTCTCTGAATGAGTCTGCTCTACCTGTCTAGGATATAAAGCCTATATGAGTCCAACGGAAATTGTTATTCACGTTTTAGTCGCTATTTTGGTCGTTATTGGCCTTTCCCGATTGGTAGGGTACGGGTTTAATCAGATTAAGCAGCCCCTAGTCATTGGCGAAATTGTTGCGGGGATCATGCTAGGTCCCTCGCTATTGGGTTGGTTAGCGCCTACATGGCAGGCGACGCTGTTTCCAGCAGAGATCATGCCTTCGCTAAACGTGCTATCGCAGGTGGGGCTGATCTTCTTTATGCTCTTAATTGGGCTTGAGCTCAACCCCAAGTATTTGAAGGGAAATCTTGATGTTGCCATCTTGATCTCCCACGTCAGCATTTTGGCGCCGTTCTCCATGGGGAGTATTTTGGCGCTTTTGCTCTACCCACTGGTTTCTAATGGGGCCGTTTCGTTTACAGCGTTTGCCCTGTTCTTAGGTGCTGCGATGGCCATTACGGCATTTCCGGTGCTAGCTCGCATTATCACCGAAAACAATCTGCAAAAAAGCCGTTTGGGCACCCTGGCATTAACCTGTGCCGCAGTGGATGACGTGACGGCTTGGTGTGTATTAGCGTTGGCGATCACGGTGACTCGCACCAACAGTATGGTGGGTGCTTTACCAACTGTTGTTTTCTCATTAATTTATATCGGGCTGATGGTAACGGTGGGCCAGCGTTTCCTCCGCAACCTGGGTAAATACTACGAACGCACCGGCAAACTGTCGCAACTGCTCGTTGCCGGCATTTATATGGCGGTAATAGCATCCGCTTTAATTACAGAAATCATCGGCATTCACTTTATTTTTGGCGCATTTTTGCTCGGGGCTGTGATGCCCAAAAATGTTGGCTTGACCCGAGAGCTAGCCGAAAAAACTGAAGACTTTGTCTTGATTTTTCTGTTGCCGGTGTTTTTTGCCTACAGCGGGTTAAAAACTCAGGTGGGCTTGCTCAATAGTCCTGGCAAATGGCTACTGTGTTTGGCCGTGATTGGCGTGGCGATCGTAGGTAAATACGTTGGCACCTATGTAGCAGCTCGGTTCTCTGGAATTGATCACCGAGAATCGTCTGCCCTAGGCTGGTTGATGAATACCCGAGGGTTGACTGAGCTAATTGTGCTCAACATTGGGCTAGAGCTAGGAGTTGTCACACCTTTACTCTTTACGATGCTGGTCATCATGGCTCTGGTGACAACCTTCATGACCTCTCCCTTGCTAGAGCTGATATATCCTAAGCGGTTAATGCGCTTGGATGCTTTAGAAACCGACGTAGAGGCTGATGTCGATGGTGAAGAAACTTCGCCCTACCGGATTTTGGTGCCCGTTGCCAACCCCAAGAGCCAGAAGGGGTTGCTCAAATTGGCTGTGCAGCTAGCCGGGAACCAATCATCTGCGAGGGTTGATTTTCTAAACCTAGTTGAAATGCAGGAAGATTTTGCCTTTTCAACTACCCCTACCGAAATCGATCGCCTGCTTGAGCAACGACAGCAATCGCTTAACCAGTCAATTCAAGCATTAGGTATTTCCGGATCAAAGCCAACTGTTGTGCCGATTGTTCGAGTCACTAATGATGTGGCGCGCGAAACCTCAGACATTGCCCAACAAGAGCGTTCTAATTTGGTCTTAATGGGGTGGCACCGCCCCGTGTTTGACCAAAACCGATTGGGTGGTCGGGTTGGTCAGGTGTTAGGTGCAGTACCTAAAGATGTGGCTGTTTTTGTCGGGCGAAATCTAACATCTATCGACAGCGTTTTGGTACCCTACATGGCCAGCCCGCACAATGATTTAGCCTTGGAGCTGGGGCTACGGTTAGTGGCCAATATATCCACATGTCGCCTAACAATCTTGCAGCTTATGCTTGACGACTACAGCGAACATACATTGAGCAATGAGTTTAGTACGGTGATAGCCCAAATGAACGAGGCCACAGGCGATCGCATCGAAATTCTGGTGAAATCTACGCGTGAACCAATCGCAGCCATTGTGGAAGCCTCCCGCAACGCTGATCTGACCATCGCTGGAGCCAGCCGCGAGTGGGGAGTAGAGCGTCAAACCCTAGGGCGCTATGCCGATGCTCTGTCTAACCACTGCCACTCGTCGCTACTCATCACCCGAAAATATCGTCAGGTGGCCTCTCCCCATTTGGCCTCTGTTTTAAGCGCTTCGGCAAACGCTGCCTCTTAGCCGATTGAGCGCTTGAACCTACTCAGTTTCCCATTTTCTCAACCTTATTTCTTCCGTCGAGGATTGCGCTTTGAGCCACTTTGATCGAAAGTCTTTGATTTTTTACGGGGTTGCCATTAGCTCTGTGGTAACCCTCTTTAGCGTAGTCAGCCGGTATGGCACCACTCGCCTACAAGCCCCGACCGCGATCGGAGGTAACTATCAACTGCAAATTGAGCCCAGCGAACAGTGTTCTGAGCCCCCCTCTTTGCAGCTGCGCCTTCAGCAGTCGGGCGTTTTCGTCAACGGAGCGCTAGTAGCAGACAGCACCGAGGCGAAGTCGGCCGAAGCAGGGGGCGAGCCCTTCAATCTAGACGGGAGTTGGCGATCGCCCGATCTCAATTTGGTCGGTCGCTCACCGGCTATGACGGTATGTGGGCAGCCGGTCGAGAGCGTTGCGATCGCCGGCACCCACGAGGGAGAAAGCTTTAGCGGGCAACTCACCTTCGCGGGCTTACCGGCTCCACTGACGTTCGAGAGTCAGCTCATAGCCGAGCAAACCTCTACCCGTGAAACGTCGTCCCATTAGGTCACGCTAGGGCGTGTAATCAATTAAGCCAGATGACGACAGCTGCCATATAAATCGCACTGAGAAACGTCTCGGCTAACTTGTCGTAGCGGGTCGCAATCGCTCGATACTGCTTGAGCTTGGCAAAGAAAT
>JAESFY010000208.1_pt1 | contig 20607 bp, 18 predicted proteins | sample 9266201 | NCBI WGS metagenome assembly JAESFY01 (sample SAMN14515071, study PRJNA621656) | algae metagenome | isolation source: Nodosilinea sp. WJT8-NPBG4 and co-occurring heterotrophs from soil, lower... | place: USA: Pinto Basin, Colorado Desert, California | collected 2006-05-27 | reverse complement strand
CGCCCGGGCGCAGCAATGCTGAAGCATTGCAAGCGCGGGCAACGCCGCAGACGGCCCCAAGGGGGGCCAACCCGAAGGGAAGGCATGCCAAAGCGGCCAACTCCGCGTTGCACTCCTTGTGTGTGCCGACGCACACACTGCGTCGTGCGCCTTGATTTGTCCGCTTTGGCATGCCTTCGCGACCCCGTAAATAGGGTGAACAGGCCCTAGTCGCTCAGATCAGCGCCCCGAGCTCGGGCCAGTGATGGCGGATGGCGGCGGCCTCGTCGCCGTCGGGCGCCATCAACGAGAAGTCGGCGAAATCGAAGCCCGGGCCGACCATGCAGGCGACCAGCGTGTAGTCGCCTGACGAATGGCTTTCGATCGGCCGCGCGGCCTGCCACTGGCCCGCGGGCACCACGTGCTGGGGCCGCGTGCCGTGCATGTCGACCGGCCCGAGCCGTGCATGGGCCGGCGCGGTGCGCAGCGCGACGTCGCAGGTCCACAGCGCCAGCGGCACGCCCTCGAGATGCGCCCAGACTTCGTCGGACAGCACCCGGTGCCAGCGTGAATGCTGGCCGGCCTCGAGCAGGAAATAGATGCTGGTGAGCGCGCCGCGGGCCGCACGGCCGTCGGCGGGGCTTACCTGCGCGGCCGAACGGAACACCTCGCGGTACCAGCCGCCCTCGGGATGGGGCTGCAGGCCCAGCGTGTCGATCAAATGGGTGGCGCGCGCGGCCATGGCCGATTCGTTCAAAGTGCTTCTTAGCCGGCGTTGCCGCGCAGGGCCTGCAGCAGCTTGTCGTGCACGCCGCCGAAGCCGCCGTTACTCATACAGATGATGTGGTCGCCGGGCCGCGCCGTGGCGACCAGTTGGGCCACCAGCGTGCCGACGTCGCCGGCCACGCGGGCGCGCTCGCCCATCGGGGCCAGCGCGGCGGCCGCGTCCCAGTCGAGCCCGGCGGTGTGGCAGAACGACAGGTCTGCCGCCTCAAGGCTCCACGGCAACTGCGCCGCCATCACGCCGAGCTTCATCGTGTTGCTGCGCGGCTCGAAGGCCGCGAGGATGCGCTCGTTGTTCCGGCCGGCGTCGTCGAGCTTCTTGCGCAGCCCGTCGAGCGTGGTGCGGATCGCGGTGGGATGGTGGGCAAAGTCGTCGTAGACCGTGATCGCGCCGCCCGCGCGCTCCGCCGTGCCGCGCAGCTCCATGCGTCGGCGCACGTTGCGGAAGCTGCCGAGCGCGCGGGCCGCGTCGGCCGGCGCGACGCCGACGTGCTCGGCGGCCGCGATCGCCGCGAGTGCGTTCATCTGGTTGTGCAGGCCCGACAACGCCCATTCGACGCGGCCGACCTTCTCGCCCCGGTGCAGCACGTCGAAGGCGTCGTGCGTGCCGTGCGCCTGCCATTGCGCAGCGGCGCCTTCGCCGCCGAAGCGCGCGAGTTCGCTCCAGCAGCCCTGTGCGAGCACGCGCTCCAGGCTTTCCTCGGTGGCGTTCACCACCAGCCGGCCGGTCGCGGGGACGGTGCGCACCAGGTGATGGAACTGGCGCTCGATGGCCGCGAGGTCGTCGAAGATGTCGGCGTGGTCGAACTCGAGGTTGTTGAGGATCGCGGTGCGCGGGCGGTAATGGACGAACTTGCTGCGCTTGTCGAAGAAGGCCGTGTCGTATTCGTCGGCTTCAATCACGAACGTCGGGCCCTCGCCCAATCGGGCTGACACGCCGAAGTCGAGCGGCACACCGCCAACGAGGAAGCCCGGCGCCTTGCCGCCCTGCTCGAGCACCCAGGCCAGCATCGAGGTGGTGGTGGTCTTGCCGTGGGTGCCGGCCACCGCGAGCACGTGCCGCCCGAGCAGCACATGCTCCGCGAGCCACTGCGGTCCGCTGGTGTAGGCCTTGCCGGCATCGAGGATGGCTTCCATCAGCGGGAACTTGGGCGAGCCGTCGGCAAGCCGCGCGCGCGACACCACGTTGCCGACCACGAACATGTCGGGCGCCAGCGCCAGCTGGTCGGCACCGAAGCCTTCGATCAGGTCGATGCCGAGCGCGCGGAGTTGGTCGCTCATCGGCGGGTACACGCCGGCATCGCCGCCTGTGACCCGGTGGCCCGCCTCGCGCGCCAACGCGGCCAATCCGCCCATGAACGTGCCGCAAATGCCAAGAATGTGAATGTGCATCGACGGATTCTAGGAGGCTGCACCGGGCCATCCTTTGCGGGCAAAATGCCCCGATGGACACGTCCAAGCGTGAGATCGCCGCGGCCGCCGCCCGCCTCGTCGTCGAGGAGGGGCTCGAATACGGGCCCGCGAAGCGCCGTGCCGTGCGCGTGCTGGGCCTGCCGTCGCGCACGGCGCTGCCCAACAACGACGAGGTCGAGGCGGAAGTCCGCGACTACATCGCGCTGTACTGCGCCGATACCCAGCCGCAGGAACTGCAGGCGCTGCGTCAGCTCGCGCTCGAATGGATGGAGCGCATGGCCGTCTTCCGCCCCCATCTGGGTGGCGCCGTGTGGCACGGCACGGCCACGCGGCTGTCAGACATTTATATTCAGTTGTTCTGCGATGATTCGAAGTCGGCCGAGATCGCGCTGATCGATCACCATGTGGACTACGAACCCCGCATGGTGACCGGCTTCCATGGCGAGCAGGTCGAGGCCTTGAGCGTGCATGCCGCGAGCCGCGCGCTCGGCGAGGAGATCGGTGTGCACCTGCTGGTCTACGACCTCGACGACTTGCGAGGCGCGCTGCGGCCCGACGCGCAGGGCCGCACCCCACGCGGCGACCTGGCCGCACTGCGCCGGCTGCTTGAAAGAGAAAAGGACACATGAATGACTTCTTCGCCCACACGGCGCGGCCTGCTCTACGGCGGCGTGGCGGTTGCGGCCGCTGCGGCGGGCCTGGGCGGCGCATGGTGGCGCGAGCAGCACAACGCGCCCCGCGGTGAAACGCTCGCGCCCGACTTCTGGGCCCAGCGCTTCGAGCAACCCGGCGGCGGCGAACTGCAGTTCTCGAGCCTTCGCGGCAAGCCGCTGCTGCTCAATTTTTGGGCCACATGGTGTCCGCCGTGCGTCGAAGAAATGCCGATGATCGATAACTTCTTTCGCGATCATGGCGCCAACGGTTGGCAAGTCGTCGGCTTGGCGATCGATCAGCCGAGCTCCGTGCGCAAGTTCCTGCAGAAGACGCCGGTCTCGTATCCGATCGGGCTGGCCGGCCTGCAGGGCACCGAACTCGGCAAAAGCTTGGGCAACACCGCGGGCGGGTTGCCCTTCACGCTGGTTCTTGGTGGTGACGGCACCGTCGCCGCCCGTAAAATGGGCCAGCTCGAGCCGGCCGACCTGGACGATTGGCGACGTGAACTCGTTCACGGTTAGAATCAGATACACACTCGGCATTCGCCGCTGTTCGCTGAAAATCCACGATTTTTGGCAAAGTTACTTCCGAATCCCGACAAAGTCGGCACTGGAGCCTCATGGATCTGCGCAAACTCAAGACACTGATCGACCTGGTGTCTGAATCCAATATTTCCGAACTGGAAATCACCGAAACCGAAGGCAAGGTTCGCATCGTGAAGGGCGGCGGCGCCGCACCGGTGCAGTACGTGCAGACCCTGGCAGCTGCGCCAGCCGCCGCTCCGGCGGCCGGCGGTGTTCCCGCCATCACCCCCGCGCCGGCGCCTGCGGCCGAAGCCGCGCCCACGGGGCACGTCGTCAAGTCGCCGATGGTCGGCACCTTCTACCGCGCTTCCAGCCCGGGCGCGCCCGCCTTTGTCGAAGTCGGCAGCAAGGTCAACGAGGGCGACACGGTCTGCATCATCGAAGCGATGAAGATCCTCAACGAAATCGAGGCGGACAAGTCCGGCACGATCACCCAGATCCTCGGCGAAAACGGCCAAGCGGTCGAATACGGCCAGCCGCTGTTCATCATCGAGTGACCATGTTCAAGAAGATCCTGGTCGCCAACCGCGGCGAGATCGCGCTGCGCATCCAGCGTGCGTGCAGCGAGCTCGGCATCAAGGCCGTGATGGTCTACTCCGAGGCCGATCGCGACGCGAAGTACGTCAAGCTTGCGCAGGAGGCCGTGTGCATCGGCCCGGCGCCCTCGGCACAGAGCTACCTCAACATGCCGGCCATCATCTCGGCCGCCGAGGTGACCGATGCCGAAGCCATCCACCCCGGCTACGGTTTCCTGAGCGAGAACGCCAATTTCGCCGAGCGCGTGGAGCAGAGCGGCTTCCAGTTCATCGGCCCGACGCCCGACAATATCCGGACGATGGGCGACAAGGTCTCGGCCAAGCAGACCATGATCAAGGCCGGCGTGCCTTGCGTGCCCGGCTCCGAAGGCGAGCTGTCCGACGACGCGGCCACCAACAAGCGCATCGCGCGGGCCATCGGCTACCCGGTGATCATCAAGGCGGCAGGCGGCGGCGGTGGCCGTGGCATGCGCGTGGTGCACACCGAGGCGGCGCTGGTCAATGCGATCCAGATGACCAAGGCCGAGGCGGGCGCCGCGTTCAGCAATCCGGCCGTCTACATGGAGAAGTTTCTCCAGAACCCACGCCACATCGAGATCCAGGTGCTGGCCGACAAGCACAAGAACGCGGTCTATCTTGGCGAGCGCGACTGCTCCATGCAGCGGCGCCACCAGAAGGTGATCGAGGAATCGCCTGCGCCGGGCATTCCGCGCAAGCTGATCGAAAAAATCGGCGAACGCTGCGCGGCAGCCTGCAAGAAGATCGGCTACCGCGGCGCCGGCACCTTCGAGTTCCTCTACGAGAACGGCGAGTTCTACTTCATCGAGATGAACACCCGCGTGCAGGTGGAGCATCCGGTGACCGAGGCCACCACCGGCATCGACATCGTGAAGACGCAGATCATGGTGGCGGCCGGCGAGAAGCTGCCGTTCACGCAGCGCCAGATCGAGATGCGCGGCCATGCCATCGAATGCCGCATCAATGCCGAGGACGCCTGGAAGTTCACGCCTTCGCCGGGCCGCATCACAATGTGGCATCCGCCCGGCGGCCCCGGTGTGCGCGTCGATTCGCATGCGTACACCAACTACTTCGTGCCGCCGAACTACGACTCGATGATCGGCAAGATCATCGTCTACGGCGACACGCGCGAGCAGGCCATGGCGCGCATGCGCACCGCGCTCAACGAGACCGTGATCGAAGGCATCCAGACCAACATCCCGCTGCACCGCGAGCTGATGGTCGATGCCAAGTTCATGAGCGGCGGCACCAACATCCACTACCTCGAAGAGTGGCTCGCGGCGCACAAGCGCTGAGCCACCACCGCCTGCCGCCATGTTCGAACTTCGCCTGATGGCGCCGGAAGACAAGGTCGAGCTGCTCGGCGATGCGCTCGAGGCGCTCGATGCGCTGAGCGTCTCAGTCGAAGACGCCGACGCGCAGACCGATGCCGAGCAGGCGCTGTTCGGCGAGCCCGGCATGCCGCCGCCCAAGGAAGGCTGGCTGCGCTCGCGCGTGATTGCGTTGTTCCCCGACGAGGCCGCCGCCAAGGAAGCCGCGTCGGTGCTCGCGCTGCAGGACTTCTTCGAAGGCTGCGCCCTGCTCGGCGTGGCGCCCGTGCCCGAGCAGGACTGGGTGCGGCTGACGCAGTCGCAGTTCGCGCCGGTCGAGATCACGCCCGAGTTCTGGATCGTGCCGACCTGGCACGAGCCGCCCGCGCAGGCGCGGCAGGTGATCCGGCTCGACCCGGGGCTCGCCTTCGGCACCGGCACCCATCCCACCACGCGCATGTGCCTGCGCTGGATCGCGGGGCAGGGCGCCTTCGCGGGCCGGCGCGTGCTCGACTACGGCTGCGGCTCGGGCATCCTCGCGATCGGCACTGCGAAGTTCGGCGCGCGCGACATCGATGCGGTCGACATCGACGAAGCCGCGGTGTCGTCGACGCTGCTCAATGCCGAAGCCAACCGCGTGCAACTCAAAGCCGGCCTGCCCGATGCGGCCAAGGGCGTGTACGACGTGGTGCTCGCGAACATCCTCGCCACGCCGCTCAGGCTGCTCGCGCCGCTGCTGCGCGGCCATGTGGCGCCGGGCGGATCGCTGGTGCTGGCCGGCATCCTCGAGCGCCAGGCCGACGAGCTCAAGGAGGCCTACGCGCCCTACGCCGCGCTCGAGGTCAGCGACAGCGAGGACGGCTGGATCCTCATGACGGCGCGCTGCTGACAGCGCGTCCGCGGCGAAGGGGCAACCCTACAATCGCCCCGTCATGAGCCTCGCCACGCGCTGCCCTTCCTGCACCACCACCTTCAAAGTGGTGCGCGACCAGCTTCGCATCTCGGACGGCTGGGTGCGCTGTGGCCGCTGCAGCCATGTGTTCGATGCCACGCTCGAACTGCACGAGATGGCGGATGGGCCAGCGCCCGTGGCACCGCCGCCCGCGGCGGTTGCGGCCGCACCTGTGCCGACGGCGCCTTCGCATGCAGACCCGCAGGAGGCCGAGTTCTTCGACGACGTAGCGGAGGGCCGCGAGACGCCGCCAGCGGCGGCGCCCGAAGCCGAAGTCGAACCCGATGACGAAGCCGAGGTGCCCGCGCCCGCGGTTTCACTTCCAGCGCACGGCATCGCCCCCGACGCGCTGTGGTCGGACTTCGAAGTCAACACCCCCGAATCCGAATGGCGGCCGCCGCCGAGTTCGCTGCCGCCGTTTCCGAACATCGACCTGGAGCTCGCGGCGGCGCCGGCGCCATCCTCGGCGTCGCGGCCCCCGCTGCCCTTGCCCGCGCTGCGCCTCGAGGCGCGCGAGCTCGCCGAGTCGGCCCGCGGCGACGAGGAAGAAGCGCACGAACCTTCTCCCGACCGCGACCGGGCTCAGCTGGAGAAGGTCTTGCGGCGGACGCGCATCAAGTCGGACGGGATCGCGCATGCCCGGGAGCGCGAAGAAGAACGCGCGGCCGACAAAGAGGCGACGACTTCGTCGATGGTGCGCCAGGCGAGTGAACCCGAGCTTGATGCATCCGCACCCCAGCCGTTTCGCACCGACGATGCACCCGATTCCGAACCGCTCGCGCTGTTCGAAAACGAGCGCACCCAGCGCCGGCCCTCGCCGATCTGGCAGCGCCCGGCTGTGCGGCGGTCGTTCTGGCTGCTGGTGGTGCTGGCCGTGCTGCTGCTCGCCGCGCAAGTGCTCCGCCACGAGCGCGACGCGATCGTCGCGCGCCAGCCGGGCCTGCGCCCGGCGCTCGCCGCGCTGTGCGGCTGGAGCGGTTGCGAACTCACGGCGCTGCGGCGGATCGGCGACATCGTGATCGAAGGCGCCGCGTTCACACGCGAGAAGTCCGGCAGCGGCGACTACCGGCTCAGCTTCACCTTGCGCAATGGCGCCGCCGTGCCGCTCGCCATGCCCGCCATCGAACTCTCGCTGCTCGACTCGCAGGAGCGCGCCGTGGTGCGCCGCGTGCTCACCGCGGCCGACTACGGCGCGCCCGCGGTGCTTGCGGCGCGCACCGACCATGCGGCATCGCTGCCGCTGAGCCTGTCGGCGCCCGAAAGCACGACGCTGCCGCCGATCGCGGGCTACCGCGTGGAAGCGTTCTATCCTTGAGCGGGTCCGCACGCGCGTTTTATTCTTCTTCGATCCACCTTCCTTCTTTTTTCTCTCTCATCCAACGGGCTCACCCATGGCAGCAGTGATTTGCGGTTCCCTCGCGTTCGACACCATCATGACCTTCGAGGGCCGGTTCGCCGACCAGATCCTTCCGGACCAGTTGCACATCCTCAATGTGTCGTTCCTGGTGCCCAGCCTCCGGCGCGACTTCGGTGGCTGCGCTGGCAACATCGCCTACAGCCTCAATGCGCTCGGCGGCACGGCGCTGCCCATGGCCACGCTCGGCAGCGACGGCGCGGACTACCTCGAGCGCATGCGCTCGCTGGGCATCAGCACCGAGCTCGTGCGCCAGCTCGACGACACCTTCACCGCGCAGGCGATGATCATGAACGACGTCGACAACAACCAGATCACGGCCTTCCATCCGGGCGCGATGCAGCAGGCGCACCTCACGAAGGTCAGCGCGCGCGAGGACATTCGGGTCGGCATCATCGCGCCCGATGGCCGCGAGGCGATGCTGCAGCATGCGGAGCAGTTTGCCGCCGCAGGCATTCCGTTCGTGTTCGATCCGGGCCAGGGCCTGCCCATGTTCGACGGCGAGGCGCTCCGGCGCTTCATCGAACTGGCGAGCTGGGTCGTGGTCAACGACTACGAAGGCAAGATGCTGTCGCAGCGCACCGGCTGGAGCTTGGCCGAGATCTCGAAGCATGTGCGCGGCCTCGTCGTCACGCTGGCCGCCGAAGGCTGCGAGGTCTGGACCGATGGCGAGCGCGAGCATGTGCCGGGCGTGACGCCGACGGCCGTGGTCGAGCCCACGGGCTGCGGCGATGCATGGCGCGGCGCGCTGCTGTTCGGGCTCGAGAAGGAGTGGCCGCTCGCGCAGTGCGCGGCGCTCGGCAACCGCGTCGGTGCGCTCAAGATCGCCCAGCGCGGGCCGCAGAACTACCAGGTCGACCGCAAGGCGCTGGGCCTCTGATCCGGTCCTTTCTCAGCACCATGAAAAAAGCCCGACACCGTGAGGTGCCGGGCTTTTGCCTTCAAGGCCGCTGAAGAACTCAGGGCTTGCTGGCCGTCGGAAACGGCCAGGCTGCCTGCGGGTTCAGCGTGGTCTGCGCAGCAGGCGCAGGCGCCGCAGCGGGTGCTGCCTTGGCGGCCTTCTTTGCAGCCGGCTTCTTGGCCGCAGCGGCAGGCTTGGCAGCGGGCTTTTTCGCGGCTTTCTTGGCCGCAGCCTTTTTCGCAGGCGCCTTCTTGGCGGCGGCCTTCTTCGCAGGGGCCTTCTTGGCAGCGGCCTTCTTCGCCGGCGCCTTCTTTGCAGCCGCCTTCTTGGCAGGCGCCTTCTTTGCAGCCGCCTTCTTGGCAGGCGCCTTCTTCGCTGCGGCCTTCTTGGCCGGAGCTGCCTTCTTGGCAGCGGCCTTCTTCGCCGGTGCTGCCTTCTTGGCTGCTACCTTCTTCGCAGGCGCCTTCTTGGCGGCGACCTTCTTGGCAGCAACCTTCTTGGCCGGAGCCTTCTTCGCCGCTACCTTCTTGGCCGGAGCCTTCTTCGCTGCGACCTTCTTGGCCGGAGCCTTCTTTGCTGCGGCTTTCTTAGCCGGCGCTTTTTTTGCAGTTGCCATTTCTATTTTCTCCTTGATCAAGTTGAAAAAATCAACCTATTGAAGCACTCCGCGCACGTTGGTAGCGCAAAGTGATCCATGGGGTTGGAGTCTGAGCCCCAGCACCATGAACACCTGAGCCCTCGTCCATGCCGCGCTCTTTGGCGCGATCGGTGGCAAGGGCAATTCTTGAATTCATCGATTCTTGTTGTCGGAAAGCTTCAATCCCACGAGAGCGCGCCGCCCGACTGGTACTCGATGACGCGGGTCTCGAAGAAATTGCGTTCTTTCTTCAGGTCAATCATTTCGCTCATCCAGGGGAACGGGTTTTCCTCGTTCGGGAAGAGCGTTTCGAGGCCGATCTGCTGCGCACGCCGGTTGGCGATGTACCGCAGGTAGCCCTTGAACATGGAGGCATTCATGCCGAGCACACCGCGCGGCATGGTGTCTTCGGCGTATTTGTATTCGAGCTCGACGGCCTTGAGGAACAGCGCCTTGATCTCAGCCTTGAACTCGGAAGTCCAGAGGCCGGGGTTCTCGAGCTTGAGCTGGTTGATCAGGTCGATGCCGAAATTGCAGTGCATCGACTCGTCGCGCAGGATGTACTGGTACTGCTCGGCGGCGCCGGTCATCTTGTTCTGACGGCCCAGCGCAAGGATCTGCGTGAAGCCGACGTAGAAGAAGAGGCCCTCCATCAGGCAGGCGAACACGATGAGCGACTTGAGCAGCGTCTGGTCGGTTTCGTGCGTGCCGGTCTTGAAGTGCGGATCGCTGATGGCTTCGATGAACGGGAGCAGGAACTGGTCCTTCTCGCGGATCGACTGCACTTCGTTGTAGGCGTTGAAGATCTCGCTCTCGTCCAGGCCGAGCGACTCGACGATGTACTGGTACGCGTGCGTGTGGATCGCTTCCTCGAAGGCCTGGCGCAGCAGGAACTGGCGGCATTCGGGGGCCGTGATGTGGCGATAGGTGCCCAGCACGATGTTGTTCGCGGCCAGCGAGTCGGCGGTCACGAAGAAGCCGAGGTTGCGCTTGACGATGCGGCGTTCGTCTTCGGTCAGGCCGTTCGGGTCTTTCCACAAAGCGATGTCGCGCGTCATGTTCACTTCTTGCGGCATCCAGTGGTTGGCGCAGGTGGCGAGGTATTTTTCCCAGGCCCACTTGTACTTGAACGGCACCAGCTGGTTGACGTCGGTCTGGCCGTTGATGATGCGCTTGTCGGAAGCCTTGACGCGCTGCGTGGCAACGGGTGCCGGCTGCAGCGCAGAAGACGAAGTCGGAGCATCCACCGCTCGGCCCGCGGACACGCCGCTGGTCGATGGTTGGTACTGCTGCAATCCTTGTTGCATATCCTTTGGCAAGGAGGGCTTGACTTCTTCGTCCCAGGTCAACATAGAAAAATCCAATGCTCAATTATCGGAGCAACGATGTGAGTTGCAAAGTGCTCGTCCACGCCGCGCTCCATTTATGTGGTTGTTATGTTGCTCCCATGCATCGTGCGATGTCAGTCGATGCCGTGATCGACTGAGGGTTCGCAACGCGCTGCATGGGCCTCACTGATTTCAACGACGCGTCACTGGCACGCTTCGCACGTCGGATCGTCGACGCCGCAGAACGCGATGTCGGTCGCCGGCATCGCACTCATCTGCGCCTTCGCTGCGGCGGCCGCGGCTTCGAGTGCGCTCATGCCCGAGCCTGCATCGCTGCTGCCCGAAGACACGGCGTTGAGGCGGCCCGACTGCACGGTGGACTTCTCCGCGTGCGTCGCGCTCTGCGTGCGCAGGTAGTAGGTGGTCTTGAGGCCACGCAGCCATGCGAGCTTGTAGGTGTCGTCGAGCTTCTTGCCCGATGCACCGGCCATGTAGATGTTCAGCGACTGCGCCTGGTCGATCCATTTCTGGCGGCGCGCAGCAGCTTCGACGAGCCACGTGGTCTCGACTTCGAACGCGGTGGCGTAGAGCGCCTTCACGTCCTGTGGCACGCGGTCGATCGGACGCAGCGAGCCGTCGAAGTGCTTCAGGTCCATGACCATCACGTCGTCCCACAGGCCCAGGCGCTTGAGGTCGCGCACCAGGTAGTGGTTGATCACGGTGAACTCGCCCGACAGGTTCGACTTGACCGACAGGTTGCCGAAGCAGGGTTCGATCGAGGCATCGACGCCGATGATGTTCGAGATCGTCGCGGTCGGGGCGATCGCCACGCAGTTGGAGTTGCGCATGCCGTCGGCCTTGATCTTGGCGCGCAGCGCGTCCCAGTCGAGGGTAGACGAGCGGTCGACCTCGACGTAGCCGCCGCGTGCCTGCTCGAGCAGGTCGAGCGAGTCGATCGGCAGGATGCCCTTGTCCCACAGCGAGCCCTTGTAGCTCGAGTACTTGCCGCGCTCGCGGGCCAGATCGGTCGAGGCCCAGTAGGCGTGGTAGCAGATCGCTTCCATCGATTCGTCGGCGAACTGCACGGCTTCCTGCGAGGCGTACGGGATGCGCAGTTCGTACAGCGCGTCCTGGAAGCCCATCAGGCCGAGGCCGACCGGACGGTGGCGTAGGTTCGAGTCGCGCGCCTTCTTCACGGCGTAGTAGTTGATGTCGATCACGTTGTCGAGCATGCGCATCGCGGTCGAGATCGTCTTCTTGAGCTTTTCCTGGTCGACCTTGCCGTCCTTCAGGTGTTGCAGCAGGTTCACCGAACCGAGGTTGCAGACGGCCGTTTCGGTGTCGCTGGTGTTCAGCGTAATCTCGGTGCACAGGTTCGACGAGTGCACCACGCCGGCGTGCTGCTGCGGCGAGCGCACGTTGCAGGCGTCCTTGAACGTGATCCAGGGATGGCCGGTCTCGAACAGCATCGTGAGCATCTTGCGCCACAGGTCCGAGGCCTGGATGGTGCGCGAGGGCTTGATCTCGCCGCGGGCGGCCTTTTCTTCGTAGGCGACATACGCCTTCTCGAAAGCGGCACCGAACAGGTCGTGCAGGTCGGGCACGTTGGAAGGCGAGAACAGCGTCCAGGTGCCCTTTTCCATCACGCGGCGCATGAAGAGGTCGGGAATCCAGTTGGCGGTGTTCATGTCGTGCGTGCGGCGGCGGTCGTCGCCGGTGTTCTTGCGCAGTTCCAGGAACTCCTCGATGTCGAGGTGCCAGGTTTCGAGATACGTGCAGACGGCGCCCTTGCGCTTGCCGCCCTGGTTCACGGCCACGGCCGTGTCGTTCACCACCTTGAGGAACGGGACCACGCCCTGCGATTCGCCGTTGGTGCCCTTGATGTGGCTGCCGAGCGCGCGCACGCGGGTCCAGTCGTTGCCGAGGCCGCCCGCGAACTTCGAGAGCAGGGCGTTTTCCTTGATCGACTCGTAGATGCCGTCGAGGTCGTCGGGCACGGTCGTCAGGTAGCAGCTCGACAGCTGCGAGCGCAGCGTGCCGGCGTTGAAGAGGGTGGGCGTGCTCGACATGAAGTCGAACGACGACAGCACTTCGTAGAACTCGATGGCGCGGGCTTCGCGGTCGATCTCGCCGAGCGAGAGGCCCATGGCCACGCGCATGAAGAAGGCCTGCGGCAGCTCGATGCGCGACTTGCGCACGTGCAGGAAGTAGCGGTCGTACAGGGTCTGCAGGCCGAGGTAGTCGAACTGGTTGTCGCGCTCGGCCTTGAGCGCCGCGCCCAGGCGGGGCAGGTCGTACTGGAGCAGCTTCTCGTCGAGCAGCTCGTTCTCGACGCCCTTCTTGATGAACTGCGGGAAGTAGTCGGCGTAGGTCTGCGCGCGCTCGGCGGGCATGACTTCGCGGCCGATGATTTCCTTGAAGATCGTGTGCAGCAGCAGGCGGGCGGTCGCGAAGGTGTAGTCGGGGTCCTTCTCGATCAGCGTGCGGGCGGCCAGGATCGAGGCCTTGTAGACCTCGTCGAGCGGCACACCGTCGTACAGGTTGCGCATCGTCTCGGCGACGATCGGCTGGGCGGTGATGCTGTCGCCCAGGTTTTCGCAGGCCGATTCGATCAGGCCCTTGAGCTCGTTCAGGTCGAGCGCGACGCGCTCGCCGTTGTCCAGCACATGCAGCGTCGGTGCGGCGGGGGCTTGCTGTTCGCCTTGCTTGGAGCGCTCTTGCGTGCGGCGCTCGCGGTACAGCACGTAGGCCCGCGCGATCTCATGGTGGCCGCCGCGCATCAGGCCGAGCTCGACCTGGTCCTGCACGTCCTCGATGTGGAAGGTGCCGCCGCCCGGGCGCGAGCGCACCATGGCGCGGATCACGCCCTGCGTGAGCGTGTCCACCGTTTCGCGCACGCTGGCCGAGGCCGCGCCCTGGGTGCCGTGCACCGCCAGGAAGGCCTTCATCATCGCGATCGCGATCTTGTTCGGCTCGAAGGGCACCACGGCGCCGTTGCGGCGAATGATCTGGTAGTGCGCAAGGCTCTGGCTCGTTGGCGAGCCGGCCGTGTCTTGCGGCTGCTGCGACGGCGTGGAAGGAACGGCGCGCGGAGTCGATGGGGTGTTCAGGGATGTTTGCATTCGCTTCCTCTCGGTTGGCAATTCTTGTTGGGTGGCAGCCCTGGGCCGGGCATTGCGCCGGGGCAGGTGGCTGGACGGAACACACTATATCTGGGGTGTGAGGGGGCTACAACCCACTAGATGTAGTGTTTTCCATCGGATACACGCGGGTCGTTTTTTGGCGCGTACGGCGACATGGCCATTTGTGCCCCATGAACATTGGTTCATGGTGTCGCAACCCGCGTGGAATGGGGCTTGCGGGCCGATTTGGGCTTGCAGGGCGCATGGTTGCTGCATGCGGCGTTTGCGATGTTGTCCCAGTCCGGCGGCGAGCGGCGCGCATCGCGTTGCGCGACGTGATTGAAAAAATTAGCGGCCCATCACCTGCGCGGGGAACATTTTTGCAGGCCAGCCGAGCCAACCCCGCAACAACGGCCAGTCGAAGCCCGCGCCGGGGTCGTGTTTGCGGCCCGGCGCGATGTGCTCGTGGCCCGCGATGTGCGCGATCGGAAACTGCTGTGCGATCGCGGCGCAGAGACCGGCCAGCGTCTCGTACTGCGCCGCCTCGAACGCCTGGCCCTCGAAGCCTTCGAGTTCGATGCCGATCGAGTCGTCGTTGCAGTTGGCGCGTCCGCGCCAGGTCGAGACGCCGGCGTGCCAGGCGCGGTCGTCGCAGCTCACGAACTGCCAGAGCTCGCCGTTGCGCCGCACATAGAAATGCGACGACACCTCGAGCCCGCGGATCGACTGGAAATACGGGTGCGCGTCCCAGTCGAGCTGGTTCGCAAAGAGCTGCTGCACGGCCTCGCCGCCGTACTCGCCCGGCGGCAGGCTGATCGAGTGCAGCACGATGAGGTCGGTCTGCGCGCCCGCGGGCCGCGGCCCGAAGTTCGGCGAGCGTAGCATCCGCGCGAAGCGGTACCAGCCGGCCTGCCAGAGGCGCTGCTGCGCACCGGCGTCGCCCGGCGTTTCAGTCGTCGGCATGGCTCGCGGTGCTTTCGTCGCCGCTCGGCGTGGTGATGCCGAGCCGCGCGATGCGGTAGCGGATCTGGCGCAGGCTCATGCCGAGTCGCGCGGCCGCCGCGGTGCGGTTGAAGCCGCTCTCGTGCAGCGCACGCACGAGGATCTCGCGCTCCTGCTGGTCGAGGTAGGCCTGCAGGTCGGAGGGAAGGGGCGGCGGCGCCGGCCGGGGCTGGGCGACGGGCGCCGGCGCAGGGCGCGTCTCGGCGTCGGGCTGCTCGGGCGTCGATGCGGAAGGCGTGGCCGCGACGGCCACGGCCGGCGCCGGCGCATGGCCCGGACCCATCAGGTCGAGGTGCAGCTCGTCGCCGTCGTTGAGCGCCACCGCCCGGTGCAGCAGGTTCTCGAGCTCGCGCACGTTGCCCGCGAGCGGATGCTGGGCGAGCCGGCGCAGCAGTTCGTCCGACAGGTGCGGCACCGGCAGCCCGCCGTCGTGTGCGATGCGCGCGAGCAGCGCTTTGCACAGCGCGGGCAGGTCTTCGCGCCGTTCGCGCAGCGCGGGCACGGCGATCTCGATGACGTTGAGCCGGTAGAACAGGTCCTGGCGGAAGCGCCCGGCCTGCACCTCGGCATGCAGGTCTTTGTGCGTGGCGCTGACGATGCGGACGTCGACCGCATCTTCCTGCGTCGATCCGATCGAGCGCACGCTGCGCTCCTGGATCGCGCGCAGCAGCTTGGACTGCATTGCGAGCGGCAGGTCGCCGATCTCGTCGAGGAACAGCGTGCCGCCGCGGGCGGCCTGGAAGTAGCCGTCGCGGTCCTGCGACGAGCCGGTGTACGAGCCCTTGCGGGCGCCGAAGAATTCGGCCTCGAGCAGGTTCTCGGGAATGGCGCCGCAATTGACGGCGACGAAGGGACCGTCGCTGCGCTGGCTGCAGGCGTGCACTGCGCGCGCCACGAGCTCCTTGCCGGTGCCCGATTCGCCGCGCACCAGCACCGGCGCCATGCCGCGCGCCACCTTGGCGATGCGCGACTTCACGCGCCGCATCGGCTCGGACTCGCCGACCAGCCGATCGAGCGCCGCGGCGCCGTTCACCGGAATGGCCGGCGTGTCGGGGCGCTCGCCAAAGCCTGCGGGCGCAATTGGCGCCGCCCTGGCCGGTGCCGCCTGCTGCGCCTGCACGGCGGAGGCGACCACCGCGCGGAACTGCTTGAGGTCGACGGGCTTGGTCAGGTAGTCGAAGGCGCCGGCCTTGAGCGCCTCGACCGCGTTCTCTGCCGAGCCATAGGCCGTCATCACCACGCAGCGCTCGCTGCGGTGATTCTTCTGGATGCGCTGGATGATCTCCATGCCCTGCCCGTCGGGCAGCCGCATGTCGGTGATCACCGCGTCGAACTGCGCGGCCTCGAGGTGCTGCCAGGCTTCGGAGACGCTGCCGGCCGCCTCGACGCGGTAGCCCTCGCGCAGCAAGGTCAGTTCGTACAGCGTGCGCAGGTCGGGCTCGTCGTCGATGACCAGGATGTTGGCCGGACGCTGCGCGGAAGAAGGGGTCGTGCTCACGGCGCTATTGTGTCAGCCGGTTCTCGCTCGGGGCGAAACGCACGAAGAATTCGTTGCCCTCGGGGCCGCCCGTGACGAGCGAGCGGCGCTCGTAGCCGATGGTCGCGCCGTGGCGCCGGCACAGCTCGCGGCACAGAAAGAGGCCAAGCCCGCTCGAGCGGCTCTCGGAAGAAAAGAAGGGCTCGAACAGGTGGCGCTGCACCGCGGGCTCGAGCGGTGCGCCGTCGCTCCACACCAGCAGGGTCGGCAGCCCGGCGCCGCCGCGCTGAAGGGTTGTGACCACCTGGATCGAGCCGTCGCTGCTGCCGGCGTAGCGCGCGGCGTTGTCGAGCAGGTTCACGAGCAGGCGGCGCAGGTGCTCGACGTCGAAGCGCACTTCGCTCTCGCCGGCGTCGAGCGCCACCAGCACCCCCTGGCGCTGCGTCTGGCGCACCCATTCTTCGGCCAGCGCGCGCACGGCGGGATCGAGCACCACCTGCTCGCCGAGCGAGAGCACGCGCTGCTGGCGCGCCCGAGACACGTCGAGCACGTCGTCCACGATGCGCGCAAGCCGCTGCGCGTTGTGCTGCACCATGCTCGTCAGCTTTCGGTGGGCGGGATCGGTGAGGTCTTCGTTGAGCAGCGCGCTGGCCTGGGTGATCGCAGCCAGCGGATTGCGGATCTCGTGGGCCACGGCCGCCGACATGCGCCCCATCGCAGCCAACTTCTCGGTGCGGATGCGCGCCTCGAGCTCGCGCAGGTCCTGCAGGAACATCACGCAGAGGCTTTCGACGCGCCGGTCGCTCGTCGGCGTGAGCCGCGTGCGCACCCGCACCTCGCGCGCCGCGCCGCGCGCCTGCGCCACGGGGATCTCTTCGCTTTGCGGTGCGCGCCGCGCGAAGGTCTGGCGTGCGAGCGCCGCGAGCGCATGCCAGGCGGGCTGGGTGTGCAGCGCGAACGGCAGCCCGAGCTTGGCGAGGCCCTGGCCGAGGATCGCGTCGGCCGCCGGGTTGGCCGCATGCACCAGGCCTTCGGCGTCGATCACCAGCACGCCCTCGCTGAGCGTCTCGATGATGAGGTCGTTGACCTGCGCCTGCATCTGCGCACTGCTGCGGTTGCGCTGGGCCGTCGCTTCCTCGCGCGCCAGTCGGCGCGCCAGCTCGTGGGCGAGCAGCGCCACCACGAACAGGCCGGTGCCGGTGAGCGCCGCCTGTACAAAGCGGTTCGACGGGTCGCCGGGTTGCTGCAGCCAGTGCCAGCCCGCATCGGCCAGCAGCAGCAGCGTGACCGCGGATGTGGTGCCCAGGCCCACGGTGACGGTTCCGAGCACGGCGCTCATGAGCACTGGCAGCGCGAACAGCGGCGTGTAGTTGATGTTGCCGCCCTGCAGCACCTGCAGCGCGGTGAAGGTGCCGAGGTCGATGCCGATCGTGAGGAACCACACCGCCGCGAAGGCGCGGATCGGCGGGGTGAAGCGGACGTAGCGTGCGCTGACCCAGGTGACGACGAGGTAGCCCGCCGACAGCGCCAGGGCCAGCGGCTGCATCGCCTGGCCGAGCGCGAGCGCCACCCCCTGCAGCAGCACCAGCACCACCGCCACGAAGCAGCGCGCCGCCATGAAGCCGCGCCACAGGCGCAGCAGCGCGGCGCTCTGGCCGGGCTGCATGTCGAGCCCGCCCCAGTCGGTGACGGGCTCGCTTCGCGCCCTGGGAGAAGCGCTCACTGGTGCAACCTTGGCGCTGCGCTCATGGGCGCACGTTCAGCCGCGCTCGGCGGCCTGGCGGTGCGCAGCGCTGCAGTAGGCTGCCTCGCCCGTGCCGCCGATGGCGTCCGCCGCCGGCAGGTGCAGGCCGCAGTGGGCGCAGCGCAGCATGGCTTTCGGGATGGCCGGTGCGGCGCCCGGCCGTGCGGCGCGCGCCGCCTTCTCGCGCAGGGTTTCGCGCATTTCCTCGCGGCGGTTCTTGCGCCAGAGCCAGATCGCCACCGCGATCACCGCGAAAACGAGCAGGTACTTCATGCCGTGCCGCGCGCCAGCACCACCTCGAGCACGAAGCGCGAGCCCACATAGGCGAGCAGCAGCAGCGCCGTGCCCGCATACAGCACGCGCCGCGCGGTGCGCCCGCGCCAGCCGAAGCGTGCGCGCCCGCCGAGCAGCACCGCGAAGCTGAGCCAGGCGAGCACCGAGAACACGGTCTTGTGGTCCCACTTCCAGCCGCGCACGGCGGCGCCGTAGAGCGTTTCGCTGAACAGCAGGCCGGCGAGCAACGTCGCCGACAGCAGCACGAAGCCGGCCGTCACGAAGCGGAAGGTCAGCCGCTCGAGCGTGAGCAGCGGCACCCCGCCCTGCGGCTCGGCGACCAGCCGGATCTGCTTTTCGGCGCGCGTGATCAGCCACGCATGGACGACGGCCGCGCCGAACAGGCCGTACGAGGCGATGCCGAGCGCGAGGTGCAGCGGCAGCCACGGCGAGGCCGCAACATGCAGCGGCGTGCCCGGGAACAGCACCGCCAGCAGCACGGCGGCCGCGCCCAGCCAGGCCAGCGCGCGCCGCACCTTGAGCTGCGGGTACATGCTGCTTTCGACCGCATAGACGGTGAGCACCAGCCAGGCGGTGACCGAAAGCGCCGGCGCGAAGCCGAAGCGTGGCTCGCTGCCGACCAGTCCGTAGCCCAGGACGGCGGCATGCAGCAACCAGGCGAGGCCGAGCGCCCATTGCGTGCCGCGGCGGCTCAGCCGGGCACCCGCGGCGGCGGCAGAACCATAGGCCGCTGCAGTGGCGATGCCCAGCGCCACGGCGAGTGGGGAGGGGATCGCTAAAATCATGGCTGGAGTTTATCTCCCCCGGCTTGCACGCTGCGTTCCGCAGCGCCAACGCGGCCGATCCAGTTCACGACTTCCCAATGCCCGCCGCAGCGGGCAACAAGGCATCCCCGCTCATGGCCACAGCCCTCACCGAAAAATTCTCCCGCCTCGTCAAGACGATGAGCGGCCAGGCGCGCATCACCGAAAGCAACGTGCAGGACATGCTGCGCGAGGTGCGCATGGCCCTGCTCGAAGCCGACGTGGCGCTGCCGGTGGTGCGGGATTTCGTCGCCCGCGTGAAGGACAAGGCGCTCGGCCAGGAGGTGCTGGGCTCGCTCAAGCCCGGCCAGGCGCTGGTCGGCATCGTCAACCGCGAACTCGCCGCCACCATGGGCGAGGGCATCTCCGACATCAACCTCGTGGCCCAGCCGCCCGCGGTGATCCTCATGGCGGGCCTGCAGGGCGCCGGCAAGACCACCACCACCGCCAAGCTCGCGAAGCACCTGATCGAGAAGCGCAAGAAGAAGGTGCTCACCGTGTCGGGCGACGTGTACCGGCCGGCCGCCATCGAGCAGCTCAAGATGGTGACGAAGCAGGCGGGCGCCGAATGGTTCCCAAGCACGCCCGAGCAGAAGCCGCTCGACATCGCGCGCGCGGCGCTCGACCATGCCAAGCGGCATTTCTTCGACGTGCTGCTGGTCGACACGGCCGGCCGCCTCGCTATCGACGAAGTGCTGATGAACGAGATCCAGCAGCTGCACGGCGCGCTCGACCCGGTCGAGACGCTGTTCGTGGTCGACGCCATGCAGGGCCAGGACGCGATCAACACCGCCCGCGCCTTCAAGGAGGCGCTGCCGCTCACCGGCATCATCCTGACCAAGACCGACGGCGATTCGCGCGGTGGTGCGGCGCTGTCGGTGCGCCAGGTCACGGGCGTGCCCATTAAGTTTGCCGGCACCAGCGAGAAGATCGACGGCCTCGAGGTGTTCGACGCCGAACGCCATGCGGGCCGCATCCTCGGCATGGGCGACATCGTGGCGCTGGTCGAGCAGGTCACGGCCGGCGTCGACGTGGCGGCGGCGCAGAAGCTCGCGGCCAAGGTCAAGAGCGGCGCGGGCTTCGACCTCAATGACTTCCTGGGCCAGCTCCAGCAGATGAAGCAGATGGGCGGCCTCTCCAGCCTGATGGACAAGCTGCCGCAGCAGATGGCCGCCAAGGCCAGCGAGGCCGACATGACCCGCGCCGAGCGCGACATCCGCCGCAAGGAAGGCATCATCCAGAGCATGACGCCGCTGGAGCGCCGCAAGCCCGAGTTGCTCAAGGCCACGCGCAAGCGCCGCATCGCGGCCGGTGCGGGCGTGCAGGTTCAGGAAGTGAACCGCCTGCTCAACGAGTTCGAGCAGATGCAGACCATGATGAAGAAGATGAAGGGCGGCGGCCTCATGAAGATGATGAAGAAGATGGGCGGCATGAAGGGCATGGGCGGGATGGGTGGCCCCGGCGGTCCGAAGCTGCCGTTCTGAGCCCACGCAGATCAGATCTGCGCCCATGAAAAAAGCCGGCCCCAGGCAGTCTGTGTAAATAGTCTGCGTTGAGTCCGCGAGAAGTGCCCTCCAGGCGTTGTCTGGAGGGCATTTTTCATTGGAGGCTGACCAATGGGACATCGACACGGACAGGCACGAGGACAGGCGACGT
>JAESFY010000207.1_pt1 | contig 20782 bp, 16 predicted proteins | sample 9266201 | NCBI WGS metagenome assembly JAESFY01 (sample SAMN14515071, study PRJNA621656) | algae metagenome | isolation source: Nodosilinea sp. WJT8-NPBG4 and co-occurring heterotrophs from soil, lower... | place: USA: Pinto Basin, Colorado Desert, California | collected 2006-05-27 | reverse complement strand
CGCCGGGCGCGACGTCACGCGCGTGCCCAGCGAGAAGCGCGACGTGGGCATGGTGTTCCAGAATTACGCGCTCTTCCCCAGCATGAACGTGCGGGACAACATCGCGTTCGGCCTCACGGTGCAGAAGGGGTCGGACAAGGTCTCCAAGGCCGACCAGAAGCGGCGCGTCGACGACATCGCCGACCGCACGGGCCTGGCTTCCTCGCAGCTCGACCGCAACGTGTCGGAGCTGTCGGGCGGACAGCAGCAGCGCGTCGCGATCGCGCGTGCCCTGGTGCTGACCCCGCGCATCCTGCTGCTCGACGAGCCGCTGTCGAACCTCGACGCGAAGCTGCGCGTGCAGCTGCGCGAACAGCTGAAAGAGCTGCAGCGCGAGGTCGGCGTGACGACGGTCTACGTCACGCACGACCAGGAGGAGGCGCTCACCCTCAGCGACCGGATCGCCGTGCTCGACGCGGGAAAGCTGCAGCAGGTGGGCACTCCCGAGGAGATCTACGACCGCAGCGCGACGCCGTTCGTCTGCCGCTTCATCGGCGAGAACAACCGGCTCACGCCGGCGATGCTCGTGGCCATCGGCGGCGGCCTCGACACCACGGCCGAGAGCTACGTGCGGCCGGAGAAGCTGCATCTCGCGCGACCGGAAGAGCCGCGAACGGAAGAGCATAGAGCGGATGCCGGTGCGACGGCATCCTCTCCCACGGCATCCATCGACGGTTTCATCCTCGACCGCACGTATCACGGCGGCCACAGCGTCTACACGGTGGAGATCGCGGATGCGACGGTGCGCGTGAGCGTGCCGGCCGCGGCGAGCGCCGACCGCTGGGATGCCGGAGACGCGGTGCGCGTCGACGTCGATCCGCGCTGGATCCTGCAGTACCCGGCGGCGTGACATGACCGATCCGAAGATGTCCGCCCCGGTCCCGCCGCCCTCGGCCGGACTCCCCGGCGAGGCCGGCGTGCTGACCGCAACGACACAGAGCGAGCAGCCGGGCAAGAAGAAGCGCACGGCCCCACGCGGCGGCATCCGCTCGATGCTCCGGTCGCCGATGGCCTGGGTGACGGGCGTCGTCGTCATCTGGTTCGCGGTCGCGTTCCTCGTGCTGCCGAACGCGGCCCTGCTCGCCACGACGTTCTTCCCCGAGGGGCAGTTCAGCATCCGCGCGGTCGAGAAGCTGCTGGGCAGCGAGCGCGCGCTGAAGACGCTGGGCAACAGCTTCCTGCTCGCGGTGACGCTGTCGATCACGGTCAACGTGGTCGGTGTGTTCATCGTGCTGGTGACGCAGTACTTCCGCATCCGCGGGGCGAAGATCCTCTGGCTCGGCTACGCGACGACGCTGATCTACGGCGGCATCGTGCTCGCCGCCGGGTACAACTTCATCTACGGCCGCTTCGGGTTCTTCACGAACGTGATGGTCAACTGGTGGCCCGACATGGACCGCGACTGGTTCTCGGGCTTCTTCGCCGTCGCGTTCGTGATGACGTTCGCGACGACCACGAACCACATGCTGTTCCTGTCATCGTCGCTGGGCAAGGTCGACTACGCATCGATCGAGGCGGCGAAGCTCATGGGCGCGTCGTCGTGGACGATCCTGCGCCGCATCGTGCTGCCGGTCATGAAGCCGATGCTGTTCGCCGTGACCGTGCTGACCTTCCTGATCGGGCTCGGCGCACTGACCGCTCCCCTGGTGCTCGGCGGACCCGACTTCCAGACGGTCGCACCGCTCATCATCGATCTGTCGCGCAGCCCGATCACGCGTGACATCGCGGCGCTCCTGGCGATCGTGCTGGGACTCGCGACCATCATCCTGCTGGCGATCATGAACCGCGCCGAGAAGTCGGGCGTGTACTTCTCGGTCGCGAAGGTCGCGACGCCGATCCAGAAGCAGCCGATCCGCAATCCGTTCGCGAACGTCGTGGTGCACGTCATCGCGTACGTGCTGTGGGTGATCTACCTGATCCCGGTGATCCTCATCGCCGTGTTCTCGTTCGTCGATGCGCGCAGCATCCTCGCCGGCACGATCACGTTCGAGAGCTTCACACTCGACAACTACGTGACGGTGTTCAGCAGCCCCGCAGCGCTCAACCCGTTCATCGTGAGTGTCGTCTACAGTGCGCTCGCGTCGCTGATCGTGGTGATCGGGCTGCTGTTCGTGGCGCGGGTGCTGCAGAAGTACCGCAACGTGATCACGAGCGCGATCGAGTACGTGCTGCACATCCCGTGGATCCTGCCGATCGTGCTGATCGCCCTCGCGTTCGTGATGGCGTTCGACGAACCGCAGGCGATCGTGGGCAACATCGTGCTCACCGGCACTCCCGTGCTGCTGCTGATCGCGTACATCTGCGTGAAGATCCCGTTCACGCTGCGCCTGCTCAAGGCCGGCTTCGCCTCGGTGCCGGATTCGCTGGAGGATGCCTCGCGCATCCTCGGCGCACGGTCGCTGACGGCGTTCCGCCGGGTGATCATCCCGCTGGTGCTGCCGACCGCGGCCGCGATCACGGCGCTGAACTTCAACAGCCTGCTCGACGACTACGACGCGGCGATCTTCCTGTACCAGCCGCTGTACAAGCCGCTGGGCGTGGCGATCCAGGAGAGCACTCGCGGGGAGAACAATCTCGACGCGATGCCGATCACGTTAGTCTACACCGTGCTGCTGATGATCATCATGGGTGTCACGATGTACCTCGTGTATGGACGAGGATCGGGAACCGGATCGAGTCGGAAGCGCTCGCGGAAGACGCGTTCCGCATGAGCGAGGAGTCGACGCCGGCGCTGCGCGTCACGATCGCCGATGTGGCGTCGGCGGCCGGAGTGTCTCGGGCCACCGCGACGCGCGCGATGAAGGGCGAGGGGCGCTTCGCGGAGGAGACGCGGGAGCGCATCCTCGAGGTCGCCGAGCGGCTCGGCTACGTGCCGAACACGATGGCCGCCGAGCTCGCCGCCGGACGCACCGGCACGGTCGGGCTGATGCTGCGCGACGCGAGCAACCCGGCCTACGGTCTGCTGTTCTCGCGTCTGCAGGACGAGGCTCACCGCCGCGGACTCGACCTCGTCACCGTGACGATCGGCGCCGATGAACAGGGCACCAAGCAGGTCGGTGCGCTGCATCGGCTGCTCGGGATGCGGGTGGCCGGGCTCATCGTGGCGACCGGCGGCATCACCGGCGCGCAGCTCGAGCCGTTCGCCGACCAGGTGCCGATCCTGCGCGCCGGACGTGTGGAGGACTCCGCCCGCATCCACACCGCGCATTACGACGACGAGAAGCACGGACGGATGCTGGCCGACCACGTCATCGCGCTGGGACACCGGCACGTCGTCGTGCTGGCCGGAAGTCCCGAGGCGTCCTACCCCGAGCACCTGCGCGCCATGGCGATGCGCGAGACCCTCATCGAGGCCGACGTCGCCGTGACGATGATCTCGGCGGGCGCGCGTCCGGAAGAGGGCGTCGACGAGGCGCTCAAGGCCGTGCGGGCCGGGGCGACCGCGGTGATGTGCGCCTCGGACTACCGGCAGCTCGCGGTGATGCGGGCCGCCCGAGCGCTCGGCATGCGGGTGCCCGACGATCTCAGCGTGACCGGGTGCGACGGCATCCTTCCCGGCGCCGACCTGCTGGGGCTGACCACCGTGCGGATTCCCGTGGAGGCGGTGGCGTCGGCCGCGGTCGAGACCATGCAGCGGCTGCTGACCTCCGGCGAGTCGGATGCCGTGCTGCGTCAGGCCTTCACCGGCGAGCTCGTGCCCGGAACGTCGGCCCGCCCGATCTGAGATTTCACCTTTCCGCTCTTCAGGAAGAGACATGATCCTCACCGAACACCCCCGTCCGTCGCACGTCTTCGTGCACATCTCCGACACGCACCTGCCGCGCGAGCGTGCGCCGCTCTACGGCAGCGGGGCGGATGCCGATGCGAACCTCGAGCTGATGCTCTCGCGGCTGGTGGACTCGGGGATCCGTCCGGATGCGCTGCTGCTGACCGGAGACATGGCGGACCGCGGTGATGCCTCGGCGTACGTGCGGCTGCGTGCGCTGATCGAGCCGGCGGCGGAAGCACTCGGGTGCGAGGTGGTGTGGGCCGCCGGCAACCACGACGACCGGGCGGCGATGCGGGCGGAACTGGGGCTGCGACCTACGGTTTCCGGTACCGCTGGTCCCGGCGGTTCGGGGGCGGACCCGATCACGGAGGCGCGCTGGTTCGGGGGGATGCGCGTCATCGTCGTGGATTCGACGGTGCCGGGCGCGCACTGGGGGGAGGTGCCGTCGTCGCAGCTGTCGTGGCTGGAGGGAGAGCTGTCAACGGCGGCACCGGAGGGCACGTTGCTGCTGATGCACCATCCGCCGCTCCCGACCGTGCTCGACCTCGCGGTCACGGTCGAGCTGCGCGGCCAGGGTCCGCTCGCGCAGGTGCTGCGCGGGTCCGACGTGCGCGGCATCCTGTCTGGGCACGTGCATCACCCGTCGTTCGGGACGTTCGCGGGTGTGCCGGTGGCGGTGGCGTCATCGAGTGCGTACGGGCAGGACCTCGCGCAGCCCGTCGGTGCGACTCGGGGGCAGGATGCCGCGCAGGGCTACAACCTCGTGCACGTCTACGACGAGACGATCGTGCACTCGGCGGTGTCGCTCGCGGCGGGCCTGGATGTCGGGGAGCCGGTGGCCGCGGACGAGGTGCGGCGGCGGATCGAGCGGCGCGGGGTCGGGTGGCGCGAGCGGGGCTGACGCGGGCGGGAGGGGTTCGGGTCGTATCGTGCGTCACTCCGCAAGGAGAAATGCGCTTCGCAAGGGCGGATGCCGGCTATCCGGCCTTGCGAAGCGCACCCGTCCTTTCGAAGCGCACGCGCTCGGCGCATGGCGCGGCCTGACTGGGGAGACTCAGCGCACGACTCTCAGCGCACGAGCGCGGGCCGCTTGCTGTCGAACTCCCACCCGGGCACGAAGTACTGCATCCCGACGGCGTCGTCCCTCGCTCCGAGCCCGTGCTCGACATACAGCTCATGCGCCTCGGCGAGCCGCGCGCGATCGAGCGTCACGCCGAGCCCGGGCCGATCGGGCACCTGCACCGCACCGTCGCGGATCTGAGGCGCATTCACCGTCAGCTGCTGACCGTCCTGCCAGATCCAGTGCGTGTCGAGCGCCGTGATCTCACCGGGAGCCGCGGCCCCCACCTGCGTGAACATCGCCAGCGAGACGTCGAAGTGGTTGTTCGAGTGGGATCCCCACGTGAGGTCGAAGTCGTTGCAGAGCTGCGCCACCCGCACCGAACCGGCCATCGTCCAGAAGTGCGGATCCGCGAGCGGGATGTCGACGGCATCCGATCGGATCGCATGCGCCAGCTCGCGCCAGTCGGTCGCGATCATGTTCGTCGCGGTCCGCATCCCGGTGCGCCGACGGAACTCGGCCATCACCTCGCGACCGGAGAACCGCCCCTCGGCCCCGCAAGGGTCCTCGGCGTACGCGAGCACATCGCGGAGGCGACGGCCGATGCGCACGGCATCCTCCAGCAGCCACGCCCCGTTCGGGTCGAGCGTGATGCGCGCCTCGGGAAAACGCTGCGCGAGGGCGGTCACGACGTCGGCCTCGGTGTCGGCGTCGAGTACGCCGCCTTTGAGCTTGAAGTCGGAGAACCCGTACCGCGCCTGCGCGGCTTCGGCGAGGCGTACGACGCCCTCGGCCGTCATCGCCTCCTCCCGCCGCACGCTCTCCCACGCGTCACCGCTCTCGCGCAGGTAGGGAAGGTCGGTGCGGTCCGCGTCGCCGATGAAGAACAGGTACCCCAGCATCGGCACGCTCTCGCGCTGCTGACCGTCACCGAGCAGCTCAGCGACGGGCACACCGAGGTGCTGTGCGTGCAGATCGAGGAGCGCCGACTCGATACCCGTGACGGCGTGCACGGTCGTGCGCAGATCGAACGTCTGCAGCCCGCGACCACCGGCGTCGCGATCGGCGAAGCGCGTCGCGATCGACCGCAGCAGCGAACGGTAGCGCCCGACCGGCTGGCCCCGGAGCAGCTCGCCGGCTTCGGAGATCGTGGCGCGGATCGACTCGCCGCCGGGAACCTCGCCGAGCCCTTCACGTCCGTCGGAGTCCGTCGCGATGACGATGTTCCGCGTGAAGAACGGCCCGTGCGCACCCGAGAGGTTCAGCAGCATCGAGTCGTGACCGGCGACGGGGACGACCTCGATCTTCTCGATGGTGGGGACGGCGGTCATGCCGAGGCCTCGCGCCGCCCGTCGACGAGACGTGGCAGGTGCCAGGGGTTGCCCTCGCGCAGCGCCTCGGGCAGCAGTTCGTCGGGGATGTTCTGGTACGCGACCGGGCGCAGGAAGCGGTCGATCGCGAGAGTGCCGACGCTGGTCGCGCGCGAATCGCTCGTCGCCGGGAAGGGACCGCCGTGCACCATCGCATGCCCGACCTCGACCCCGGTAGGCCAGCCACCCGCGAGGATGCGTCCGACCTTCTGCTCGAGCACCGGCAGCAGGGCCGCGGCGAGCTCGTGGTCGCCCGCGCCCAGCTGCAGAGTGGCCGTCAGCTGACCCTCCAATCGAGAGGCAGCCTCGACCAGCTCGGCGACCTCGCCGTAGCGCACCACCAGCGACGCCGCACCGAAGATCTCCTCCTGCAGCACGTCGTCCTCCTCGAAGGAGGTGACATCGGCGGCATGGATGACCGGCGCGGGAGCGTGCGGCCCCTCTCCGTCCGAGCCCTTCGCGAGCACCTCGGCGTGGGCATCCCTCGTCGCGACGCCCTCGCGCCACGCGCCGGCGATGCTCGGCGAGAGCATGGTCTGCCCGGTGGCCGCGCGCAGGGCGTCGGAGACGGCCTGCAGGAACGCCTCGCCCTGATCCCCGCGCGGGACGAAGATGACACCGGGCTGCGTGCACAGCTGCCCGCTCGACCCCGTCACGCTCTGCACGTACCCCGCGGCGAGCGCCGCCACGTCGCCGTCCAACGCGCCCGGCAGGATGAACACCGGGTTCACGGAACTCATCTCGGCGTACACGGGGATCGGCACCGGCCGCTCCTGCGCCATGCGCACGAGAGCGAGACCGCCCGAGCGGGATCCGGTGAATCCGACAGCATGGATGCCGGGATCGGCGACGAGCGCCTGACCGACGCTGCGCCCGGGGCCGAAGATGTGCGAGAACACCCCGGGGTGCAGACCGTGCGCGGCGATGGCGCGGGCGATCGCCCCGGCGACGAGTTCGCTCGTGCCGGGATGCGAGCTGTGCGCCTTGAACACGACCGGACACCCGGCGGCGAGCGCGGAAGCGGTGTCTCCTCCGGCCGTCGAGAACGCGAACGGGAAGTTCGACGCCCCGAAGACGGCGACCGGTCCGAGCGGGATCTTGCGCTGGCGGATGTCGACGCGCGGCAGCGGCGCACGGTCCGGCTGCGCGGGATCGATCCGCACACCCCGGTGCTCGCCGGCCCGCACGACCGCAGCGAACAGCCGCAGCTGTCCGGTGGTCCGAGCCCTCTCACCGAGGAGACGCGCCTGCGGCAGCCCGGTCTCCCGCATCCCCCGCTCGATCAGCGCATCGCCGATCGCCTCGATCTCGTCGGCGATCGAGTCGAGGAACGCGGCGTGGGCCTCGGGCTCGAGGCGCGAGAACGAGGGGAACGCCTCGGCCGCAGCCGCCGTCGCCTCGCGGAGCTGCTCGACGTCGATCTGCGAGTACGGCGGGTCGAGCTGCTCGCCGGTGTCGGGCGCGATGGCGTGCAGCGGTGCGCCGGTGCCGGGCACGGAACGTCCGGCGATCGAAGAATGGCCGGTGAGGACGGCGGCGGTGGTCATGTCACACTCCAGGGTTCAGCGGCGGGGGTCGGCGGCGGGGTTCAGCAGCGGCGAGGATCAGGCGGGAACGGAGGCGAGCACGCCGGAGCGCTCGAGGAGCTGCGCGAGATCGGCGTCGTCCTGCTCCGACAGATCGTGCAGCGGCGGGCGGACAGGGCCGACGCCGCGCCCGGTCACGCGGAGTCCGGCCTTGACGATCGAGACGCCGAACCCGCGTCCGCGGTTGCGGATCTCGAGGTAGGGCAGCACGAACCGTCCCAGCTTCTCCGTCACTGCGGCGCGGTCCTGCGCACGCACATCGCGGTAGAACTCGAGCGCGAACTCGGGAACGAAGTTGAACATCGCCGAGGAGTACGTGCTCATGCCCATCTGCAGCAGCGGCAGCGCGTAGGTCTCGGCCGTGGGCAGTCCGCCCAGGTAGAACAGACGCTCGCCGTTCTTCACGTAGACCGAGGCCAGGTGCTCGATGTCGGCCGTCGCGTCCTTGAAGCCGATGACGTTCTCGTGACGTGCGGCGAGAGTCGCCATCGTGTCGGCCGAGTAGATCGCGTTGCCGCGGTTGTAGACGATGATCGCGAGGCTGGTCGCGGCGGCGATCGCCGAGACGTGCTCGAGCAGGCCGGGCTGGTCGCACTCGGTCAGGTACGGGGGCAGCACGAGGATGCCCTCGGCCCCGGCCTCCTCTGCGGCCCGGGCGTTGGCGATCGCGTGCCGGGTCCAGCCGCCGGCTGATGCGAGCACCGGCACCTCGGGCCGCGACGACTGCACGGCCGCGCGGACGACCGCGGCGGACTCGGCAGCATCAAGGCTGAATCCCTCGCCGGTGCCGCCGGCGGCGAACAGACCGGAGACGCCGAATCCCGCCTGCCATTCGACATGCTCGCGGTAGCGCTTCTCGTCGAACTCGAGCTCGGGCGTGAACGCCGTCGCGGGGAACGAGAGGAGACCATCGCGGAGGTGGTCGGCCAGCTCGGTGGGCGTGAATCGTGCCACGGTGCACTCCTGGGGTTTCTCGCCGGTGTCCGGCTCGGATCTGAACACTCGTCACGCTATGCGTGAAACGATGCGCCTACAAACCAAATGGTGGATGGATCAATGCCGCAACCGCATCAAAGGGCCGGAGTCTCCGGCACTGGCGTCGGCAGCGGCTCCCCCGCGAGGTAGGCCCGAAGGTTCGCCAGCGTGAGGTCGCGCATGTCCTGACGGGTTTCCTTCGTGCCGCTCCCGACGTGCGGCAGCAGGGTGACGTCATCACGGATCAACCGCTCCGGCACGTGCGGCTCGTGCGCGAACACGTCGAGTCCGGCGCCTGCGATCTCGCCGGCCTCGAGCGCCGCGATGAGCGCGTCCTCGTCGACCACCGATCCGCGCGCGATGTTCACGAGGAACCCGTCCGGTCCGAGGGCGCCGATCACCTCGGCATCCACCAGTCCCTCGGTCGCCGCCCCGCCGGGCACCGCGACGACGAGCACATCCGCTCTCCGCGCAAGATCGATGGCAGACGGCACATGCTCCCAGGGCACACCATCGACCGGGCGCCGGGTCGTGTACAGGATCGTGGTGTCGAAGGCGGCGGCACGCCGGGCGATCGCCTGCCCGATGCGTCCGAGACCGAGCACGCCGACGGTGCTGCCCGAGAACCGGCGGGTCAGCGGGAACCCGCCCGACTCCCACCTTCCGTCGCGCAGGAATCGCTCCGAAGCTCCGAACCGACGGAACACGTCGAGCATGAGCCCGAGCGCCGTGTCCGCGACGCAGTCGGTGAGCACGTCGGGCGTGTTCGTCACCCGGATGCCGCGGGCAGCCGCCTGCGCGACGTCGGTGGTGTCGTACCCCACTCCGAAGTTCGTCACGATCTCAAGGTTCGGAAGGGCCGCCATGAGCTCGGAGGGAACGCCGACGCGGCCGCTCGTGACGACGGCACGCACGGCCGCCGCGACCACGGGATCGAGGGTCGCGACATCGTCGGGGAGGCGCACCACGGCGTACTCGTCCTGCAGCGTCCGTTCCAGGGATTCGAGCAGCGGACCCGCCTGCGCGACGGTGCCGGGAGCGACGGAAGACGTGGGATCGGGGAGGTTGGTCATGGCGTGAGACTACGACCAGCCAACGATGCGCTGCCATAAGCGAAGTTGCATGGATTGATGCGCCCACTGTATTCATGGGTTGAGACCGGCGGAATCTCGCGGATCGCGCTGCGGTCGACGGATGCCGCGGGGCGCCTGGCATCGACACGACCCGCCGATGCCGCCCGCGCATCGGTTGACGCTCGGGAAGCGGTCTGCGACATTCACAACGAGCCGACAGCCATTCTGGGCCGCGGCCGTCCCCTACCTGGAGGAACCGATGAAGCTTTCTTCCCCCCGACGCAAGGCCACCCGAGCGTCTGCCGTCGCCGCCGGGATCGCGTCGATCGCACTGCTCGCATCCTGCTCCGTCGCGAACTCGGAGTCACCCGACGGAGGCGAGGGCAGCGGTGGCGACGAAACGCTCCGCGTCGTGCTCCCGCAGGAGCCGCCCACGCTCGAGGCATGCGACGCGAACCTCACCTCGACCGGTGTCGTCGTCCGCAGCACCGTCACCGAGCCGCTCGTCGAGCGCGACCCGTCCACGGGCGACCTCGAGCCGCTGCTCGCCACCGAGTGGGAGCAGACCGGCGACACCGAGTGGACGTTCACCGTCCGCGACGACGTCACCTTCCAGGACGGCACCCCGTTCGACGCGGAAGCCGCCGCCTACTCGATCGATCGCGCCGTGAACGGCGACCTCGGCTGCAACGTCGAGGGCTACGTCTTCGGCGATGAGGACCTCGAGGTCGAGGCCACCGACGCCACGACCCTCGTGGTCACCACGCCGAGCCCCGACCCGATCCTCCCCTTGAAGCTCTCCTTCATCGAGATCGTCTCGCCTGAGACGTCCAACACCGAGTTCGTCCGCGAGCCGATCGGCACCGGTCCCTACGCGATCGGCGAATGGCAGGCCGGCACGAAGCTGACGCTGGACCGCAATGACGACTACTGGGGCGACGCTGCGCAGTTCTCGGCCGTCGAGTACCAGTGGCGCTCCGAGGGCACCGTCCGCGCCGCGATGATCACGAGTGGCGAAGCCGACATCGCCCTGGGCCTCAGCGCCGAGGACGGCATCGGCGACCTGGGCGTGAGCTACCCGAACAACGAGACGATCGCGCTGCGCTTCTCCGGTCAGACGGCCCCGCTCGACGACATCCGCATCCGCCAGGCGATCAACTTCGCCATCGACCGCGAGGGCATCGTCTCGTCGCTCTACCCCGACGGCGACAAGGTGGCAGCGCAGCTGATCCCCGAGGGCATCGTCGGATTCAACGCCGACCTCGAGCCGTGGGAGTACGACCCCGAGAAGGCGAAAGAGCTCGTCGCAGAGGCCAAGGCCGACGGCGTCCCCGTCGACACGAAGATCCTCATGCCGGTGCGCACCGCGCAGTTCCCGAAGGTCAGCGAACTCGGCGAGGTGCTGCGCGAGCAGCTCGCCGCCGCCGGGCTGAACGTCGAGCTGCGGATGGTCGACACCACGCAGCATCTGCAGTACCAGCTGAGCCCCTTCGTGACGAACGAGGGCCCGATCGCGATGCTGATCCAGCACGGCAACCAGGCGGGTGACGCGCAGTTCACGGTCGAGCAGTACATGCTCACCGGCGGCGCACAGTCCGAGTTCGGCGACCCCGGTCTGGATGAGCTCATCAACACCGCGCGCACCCTGACCGACGAGGAGCGCCAGACCGCCTACGAAGAGGTGTTCGCCTTCGAGCGCGAGAATGTCACCGCCCTCGCGCCGATCGCACACCAGACCGTCATGCTGGGTCTGTCGGACCGGGTGACGTACGAGCCCAACTCGTCCACCGGCGACGAGCTGCGCATCAAGGAGGTCTCGCTCGCGGGCTGACCGCGAGCGAGAGTGAGAGAGGCGGGCGATCATGTGGATCTACCTGAGAAGACGAATTCTGCAGAGCGCATTGCCGCTGATCGCAGTCGTACTGGGTGTCTTCGTGCTCGCCCGCCTCACCGGCGATCCGTCGCAGCTGTATCTGCCGCTGAACGCCACCGACCAGATGCGCGAGGACTTCGCGGCCCGCAACGGCTTCGACAAGCCGCTGTGGGAGCAGATGGGCAGCTATTTCCTCGGGGTGCTGCAGCTCGACTTCGGTACGTCGCTGCGCACCGGGGAGCCGGCCGCCGAGATGGCGCTGCGCGCCTTCCCCGCCACTCTGCAGCTCGCCGCGGTGACGATGCTCCTGGCGATCCTCATCGCCGTGGTGCTCGGCAGCTGGGCATCGCTGAAGCCGAACGGGATCGCCGACCGCATCGTGAGCTTCTTCTCGATGGTGGCGGCGAGCGTTCCCGACTTCTGGGTCGCCATCCTCGGCATCTGGATCTTCGCGATCACGCTGGGATGGCTGCCCACCTCGGGCACCTCCGGTCCTCTCGTCTGGATCCTGCCGATCGCGACGCTCATGCTGCGACCGATGGGCGTGCTCGCCCAGGTCATCCGCGGGTCGATGGTCACGGTCATGGGCCAGCCGTACGTCCAGGTCGCCCGCAGTCGCGGTGCCGGCCAGATGCACATCGTCACCAAGCACGCGCTGCGGAACGCCGCGGCGCCCGCACTCACCGTGGCGGGTGACCTCACCGTCGGCCTGGTCAACGGCGCAGTGGTCGTCGAGTCGATCTTCGGCTGGCCGGGCATCGGCAAGCTCATGATCGACTCGATCCTGCAGCGCGACTTCGCCGTGCTGCAGGCAGCGGTGCTGATCACCGCCCTCGCGATCTTCGCCCTGAACATCATCATCGACCTCGGCTACGCGCTGCTCGATCCGCGCGTGCGGCCGACGTCCCGGTCGCGCGCCAAACGGCGCGGACCCGGAATGCTCTCCGACACGAAGGCAGAGGTGCTGACGAATGTCTGACGACAACGCATCCACCGTCACCGTCCTCACGCAGAAGGCGCGCAAGAACCGAGCCTCGGGCCGCGCGAACCTCTGGCGGCTGCTGCTGAACGACAAGGTCGCCACCGTCGCCGCCTTCGTGCTGGCGTTCATCGTGCTCACCGCGATCGTCGGCCCGCCGCTGTTCGGAGAGCTCGCCCAGCGACAGGACCTCGGCGCGCGCAACATGCCGCCGTTCAGCCTGCAGCTCGGCTGGGAGTACATCCTCGGCAGCGACTCCCTGGGTCGCAGCCTGCTCGCCCGCATCATCACGGCGGCCGGCACGACGCTGGGCGTGGCCGCGGCCGCCGTCCTCGTCTCTGCGGTCGTCGGCTCCATCTGGGGCATGTGGGCCGGGTTCCACCGCGGCTGGCGCGAGTCGGTGTCGATGCGCATCGCCGACGTGATCATGAGCTTCCCCTCGCTGCTGCTCGCCGTGGTGATCCTCTACGTGTTCAACCCGAGCGCGGCGAACATCGTCCTGGTCCTCGCGATCACCCGCATCCCCCTGTACCTGCGTACCGCGCGAGCGGATGCCGCCGAGCTACGCTCGCGGATGTTCGTGGATGCCGCGACGAACTTCGGCGCCAAGAACAGCGCGATCGTCTTCCGGCACATCGTCCCGAACGTGCTGCCCACGCTCGTCACGCTCGCCACGCTCGAGTTCTGCTACGTGATGCTGGCCGAGTCGTCGCTGAGCTTCCTCGGCATCGGCATCCAGCCGCCGGACGTCAGCTGGGGACTCATGGTCGCCCAGGGACGCCAGTACCTCGCCGAGGCGTGGTGGCAGTCGGTCCTCCCCGGTCTCGCGATCGTCATCACGACGGTCTGCGCGAACGTGCTGGCCGCCTGGCTGCGCCTCGCGACCGACCCGGGTCAGCGCTGGCGGCTGCAGACGAAGAAGCGTCGTCGTGTGATCGGCTCCATCGCCCCGCGGCGCTGAGCCCTGGTGACGCCCGTCGAGTTCGCACTGCTGGCCGCGGTCATCCTGGCCGCCGCCTGCCTGCAGGGCTCGATCGGGTTCGGCATGGGGATGCTGGCGGCGCCGTTCATCGCCCTCATCGACGCGACGCTGCTGCCCGTCCTCGTGATCATGCTGGCGATGATCGTGACGCTGATCGTGGTCGTGATGGATCGCGCGGCCCTCGACCTGCGCGGCGCCGGCTGGGCTCTGGCGGGCAGGGTGCCGGGAACCGCTCTCGGTGCGGGACTCGTCACCGTGATGTCGACGGCCATGCTGTCGTGGGCGGTCGCCGCGGTCGTGCTGCTCGGCGTGCTCGTGTCGCTGCGCGGCTGGCGCCCGCGGGTGACGCGCACGACGCAGGCTCTCGCCGGAGCCCTGTCCGGCGTCATGGGCACGACCACCTCGGTGGGTGGCGCGCCGATGGCGATCATCTGGCAGGGGTCTGAAGGCCCGCGGCTGCGCGGCACGATGTCGGCGTTCTTCCTCGTCGGCTCGACGCTGTCGCTCGTCGCCCTGTTCCTGTGGGGCGCGGTGCCGCCGCACGCGCTGATCACCGCCGCCTGGATGGCCCCGTTCGCCGTGCTCGGCGCGGTGGTCTCGCGGTTCCTGAACAGGTTCCTCAACCGCCGCCGCACGCGCGCGATCGCGCTCGGCGCCTCCGCTCTCGGCGCGCTGACACTGATCGCGACGCGCCTGCTTGAGATGATCTGACCGGATGCCGGTGACGCGATCTGCATTGTCTTTCGCGCGTACGTAGTCGTTCGACCATGCCGCGAGCAACAGCCGATCACAGGAGTTCACAACGGACACAGGAGTTCACAACGTACACAGGAGTTCACAAGGGCTCCGCATTCGCTACGGGGCACCGGGGCTCCTGATCATCTTCCGTTCGCCCGCCAGTCGATCGCGGGGACCCCGCCTCAGCGCACCTGGCGCTCCAGCGGGAGACCGGCGTCGAGCAGGTCGATGTTGCGGGCGATGTCGGCGGCCCGCGCGGTGAAGACCTCGCGGGCGTGGCCGGAGTAGTGCGGGGTCAGCACGACCCGGTCGAGCGCGGCGAACCGGCGCACCGAGGCGGGAGCCTGCGTACCCTCGGGAGCGTCCCACCACACGTCGATCCCGGCGCCCCCGATGCGCTTTTCGGCAAGCGCGGCGTACAGCGCATCCTCGTCGATGAGCGCGCCGCGGGCGACGTTGATGATCAGGGCGTCCGGATGCAGCTGCGCCAGCGCATCGGCATCGATCAGCCCCCGCGTGCTCTCGGTCAGCGGCGCGGTGACGACCACGACGTCGCTCTCGTTGAGGAGCGGATGCAGCTGGACCTCGCCGTACACGCGATCGAGCAGCTCAGTGCCCGGGCCCCCGGCATCCGGATGCCGTCGCATGGCGATCACGCGCATCCCGAAGGCCTTCGCGAGGTGGGCGACAGAGCGGCCGATCTCGCCGTAGCCGATGAGTCCGAGGGTGCTGCCGGCGAGGGAGCGGTGGTACGGGATGGATCCAGGTGCCGTGGCGACCGTGCGCCACTCTCCGCGGCGCAGCTCCGCGTCGACCGAGAGCACACGTCGCCGCAGCATGAGGGCGGTCATGAGCACGTGCTCGGCGATCGCGGGGCCGTGGTGACCGGTGTTGCACAGCGGCACGCCCTCGGGCACGGCGCCGTCCTCGACCCGATCGACTCCCGCGCCCGTCACGTGAACGAGTCGCACGCTATCAGCGCGAGCCATGTCGTCGACGGTGAGCCGCGAGCCGATCACCACGTCGGCGCCCTCGATCGCGGCGCGCACGGACCCCGGCACGTCGAGGTCAGCGAACACCCACTCGTGCGGCCGCGCGGTGCGGCGCAGTTCGTCGGCGAACTCCGCGATGATCGGGTCCGTGACGGCGATGCGCAGCGGCGCGCTCACCAGCGCGGGCTTTCCAGCACGAATCCGGCATCGACGCGCTGCATGTAGCCCGTGTCGTCGCGCTCCCGGATGCCGCCGTCGAGGTACTGCCGATGCAGCCGCGCCAGCGCGTCGGGGTCGAGTTCGACGCCGAGGCCCGGTGCCGTCGGCACCGCCAGCGACCCGGCTGTGAAGGTCAGCGCTCCGGGTGCGATGACGTCTTCGTCGTCGCGCTTCCACGGCCAGTGCGTGTCGCACGCGTAGCCGAGACCGGGGGTCGCCCCGGCGAGGTGGGTCATCGCGGCGAGGCTGATCCCGAGGTGCGAGTTCGAGTGCATCGACAGCCCCCATCCGAGAGTCTCCGCGAAGCCGGCGAGCAGGCGCGATCGCTCGAGACCTCCCCAGAAGTGGTGGTCGGAGAGCACGATGTCGATGGAACCCAGGCGCACGGCATCCGCAATATGCGAGAACGCGACGACGCACATGTTGGTCGCGAGCGGCAGATCGGTGCCGCGGCGCACCTCGGCCATGCCCTCGAGTCCCGGCGTGGGATCTTCGAGGTACTCGAGCACGTCCTTCAGCGCATCGGCCACGCGCAGCGAGGTCTCGACGGTCCAGGCGCCGTTCGGATCGATGCGCAGCGGGTGCTCCGGGAACGCCTCGCGCAGCGCGAGGATGGCGGCGATCTCCTCGTCGGGCGGCAGCACGCCGGCCTTGAGCTTGAGAGCGCTGAACCCGTACTCGTCGACGATGCGTCGCGCCTGCGAGACGATGCCGTCGGGCGTCAGGGCTTCGCCCCATTGGTCGGATGCTGCGCCCGGATGACCCGCCCACTTGTAGAAGAGGTAGCCGCTGAAGGGCACGGCATCCCGCACTCGTCCGCCGAGCAGCTCGCTGACCGGCACTCCGAGCAGCTTGCCGCGGATGTCGAGGGCTGCGACATCGAACGGCGACAGCACGCGGTCGCCGGTGCTCGTGCCCGTGACCATTCCCGACATGCCGTGCCCACCGCGGATGCCGTCACCGGCGACGCTGCGCTCGACGCGCGCCCGCAGGTCGTTCGTGGCGAAGACGTCGCAGCCGAGCACGGCGTCGGCGGCGATCCGCAGACGCTGCAGATGCGCGCTGTCGCCGTAGGTCTCGCCGAGCCCGAGCACTCCCGACTCGGTGGCCACCTGCACGATGGCGCGCAGCGCGAGGGGCTCATGCACGCCGACCGTGTTGAGCAGCGGCGGGTCCTGGAACGCGACCGGCGTGATGCGCACCGACCGCACCGCGTTCTCGGACAGCCGGGTGGATGCCGGGACAGACACCAGGAACTCTTCGGACATCGCGCCTCCGTCGGGTGAGACGCCATGCATCCGCGTCGACGGATTCCGCGTCATCGAGTTGCTTCGACACTATGGTGAGACGGATGCGCGGACAAACCAATTAGCGCACTGACTGATGTCGGGAGTGGATCGATGATCTCGCTGGTACAGCTCGAATGCTTCATCGCCGTCGCGGAGGAATTGCACTTCGGCGCGGCGGCCACGCGCCTGAAGATGACACAGCCGCCGCTCAGCCGTCAGATCCAGCAGCTCGAGCGCGAGCTGTCGACGAGGCTGTTCGACCGCACCAGTCGCCGGGTCGCCCTGACCCAGGCCGGCCGTGCGCTGCTGCCCAACGCCCGACGACTCATCGACCTCGCGGCGAAGGCGGTCTCCGACGTGCGCTCCGTCGGAGAGGGCGCCGCGGGCACGGTCACGATCGCGTACACGGCGATGGCCGGGCAGTCGGTCGTCCCGGATCTGCTCCGTCGCGCGTCGGCCGAGCTGCCCGGTGTCACGCTGCTGCTACGCGAACTCGTCTCGCTCGACCAGATGGAGGAGCTCGAGAAGGGTACGGTCGACATCGGCCTGATGCGACCGCTGCTGGCCCGGCCGCAGATCAGCAGTCGCGCGGTGTATCGCGAGCGCCTCGTGGTGGCGGTGCCGAGCGGCTCGACGCTGGCCCAGCGCGGGGAACCGGTGAAGCTCATCGACCTCAAGGACGAGCGGCTGCTGATGTACTCGCCGAGCGTCGCGCGGTACTTCCACGACCTGCTGCTGTCGATGTTCGTGGCGAGCGGTGTGCATCCGCGCATCGTGCAGTACGCCGGTCAGGTGCCCGCGCTGCTGGCGCTGGTGAGCGCGGGGATCGGTTTCACCCTCGTCCCCGAGTCGGCAGGGCGCATCTCCCCCGACACGGTGACCCTGCTGCCGATCAGCGACGCCGACCCGTCGTCGCGGGTGAACCGTGTCGAGCTCGATGTCGCGTGGAACTCCGAGACGCCCAATCCCCTCGTCGAGCGGCTGCTGAGCCTGGCCGACGATGTGGACGCGGATGCCTGATCGATGCGCCTGATCGATGCGCCTGATCGATGCTCCCGGCGCATTGCTCCATGCCGATGCAACCCTTGATCAGGATGGATCGCCGCGCGTAGCGTGAACGAGAACATGATCAGGGCTGATGACGACACCCGTGCTCGACGAGGAGGACGCATGCTGCAGAAGGACGACGCCGCGACCGCCGATGAGCCCACCCGCTCCGGTGCATCCGCCGCCCCTGCGCGCGGCGAGGAATCCGCCCCGCGGGACGACATCCTCCGCGTCGAGGATCTGCGCATCGCGTACCGGATCGGCGACCGCGAGGTCGACGCCGTTCGTGGTGTGAGCCTGAGCGTGAAGCGCGGCGAGGTCGTCGCGATCGTCGGCGAGTCCGGCTCGGGCAAGAGCACCGTCGCCCAGGCGATCATGAACCTGCTCGCCCCGAACGCCGAAGTCACCGGCGGGCGGGTCGTGTTCGAGGGCGAGGATCTGCTCCCGTTGAGCGAGCGCCGCTGGCGCGGCATCCGGGGCCGGCTGATGGGGCTGGTCCCGCAGGATCCGGCGCTGTCTCTCAACCCGGTGCGGCGTGTGGGCGTGCAGGTGGCGGAGCCGCTGCTCGTGCACGGGCTCGCGTCGAAGCACGATGCGGCGGATCGCGCGGTCGAGCTGCTCGAGATGGCGGGGCTGACGTATCCGGCCGAGCGCGCGAAGCAGTATCCGCATCAGTTCTCCGGCGGCATGAAGCAGCGTGCCCTGATCGCAGGCGCGCTGGCCGCCCGACCGAGCCTGGTCATCGCGGATGAGCCGACGAGCGCCCTCGACGTGACGGTGCAGAAGCAGATCCTCGATCACCTCGCGCATCTGACGCAGGAGCTGGGCACGTCGATCCTGCTCATCACGCACGACCTGGGTATGGCCGCCGAGCGGGCCGACCGGGTCATCGTCATGCGGCAGGGCGAAATCGTGGATGCCGGACCCGCGGCGCAGGTGATGACCGCGCCGACGCACGAGTACACGCGCAAGCTCATCGACGCGGCGCCGCGGTTGAGCGCGCACGAGCGACGGACGGCATCCACGCAGGCCCGTATCGAGTTCGGTGGCGAGCCGATCGTGCGGGTGAGCGAGCTGACGAAGATCTTCCCGCTGCCCAAGGGCGAGGGCGATCGTCGCACGCTCACCGCTCTCGACGCCGTGTCTCTCGAGGTGCGGCGCGGCGAGACGCTCGCGGTCGTGGGCGAGTCAGGCTCGGGCAAGAGCACGCTCGGACGGCTCGTGCTGCGTCTGGACGAGCCGACGTCGGGTGCGATCTCGTTCGCCGGCGAAGACATCACGCACGTCAAGGGCGAGAAGCTGCGGCAGCTGCGTCGGCGGTTCCAGATGGTCTATCAGAGCCCGTTCGACTCGCTGAACCCGCGGATGACGATCGAGCAGCTCATCACCGAGCCGCTGCTGTCGTTCGGCGAGGGCGATCGGTCGTCGCGGTCGAAGCGCGCCGTCGAGCTGTCGGAGCAGGTGGGCCTTCCCGACGGGATGCTGGATCGGTTCCCGGATGAGCTGTCGGGCGGCCAGCGGCAACGCGTGGCGATCGCCCGCGCTCTCGCACTCGATCCCGAGTTCCTGGTGCTGGACGAGGCCGTCTCGGCGCTCGACGTGTCGGTGCAGGCGCAGATCCTGAAGCTGCTCGACGAGCTGCAGCGCGAGCGCGAGCTGAGCTACCTCTTCATCACGCACGATCTCGGGGTCGTGGCAGAGACAGCCCACCGCATCGCCGTGCTCAAGAACGGCACGCTCGTCGAGTGCGGCGACGCCGGCCAGATCTTCACGAACCCGCAGCAGGAGTACACGCGGATGCTGATCGAGGCTGTTCCGGCGTTCTCGGCGTGACGCGGCCCGGTCGTTGAGCGACGCTTCGACTCGCTTCGCTCGCTCAGCGCGGGTCTCCGCGAGACGAAACGCTCGACCCGGCTTCGTGCGGCCCCGCAGAACGGTTGGTGCTGCACGGCTGATCCCTCGCAAGGAGAAGTGCGCTTCGCAAGGACGGATGCCGGCGAACCAGCCTTGCGAGGTGCACTTCTCCTTTCGGGGCGCCCACCCCGTCCAGCCGCCCACCCCGTCCAGCCGCCCACCCCGTCCAGCCGCCCACCCCGTCCAGCCGCCCACCCGGCAGCACACGGTCACGGCAGCACGCGTAATCACGCCCGCGCAAGCAACCCTTCGACGTCGCGCACCCAGGTGAGGTTCGAGCTGTCGCGGAACGCCATCCCGACGATGCGGCGCTTGCGCGACTTCGTGACGGGACGGATCTCGTCCTCGAAGGAGCGCAGTCGCGAGGCGAACTCCCACGCATAGGCCTCAGTACTCTCACCGAGGTAGTAGGCGCCCGGCGGGAGGATCGTGAGCTGGATCGGACGCCGCTCGCTCTCATACGCATCCGTGACGCGTACCTCGACGTCGTAGATCGCCTGCTCAGAGGAGTTCACCACCACGACCCCGTAGGTCGTCTGCTCTTCGCCGATCCGGGAGGCGACCCAGGCGAAGACCTTGCTCGCCTGCGACTGCATCTCCCGCGCTCGTGCGGCTTCGTCTCGGTTGGCCTCGATGCCGAAGAGCCGGCCGGCGTGCTTCGCGCCGATCACGGCGGCGATGAGTGCTCCGATGGCGGTGAGGGCGGTGACGACGTCGGCGACGGATCCTGGCTGCATGCGGTCACTGTACGTACGGCATCCGCTGCCCGTGACGCGACAGGCAGGCAGAGCCAGGCGGCATACCGGTGTATTTCGTTCGCGACCGATCCCCCACAAGGAGAAGTGGGGGGGGGGCGGGCGGGATGCGGGGGGCCGGG
>JAESFY010000206.1_pt1 | contig 20796 bp, 17 predicted proteins | sample 9266201 | NCBI WGS metagenome assembly JAESFY01 (sample SAMN14515071, study PRJNA621656) | algae metagenome | isolation source: Nodosilinea sp. WJT8-NPBG4 and co-occurring heterotrophs from soil, lower... | place: USA: Pinto Basin, Colorado Desert, California | collected 2006-05-27 | reverse complement strand
TTGTGGGCTTCCCGACTTTTTCAGACATCACGGAATGACCTTGAGTATGTTAAAGTCCCTCGCCCTATCTTCGACACCTGGACCGAGTTACTCTGCCATGCCGCCTGATTGGATAAAGTCGAGCTAAAGCCATGCCGCCCTTTTCGCTAGCGAAACGACACCGACGGGTTCAGGAAAGTATTCCTTCGGGCAGCGTTGAACCTACACGGCAACTCGGCTAACCCTACGACTTCCCTGACAAAACACCTTGCGGAATCCAAGAACCTGTGTTGTAGTATCTATACTACAAAGTACTCGATCGCAGGACGGTTACCGTCATGGCTTCCTTTCAGCATGTTCTTCGATACTACAGTCGCTACCGCTGGGCCGCGATCTGGAGTATCACCGCCAGCAGCCTGTTTCAGGTGGTGGATTTGGCAGTGCCCTACAGCATCGGCCAGTTGCTCAACGTTCTTTCAGACCAGCCCATTGATCCCCTGAGCCAGGGTATGGTCAACCGGGTAGCGGCAGTGGTGGGGTATCCGGCCGGGCCAGGATTGGCGATCGCCCTCTTGCTGGCCATTATCTTTCTGGCCACTGTAGTACGCGCCCCCATTCAGCCCTGGCTGGCCGACTGGTTCCACTGGGATATTGCCCTGCGCACCCGGCGCGACCACACCCACTCGGTGATTCGCAAGCTGCTGACCCTACCCCTAGGCTTCTACGACCTGCACAACCCCGGCCGCATCTCGGGTCGGGTGGCACGGGGTCTGTCTAACCACACCTGGACCTATCCCGATATCGCCGGGCAGCTGATTCCTAAGCTGGTGCGCATTGCCGGCATTTTTATCATCATCTGGTGGATTGACTGGCGCATCGCGCTGATTTTTCTGGTGTCCTTCATCGGTATTCTCAGCTTCAGCCTAAAAGATCTGATTCGCCTGAACAAAAAGGAGCAGGCCCTCGACACCTACATGGAAAATACCGAAAGCCGTACCTCGGAGATCATCACCAACATCAAAACGGTGAAGGCCTTTGCGGCGGAGAGTGATGAGCTGCGGCGGCAGAGCCAGCGCTTGCAGCGCGAGTTTGCTGTGGTGATTCGTGTTATTCACAGGGGCTACGTCATTCTGGGCACTTGGCAGGATCTAATCATTCAGAGCTGCGTGTTTGGGCTGCTGGTGATGACCCTGCTGGCCACCCTACAGGGCCACATCTCGCTGGGGCACTTTGTCACCACCCTGACGGTGTCGAGCATGGCCTACTCGGAGCTAGAGCCGATTAGCGACATGGGCGAAGTCTTTGCCCGCCGCTACGCCTCAATGCTGCACTTCCACGAGTTTATGGAAGAGCCCCTGGGCACCGACGCGGTGAATCTGACTGATGCCCCCGAGAACCTGCCCACCTACCAGTTCACCGGCAAGGTGCACTTTGACCAGGTGAGCTTTGGCTACGACGCCGAAAGGCCCGTGCTGCAAGCCATTGATCTGCTGATCGAGCCTTACCAAACGGTGGCCTTAGTGGGGCGATCGGGTTCGGGTAAGTCGACTCTGGTGAAACTGCTGTTTCGCTACTTCGACCCTCACAGTGGCCGCATTCTGATCGACGGCGAAGACATTCGCCAGCTGGATGTAACGGGGTATCGGAAGCGGCTGGCGATCGTGCACCAGGAAGTGGACGTGTTTAACGGCACCCTGCTCGACAACTTGAAGTACGGCAACCCCACCGCCACCATGGAACAGGTGAACGAAGCCTGCCGCATTGCTCGGGTTGATGAGTTCATTCACCGCCTGCCCAAGGGATACTACACCGTGGTAGGCGAGCGGGGCGTGCGGCTCTCGGGCGGGCAGCGACAGCGCCTGGGCATTGCCCGCGCCCTGCTAGTTAACCCCGACGTGCTGGTGTTTGACGAAGCCACCTCTAGCCTTGACTACGAATCGGAGCGATCGATTCAGCTAGCGATGCGATCGATTCTCGGGACGCGCACCACGATTATCATTGCCCACCGTCTGAGCACCGTGCGGGAGGCCGACAAGATTGTGGTGCTGGAGGAAGGCCGCATTGCTGAAGTGGGCAACCACGAAGAGCTGCTGGCCCGCGGCGGCATTTACCACCGCCTGCACGTGTTGCAAGAAACCGGCGAAATGGTCAGCTAAGCAAAAGCCCCTGGATGAACTCATCCAGGGGCTTTTTAACTATGGGGTTGACCTCTGGTAATGGGTTGCTGGAGGGTAGACAGCCGGGACGGCTATCCTACAAGAATTTTCTCAAAGGCCCTTAAAGACTACTAAAGACATTAAATGACCACTCCTCTTGTGGGATAGGCCTCTGGCCTGTCCTACCAAGGTAGGCTTGGGATCATATGAACAATGTAGGCTAGGGCAGCGGCCCGATGCGCGCCAGGATCGATAGGCGGTTGCGGGCGGCACTTACCACAGCATCAACACCCAGACCACCGACAATAAAGGCTGCCCCGAAGGCTCCAATGCGGTGCTGTCGATCGGCGGTAAACAGGATGGCGATCGCCAGAGCAACAAACACCAGTCCAACCGTAGCGGTGACCCATCGGTAGGAGCGCGATCGCATACCCTTAGGCAATTGAGGCTTTCCCATAGCTTAACCAGTCAACAGAATGAATTCCCTAGCGTACCCATAGGGCGCAAAGAAGTGGTTTCTCAGCCCTCAACCGGTGCTAGCTGAGGCGGACCTTTTGCCTAAAGTGCTCAAGATCTACCACTTTGGGGGCGGTGGATCTTGCCGTAACACTGGAAAATCCGCAATCTGACGCGTCTGCCTCGACGAGGGCCAGCACAAACTGGCCTACGCAGCTGCACCCGTGGCTGACTAGATGAATTACCTGAGGGGACACGGTTGTGCCGGGCTGTACCCAACTGACCCCGTGGCGGTTGATGACCAGGTGTTTGTCACGCAGGGTGCGGCTCACGCCGTGGTCGTCAAAGTACTGTAAAATCTTGCGGATAGTCTAAAACGACAGGTGCTGACGCAGCCGACTAATAGCGCGAATTTCAAGAATCTGTTCCCAGGAGTAGAACACCTCCAGCCGGGAAGAACCGCCGGACCGCTGGGGTACGATGATTCCTATTTTTTCGAGATAGGCGAGTCGACTGGGGCTGCTGCGGGCTAAGACAACGGCATGGCGGCGAGGAAACCAGTCCATAGCGGGCGCTCCTGCATAAACGCTAGATATGGGGTCAACACGATTAACTCTACGCTATAGGTATGGAAAAGTCTGGGGTGCAATGAACATTTCTAAAACTTGTGCGATCCTTTAAAAACAAAAAAATGGGGATCGCTTACCCTGCCTGAGGTACGGCAACTCTAACGTTTTTTGAAGTTTCTTTGGCGAAGCAGAAAAGTTGCGATAGTTCGCTTGTGCTAGCTCTAGCCGCCGCTCACGGGAGGGATCAGCACCACCTCGTCACCGTCTTTTAGCGGGGTATTGTCAGCTACAAACTGAAGGTTGAGGCCCAGGCGGGTGCGATCGCGCCAAGCCTCCAACTTGGGATGCTCGGCCAGGACGCGATCGCGCACTGACCCCACCGTGGCCCCCTCTGAAAACTGCCACTGCACCTCAGGCTGGCCGTAGGCTTCCTGGTAAATGGCGAATAGCTTGACGGTGATACTGATGGATTCGGGCACTGGGGTGCGATTCTCCTTTGAAGCGGCTGCGCCAACGCTCCTCTGCGTCAACCGTGCGATCCTATCAAGAATTACGGAGCAATTGCGCCTACCGGTTTCAGTATCGGTAACTTGGGCCATTGCTGCGATCGTTCGGGCCATAGTTAACCCATCCGAGTTTGGCTTAGGCGACCCGATGACCCGTTCTGCATTCCTCCGCGTCCATCGTGCTCAGTTTTTAGCGATCGCCCTGGGGGCTGCCTTGATAGGTGGCTGCGCCCAAGCGTCCGACGTTGAGCAGCAAGAAACTCTGTCTGCCGAAATTGGCGCTGTGGCGGGCGATGCTGCACCGACCGCTAACCAGGCTTCTCCGGTGGCACAATCTGCGGCCTCTGACATGGCCAAAACTGGCGAAATCGAGCCGGCCCCTAGCGATATTGGACAGCCTGCGCCTCAGTTGGTGAAGCAGGCCAGCCTGGTGCTGGTGCTAACCGATATTGACGCTGCCGTAGACGAGGTGCAAGCCATCCTTCAGCGGGCCCGGGGGGATATGCTGAGCCTGCAAGATTACCGCTCTCCTGAAGGAACGGCTCAGCAGGTGACCTTGACCCTGCGGGTACCCCAGGCCGAATTAGATTCAGTGCTGAACGCCCTCCGTCCCTTGGGAACTGTGCAGCAGCAGTCGCTGACGGCGGAGGATGTGTCGAGCCAGCTGGTGGATCTCGATGCCCGGCTGAAGAATCTGCGCCAGTCAGAGGCAGCTCTGCTGAAAATCATGGAGCGATCGGGCGAAATTTCCCACGTGTTAGAAGTGGCGCGGGAACTCAGCACCGTGCGTGAGTCGATCGAGCGCATGGCGGCTCAGCAGCAAAACCTTAAACGGCAAGTGGCCTTTTCACAGATCTACCTAACTTTGCAAAGCCCGGTAACTCAGGTAACCCCGCTACGCCCCGTCGGCGAGACCCTGGGCAACACCTGGGATGCCGCTACTCAGTCGGTAAAAGTGTTTACCGTCACCGGGCTAAAGCTGGGGCTCTGGCTGCTGGCCTTTAGCCCTTATTGGGTGCTAATTGCGGCGGCAGGCTACGGCGGCTATCGGTTGTGGCACCATCGCACTGCCCAACCGAACGCTGAAGCTGAGAATAGCTAAGCTAAGGGCAAGGGTTCTGACTGCTGCTAGGTCTGTGGCCGTTGGGACCTGTCTGCTAAAACTGCGATCGCTTTTGGAGCACTGCTATGGAGCACCGCTTAGGTCGAAACGCAATTGTCATTGGCGGCAGCATGGCGGGGTTGCTGACGGCAAACCCAGGGTAAAAAATCCCCAGGCACAACATTGATTAACGCCACGTCACCTGCGTTAACCGGGCCTCCCACCGTGACCCCTTGATCGGAGCGGCTTTTCTCAAGGTGATGAATATGATGGCACCCCCTACCAGCTTGTTTCAGCCTCATATTTTGTGGCGAGTGCTGCGAGGGCAACACCCGAAACGGCCAGACCCAGGCTGAGGCTAGCTCCGCAAGGTTACTCCAAACTGCTTTTCTAGAGTGGCGCGCACCTTTTTGTGAACGGGGTCAACGGCCTCATCGGTGAGGGTTTGCTCGGGGGAGCGGTAGACCAGACGAAAGGCTAGGCTGCGCTGTCCTTGAGGAACGCTCTCGCCTCGGTATTCGTCGAACAGGGCGACCGACTCCAGCAATTTGCCCCCCGCTTTGGTCATAGTTGTCGTTAGGTCGGCGACGGTGATCTCTAGGGGGGCGTAGAAGGCTAGGTCGCGATCGCTTGCCGGAAACGTAGAATAAGCGGCAAACTTCACCGACTTTTGCAGCACTGGCACCAGGCAGGTCTCCAGCGCCGACCAGTTGAGCTGAAACACGTACACCTCGGCGGGTAGCTGCCGCTGCTGGCGCAGCTGGGGATGGAGCTGGCCAAAGCGGCCCAGCTCTAACCGCCCCCGCACCCACAGTGATGCGGTACGACCGGGGTGAAAGCGCGGGTCGGTGCTGTCGGCTCGGTAGTCAACCGTCAGGCCCAAGCGGCTAAAGACGCCGTCGAGAATGCCTTTGGCCTCGTACCAGGTGAGGGGCCGATCTTGACCACTGGTAACCCACTGGCTCGATCGCCCATCGCCACCAACAATGCCGCCCACGGACTCAGCTTCATGAATGCCTGCCTCATCCTGCCAAAAAATATGGCCGATCTCAAAGCCGTTGAGGGGGCCGTTGCCCTGATTGAGGTTAAATTCGTAGGCGTCAATCAGCCCGTCCACTAAATCCTGGCGCAGGGCCGAATATTCAGGAAAAAGCGGGTTGGCAAGGGTGACCTGGCGATCGCTAATCGGCTTAGTCAGCGAGTAGTGCAGCAGCTCCGTCAGCCCAGCCGCCCGAAACGTCTCCCGCAGCTTGCGGCGCAGGGCTGCCTCCACCGATAAAAAGCCGCCGATCGCCTTTTGGGGCAGAGTATCGGCAAAGTGGTTGTAGCCGTAGAGGCGGGCCACTTCTTCAATCAGATCGACCTCGCGCTCCAGGTCGCGATAGCGGTAAGGGGGCACCGTCACAGCCCACACGCCCGACTCATCGGTCGGGGCTACCTGGCAGCCCAGGGTTTCCAGCAGCGTTTGAATGGTCTTAGGCGGCAGGTCTTGGGGCTGGTCGCCCAGATTAATTACTTTGCCGAGCAGTTGGGTCACCCGGCTCAGCCGCAGGGTAATCACCCGCTCGGGAATGGCCGCACCGAGGGAAGTGGTGCCGGTAGTCTGGGCCACGACGGTGGCTCCAGCCAGTTCTTGCAGCAGTTGGAGGGCGCGATCGCAGGCTAGTCCTAGCTCCGCCGGGTTCACACCGCGCTCGTAGCGGGCCGAAGCTTCGGTGCGCAACCCCTGGCTGCGGGCCGACTTGCGAATCGCCGCCGCGTCAAAAAAGGCGGCCTCTAGCATTACCGCTTGGGTGCCGTCGTGGACCTCCGTAGCTTCACCGCCCATCACCCCCGCCAGGGCCACGGGCTGGTCGTTGGCAGTAATTAATAGAGTCTCGGGCTGAAGCTGGCGCTTTTGGCTATCCAGGGTCACCAGGGTTTCACCGGGCTGAGCGTAGCGAACGCCGAGGTTAAGGGTGGCCCCAGTGGTCAGCAGGCGATCGCAGTCAAAGGCGTGCAGCGGCTGGCCCCACTCCAGCAGCACGTAGTTCGTGACATCCACCACATTATTAATGGGGCGAGTGCCCGCTGCCACCAGCCGCTGCTGCAACCACTGGGGTGACGGACCAAGGGCAATGTTCTCCAAAACCGTGCCGATGTAGATTGGGCAGGCTTTCTCGTCGGGCAGGGCAATTCCCGGAGCGGCAGCGCTTTTTGCTATCGCGGGCGCTTGGGTAACTGGCAGGTGCAGCTCGGCCCCTGTAATCGCCGCTACTTCGCGGGCGATGCCCACCATGCTCAGAGCATCGGCCCGGTTAGCGGTCGAAGTGACATCGAGAATCACATCGTCTAGACCGAGCAGGGGGCGCACGTCTTGCCCCAACTCCAGGCTATCGGCCGCAAAAATATGGATGCCCTCAGAATCCTTCGCCAGCCCCAACTCCGCCAGGGAGCAGATCATACCTGCTGAGGGCACGCCGCGCAGCTTGCGGGGCTTGATGGTCAAATCGACCACCGGCAGGTAGGTGTCTACAGTGGCCACCGCCACGTAGATATCGGCTCGCACGTTGGCAGCCCCGCACACTATAGTTGAACTGTCGGCCTGGCCAATGTCGACCCGGCAGACGCTGAGCTTGTCAGCATCGGGGTGCGGGGTGCGCTCTACCACTCGGCCAACCACCACGCCATCGGCCCAAGTGCGTCTATCTTCAATGTCTTCGACCTCAAACCCGGCCATGGTTAGGGCATCGGCTAGCTCTTGGGCAGAAAGCTGGACATTGACGTATTCATTGAGCCAGTTTAGAGATATGCGCATGGTGGAGCTGTCTTGACCGTTAGAAAATCTAGAATGCTGTGGTTTATTGCCCAAACATTCTACCCTGTGGGCATTGCATCTACCCAAGGACCCCAGCGCTCTACTGTGCACCTGACTCACTATTGAGAATGGGAAGCAGGGGTTTATCGACTTTTTACATTTCCCCTGGATTTTGGGCAGAAATATATATCCCGTAGGTGAATGCTATAACCCCTCTCTGAAACAGGGAATAATTGGGGTAATGTGGCATTACCGAGAGGGGTCAGTCCCCACAATTGCCATCATCGCGGCCTTAGGGCTGCCCTGTTACTGCCCCGCTGCTGGTTAACTACCGCTTGCCGTGGCCTTCGGGCCCGTCTAGATACCCACCATTCTGGGCCGCATGAGCTACTGCATCAACCCTGATTGTTCTAAGCCTAAGAACCCCCCCACGGTTAACCAATGTCAAACGTGCGGGGCAGAGCTACTGCTGCGGAACCGCTACCGGATGATTCGTGCCCTGGGCCAGGGTGGCTTTGGAGCGACCTTTCTGGCCCGCGATGAGCTGCTGCCCGGCAAGCCCCCCTGCGTCATCAAACAGCTGCGTCCCTCCGCCGAAGCACCCCACGTGCTTGAGATGGCACGGGATTTGTTCAAAAGGGAAGCCAAGATTCTGGGGATGATCGGCAACCATCCCCAACTGCCCCGCCTGCTTGACTACTTTGAGAGCGAGCAAGAGTTTTTTCTGGTGCAGGAATATATCAATGGCCTCACCCTACAGCAGGAGGTCAAACGCGGTGGCCCCTTCACTGAGGCTGGAGTCAAGCAGTTCCTCAGCGAAATCTTGGCGATGGTGCAGTACGTCCACGACAACCACGTCATTCACCGCGACATCAAACCTGCCAACATCATTCGCCGCGACCAGGATAAAAAACTGGTGCTGATTGATTTTGGGGCGGTAAAAGACAAAGTCAACCCAGCTCAAGCCGCTAGCTCCGACCAGACAGCTCTCACCGCCTATGCCATCGGTACTCCCGGCTACGCGCCCCCGGAGCAGATGGCCATGCGCCCCGTCTACGCCAGCGACATCTATGCCCTGGGGGTGACCTGCATTTATTTGCTCTCTGCCAGAGCACCCAAGGACTTCAATTACGACCCCAACAACGGGGAACTGCTGTGGCGTGAGCATGTGCACATTAGCGACCATTTTGCTGGCGTGCTGGAAAAGATGTTAGAGATCTCGGTCAAGCATCGCTACCAGACTGTGGAGGCCATCCACCGCGACCTAGACCTCGAACCCTACATGGAAAGCCTGGCTCAGAATATGGCATTTCCATCCTCACTAGGGTCGGCCACCAGCGGGTATAGCAATGGCCATGGGCCGATGAGTGGGCCCTCACCCCATGCTGCTATCAGCAACTCAGGGGGTGGTTCTCCGTCGTCTCGCATGGCGGCAGCGATTCGAGCTCGGCGAGAGCGATCGCATTCGGGGGCCAAGAGCATGGCTCCCTTGGTGCCAACTCAAAACGGATCGCCCACACCGCGGAAAGCTACTCCCGCTGCTGCTGCGCTGTCTGCCGAAGACGTTAAGCAGAAGTACGCCAAAGGTCGGCGCGACTTTTCGCTGCAAACCTTCAAAGACCTCGATCTACAGCGCACCCTGCTGGTTGAAGCTAACTTTAATCAATCAAAGCTGCCCAACGCCAACTTCCAAGGCTCTGATCTGAGCAACGCCAACTTTGGCCGCGCCAACCTGGGCAAAGCAACCTTGCGCAACGCCAAGTTGATCAAGGCTTACTTCCACTATGCCAATCTGGAAGGGGCCGATCTGCGGGGGGCCAACCTCGCCCACGCCTGTCTGTCAAACGCTAACCTGCGGGGGGCTAACCTCTGCGGAGCTGACCTGACGGGAGCACTAATTTCTGCCGACCAACTGGCGTCAGCTCGCACCAATTGGTCTACGGTCATGCCCAACGGCCGCCGAGGCGTTCTTTAGGGCAGTGCTGCCGCCTGGGGCTGAGGTGAACTAGGGCTGGGGTTAACAGGGGCTTCGGCCTCGGGAACGAGCTGACGGGAGTTGCGCAGCGCCACTAAGGCTTCTTTAAGAATGACAGCGGCGGGGACAGCCACAATCACCCCCAGCAGCCCCCCGACCCTGGCCCCGGACAAAATGGCAATAAAGACCCAGAAGGGGTTCAACCCGGTGACGCTGCCCAATACCCGGGGGGCAATACCGTTTTCGACCAGCTGCTGCACCACAACGGCAGAAATCAGCATGGGGATGGCAATTTTGATATCCCGCAGGGCTACCAGTAGGGTAACGATGATCACCCCAACGGTGCCGCCGAAGGGCACCAGCGCTAGCAGCCCCACGGTGAGGCCAAACAGGGAGCCGAAGGGCACATTCAGCAGGCCAAAAATAATCGTCAGGGCGGTGCCAAAGCAGCTGGCAACAATGAACTGTCCTAAAAAGTAGTTGCGAAAGCTCTGCCGCAGGGTCTCTGAGAAGGGCTGCTGGAGACGGGTCGGCAGCAGTCCTACCACCCCTTCCCACACCTCTTCGCCATGCTGAAGCAGGTAGAAGGTGAGTACCACAGTCAGCACGACGTCGAGCAGCTTGTTGGCGGTAAAGACCGCCACGTTGATGGTGAGATTGAGGGCTTCCCCAGCGATGGACTGGATCTCGCGCTTTAGGCGATCGCTGGTTTGAGCAATCAGCCCGTCGAGGTTGATCGGCCAGCCCCATTCGGCCATTTTGCCGTCGAGCACTATGAGCTGGGTTTTGCCTGAGTCAAACCAGTCGGGCAAGCGCACCACCAGCTGCTGACCCTGGTCGATGACAAAGGGCAGCACCACAATAGCCAGACCCGAAAACCCGACTAGAGCCAGCACCAGCACCAAGGTTGAGGCTAAGCCACGCTTGAGGCCAAGGTTTTCGAGACGACCCATGGGGTAGCTCAACAAAAACGCCAGTAGCCCAGCGATTAGCACGGTGACTAAAATTGAGCGGAAGTAGCCGAAAATAACCGCCACCGCCCAAACGTTGAGTACGAGCAGCGGGGTAGCCAGCAGCACTAGGGCTGACTGCGCTATGGGGGTAAGCTCTTCCCACCAGCGAGCGAGCCAGCTTTTGGCGATCGGTTCATTACCAGGTGCTGCACCGTACTCCATACGTCTGCTCATGTGGGCCAAGGTCTATCGGGGCGCGGCCGTTATGGCCATCTACAGCCTAAGGCAAAGCAGCGGGTTTCAAGCTTGGGCGATCGCGCTTTTTTGCCAGTCAGTTAAAGGCCAAGTGAAGGTCTGCCTCTAGTACTAGGCACTTCAAAGGGTAATATGTAAACAATTTAAAACAAATCCCTCCATAGTCCAGTTTGATTGGTTCGGCTCATTACCCAAATTAATTACTCTATGCTGGCTTCCCATCCTGCCCCTACCTCAGGGATTATTCTCAAGCAGCCCCACCCCCAAAAGGTGCTGGTACTGGGCGATAGTCTGGTGTATGGCTTTGGTGATCCAGAGGGTGGCGGCTGGGTTGAACGCCTGCGCCGCATGACCATGGCCCCAGGCCGTGAAGGGGCGGTTTTTTACAATCTCGGGGTGCGGGGGGATGGAGTCAGTCAGGTGAGACAGCGCCTTGACCATGAGTTTCGCAACCGGGGTGAGCTGCGCAACCGGGTACCCGATCTGCTGGTGCTGTCGGTGGGTCTCAACGATTCCGCGCGGGTGGGCAATACCCTGGGCCGCAACCGCACCGACTTTGACGAGTTTCAGGAGCATATGGAGGCGCTGTTGAATCAGGCGCGACGGCTGTGCCCAGTGCTGTTTGTCGGCATGACGCCGGTCAACGAGCAGGCTATGCCCTTCTCAGAGGTGCTGTATTACACCCACAGCGACCAGTGGCGCTACCGCGAAGCCACCCGTCTGGCCTGCACCAGCCACAACATTCCCTACCTGGATGTGCTCAATCTTTGGATGGGCCGAGGTGAAGCCTGGTGGCAACCGCTAATTTCTGTGGATGGCCTGCACCCCAATGTGGGCGGCTACCGGGCGCTGCTACAGGACATTCTTACCTGGAATGCTTTTCAGACCGCTGTTGATGTGCCGGTTGTTCAAGCTTAGCTACGCTGCCGTCTCTGGTCATATTCCTATGGTTGCCGCTAACGAACCGGCCTCTAGCCCAGTTGCTGATACCGGTCTACATCAATCGGTGGCCGATCGCATAGTGGCGGGCAAGGTTTTGCGGCAGCGGGTAAAGCGCTCTGACCTGGGCGAATATCGTCCCCTTGCCAATCGCCCTGACCCGATAGACCTGCTTCAGGCCCAGGCGACAACGCGCCTGCAAGCCCTAGTGCCGCTGCGCTATGGGCGGATGCTGGCGTCGCCCTTTGCCTTTTTGCGGGGCTCGGCGGCGGTGATGATGGTCGATATTGCCCCAGCACCGACCACCGGCATTGAGGTGCAGGCCTGTGGCGACATGCATGTGTCTAATTTCGGCGTGTTTGCCTCGGCTGAGCGCAACCTGGTATTTTCCATCAACGACTTTGACGAAACCTACCCCGGCCCCTGGGAGTGGGATCTGAAGCGCTTGGCGGCCAGCATTGTGGTGGCGGGGCGGTATTTGGGGGGCGACCGCCCCCTTTGCCAAAACTCAGTGCGAGCGGCGATCGAATCCTACCGTCAGCACTTGGCCATCTACGCCGACCTGCCCTACCTTGAGCTGTGGTACGACAACATTACCGATGCCGAGCTGCTCGAAAAACTGCCCGACAGCGCTGAGAAGTATGCCCAGCGAGTTTTGGATAAGGCGCGCGATCGCAACCACCTGCAAGTGCTCGACGAAATGACCAACCTGGTGGACGCTCGCCACCACATTATTGAGTCGCCGCCGCTCGTGGTGCGGGCCGAGACGTTAAGCGATGGTCCCACGGTAGTATCTGACATGGAGACGCTGCTGCAAGACTATTTGCAGTCTTTGAGCGGCGATCGCCGCTTTTTGCTGTCGCGCTACCGGCTGCTGGATGTGGCCCGTAAGGTAGTGGGAGTGGGAAGTGTGGGCACCCGTTGCTGGGTGCTTTATTTAGAGGGCAAGGACGCCAGCGATCCGCTGTTCTTGCAGGTCAAAGAAGCCCAGCCTTCAGCGCTGGCCTCCTACTCCTCGGCGCGATGTGACCATCGATTGCCCGACGACCACCAGGGGCGGCGGGTAGTGATTGGGCAGAAGTTAATTCAGGGGTCTCCCGATATTTTTCTGGGCTGGGGTAGCCTCAACGACACTCACTACTACATTCGCCAACTGCGCGACATGAAAGGCGGCTTTAAGCTCGAACCCGACAAGTTTCAGACGTCAAGATTGCCCGACTACTGCACCCTCTGCGGCTGGGCTTTAGCTCTGGCCCACGCCAAGTCGGGCGATGCCGCCATGCTAGCGGGCTACATCGGCAAACGTGATGCGTTAGCCGATGCCCTAGTTTCCTTTGCTGAAGCCTACGCCGACCAGACTGAGCGCGACTACGATCGCCTGGTAACCGCCGCTAAACAGGGGCGCATTCCCGTTGCCTACGACGATTAGGGGTCTTTACTCCACTGAACCAAAGATGACAGGCGTCACCTTAATACCTAAAACCTTTCTCCTTAAACCCAAATCCGCCCCGCCTGTCACAATCGAGTTGGCAAACTCTTAGTCAAGACAGCCTTCGTCCAAATCTGATCCGGTAGTCGGCGGTAGGCCAGACCGTTGAATCGGGCGACCCAAAATCATCCTCTGGGGTCGACTGACCAGTGGCGACTGGGATGGGGCTGCTTCGCACAGGGCCTCGACCTCGATTTCGACCAGCATGTCAGGGTTCATCAGGGCTGGAATCTCGACGGTGGTGTTGACCGGTGGATGGTCCGCAAACAGCTCGTGGTGGGCTCGGGCGACTTCTTCCCAGCGGCCCATATCGGTGATGTAGATGCGGGTGCGCACCACATCGCTGAGGTCGGCATCCAGTTCTGCTAGGGCCTGCTGAATAATCTCAAAGCAGCGCTTGGTTTGGGCATAGGCATCACCGGGGGCAAAGGTGCCTCCTTGACCATCGCTGGGGGCGGTGCCTGAGACAAAAATCTGCTGGCCCACCCGCAGTGCCCGGCAGTAGCCGACCTGCTCTTCCCACGGGGTGCCCGAAAATGCTCGCTGCCGCGCCATGGCCCTGCCTAAGGTAAAATCAGCCCCAGCATAACGTTATTCCTGGGTGGTGTTGGGCATTTCAACCCGATGGCGAACCGGAGCATGCCCCTAAACATTAAGAGCGCTGAAGGTAGTGCAGAATGGGGCATTGGCCCTCGGGTTACGGACGGGGAATGGGTGGGCCTAGGGGAAGGTAACGTCAAGACTGGCTGACAGCTAACCGCAGGTCTATGGTCGTTTTCTCAAAGATAGGGATGGCGGTACTGGCCATTTTGGTCGGTAGCGGTGGGGTAGTGGCTCTGTTTTACGGGGCGAACGCGCTGGTGGAGCGCTTTGCCCCAGGACAGTTCAAAGGTCGCATTCTGCCCTGGGTTTATTTAGCTCCAGCGCTGTTGCTACTGCTGGCCTATCTAGTCATCCCGACGGTGTTGACGGTTTACGTTAGCCTGCTCGACGCGCGATCGCAGTCCTTCGTCGGTCTCAACAACTACAGCTCCCTCTTTGCCGACCCGGGTATGGGCGAGGCCTTTCGCAACAACATTTTCTGGCTGGTGGGGGTAACGGGGATCAGCGTCAGCCTGGGGCTGCTGATCGCGGTGCTGGCCGACCGAGTGCGCTACGAACCACTGCCCAAAACGCTGATCTTTTTGCCCATGGCGATCTCCTTTGTTGGAGCCAGCGTCATTTGGAAATTTATTTACGCCTTTCGCCCGGCAGGGACTGCCCAGATTGGTTTGCTCAACGGGGTGATTACCAGCCTGGGCTTTGAGCCGGTGGGCTGGCTAGTGGAGCGATCGCTCAACAACTTCGCCCTGATCGCCATTATGATTTGGCTGCAAACGGGCTTTTGCATGGTGCTGCTCTCGGCGGCGGTGAAGGGCATTCCCCAAGAAATTATTGAAGCCGCCCGCATCGATGGAGCCAACGAGGCGCAGATTTTTTGGCGCATCGTCGTGCCCATGATTCGCTCCACCATTTTGGTGGTCTCAACCACTATCGTGCTGCTGGTGCTCAAGGTGTTTGACATTGTCTATGTGATGACGGCGGGCAACCAGGGCACCGAGGTAATCGCCAGCCGCATGTTTAAGGAGATGTTTAGCTTTCGCCACTACGGTCGGGGTAGCGCGATCGCCGTCCTGCTGCTGCTCGCCGTCATCCCCATCATGGTCGTCAACATCCGCGAATTCCGCCACCCAAACCCCACCCGCTAACCCTCCCCCACCCTCCTCATCTCCCTCACCTCATGCCTCCTTGGCTCACCCGCACCCCCGTCCACCTCGCCCTGGTCACCCTCTCTCTGCTGTGGACTCTCCCCAGCCTGGGCCTGCTGATCAGCTCCCTGCGGCCCCCGGCCGACGTGATCTCCAGCGGCTGGTGGACGGTGTTTCAGCATCCTTTCGAGTTCACTCAGTACAGCCTGGAGAACTACCGCGCGGTGCTGAGTGCGGCGGGGATGGGGCAGGCCTTGCTGAATAGCTTTACCATCGCGATTCCGGCGACGGTGATGCCGATCGCGATCGCCGCCTTTGCTGCCTACGCCCTAGCCTGGATGGAGTTTCCCGGTCGGCAGTGGCTGTTTTTGGCGATCGTGACGCTGCTGGTGGTGCCCTTGCAGATGACGTTTATTCCGCTGCTGCGAGCCTATGGTAATTTGGGCCTGACGGGCACCTTTGCCGGGGTGTGGCTGGCCCATACGGGCTACAGTTTGCCCCTGGGTATCTACCTGTTGTGCAACTACATTCAGGCATTGCCGAAAGATTTAGTTGAAGCGGCAGCGGTAGATGGGGCGACCCACTGGGCAATTTTTACGCGGCTAATCGTGCCGCTGTCGATGCCGGCGATCGCCTCCTTTGCGGTCTTCCAATTTCTTTGGGTGTGGAATGATCTGCTGGTGGCGCTGGTGTTTTTGGGTGGCACCCCCACGGTCGCACCCCTGACGATTACCCTCACCAACTTGGTCGGCTCGCGGGGCCAAGACTGGCACCTGCTCACCGCCGGGGCGTTTGTCACCATGACAGTGCCGCTGCTGGTGTTTTTTGCCCTCCAGCGGTACTTTGTGCGAGGCCTGCTGGCGGGATCGGTGAAGGGGTAGAGGGGTGGATGGGTAGGCGGGGGGGCGGGTAGGCGGGTAGATGGGTAGATGGGTAGATGGGTAGATGAGCCTAAAGACTCCACCCCCTTACCTTTCACCTTCCCACCCCCTTACCCATCCACCCTCCCACCCATCCACTCTCCCACCCATCCACTTATCCACCCATCCACTCCCTCACCCTATGGCCTCGGTCACCTTCAAGTCTGTTACTAAGTGCTATGGCGAGTTTGTGGCGCTGCGAGAGCTGGATATTGAGATCGGCGATCGCGAGTTTCTGGTCTTTGTCGGCCCGTCGGGCTGCGGCAAAACCACTACTCTGCGGCTGTTGGCGGGATTAGACAGCGTGACTACGGGGGACATCTACATTGGCGATCGCCGGGTGAATGAGTTGGCTAGCCGCGATCGCGACATTGCGATGGTGTTCCAGTCCTATGCGCTGTACCCCCATATGACGGTGTACGACAACATGGCCTTTAGCCTAGAACTTCAGGGTTTGGGCAAGGGCGATATTCAGCAGCGGGTGCAGCGGGCGGCTCAGCAGATGGGGCTAGAAGATTTGCTTCACCGCAAGCCCAAGGAGCTTTCGGGGGGGCAGCGGCAGCGGGTGGCGGTGTGTCGGGCGATCGTCCGCAATCCGGCGGTGTTTTTGATGGATGAACCCCTCTCCAACCTGGATGCCCAACTGCGCGTGCAGGCCCGCACCGAAATCAGCCGCCTGCACCGTGAGCTGGAGAGCACGTTCATCTATGTCACCCACGACCAGGTCGAAGCCATGACAATGGGCACCCGCATCGCTATTTTGAATCAGGGCGTCTTGCAGCAGATCGACCGGCCCGAGGCTATCTACAACCGCCCCAAAAACAAGTTTGTGGCCGGGTTTATTGGCAGCCCCGCGATGAATTTCTTTGATGGAGCGCTGGTCGAAATGGCCGATCAGCTTTGGTTCAAGTCTGATGCTCTAAGCTTGCCTCTACCGCCGCCAACCCTGCCCCAGTACCAGCGCTACGTCGGTCAGCGGGTGATCTGTGGCCTTCGCCCCGAAGATATTCACGATGGCCGCTACCTGCCCCCTGACATGGTCACCGCGCCCCTCAAAGGCACGATTACCCACACCGAAAGCATGGGCCATGAGGTGATTGTCTACCTCACTTTAGGCGATGGGCAGAGCTGCGCGGCTAGGGTCGATCGCCGATCTACCCTGGCCCTGAGTGACAGGGTAGAACTGACCGTAAACACCGCTGTCTTACATCTGTTCGATCCCCACACTGAAGAGGCGATAAGTTAACTCTTTGGGTGGGTCATGTTCGGGAGCGGCTTTTGCTACCTTAACAAAGAACAATGCTGAACAGGGAATACTTCGACTCTGGCACCTGTTCTGCTTACTTTACCACCAGAGGATTTTCTCTATGGCCAAGGTGCCTAGAGGTAAACGGCAGTCTCCCCGCTTTTGGAACGAGATTACTCCAGAGTCATCGGAGGTTCACCTCTCCCCGACGGCATGGCGGCATGAAGAGACTGTGAACAAGCAGATTCAAGTTTATGCTCAGCTGCATCTGCTGCAGCAAATCGTGGATTCGCTGCCCGCTTGCGTTTCCTACGTAGACAAAAATCTTTGCTATCAATACGTCAATGGCACGTATGAAGATTGGTTTGGCATCAAGCCAGAAGATCTCTATGGTCGCTCTATAGAGACAGTGATTGGCACTGCCGCCTACGAAAAAGCCAAGCCCAATATCGACCGGGTTTTAGCGGGAGAAAAGGTAGTTTACGAAGCCACCCTACACTACGATCTGGCCGGGACGCGCCACGTGCAGGCTACTCTGGTGCCTGACTACGATATTGAGGGGGCGGTGAAAGGCTACTTTGCGCTAGTTCAAGACCTGAGCGATCGCAAGGCAGCAGAACTCGCCCTCCAGCAGAAGGCAGAGCAAGATCACACACTCTGGCAGATTACCCAGCGCATTCGACAAACCCTGGACCTGCAAGATATCCTGGCCACCGCCACCGAGGAGGTGCAGCGTCACCTACACGTCGATCGCACCCTGATTTTTCAGTTCACCTCGGGCCACGGCGGAGAGGTCATTCAGGTTACCCATCAGGCTGACTGCCCCATGGCTGCCACTGCTCATCGGTGGCAAGGGCAAGGGCTGCGGTTAACCTGCTATCAACACTACGGTCAGAGCACCGTGGGCGCTGTCGCCGACCTAGAGCAGCAGGATGCTGACCTCTGCCTCAGCCCCTTGATGCGGGCGATCGCGGCCAAGTCGGCCATCATTGCCCCGGTGCTACAGGCGCAAGACGAAGGAGAAAACTGTCTCTGGGGGTTTTTGATCGCTCAGACCTGTAGCGACTACCGCCAGTGGAGTATAGGAGAAGTCGAGCTGCTGGAGCAGGTGGCCGATCAGTTGGCGATCGCCGTGCAGCAGGCCGATCTACTGGCAAAACTTCAGTGCCAAGCCAAACGGCTGGCCGAGACCAATCAGGCCCTAGAGCAGGCCAACCAACGCCTGAATGAACTGAGCCGCCAAGATGCCCTGACAAGAATTGCCAACCGTCGCCATTTTGATGTCGTTCTTCAGCAGGAGTGGAAACGCCTGAGCCGCAGCCAGTTACCTCTCTCGCTGATCATGTTTGACGTTGACCACTTCAAGCAATTTAATGACCGCCACGGACACCTGGCTGGGGACACTTGCCTGACCACCGTAGCTCAAACCAGCCAGCGGGTGGTCAATCGCCCCACCGATTTAGTCGCTCGCTATGGGGGTGAAGAGTTTGTCGTCGTCTTGCCCAATACCGATCTTTCGGGGGCACTCACCATTGCTGAAACCCTTCGCCGCAGCATCTGCAATCTCAACATCGTAAATTTTGAAACGGCCACCGAGACGATCTATGTCACCGTCAGCGTCGGGGTAGCCTGTCAGATTCCCACCGTCGACAGGTCGCCCCAACATCTAATTGACATCGCTGACCGGGCACTCTACCGAGCTAAGCAGACCGGGCGCAACCGCGTAGTCTATGGGGAATAAGGATTCTTTTCGCAGGGCTGGCACAGTAGAGTAACCTGGCCTAAGGTTAGGGCCATACACGCTAACTGAGTCGGCCACCACAATGAAAAAACTTCCCCAGTTCGTCGGGCTTACGCTCATCTTCAGCGTTGTGGTGGTTGGCTGCAGTTCGCAGTCAAATGCTCCCCAAACTACAGAAGTTCAGTCTGGCGATACCATCACCATTCTGGGCACCCTGACCGGCGTGGGCGAAGACAAGATGCGGGCCGCCATGGCTCCCTTCACCGCAGCAACCGGGATTGAAATTATCTACGAAGGCAGCGACGCCTTTACTACCCTGGTGCCGGTGCGGGTCGATTCGGGCAACCCGCCGGATATGGCCCTGTTCCCGCAGCCGGGACTGATGATGGACTTTGCTGAGGCTGGCCAGATGGTGCCCCTCACCGACTTTATCGATCGCGCCACCCTAGGCGATGCTTACAACGAGTACTTGCTGAACCTGGTCAGCCTAGAAGACGATGTCTACGGCCTCTGGATGCGGGCGGATGTGAAAAGCCTGGTGTGGTACAACCCGCAGGCCTTTGAGGTCAAGGGCTACACTGTGCCGGAGACCTGGGCTGAGATGGAAGCGCTGAGCGATCGCATTGTCGCTGACGGCAGCAAACCCTGGTGCATGGGCATGGAAAGCGGCCAAGCCACTGGCTGGGTCGGCACTGACTGGGTTGAAGACATTCTGCTGCGTCAGGCGGGGCCAGAAGTTTACGATCAGTGGGTGAGCCACGAGATTCCCTTTGCTGACCCGCAGGTGAAGGCGGCGTTTGAGAGCTTTGGGGCGATCGCCCTCAATCCCGATGCGGTGCTGGGCGGTACCACCGGCATTCTCAGCACCCCCTTTGGGGAGGCCCCGCTGCCCCTATTTGCCAACCCGCCGGGCTGCTATCTGCACCACCAGGCCAGCTTTATTGTGGAATTTTTGCCAGAAACTATTGAACCCGGCGTCAACCTCAGCGTATTTCCGCTGCCGCCGATGGACTCAGCCCAGGGCAACGCGGTGATTTTGGGCGGCATTGTCTTTGGCGTGTTCAACGACACGCCAGCGGTGCGCGCCCTGATGGCCTATCTGGCTACTCCCGAACCCCATACGATTTGGGCTGGGCTGGGCAGCTACATCTCGCCGCACCAACAGGTGAGCCTCGACGCCTACCCCGATGACCTCACTCGCAAGCAGGCCGAAATTTTGCAAAACGCTGATGTGCTGCGCTTCGACGGTGCTGATCTAATGCCGGGGGCAATTGGCACGGGCGCCTTTTGGTCAGGTGTTGTTGACTACGTCGATGGCCAAGATTTAGATACCGTTCTCAGCGACATCGACGCTGCCTGGCCCCCCGAATCCGAGTAGGAGCGCATAGCGTGCGCCCTCCGATTGTACCGCCCTAGGTGAGTGACCCACGCTAACTGGCGACCTATTCAACCTTTATGAACCAACTCGAGTCGGAGCGATCGCTGGCAGCGGTCCAAAAACTGCTCGAAAACACGCCGGTTATAGATGCGTCAGGTCGCACAGGTGCTTTTTCTCTTGGCTAAACAGAGAAATTCAACTAGCAAAAATTAGGCTTCAGTGGCTAAGTTTAGGTAGGGTGAAAAGGAGGCTCTTTCTTCAGAGGTCAGGCGCTTGGGACGCATGGTTTTGACATCCACAAAGAGGCCTTTTTGCACACCTTCAGCGGCCAGCACCTGGTCGCCGTTGTAAAACCGAAACTGCATAACCGCTGAGGCGTTGCGCAGTTCAGACAGCCACATCTGGGCCTGAACGCGATCGCCCAAATACAACGGCAATTTATAAATAATATCAAATCCGCTTATTCAGGAATCATTAGCTTATGGCATCTAGCCACCAGTGAAAGCCCGTTAGCCCTCGAATGAACGTCGGTCGGTTGAGCAACACACGGCAACGCTGAGCCACGACCGCTTCTAATTGGTCTAACG
>JAESFY010000205.1_pt1 | contig 20853 bp, 17 predicted proteins | sample 9266201 | NCBI WGS metagenome assembly JAESFY01 (sample SAMN14515071, study PRJNA621656) | algae metagenome | isolation source: Nodosilinea sp. WJT8-NPBG4 and co-occurring heterotrophs from soil, lower... | place: USA: Pinto Basin, Colorado Desert, California | collected 2006-05-27 | reverse complement strand
AGGAGTGCCTGCTCGAGAGCTCGTCGATCGCTGCCGTCGTTCCCTCGACCGCGTCGCGTTCGAGGGCGTCCAGGCGCAGTTCGACCGGCAGGCCGAGTGGCTCGCCGCCTTCTGGGCGCGCAGCGACGTGCAGATCGGCGGGCACGACGACGTCCAGCAGGCAACCCGCTGGTGCCTCCTGCAGCTCGCTCAGGCCTCGGCGCGCGCCGACGGAACGGGCGTGCCGGCGAAGGGCGTCTCGGGGTCGGGATACAGCGGCCACTACTTCTGGGACACCGAGATCTACGTGCTCCCGTTCCTCACCTACACGTCGCCGCAGTGGGCGCGCAACGCGCTTCGGGCGCGAGCGCTCATGCTTCCTGCGGCGCGCCGAAGGGCCGCGCAGCTCAATGAGGCCGGCGCGCTGTTCCCCTGGCGAACGATCAACGGCGAAGAGGCGTCGGCCTACTACGCAGCAGGCACCGCTCAGTACCACATCAACGCCGACGTCAGCTTCGCGCTGGGCAAGTACGTGCGGGCGACCGGTGACGATGACTTCCTGCGACGCGAGGGCATCGACATCGCCATCGAGACGGCACGCCTGTGGGCCACGCTCGGCTTCTGGCGCACCTCGCGGCTCGTCGCCGACACGAAGGACGACGACGGCGTGGAGACCTTCCACATCCACGGGGTGACGGGCCCTGACGAGTACACGACCGTCGTCAACGACAACCTGTACACCAACGTCATGGCGCGCTACAACCTCCGCTATGCAGCGAAGGTCGTGCGCGAGGCGCAGGAGGCCAACGGCGAGGAGTTCGCCAGGGTCGTCGAACGCACCGGACTCGCCGAGGGCGAGGCGGAGGGATGGGAGCGCGCCGCGGATGCGATGTTCATCCCGTTCAGCGAGAGCCTCGGCATCCACCCGCAGGATTCGCTTTTCCTCGAGCGCGAGGTCTGGGATCTCGCCCACACGCCGAAGGAGCAGCGGCCGCTGCTGCTGCACTTCCACCCGCTCGTCATCTACCGGTTCCAGGTGCTCAAGCAGGCGGATGTCGTGCTCGCGCTGTTCCTGCAGGGCAACCACTTCACGCCGGAGGAGAAGAAGGCGGACTTCGACTACTACGACCCGCTGACCACCGGTGACTCGACGCTGTCGGCCGTCGTGCAGTCGATCCTGGCCGCCGAGGTCGGATACCAGGATCTCGCTCTGCAGTACTTCCGCCAGTCGTTGTTCGTCGACCTGCACGACCTGCACCACAACGCAGCAGACGGCGTGCACGTCGCCTCCGCTGGTGGTGTGTGGACGGCTCTCGTGTGCGGCTTCGGAGGCATGCGCGACTATGCCGGCGAGCTCAGCTTCGACCCCCGGCTGCCCGCCGATTGGCCGTCGCTGTCGTACCCGCTGCAGTGGCAGGGGTCTGCGCTGCAGGTCACGCTCACGACAGGCGAGCTCCGCGTCCGGGTCCTCACCGGGGACCCGGTGCCGTTCACGGTGCGCGATGTCGCGTTCGTCGCCACGGCCGAGCAGGAGGTCGTCGTTCCGCTCGCGGACCAGGGTCCGCTGATTCCCGGTCGCCCGTCGCTGCGGCAGTTCGCCGACGCGCTTCGCGAAGACGGTACTCGCCTGTCGGCATCCGTCCCGGTGATCACGACCGCGATCCCGATCATCGAATCGATCGACTGAGGTGCTGATCACCGCAGCACTGTTCGGGCTCGTGCCCGCTCTGCTGCTCTTCGTGCTCGCCGTCGTCGAGCGTGCGCGCTCCCTGCAGCGCGTCGCGTCTCCCGGGGCCCGGTTCGCGCCGGCGGAAGGCGCGACCGTGCTGTACGACGCGCTGCTGCTGAACGCGGATCGGAAAGCGGTCGCGGCCGCTCTGATCGACCTGGCCGTGCGCCGCAAGGTGCGGCTGCTGGTCGATACCGAGGCGGGGCAGGCCGGTGGGTCGCGAAAGCGCGCGCCGGTCGGCATGGAGATCGTGGAGGGCGCGATGTTCACGCCCGAGGAGCTCAGCGTCCTCGAGGCGCTGTTCGGTCCGGATCACACTGCGGGGCGGGTGCGGCGGTTCAGCTCGGATGCTCGGGCGCTGCACCGCCGAGTGCACGGCGTCATCGACGAGACGGAGAAGCGGCTCGCCTCCGCGGGGCTCATCGCCCGCGGGCGACGCGGGTGGGCCACGTTCCTGATCCGCGTCGCCGCGGTGCTGGTGATCGGTGTCTGCGCCCTCCTGCTCATCGCCGCCTGGGCCGTGAGCGAACCGGGTGCCGCGCTCTACGTGGTGCTGATCGCCGGTCTGGTCGCCGCGGTCGCCGCCATCGTGGTCGCACCGGCGCCCTGGCGCCGATTCCGCCCGGCTGCGCAGCCGATGCGCGCGCATCTCGCCGGGATGCGCGAGTACGTCGCCCTCGCCGAGGCGGAGCCGCTGCGGTTCTCGCAGTCGGCCGACGGCGCGGATCTGAGGGCGGACGTCTCTCCTGAGGCATCGAGCGCACGCCTGCAGAGGTTCCTGCTGAACGAGCGACTGCTGCCGTACGCGGTGCTGTTCGGCCTCGAACGATCGTGGACGGCCGTGCTGCAGACCGAGTCGCAGGCGCTGCGCGTCGCCGAGGGGATCGACGGCGCCATGGAGGTGGCGGGTGCGGTGATCGACGTCATCGAGCTGGTGGGCGGCGTCGTGCATCTCGTCAGCGCGGTCGGTGAGCTCGTCGATGCCACCGGTGGGGTCGTCGAGGTCGTCGGCGGCGTCTTCGAGGTCGTGTCGTCGTGATTCCTCGCCGCACTCCGGCGGGCGGCGCGGCGCATCGGGGATCGCCCGCACGATCGTCGGCGCCCGTCTGCCTGAACGTCCGTGGCACGCCGTAGGCTGTTCTGGTGACCACAGCCCTCTACCGCCGCTACCGCCCCGAGTCGTTCGGCGAGATGATCGGGCAGTCCCAGGTGACCGAACCGCTGATGACCGCGCTCCGCGGCGACCGTGTCGGCCACGCCTACCTGTTCTCCGGACCCCGCGGGTGCGGAAAGACGACGTCTGCGCGCATCCTCGCCCGCTGCCTCAACTGCGCTGAGGGGCCGACCGATGTGCCCTGCGGCACGTGCCCGAGCTGCGTCGAGCTGTCGCGCGCCGGCGGCGGTTCGCTCGATGTCGTCGAGATCGATGCGGCCAGCCACAACGGCGTCGATGACGCCCGCGACCTGCGTGAGCGGGCGACGTTCGCCCCCAGCCGCGATCGGTACAAGATCTTCATCCTCGACGAGGCGCACATGGTGACGCCGCAGGGGTTCAACGCCCTCCTCAAGCTCGTCGAAGAGCCGCCGGAGCACGTCAAGTTCATCTTCGCGACGACAGAGCCCGAGAAGGTGCTCGGCACGATCCGCTCGCGCACGCACCACTACCCGTTCCGTCTGGTGCCGCCGGCCGCGATGCTCGAGTACGTCGAGAAGCTGTGCGGCGAAGAGGGCGTGATCGTCGAGAAGGGCGTGCTGCCGCTCGTCGTCCGTGCCGGAGGCGGATCGCCGCGTGACACCCTGTCGCTGCTCGACCAGCTGATCGCCGGTTCCGATTCGCCCGCGGGCTCCGAGACCGTGACCGTCGCGTATGAGCGCGCGGTGGCGCTCCTCGGCTACACGCACGCGGCGCTGCTCGATGAGATCGTCGATGCGCTCGCAGCCGCCGACGCGGCAGCGGCGTTCCCCGCCATCGATCGCGTGGTGCAGACCGGTCAAGACCCCCGTCGCTTCGTCGACGACCTGCTCGAACGCCTGCGCGACCTCATCGTGATCGCGGCTGTCGGAGCCGGCGCTTCGTCCGTACTCAGAGGCATCGCCGACGACGAGCTCGCGCGCATGCGCACTCAGGCGGAGTCCTTCGGCTCGGCGCGGCTGTCGCGCACGGCCGACATCGTCAGCGCAGCTCTCGACGACATGTCGGGCGCAACCTCGCCCCGACTGCATCTCGAGCTGATGGTCGCTCGTGTGCTCGCCTCCGGAGCGGATGCGGCCGTCGCCGCCCCGCCCGCGCAGAGCGCCGCCGCGACGTCTGCGCGAGCGACGGCTCCTGCTGCGGCCGCGCCTCAGCCCGCCGCTGCTGCTGCGTCCAGCGCGCCCGCTGCGGCTGGTGAGCCCGCGGCCGAGCCGACCGACGCGGATGCGGTCGAGGCCGTGTCGGTCGATGCCGGGTCCGAGGCCCCCGTGGCCGAGAACGCGAAGGCCGGTGCATCGGGCGACGCCTCATCGAGCACGGCACCCACCGCACCGGTCGCCGACACCGCCGCGCCCTCGGGTCCTGTCGCGTTCGAGCAGATCACCGCCGCCTGGCCGGCCGTGCTCAAGCGACTCGAGAGCGTCAGCCGCACGTCGTGGCTGCTGGCCACCGCCGTGCAGCCGCTCGCGTTCGTCACCGAGACCGAGGTGCTGACCCTCGGCTTCGCCAGCCAGCACGACGTGGCGAAGTTCAAGGGCACCACGCCGGGCTCCGGCCCGTCCGACCATCTGCGCGGCGCGATCGAGCAGGAACTCGGTGTGCGGGTCAAATACCTGCCTGCGCCCATGCCGGTGGGCGGTGCGCCGCGCCAGCCCTCGTCGCCCTCGTCGGCGCAGCCGACGGACGACGCGCCCGCATCGGAGCCTGCGTCAGCGGGTTCATCTCGCACGCAGACACCGCGTTCTCAGACACCGCGTGCCGAGACTCCGCGTGCCGAGACACCGGCTGTTCGGACACCGGCTCGTCAGGCAGACGGTGCCTCCGCAGGTCCGGTGACCGAGTGGGCGGTGGCGGCGATCCCGGCATCCGTCGTCCCGGAGTCCATCCCGGTGACCACTTCGACGGCCGCGTCTGCGACCCCTGCCGCCGCGGTGACTCAGACGGCCCCGGCTCCGAGCGGTGCTCGGCCCGACGGGGGAGACGAGCCACCGCCTCCTGTCGACGATGAGCCGCCCTATTTCGACGACGAGCCGCCGTACGATCCGTCCTACGAGCCTGCGCCGACGCCGCAGGCCGCACCGACGGTCGCCCGCGGGCAGTCGGCGTCGCCTTCCGCTTCCGCACGGTCGGCGCCTGAGCAGGCGGCCCCGGCGCGCAGAGTGGCTTCGGCCGCAGCAGCCCCGGTGATGACCGAGCGCGCCCCCACCGGGGGAGTCCAGCGCTACGGCGAGGCCGTGATCCGCCAGGTGCTCGGCGCGACATTCGTTCGCGAAGAGCCCTACGAGCCCCCCACGAGGTTCTCCTGATGTATGACGGAATCGTCCAAGAGCTGATCGACGAGTTCGGCCGGCTCCCCGGAATCGGCCCCAAGTCCGCGCAGCGCATCGCCTTCCACATCCTGCAGACACCGACTTTCGACGTCGCGCGGCTCGCCGAGCTCCTCGTCGAGGTTCGGGTGCGGGTGCGCTTCTGCGAGATCTGCGGCAACGTGTCGGAGCAGGACCGCTGCGCGATCTGCCGAGATCCCCGACGCAATCCCGCCCTGATCTGCGTCGTCGAAGACGCGAAGGACGTCGCCGCGATCGAACGCACCCGCGAGTTCCGTGGTCTCTACCACGTGCTCGGCGGGGCGATCAGCCCGATCGCCGGCATCGGCCCCGACGACCTGCGCATCGCGCAGCTGATGACGCGTCTCGCCGACGCCACGGTGCAGGAGGTCATCCTTGCGACGAACCCCAACCTCGAGGGTGAGGCGACGGCCAGCTATCTCAGCCGTCTGCTCACCACCATGCAGATCACCGTGTCGCGCCTGGCCTCCGGCCTGCCGGTCGGCGGCGACCTCGAGTACGCCGACGAGGTCACGCTCGGGCGCGCATTCGAGGGCCGGCGCGTGCTGTGAACTCACAGGGTGGTTTCTCGCGACGCGGCTGGCTGCTCTTCGGAGCGATGGCGCTGCTGTGGGGCGTGCCCTATCTGTTCATCAGCATCGCGGTCGAGTCGCTCTCGCCTCCCGCCATCGTCGCAGGGCGCACCCTCGTCGCGGCGCTGCTGCTCCTGCCGTTCGCGCTTCGAGGCGGTGCGCTGAGAGCGGCGTGGAAGCACTGGCCGTGGGTCCTCGCCTTCGGCCTCGTCGAGATGGCCGGTCCGTTCGTGCTCCTCGGCCACGCCGAGATGACCCTGCCCTCCGGCATGACCGGTCTGCTCGTGGCCACCGTGCCGCTCTTCGCCGCCCTCATCGCCCTGGGCGGAGGAGACAGGGGCGTTCTGCGCCCCGCGCGTGGAATCGGGCTCCTCGTGGGCTTCATCGGCGTCGCGATCGTCGTCGCGGGCCCCGGGCTGTTCGGCGGAGAGGTCAGTCTGCTGGCTGCGGGCGAGGTGCTGCTGGTCGCCATCCTCTACGCGATCGCGCCCTTCATCGTCGCCCGCAAGCTCAACGACGTCCCCTCGCTCGGCACCATCACGCTGTCACTGCTCATGATCGGTGTGATCTATCTGCCCATCGGCCTGCTCACGCAGCACCAGATGCCGACGCTTCCCTCGATCTTCGCGCTCCTCGCGCTGGCCGTCATCTGCACGGCCGTCGCCTTCCTGGCGTTCTTCGCGCTCATCCGCGAGGTCGGCCCTGTCCGTGCACCGCTGTTCACCTACGTCAACCCGGTCGTGGCGATCATCCTCGGTGCGATCGTGCTCGCCGAGCCGCTGACGCCGGGGCTGCTCATCGGGTTCCCGCTCATCATCGTGGGCTGCTGGTTCGCCGCCATTGGCGGACGGCTCCGCCCGCAGGCATCCGCTGCTCCCGACCTGGCTGTCGCGCCGCTTCCCCCGGCCCCCTGACCAGTCCGTCGCCGAGCACAACTTCGGATGTCGTCAGCGACGCGCCGCGGGGTGACTCCGGAGACCGGCGTGTTCTTCACGAGGTCCGAAGCTGTGCCCGCCCAGAGACGACCTCGCCCCCCAGAGCGTCACATGCGACGGCGTGCATATGCGCCGATCGTAGAATGAGGGTGGGCGGATCCGCCCGACATCCCCGGGAGTGAACGTGGCCCTCATCGTGCAGAAGTACGGCGGCTCCTCTGTCGCTGACGCAGAGAGCATCAAGCGCGTCGCCAAGCGCATCGTCGACACACGTCGTGCAGGTCATGACGTCGTCGTCGCCGTGAGTGCGATGGGCGACACGACCGACGAGCTGCTCGACCTCGCGAACGAGGTGGCTCCGATCCCCGCTCCGCGCGAGCTCGACATGCTGCTCTCGAGCGGCGAGCGGATCTCGATGGCACTGCTCGCCATGGCGATCCATTCGATGGGGTTCGAGGCGCGCTCGTTCACCGGCAGCCAGGCCGGCATGATCACCGACTCGCAGCACGGGGCGGCCCGCATCGTTGACGTCACTCCCGTGCGCTTGCGCGAGGCCCTCGACGAGGGGGCGATCGTCATCGTCGCCGGCTTCCAGGGATTCAACCGCGACACCCGAGACATCACGACCCTCGGCCGCGGTGGCTCCGACACGACGGCTGTCGCTCTGGCCGCGGCGCTCGATGCGGATGTCTGCGAGATCTACAGCGACGTCGACGGCATCTTCACGGCTGACCCCCGCGTCATCCCGAAGGCGCAGAAGCTCGACCACGTCGGCAGCGAGGAGATGCTCGAGCTCGCGGCCAACGGCGCGAAGGTCCTCTACATCCGTGCAGTCGAGTACGCACGCCGGCACGGCGTCCTGATCCATGCCCGTTCGACGTTCTCGTCGTCCGAGGGCACATACGTTCTGGGCGAGGGCATGAAGAACCCTCGCGAAGCCGAGGGAGCAGCAGCCATGGAAGAACCGATCGTCGCCGGTGTCGCCACCGATTTCGGCCAGGCAAAGATCACTGTCGCAGGTGTCCCGGACGTTCCGGGCAAGGCTGCGGAGATCTTCAAGATCGTCGCCAAGTCGGGCGCGAACGTCGACATGATCGTGCAGAACGTGTCGGCCACGGGTCGCACCGACATCTCGTTCACGGTTCCGAAGGCCGATGCCGCTGCGGCGCTCAAGGCGCTCGCGGGCGAGCAGACCGAGGTCGGCTTCCAGAACCTCGTGCACGACGACCAGATCGGCAAGCTGTCGGTCGTGGGCGCCGGCATGCGCACGCACTCCGGTGTCTCGGCGACTCTGTTCGAGGCGCTCTCCGCCGGCGGCATCAACATCGAGATGATCTCGACCTCCGAGATCCGCATCTCGGTCGTCCTCCGCGACACCGACCTCGCCGAGGCCGCGCGCACGGTGCACACCGCGTACGGCCTCGACGGCGACGCCGAGGCGACCGTCCACGCCGGCACCGGCCGCTGAGTCCGCACTGATGGCTGGAGTCTCCCCGCCTGGCTGAGGATCCGACCGGATGCCGACCGCCGGGCGGGCAACCCCCAGCCAGACGCGCCGGCTCCAGCGAGTGAGCAGACGCGCACCGGTCCTCGACCACCGCACGGCACGGTAGACTCACCGAAACCCTGACATCGGCGCCAGGCGCGGCATCCGCACCCCGACGTCGCGCCCGAAGCCTCGCATGCAGCACTGCACGACGCCAAGGAACATCATGACCCGCATCTCCGACTCAGGACTCTCCGTCGCCATCGTCGGCGCCACCGGCCAGGTGGGCACCGTGATGCGCGAGATTCTCATCGAGCGATCCTTCCCGATCCGCGAGCTGCGCCTGTTCTCGTCGTCGCGCTCTGCGGGCACGGCCATCGAGTTCGGCGGAGCGACGGTCATCGTCGAAGACGTCGAGACCGCGGATGCCGGGGGCATCGACATCGCCCTCTTCTCGGCGGGTGCGACCGCCAGCCGCGCGTACGCTCCTCGTTTCGCCGAGGCTGGGGCCGTCGTCGTCGACAACTCCAGCGCCTGGCGCAACGACCCCGAGGTTCCGCTCGTGGTCAGCGAGGTCAACCCGCATGCCATCGATGATCGCCCTCGCGGCATCATCGCGAACCCGAACTGCACGACGATGGCCGCGATGCCGGCGCTGAAGGCTCTGGATGCCGAAGCAGGCCTCGAGCGGCTCATCGTCTCGACCTACCAGGCCGTCTCCGGCTCGGGCCTCGCCGGCGCGCAGGAGCTCCTTGGCCAGGTCGAGGGCGTGCTCGCCCAGGGCGACACGCTGCGTCTCGTGCACGACGGGTCGTCGATCGACTTCCCCGAGCCCGAGAAGTACGTCGCGCCGATCGCGTTCGACGTCATCCCGTTCGCCGGCAACCTCGTCGACGACGGCCAGAACGAGACCGACGAGGAGAAGAAGCTCCGCAACGAGAGCCGCAAGATCCTCGAGCTGCCGGATCTCCGGGTCGCCGGCACCTGCGTGCGTGTGCCGGTCTTCACGGGCCACTCCCTCTCGATCAACGTCGAGTTCGCGAGGGACATCACCCCTGAGCGCGCCACCGAGGTGCTCTCCGCCGCGCCCGGCGTCGTCCTCGATGAGGTGCCCACCCCGCTGCAGGCCGCAGGCAAGGACCCGAGCTTCGTCGGCCGCATCCGCGCGGATCAGTCAGCACCCGAGAACAGGGGCCTCGTGCTGTTCATCAGCAACGACAACCTGCGTAAGGGCGCGGCGCTGAATGCCGTGCAGATCGCCGAGATCCTCGCCGAGCGCCTGGTCGTCATAGCCTGACCGCATCCCCGCCATGCGGATCCGGTCTGACGAGACCGGCCCGCGTGGTCAGTCGTGCTGTGCCCGCGAACTAGACTGTCCTGGTGACCGAAACCGTCGATGTCGTCTTGATCGGTGGTGGCATCATGAGCGCCACCCTGGGTACCCTGCTGCACGAATTGCAGCCGGATTGGAAGATCGTCGCCTTCGAGCGACTCTCCGATGTGGCTCAGGAATCGTCCAACCCCTGGAACAACGCGGGCACCGGACACGCGGCGCTCTGCGAGCTGAACTACATGCCGCAGCAGAAGGGCGCTCCGCTCGACCCTGCGAAGGCCGTCTCGATCAACGAGCAGTTCCAGCAGAGCCGTCAGTTCTGGTCGTCGCTGGTCGACAGGGGAGTGCTCGACGCGCCGTCGACCTTCATCAACGCGACACCGCACATGACGTTCGTCCGCGGTGAGAAGGACGTCAAGTACCTCAAGGACCGTTACGAGGTCCTCAAGAAGCAGCCCCTGTTCGACGGCATCGAGTACAGCGAAGACTCACGCGTCATCAACAAGTGGGCGCCGTTGCTCATGCAGAAGCGCCGCAAGGGCGAGCCGTTCGCGGCGACCCGCGTGCCCGCAGGAACAGATGTCGACTTCGGTGCGCTCACGCACCAGCTCTTCGACCACCTCACCGCGTCCGGGGTCGAGCTGCGCACCAACCACGAGGTCAAGAGCCTGAAGAAGCAGAAGGACGGCACCTGGCTCATCAAGTACCGCACGACCATCGGGCGCACGCCGAACCAGATCAAGGCGCGCTTCGTTTTCGTCGGGGCCGGTGGCTGGGCGCTCAAGCTGCTGCAGCGCTCGGGAATCCCCGAGATCAAGGGATACGGCGTCTTCCCGATCGGCGGTCAGTTCCTCAAGACCTCGAACCCGAAGATCGTCGCGCAGCACCAGGCGAAGGTGTACTCGCAGGCCTCTGTGGGCGCGCCGCCCATGTCGGTGCCGCACCTCGACACGCGCGTGGTCGACGGCGAAGCCTCCCTGATGTTCGGCCCTTTCGCGACCTTCAGCCCCAAGTTCCTCAAGAACGGCTCGATGCTCGACATCGTGTCGCAGGTGCGCACGCACAACCTGTGGCCGATGCTGCGTGTCGCGTTCGCGAACCCCGACCTCATCACGTACCTGGTGGGCGAGCTGCTGAAGAATCACGCCAAGAAGGTCGACAGCCTGCGCACGTTCATGCCGACCGCGAAGGATGAGGACTGGACCCTCATCGACGCAGGTCAGCGCGCCCAGGTAATGAAGAAGGACCCCAAGAAGGGCGGCATCCTGCAGTTCGGCACCGAGGTCGTGTCGGCCGCCGACGGCTCGATCGCCGGTCTGCTCGGCGCGTCGCCCGGTGCCTCCACCGCCGTGCCGATCATGCTCGACCTGCTCAAGAAGTGCTTCCCCGACGAGTACCCGGGGTGGGAGTCCGAGCTGCGTGAGCTCATCCCGACGTTCGGCGAGCAGCTGAACAAGCACCCGGAGCTGGCGGCGAAGTCCACCGCAGCGACGGCGGCCACTCTCGGCATCAACGAGTAGCGCGCCGGTGGCGAAGCTCTACTTCCGCTACGGGGCGATGAACTCGGGCAAGTCCACCTCGTTGCTGCAGGCCGCGTACAACTACGAGGAACGCGGTCAGCATGTGCTGCTCGCGAAGCCTGCGATCGACACCAAGGGCGCGTCCGAGATCGCGAGCCGTCTCGGCGTGACCCGAGAGGTCGACTTCCTCATCGCCCCCGACGCCGACGCTCGGGCGCTGTTCGCCGAGCACCGGGACGCCGTGCGCAGCGCGGCTGCGGGGGAGCACCTCACGGGCGGAGCGCTCGACGTCGCGTGCCTCCTGATCGATGAGGCGCAGTTCCTCACCGCCGAGCAGGTCGACGATCTCTTCCGCATCGCGATCGAAGACGGCATCCCCGTGATCGCCTACGGGATCCGGAATGACTTCCTCACACACGCGTTCCCCGGTTCTGCACGGCTCCTCGCTGTTGCGCACTCCCTCGAAGAGCTGAAGACCATCTGCCGCTGCGGGCGCAAGGCGGTCTTCAACGGCCGGGTGGTCGGCGGGCGCTTCGTCTTCGCCGGCGACCAGGTCGCCATCGACGAGGGCGCCGACGGATCGGCGGCGCCGGAGATCACGACGTACGAGTCGCTGTGCGGCGCGTGCTATCTCGAAGAGTCCGGCGGTCGCCTGGGCTGAGGGTCCCGCTCCCTCGCTGACCCGCGGACGCGTGGACCGATGGGCGCCGGGCGGCACTCTCCGCAACTCCGGAGATCCGGTACCCGACGCGGGACAGAGCTGGTTCTCGCTCTGAGCGCGTCGAAATCTCCGGAGTTGTGACAGATGCTTGCGTGGTCTGACCACACGCGTTACTGTGGTCAGACCACACTCAGCATGCCGATGACGCAGCCGAACGCGAACGATGAGGAGAGCGATGCCGGAGCAGCCTGCACGGGCCTGGCGTCTCGTCCTCGAGCACGTCGAGCGGGACCTCATCGACGGACGAATCGGCCCCGGCGACCGCCTCGCCTCCGAACGAGACCTCGCCGCCGACCTCGGTGTCGGCCGTTCCAGTGTCCGCGAGGCTCTGCGGGTGCTCGAGGTGATGGGCCTGATCCGCACCTCGACCGGCTCAGGGCCCCAGTCGGGTGCGATCGTGATCGCCACGCCGACCGGTGGCATGTCGACGCTGCTGCGCCTCCAGGTCGCGGCGCAAGGGTTCCCGCTCGCGGATGTGGTGCAGACGCGTCTGCTTCTCGAGGATGCTGTCGCCACTGCCCTCGCCGACCAGTCGGCCCCCGACCTGTCCTCCGCTCACCGCGTACTCGACGCGATGGACGCGGACGCGCTCACGCCCGCCGAGTTCCTGGCCCTCGACGCCCAGCTGCACCTCGCGCTCGCAGAGTCGAGCGGCAACACCGTCGTCGCGGCGATCATGGCTGGTCTGCGCACGGCGATCGAGTCGTACGTGCAGCAGGGCGCCGCAGCGATCGACGACTGGGGCGCGATGGCTGATGTGCTCCGGACAGAGCACCGAGCCATCGTCGGGGCCATCGCGGCAGGCGATGCCACGACGGCAAGGGCTCTCGTGCAAGCGCACATCACCGGCTACTACACCGCGGCGGGTCTGACCCGCAGCGCCCGACCCACCGACTGAGAGGAAAGCCATGGTCCAGCGCCAGGTTCCCAACCCTGCAGAGCTTCTCGACCTGATGAAGTTCAAGAAGCCGGAGTTCAACGGCAAGAAGCGCCGTCTCGATTCTGCGCTCACGATCGATGACCTGCGCACGATCGCGAAGCGTCGCACGCCGAAGGCGGCATTCGACTACACCGACGGCGCGGCCGAGGGCGAGCTGTCGCTCACGCGTGCTCGGCAGGCGTTCCAGGACGTGGAGTTCCACCCCGGCATCCTTCGGCCCGCTCCTTCGGTCGATACCTCGGTCGACATCCTCGGCGGCCCGTCGGCGCTGCCGTTCGGCATCGCCCCGACCGGGTTCACCCGTCTCATGCAGACCGAGGGCGAGGTCGCCGGTGCAGGCGCCGCAGCCGCGGCCGGCATCCCGTTCACGCTGTCGACGCTCGGCACGACGTCGATCGAGGGCGTGAAGGCCGCCAACCCGCACGGCCGCAATTGGTTTCAGCTCTACGTCATGCGCGATCGTGAGATCTCGTATGAGCTCACCCGTCGTGCAGGAGCGGCGGGGTTCGACACCCTGCAGTTCACGGTCGACACCCCGGTCGCGGGTGCGCGGCTGCGTGACAAGCGCAATGGCTTCAGCATCCCGCCGCAGCTCACTCTCGGCACGATCATCAACGCGATCCCTCGCCCGTGGTGGTGGTACGACTTCCTCACGACGCCCAAGCTCGAGTTCGCCTCGCTGAGCACCACCGGCGGCACCGTCGGCGAGCTGCTCGACGCCGCGATGGATCCGACGATCAGCTACGACGACCTCGCCGTGATCCGCGACATCTGGCCCGGCAAGATCGTGATCAAGGGGGTGCAGAACGTCGAGGACTCGGTGCGTCTGCGTGACGCCGGTGTCGACGGCATCGTGCTCTCCAACCACGGCGGGCGTCAGCTCGACCGCGCGCCCATCCCGTTCCGCCTTCTTCCCGAGGTCCGCAAGGCGGTGGGAGACGACTTCACGGTGATGATCGACACCGGCATCATGAATGGCGCCGACATCGTGGCGGCTGTCGCGCTCGGCGCGGACTTCACCCTCATCGGCCGCGCCTACCTCTACGGGCTCATGGCCGGCGGTCGCGCCGGAGTCGACCGCACGATCGAGATCCTCCGCACCGAGATCGAACGCACCATGCGGCTGCTGGGCGTCGCCTCGCTCGCCGAGCTCGAACCCGCACACGTCACGCAGCTCACGCGCCTGGTGCCGGTGACCCGCTCTGCGGCGGACGCGGTGGTGCGCTGACGCGGTCCCCGATCAGGCCGCGGACTCGGCGACAGAACGCGCCCGCGGCGGCCAGGGGATGAGCATCGACGTCCTGCGGCGATACTCGGCGTAGGCCGGGTACTTTCCTGCGGTGATGGACTCGGTGAACATCGTCGATCCGACGAACAGCACGCTGAGCAGGACCGGGCCGATGATCGTCCCGTTGAGTGCGCCGCCGAGGAATCCTGCACCCGATGCGACTGCGGCGTTCGCCCCGATCGCGTAGAGGACCCACCACTGGCTCTGTTCGAAGAAGAAGTTGGGGTGGAGGCTGTAGCGGAACAGTCCCTCTGTGGCGAAGCCCGGCGCGAGCGTGCCACCGGCTTGCTTCTTTCGCTGGTGGAACTCCCACTGCTCGCGGTCGGCGACGGTCTCGCCGACCAGCAGCACAAGGAAGAGCGCGGCCAGGACGAGGTCCCACGGGTTCAGGGGTGCGGGGTTCTGCAAGGCGATCTCGGCAGGAAGCGTGATCAGCACGAGCAGCGTCATCTGGTAGCCGACGATGAAGAGCAGGTTGAAGATCTGGAACTGCCAGGGCTTCATCCGGCCACGCAGGATCGCCCATCGATAGTCCTCCATGCCCGTGTACCCGCCCTTGCGGGCGAAGTTGAAGGTCAGCCGCACGCCCCATGCGGTCACGAGCGATGCCATCAGCACCAGGCGGCCCGCATCCTCGCCGCTCGCGACAGCCGAGCCGGCGAAGATCCACAGGTAGACGACGGGCACGATCGACCATGCGCGATCGACCCAGGAGGTGTCGCGCGTGATCAGCGAGAGGATCCAGCACGCCGCGCTCGCGACGGCCGCGGTCAGGACGACGATCAGCAGCGGTTCCATACCGACATGCTAGATCTCCGCCGCGCAGGTGCGGTGAAGGCTGCAGTCGGGCGTCAGAGCGTCGGGAGAAGCTCGTCGAGCTTGTCGGCGGTGTCTTCCCAGCCCTCCACGGCCACGGAGGGCACGCCGATCGCGAGGACGGGGTAGTCGTTGCCGCCCTCATCGAGCCGGTCGCCGTAGAAGAGCATCGAAGCGAGGGGGATGCTCGTGTGCTCGGCGAGCTGCTTCATCCCGAACGCCTTGTCGATGCCTGCCAGGGTGATGTCGATCGAGGTCGAACCACCTGAGCGCACCTCGAGGTCGGGGAGTCGCGCGGCCACGGCGTCTCGCAGGGCCTCCCGCTTCGCACCCGACGGGTCCCAGTCGTGCTTCGCGTCGCGCGGAGCCTTCTGCCCGAGTGCCGAGAACGTGATCTGAGATCCGCGGTCCTCGAGGATCTCGCCCCAGGGCTGCGCCTCCCAGAGCCCCAGGCGCTCCGCCTCTTCGCGCAGTGCTGTGAGAGCGCCGGACTTCTGCTCCGCGGTGAGGTCGTGCGCATAGAGCGGCGAGAAGTCCGTGCCGTCGTGCCGCAGGTAGCGGGTGCCGCAGGTGGGGAGCAGGTGCAGTCGGGCGGCGGCCGCGCCGTCGATGGCTCCGAGACGGGCGATCACCTGGGCGCGGAACTGGGTCTCATTGCCGCCCGAGATGATGGCGACGTCGACCTTCTGCAGCAGCGCGAGCAGCAGCGAGGCCATGCGAGCGTCGATGGGTTCTTTCGACGGGGCGAGGGTGTCGTCGAGATCGAAGGCGACGAGTGCAGGCGAGGTCATGATGCTTCCAGGGTAGACGGGCGTTGCTGAGAGAGACGCGGTGAGAAGAGCAGCGTGCCCGCGATCGCCAGCGCGACCCCGATCAGGGCGCCGCCGGAGTTCGCGACCACGTCGGTGAGAGTGGCCGCACGATGAGGCAGTACGAGACGCTGGGCGACTTCGATCGAGACCGACAACGCGGGCCCGAGCGCCAGCGCCAGCGGCCAGAAGCGGCGCGGCACGAGGATGAACGCGAGGATGCCGATGGGCACGAACACCAGCACGTTGGCGATGATCTCCAGGCGGGTGAAGTCGAGAGATTCCCACCCCAGGCGGTGCGCCGTCGTCAGCACGAGATCGAGCAGGTTCGGCATCGAGTTCTCGATGCGCTGGGGCGTCAGCGTGAGCAGCGCCAGGCCGAGGAAGAACGGGATGCCGAGAGCGAGCGCGATACCGCGGGTGAGCCGACGAGGGGGAGGGAGCAGACGACTCACGCGGTGCCTTTCACCTCGGTGCGGATACAGAGAAGGCCGCCCGTGAGGACGGCCTTCCGGTGTTACTGGTCGGGGTGACAGGATTTGAACCTGCGACCTCTTCGTCCCGAACGAAGCGCGCTACCAAGCTGCGCCACACCCCGTTTTGCAACCCTCCGAGTCTACAGCGAAATGCTCTCAGCGCCGAATCGAGGCGTCAGCCGCGCGCCGTCAGCGTCAGCAGCGTCGCCTCCGGGCGGCATGCGAAGCGCACCGGCGCGTAGATCGAGTGCCCACAGCCGGCGCTGACGTTGAGCGGGACCGTGCGGTCTCCCTGCGTCCACGTGCTGAGGCCCTTCGCCTGCTTCAGAGGGATGTCGCAGTTCGCGACGAGGGCCCCGAAGCCCGGCAGGCAGACCTGGCCGCCATGGGTGTGGCCTCCGAAGATCGCGTCGGCGCCGAGGTCGACGAAGCCGTTCAGCACACGCTGATACGGCGCGTGGGTGACCCCGAGCACGGTCGTGTTCGCGCTCCGAGGTCCGAGGGCATCGATCGCCCCTGGCAGATCTTCGAGGCGATCCCAGTCGCAGTGCGCGTCGCTCACACCGAAGAAGTCGAGCGGGTTGCCGGCGACCGTTAGCCGCGCAGCGGTGTTGTTCAGACCCGTCCAGCCGAGTTCGTCTGAGAAGTAGGAATCCATCGCATCGGTGTCGAGGAAGTTCAGCTCTCGCGGGCGCTGCGACGGGCCGGCGAAGTACCGGATCGGATTGCGCGGCGACGGGCCGATCACATCGTTCGAGCCGTGCACGAAGACGCCGGGGATGCCTGCGAGAGGCTCGAAGGCTCGGCGGACGCCCGCGAGACCGTCCCGATGCCCCAGGTTGTCGCCCGTGTTGATGATGAGGTCGGGTTTCAGCTGGGCGAGCGAGGCGAGCCAGTCCTGTTTGCGATGCTGCCACGGAGCCATATGCGCGTCCGAGATGTGCAGCACGCGCAACGGCGCTGAGCCGGGGGCGAGAGCGGATGCCGTCGCCTCGCGCACCGTGAACAGGTAGCGCTCGATCCCGATGCCCCAGACAGCGGCCGCAGCACCAGCGACCCCCACCGCGCCGAGCGCGATGAGGGCCGGGTGTGCCGCGTGGCGCGACGTCACTTGCAGCTGACCTTGATGGACGTGCTCTTGGTGGTCGCCGTGTTCGCCGCAGGGTCGGTCGACGTCACTGCGGCATTCTGCCCGTTGCACGATCCGTCGAAGTCGATCGACGAGAACCCCGCGCCGAACAGCGCGCTCTGCGCTTCGGACTTCGACTGCCCGGTGATGTCCGGCACGGTCGCACCCTGGCCGTTGCTCGGCGAGAGCGTGATGGTCGCACCGCTCGGGGCCTGACCGGACGGGTCCTGAGCCATGATCACGTCGCCGGCGGGGCCGTCGACGGCCGGGCCGACGGCGGCGGTGAAGCCTGCTGCCTCGATGAGCGAGCTCGCCTCTCCGACCGATTTGCCCACGACATCGGGAACGTCTGTCAGCACCTGGCGGACCAGCTTGTCATCAGGCCGGGGGAAATCGCCCGCGGGGTAGACGGCGTTCGCGGCTCCCTGGACTGCTCGGGCGAGACCGTAGCGGATGTCGCCGAGCCGGGTCCCATCACCGTTGCGGAAATCGTTCAGCGGCACGCGGCCGTCGATGTTGCCCACCCACACCGCAGTCGTGACCCTGGTGCTCGACTCGACGAGCATCGTGTGCTCCTTCTCGGCGGTACCGGTCTTCCCGATCAGCTGAGTGCCGTCGCTCGGGTTCGCCCTGGTTCCCGTGCCGTTGCCCTCCATCACGCCGCGCAGTGCGAATGCGGCGGTGGCGGCCACCTCGGGAGTGAGCTGCTGGGAGCACTTCTGCGGAGGAGGTGTGATCTCCGCCCCATCCGCGCCGATGACCCTGTCGATCACGCGCGGCTCGCAGTAGACGCCGTTGTTGGCGACGGTCGCATAGGCGCCGGCCATCTGCAGCGGGGCCACGCTCTTCGAGCCGAGGACCGTGGGGAACGGATCGTTCGGAGCGGTGTTGGCTGCGGTGCCGCCGACCGTGATGTCATCGCCGTTGCCGTAGTGGACGCCGAGCTTCTTTGCGACCTCGTTGATGTCGCAGAGGTCGAGCTGCTGGGCCATCGCGAGGAAACCGGTGTTCAGCGACTGGGCGGTGAACTGCCGCACACTGCCTACAGAACCGCCGGAATTGCCGAAGTTGTTGATCTTGGAGCTGTTCGTCACTCTGTCCCCGCACTTCGTGAAGGGACTGAAGGTCTTGAGACGGCCGTCGAGCACCTGGTTGACCGAGTGGCCCGACTCCAGCCAGCTCAGAAGCGTGAACAGCTTGTAGGTCGATCCGGTCTCGAACCCGTAGGTCGAGCCGCCGTGCGCCTTGTCGGCGGCGAAGACCTGCGAGGTCTCGCCGTTCCCCAGGTTCGCCTCGGTCGTCTCATTGAAGGCGGTGTTCTGGGCCATGGCGAGGACGCGCCCGGTGGATGCTTCGACCGACACCGCGGTGCCGCCGACCAGGATCCCGGGCATCGCCTGCGGAACCTGCGACCTCACCGCGTCGATCGCGGTCTGCTGCACCCGCATATCGAGTGAGGTGTAGATCTCCATGCCGCCGCGGCGGAGGTTCGAGCGACGCTCCTCCGCGGTGGCGCCGAAGGCCTCGTCGTTCTCGATGACGGCCTTGACGTACTGGCAGAAGTAGGCGTTGTCGCCTGCGGCCCCGCAACCCTGCTGGGGCTCGCTCAGCACCGGAGTGATCGGCGTCGCGACGGCCTCATCATGTGCCGCCTGCGTGATCTTGGCGTCGAGCAGCATCCGGTCGAGGACGTAGTCCCTGCGATCCTTCGTGTCCTTGTAGCCGTCGGCGTCGCCGTTGTGCGCCACGCCTGCGTCGTCGGTCCAGATCCCGCCCGGGCGGTCGATGCGGAACCTGTTGGGCTCTTGGACCATGCCGGCGATCGTGGCGGCCTGAGCGAGACTGAGATTCGCCGCGGTGGTCGAGAAGTAGCGGTTCGCCGCGGCCTCGATGCCGTAGATGGTGCCACCGAAGTTGGCGATGTTGAGGTAACCGAGAAGGATCTCGTTCTTCGAGTACTCCTTCTCGATCTTCAAGGCGTAGCGCATCTCCTGCAGCTTGCGCTCGACGCCCTCACCGCCCTCCGCGACGGCCGCATCGAGGAAGCACTGCTCGATCTGCGCGGAGTAGTCCTCGGCCGCAGGGTCGACGTCCTGCTCGCACTCCTGCACCTGGACGTTCTTCACGTACTGCTGGGTGATCGTGGAGGCGCCTCGGTCGGTCGTGCCTGCGACGTTTCCGACTGCGGCCTTGATCGTCGCGCCGAGGTTGATTCCGCCGTGAGTGTAGAAGTTCTTGTCTTCGCTCGAGAGGATCGCGTCGTACATCACGGGTGCGACCTGGTCGTAGGCGACCGGGATGCGCTTCTGCTCGTAGAACGACGCCAGTGCCACGGGGTTGCCGTCGAGACCGGTCGCGTAGATCGTCGACTGCTGCATCGGTGCGCCGACCTGCAGGTTCTCCGGGAGGTCCTCGAAGATGGTGAGGGCCTGCGACCCGGCGATACCGGTCATGGCGAGCACAGGGGTGACGCTGGCCGCGACGAGGAGTCCGGCGACGGCGCTCAGCCCGACGAGTCCGAGGACTCCGCCGAGCGCACCTTTCACCGTGCGATTCTTTTGAGGCATACGCTAGATCGTAGGGGAGTTCCCTGAATACCGCCTTTGACGCAGCCGCCATCGCGGATGCCGCCAGACAGGAGAGTCATGACCACCTGGGAGTACCTCACCACCCCGCTGCTGATCCACAACACCGCTGCGATCCTCAACAACTGGGGCAAGCAGGGCTGGGAGCTCGTGCAGGTCATCCAGGGGCCCGAGGGTGGGCTCGTGGCCTATTTCAAGCGTCCGGTGACGACGGACGCCGCCGGTAACGCCGGAATCGCGGCGGCCGCAGAGGCATCCCGTCAGTTCGAAGGGGGTGCGGCGTGAGCGTCTCCCAGCGCCTGACCGAGCTCGGCATCGAGCTGCCCGTCGTCGCGGCTCCCGTCGCGGCCTACGTGCCGGCCGTCGTGCACGACGGCCTCGTCTACACCTCCGGTCAGCTCCCCTTCGTGGACGGCGCGCTGCCCGCGACCGGCAAGGTCGGGGCGGAGGTCACGGCAGAGGACGCCAACGCGTATGCCCGCACCTGCGCTCTGAACGCCCTCGCAGCCGCCGCGGCAGCGGCTGGTGGTGTCGACAGGATCGCCGGGGTGCTGCGGATCGGCGGTTTCGTGGCATCCACCCCGGAGTTCACCGGCCAGCCCGGCGTGATCAACGGTGCCAGCCTCGTGCTCGGCGAGATCTTCGGCGACGCGGGTCAGCATGTCCGTGCGGCCGTCGGCGTGCCGGTGCTGCCGCTCGACAGCCCCGTCGAAGTCGAGGCCACGTTCATCCTGGCCTGAGTCGCACAGAACGCCCCCTCCCGGATCAGCATCGGGAGGGGGCGTTCTGCATCCGCACTACTTGACCTGAGCCGAGATGATGCTCATCACCGCGGTGTCGGCGAGCGTCGTGGTATCGCCGACCTCGCGGCCTTCGGCCACGTCGCGAAGCAGACGTCGCATGATCTTGCCCGAGCGGGTCTTCGGCAGCTCGCCGACGATGTAGACGTCGCGGGGGCGTGCGATCGCGCCGATCTGCTCGCCCACCCAGAGGCG
>JAESFY010000204.1_pt1 | contig 20997 bp, 17 predicted proteins | sample 9266201 | NCBI WGS metagenome assembly JAESFY01 (sample SAMN14515071, study PRJNA621656) | algae metagenome | isolation source: Nodosilinea sp. WJT8-NPBG4 and co-occurring heterotrophs from soil, lower... | place: USA: Pinto Basin, Colorado Desert, California | collected 2006-05-27 | reverse complement strand
CAGCTCCGCCGGTTCCGCCTACGGACCCCACGCAGCCTCCGGCTTGATCTGACATGACACAGAGCCCTCGACTCCGGTCGGGGGCTCTGTGCTGTGCCGGGGTCACAGCTCACCGTGGCGGATGGAGACGGTGGAAGACGATAACGTGGAGGCATGGTCATGTCGCAGCCCCGGATCGGCGCCGCAGGACTCCGCGTGACGGTCGGGGGTGCGAGTGCGACTGTCTCAGGGTCCACTACGATGTGTGAGTGTCCTGGGGTAGCCCGACCCGCAGGCGATCCGGAGGCAACGAGTGGCTGAGACGACGACGAAGACGCACCGCGTCACGGTTGCGCAGCGTCCGCTGCTTCTTTCCTGGGCTGGTGTCACAGACGTGGGTCGGCGACGCGAGACGAATCAGGATGCGTTCTTCGCGGACTACCCGCTGTTCATCGTCGCGGACGGCATGGGCGGTCACGCCGGTGGCGAGATCGCGAGCCGGAGCACGGTCAGACGACTCGACGCTGTCGTCGCCGCCGGTGCGGTCGACCGCGGATCGATCGAGGGAGCGCTGGAGCTGGCCGTAGCCGACATCGCCGACCATCCCGAGACCACGGACGAAGGCACCGGCACCACGCTCACCGGCGTCTTCCTCGAGTTCGAGGACGACGAGCCGCATTGGACCTCGCTCAATATCGGCGACTCGCGTGTGTACCTTCTCCGCGACGACCGTCTGGTGCAGGTCACCACCGATCACTCGGTCGTCCAGGAGCTCATCGCCGCAGGCAAGATCAGCCCCGAAGAGGCTGAAGGGCACCCGTACAGCAACGTGATCACACGAGCGGTCGGAGCGAGTGAGCTCACTGCTCCCGATTACGTCACGCTCGACGTCCGTCCGGGCGACCGGTTCGTGATCTGCTCCGACGGTCTGACGAAGGAGCTGACCGATTACGGCATCCAGCATTTCCTCCGAGAGAACGCCGATCCTGCGGCTGCCGTCGATGCGATGCTCGCGGCGGCGCTGGAGAACGGGGGTCGCGACAACGTGACTCTCGTCATCGTGCAGATCGCGGACGAGTCCTCCTCCACAGCAGACGAGTCTTCCGAATAGCTGCGGATCCCTGTGGACGGCGCCTTCTCGCCTCTCGCATGAGGTCCACTGGGGGGCATGGAATCTCTGCCGATAGCGATCCCCGCCGTCCCCGTGCCGCCGCGCAGACCACCGACGCCGTTCGTCGCGGCGCTCGTGCCGGTGATCGCCGGAGTGGTGCTCTGGCTCGTCACCGGCTCCCTGTTCTCCCTGTGCTTCGCAGCTCTCGGACCACTGATGATCCTCGCGTCGCTGATCGACGGATCGCGCTCTCGACGCAAGGCCTTCCGAGCCGCAGAGACCGACAGCGCGGCCGCGTGGTCGCTCGCTGAAGAGCAGCTGACACGGCTCCATCAGGAAGAGCGTCAGGGGCGATGGCACCGTCATCCGGACGCGGCGGCGGGGCTGGCCCAACCGCCGCTGCGCGGTCTCGATCCACCGGATGCCGACACGGAGATCGTCGTCGGCAGCGGTACCGGGAACAGCGGGGTGCGAGCGTCCGGAGGCGACGGCGAGCGGGAGCGCGACTTCCGGATGCGATGCGCCCGGCTTGAGGGGGTGCCGGTGACGGTTCCGCTCAGCGGCGGCATCGGAGTGCGTGGAGCACATCCCGTCGTCGCCGCCGTGGCGCGAGCGCTCGTGGTGCAGCTGTGTCTGAGAGTCAGTGCCGCTCAGATGTCGATCGTCGGCCCGCATCTCGATGGGTTGGGGCTCGCGGAGTTTCCGCAGGCGCGCTTGGTGCGGCGCGGTTCATTCCGCCTCGCGGTGGCGCGAAGCGGCGACTCTCGACCGACGGGTGACGCTGTGATCTGGCTGCTCGACCGTGAGGAAGACGTACCCGAGGGAATCACGACGGTCATAGACGTCGTAGATCCGCACCGCGCGAGCGTCCGCACACCGCAGGGGATCGTCGAGGTCGCTGCCGAAGGCATGTCCCGGGATCAGGCGGTCGCGATCGGGGAAGATCAGACGACGGAGGAGGATGAACTGGATTCGCTCCCGGCCGGGGCCGCGCTCGGAGATCTCCGCCAGCCGGAATCCCAGGTCGGGCTGTCGGCCGTGGTGGGCCGCGGCGAACGCGCGGACATCCTCCTCGACATCGTCGACGACGGGCCGCACGCCATCGTGACCGGCACGACCGGCAGCGGCAAGAGCGAACTGCTGGTGTCGTGGGTGACCGCGATGGCGAGCAGTCACGGACCTGACCGAGTGACGTTCGTGCTCGCCGATTTCAAGGGAGGAACGGCGTTCGAGCCGCTTCGGATGCTTCCGCAGGTGGCAGCGGTGATCACGGATCTCGATGAGGAGGGTGCGCGGAGGGGAGTCTTCAGCCTGACAGCAGAGCTGCGCCGCCGTGAGTCCGTCCTCGCAGAAGCCGGCGCACGCGACGTGCGGGAGATCGGACTGGCGAGGTTGGTCATCGTGGTCGACGAGTTCGCGGCTCTGCTTCAGGATCATGCTGATCTCGGGGCCGTCTTCACAGATATCGCCGCCCGGGGAAGAGCGCTCGGCATGCATCTGATTCTCGGAACCCAGCGTGCTTCGGGAGTGATTCGCGATGCGCTGGCCGCCAACTGCCCACTCAGGGTGAGCCTGCGCGTTGCGGACGCCGCTGACAGTCGAGCCGTCATCGGCACCGACGGCGCGGCTGAGCTTCCGGGCGGCGTCGAGTCCCGGGGCGTGGCGCTGTTCCGTCGTCCTCAGGATGCCGAACCGGCGGCGATGCGCGTGGCGTTGACCGGCGTCGCAGATCTGAGAGCCATCGCGCTGAGATGGGCTGACGCCGACATCCCTGACAGTCCCTGGCTGCCTGTGCTGCCTCGCATGCTCCCACTGACCGCGCTTCAGGCCGAGATGCGGAAGGGCGACGTCATCCTGGGGCGAGCCGACGACCCGCAGCATCAGCGTCAGCCGCTCGAGTTCCTCTCGATCGGGTCCGATCGCGGAATCGCGTTCCTGGGCGGCTCGGGGTCGGGGCGCAGCTCCGCCCTTCGGGCGCTGGCCAAGCAGCACGCGGACCCGATATGGATCCCGACGGATCCGGAGCATGCCTGGGACGCTGTCGTCGCTGTGGCCCAAGGCGGGGTGCCCGGGGGAGGTCTGGTCCTCTGCGACGACATCGACGTCAGGATCAGCGAGGTCCCCGTCGAATACGGCCAGCATCTGGCGCAGCTCTGGGAGCAGATCCTGCGGAATGGATCCGGAACCACCTTCGCGTTCACGGCGACGAGAGCGGCAGGACCACTCGGGCGGCTCCTCGATGCGCTGCCGCACCGCGGGCTGCTCAGGATGCCGAGTCGCGTCGATCATCTCGCCGCAGGCGGGGACTCTGCCGGTTTCGATCGGGAACGTCCGCCGGGACGGATGCGGATGGGGGATCGGGAGATCCAGCTGGTCTGGGTGCCCGAAGAGCGACTGCGATCGTCGGGCTCAGCCCGCGGCGCCTCTCGGTACCGGGAGGGCGACGGCTGGTCTCCACGCTCCGGGCTCACGGGTCTCATCACCGCCGGGGTGCCGACGGTCGCCGAATCGTTGGCGGCTGCGTACCCCGAGTGCGACGTCGTGTCGCTGAGCAGTGAGCCTCGAGACACGAAGGCTTCGACGCGTCCGACGATACTGCTCGGCGAAGCGGACACATGGCAGCGCAACTGGTCGCTGTGGCAACGAGTGCGCAGAGAGGGGGAGGCTCTCATCCGGGCAGAGAACTCCACAGATCTGCGCCAGCTCGCGGGTGTGCAAGCACTCCCGCCCTACGCACGACCGCATGCCGGGCGTGCCTGGTCGCTGATCGGAGACGCCGGGCCTCGTCGTGTCGTGATCCCGGCGCTCGCGCCCGGGCGGTGAACAGCGGTTCGCCGTGCGGTCAGATGCCGCTGCCGGGACGGACGACTCCGACTGCCGCCCCGCCACCGAGCACCTCGAGAGGCAGAGCAGCCGCGAGAGTCGCCACGTCGGAGTCGGTGAGTCCACCAGCGCGTGCGAGCAGAGTCGCAGCCACGATGGTCGATGCGCGTGCTCCGCCGTCGAGCATCTTCAGGGCCACGGTCGTTCCGTTCGGGGCGACCATGACCATGACCCCCTCCGCGCCGCCCTTCGCGAACACTCCGAGCTTCTCGATCGCGATGGTGTCGGGGCGTCCGGGGCCGTCGATAGTCCACGGATGCTCGCGCACAGCGCGCACCAGAGAGCCGGCGACGCGGTGGAGGGCGAACGGGGAGCGATCCGAGGCGGTGCCGATCCGGTGGATCGACCGGGCGAGGCCCGTCAGCGTGATCGCGTAGACCGGGGCGCCGCATCCGTCGATCGACGTGTGCGCGACCTTCTCGCCGGTCAGACGCTCGATGACATCGCGGATGTGCAGCTGAAGCGGATGCGCGGGATCGAGGTAGCTGTCGGTGGGCCAGCCCGTTGCGACGCAGGCGCGAAGCATCGCCGCGTGCTTGCCCGAGCAGTTCATGCGGATGCGGGTCTGGGCGCCGTGCTCGCGCACGAGCTCGTCGCGGGCGGATGCATCTCCGGGCCATGCCGGCGGGCACCCCAGGTGGTCCTCGGTGAGACCTCCCTCGGTGAGCACGTCGCGGACCACAGAGGCATGACGATCAGTGCCGCTGTGGCTCGCGGTCGACATGGCGAGCTGCTCGCCTTCCAGGGCGGCCCCGGCCGTGATGCATGCCACGGCCTGCAGCGGCTTGAGGCTCGATCGAGGAAGGATCAGGGCGTCCGCGTTGCCGTAGCGAGCGACGACGTCACCATCAGGGGAGAGGACCACCGCAGCCCCCGCATGGCGGGACTCGATGAATCCGCTTCGTTCGACGACGGCAAGTTCCACGGCATCTTGAACGGTGAGAGTCTCCAGCACCTCCCAAGGATATCGTCGGTCGGGTGCACCCGCTGCCAGGTGCGGAGATCGTCGAGAGTCGCGTGGTGGCAGACTGTCGCCATGGCAGATCGACCAGCGCCGCTCGGCGAGCACCGTTATTCACTCACGTCCATCTGGACCGGGAACTCCGGCACCGGGACCAGTGGCTATCGCGAGTATCGCCGCGACGTCACGCTCGAGGTCGACGGCAAGCCCGACATCCTCGCATCGGCCGATAAGCCGTTCCGCGGCGATCCGTCGCGGTGGAACCCGGAGGATCTGCTGCTCGCCTCCCTGTCGGAGTGCCATCTGCTGTCGTACCTGCACGCATGCGTCACCGCAGGCGTCGTGGTCGTCTCCTATCGGGACACGGCTTCGGGGATGATGCGAGAGGACGGTAATGGCGGCGGCGCGTTCGTCGAGGTGATGCTGCGGCCTGACGTCGTCGTCGCCGACGTCTCCATGATCGCCGCAGCCGAGCGCGCTCATGCGCAGGCCAACGAATGGTGCTTCATCGCGAACTCGATGAACTTCCCGGTGCGGCACGAAGCCTCGGTGCGTGCCCAGCAGAGCTGAGCGCTGTCAGCGGCGCTCGTGGGGAAGCGCCTGCTTGATCTTCTCGATCGTCCCCTGGGGCGGGGCCTCGTTGTAGGCGTCAGCGAGTTCCTGGCCGGAAAGGGCATGGATCGCGGCCATGATCTCGTCCGTCGCGAGCCTGCGGGCGCGACCGCTCGTCGCAGGTCCGTGGGGTGAGAGGTCGAGTGGCTCACCGAAGCGCACCGTGATGCGTTCCTTCAGCGTCGGCATCTTGGCGCCGACCGGCATCACCTTGTCAGTACCGATCAGTCCGACCGGGACGACCGGTGCCCCGGTCTGCAGTGCCAGGAAGGCCACGCCGGTGCGCCCCTTGTAGAGGCGTCCGTCCGTCGAACGCGTGCCCTCGGGGTAGAGAGCGACCGCGAGGCCTTCATCGAGCAGCTGGCGCTGCACGTCGAGGGCGTCGAGGGCTGCCTTGCCCGCACCACGGCGGACGGAGATCGCACCGATCGACTCGAAGAAGGTCTTGCTGAGCCAGCCCTTGAGACCCGTTCCCTCGAAATACGTGGACTTCGCCAGGAAATGGACGGGGCGCGGTGCGGCCACAGGAATCGCGATCGAGTCGATGAACGACAGGTGGTTGCTCGCGAAGATGACCGGGCCGTCCTTCGGGACGTTCTCCCTGCCTTCGATGCGGGGGCGGTAGATCGTGCGCGCAAGCGGGGTGATGAGGCTGCGACCGAGCGCATAGGCGAAGCCGGCGTGACGAGGCTTCTCAGTCTCTGCGGGCGAAGTTTCGGGCTCCACGGACTGCTCTGACGTCATCAGAGCAGATTACCCCTGCAACCATGCCGCGGCGGGAATGAAGCGCCAGAGCGCGCCTCCCAGCCTCAGCAAAGGGGCATGCGAGATGATGGGGTGTCCCGCCCGCGATCCTGAGGTTCCACTGTGCGCAAGCGTCCGCTTATCGTCCTGTCCACCGTCGCCGCGGCGACCCTTCTCCTGGCCGGGTGCTCCGGCGGCTCGACCCCCGAGTCGACCGGCACTCCCGACCCTGCCGCTGAGAGCTCCTGCCTCGCTGACATCGCGTCCGGCGCGGGCTCCGATGCCGTGACGGTCGAGGGCTCCGGGGCAGACGCCAAGGTCACCGTGCCGGAGGGCGCGGATCTCGCCGAGGCCGAGCGGTCGGTCGTGAACGAGGGTAAGGGTGATGACGTCATGCCCGGCGACCTCGTGTCGTTGCGCTATCAGCTCATCGATGCCACGACCAACGAAGTGCTCAGCACCTCGGAGCGTGGCCCTGACGGCGTCCTGTCGGCTCTCCTCGCTGTGCAGCAGCCGCAGCAGATCGTCGATCCGACGCAGTCGACCGTCTTCACGGTCGCGGCGGAGTGCCTCCCGATCGGATCGAGCGTGGTCCTGACCCTTCCCGCGGCGCAGGAGGGCATGAACCCGAGCGTCCTCTACGTCGAGACGATCGAGCAGCTTCCGACGACGGCATCCGGTTCCGACGTCGATGCCACCAAGGGCATGCCCGCCGTCGAGCTCGACGATGCGGGATCGCCGACGATCACGATCCCCGATTCCGACGCACCCGCCGAGACCGAGGTCGCCGTCCTCAAGCAGGGCGACGGTGCCGTCGTGGGCGCGGGCGACCTGGTCACGGTGCAGTACCGCGGTGTGAAGTGGTCGGACGGCTCCGAGTTCGACTCCAGCTGGAGCCGGGATGCAGCGCCTTCGCAGTTCCAGACCAGCGGAGTCGTCCCCGGGTTCAAGATGTCCCTCGAGGGCCAGCAGGTCGGGTCGCAGGTCGTCGTCGCCATGCCGCCGAAGGACGGCTATGGGGAGGGCGAGATCAACGACACCGATCTGACCGGCGAGACCCTCGTCTTCGTCGTGGACATCCTCGCGACCACGCCGATCGAGCAGGCTCCCTGAGGCGGAGGGGCTGAGGGCTTGCCATAGGCTGGCGGCATGCGTCGCATCATCGTCCTCGGCTCCACCGGCTCCATCGGCACGCAGGCGCTCGACGTCATCCGTGCCAATCCTCGTCGTTTCGAACTCGTCGGGCTCGCCGCCGGGACGAACGCCGAGATGCTCGCGGAACAGGCCGCGAGCTTCCACGTCGACAGCACCGCGCTGGGTGCGGCCGAGGCCGAGCAGCTGGTGCGCGATGTCGAAGCCGATGTGGTGCTCAACGCGATCACCGGATCGATCGGGCTCGGTTCCACACTCGCGGCGCTGAAAGCCGGCAGAACACTCGCTCTCGCGAACAAGGAATCCCTCATCGTCGGCGGTGAGCTCGTTCTCGCAGCGGCGGCCCCCGACCAGATTGTCGCGGTCGATTCCGAGCACTCGGCGCTCGCACAGGCGCTGCGCAGCGGAACCCACGCCGAGGTGAGACGCCTCGTCGTGACGGCATCCGGTGGGCCGTTCCGTGGGCGCTCGCGAGAACAGATGCTCGAGGTCACGCCGCAGGAGGCGCTCGCGCACCCGACGTGGGACATGGGCCGGATGGTGACCACCAACTCCGCGACACTGGTGAACAAGGGTCTCGAGGTGATCGAGGCGCATCTGCTGTTCGACGTCGCCTACGACGACATCGAGGTCGTGGTGCATCCGCAGTCGATCGTGCACTCGATGGTCGAGTTCATCGACGGCTCGACGATCGCCCAGGCGTCCCCGCCCGACATGCGTCTGCCGATCTCGCTGGGGCTCGACTGGCCGAATCGCGTCGGTGGGGTCGGACGCCCTCTCGACTGGACTCAGGCGACCTCGTGGACCTTCGAGCCGCTCGACGACGTCGCGTTCCCGGCTGTCGATCTCGCCAAGGCCGTCGGTCGCGCGGGCGCCACCTTCCCGGCGGTCTACAACGCGGCCAACGAGCAGGCGGTCGATGCCTTCCACGAGGGACGCCTGCCGTTCCTCGGCATCGTCGACACGATCTCGCGGGTGGTCGACGCGCACGAGCCGCCGCAGACCCTGTCGGTCGAGTCCCTTGCCGAGGCCGAGGAGTGGGCCCGGCGCAAGGCGGACCAGCTGATCGCGCGAGCCTGATCGTGTCGCGTGCGGCAAGTCGCTCGGGGTGACTGACGCTCACGGTGGCAGTGCGCCACCGCCGACGGCACCCGCGCCGTGATCAGTCCTCGTCGGGGTAGGGAACGGGCCATCGCGAGTCTGGCACCGGCCAACCCGCTGCGCGCAGCGCGCGGCGCGCGAGCTCGCGGGCCGAGTATGGCGTGCGCACGCCCCGGATGTCGCGGTAGTCCTGATGGCCAGGACCCGCCCACAGGATCGAGTCACCTTCCCCGACCAATCCGACCGCCGCGACGATAGCCGCCTCGGGTGGCGAGTACTCGTGGATCTCGGCGTCGGGACGCGCCGTCCGGGCGCCGGCGACGAGAGTGGCCCTGATCGAGTCGGGGTCCTCGAAGCGGGGGTGATGGTCGGTGACCACCAGGATGTCGCTGCCCTCGACGGCGGTGCGCGCCATGTCATAGCGCTTGCTGGCGTCGCGGTCGCCGTCGGCGCCGAAGAGCATGAGCACCTTGCCGGGGGTGACGCGGCGGACCGCAGCGAGGGTCTTCTCGAAAGCATCGGGGGAGTGCCCGAAGTCCACGAAGACGACAGGACCGGTGTCGCCGGAGACGAGCTGCGTGCGTCCGGGAAGATGGGCCAGGATGCCGCCGTCACGGTCGAGCGCCGAGGCGATGCGGTCCCATTCGTAGCCGCCTTCGAGCAGCATCACGATCGCGAGTGCGGCGTTCGCCGCCATGTGCGGGCCGATCACCGGAACCGTCGTGGTCAGGCTTCCTGCCGGGCCGGTCAGCGTGAAGGTGGTTCCGGATGCGCGCTCGTCGTCGATCACGACGACCCAGTCCGCGCGGGCAGCGGCATCGGGATCAGCGGCGATCGACGGGGTGCCGACGGTGACCACGGGGACCTCTGAGCGCTGCACGACGGTCGCACCGGAGGGGGAGTCGAGGCACACCACTGCGCGCGTCGCCCGATCCGGTCGGAACAGCGCCAGCTTGGCCTCGAAGTACTCCTCCATGTCGGCGTAGTCGTCGAGGTGATCGTGGCTGAGGTTGGTGAAGCCGGCGACGTCGAAGCGGATGCCGTCGACGCGATGACGCGAGAGCGCCTGAGCGCTGACCTCCACGGCCACCGCCTCGACCTCGCGCTCGCGCATCAAGGCGAGCAGCGCGTGCATCTCCGATGCTTCGGGGGTCGTGAGTCTCGAGACGATTACCTCGCCGGCGATGTGTCGCTCCGCAGTGGAGGAGAGCCCGGTGACGACACCCAGCTGATCGAGGATGCCCTCGAGCAGGTGCGAGACGCTCGTCTTGCCGTTCGTCCCGGTGGTCGCGAACAGCAGCGGGAGGGCCTCGCCGGCTCCGGTGCCGTATACCCACGCGCTCAGCTCGCCGAGCACCGCGCGCGGGTCGTCGACGACGAGCACGGGAAGGCCTGCGGGTTCGGCTATCTCGGCGCCGGCCTCGTCGGTGATGATCGCGACGGCGCCCTTCTCAGCGGCGGTGACCGCCAGCTCAGCGCCGTGGCGGTTCACGCCCCGGATGGCGACGAAGGCTTCGCCGGCCCGGAGATCGGCGGTCGCGAGGGTGATGCCGGACAGGGTGGTTCCGTTCACCTCGCCGCGGACGTCTCGAGCGAATCGAGAGGCGAGTTCGGACAGCTCACGCCGGGGCGGGTTCGCGGGGCGGAGCACGGGAGGCAGGCTCGGTTGTTGTTCAATCGACATGTCGCATCCATGATCTCACGGCTCAGACGTGAACACGGGGTGCGGCACGTCTCCTCGGCGGGGGACGAGCCGAGGAGACGTGCCGAGGTGTCACGCCTTGCGGCGGTACGCCAGTACGGAGACGACGAGCGCGGCGATGCCGGCTACGAGGCCTCCGGCGCCCAGGGTCGTGCCGAGGGCGGTCGACGTCTCCGTCTCCTCCGCGGCGTCCGACTGCCCGGGGCCCGTCTCTCCCGCGTTCTCCGCGGAGCCGTGCTCCCCGTGTCCGTTCGTCGCAGCGGCGACGACCTCGACCACGGGAGCGGGCGCGTCGAGACTGTGGGGGTCCTCGCCGTCCTCTGCGAGCTGTGTCCACTCGGTGCTTCCCTCCACGCAGGACTGCACCACGGGGAACGCGAGCGACTGGGGGGTGTTCTCGTCGAGGCCGACCGACATGCTGACGGCGCCCCGCAGTTCGTTCGGCACCGGTGCTACCGCGGTGTAGGTCACGGCGCTGACGAGGCCGTCATCGCCCTTCTCGATGTCGATCGCCCAGTCGCTGTCCATGGTGGGCGCGACCGACGCGAGACCCTCGGGCATCGTCACCCTCAGCGCCGTGGTCGGCGAGTTCTCGCAGCCGTGGGCGAACGAGAAGGTCAGCACGCCGTGGTCTCCTGCGGTCAGCTCGTCGGGGCTGACGCTGACGTGCGCGCTGGCCATCGCCGGGATGGCGAGGGCGAGTACGGCGCCTCCGATGAGTCCGACGGTGAGGTTGCGACGGGTTGGGGTGGAACGCATGGTGGAACTCCTGATTGCTGTCGTGCGGGCGCGCAGAGATGAGCGCGGCATCCGCGGGGGTGAGGAAACGCCTCGAAGAGGCGAGGTGGCGATCAGACGATCGTCGGAGGTCCTCGGCGCGACAGGGATGCGGAGAGAGCGCTGTCGACCAGCAGCGGCACGGAGAAGACGGGAGTGGCCGGATGCCGGTGGGTCGGGCGGAACGCCGCGATCGCACGACGCAGCCGCGCGTGCACCCACCCGGCGATGGCGCGCACCATCGATTCCCCATGCCAGAGCAGCGCAGTGGTGAGGACAGCTGCGCCCAGGTGACCGATCACCATGAGCAGATCGGGGGCTGCAGCGGCCGTCACGGGGCCGAGGGAGGCGAGGTCGAGGTGGTGCTGATGCCCGGAGAGCACGGTGGTCCCGGTCGGGGCGCCCAGGAGCTGGAACGCGACATGGAAGGCCGCCTGGCTCACGAGCACGGTCGCCGCGACCCGGAGCCGCGAGGCGCGCGCCCCGATGATCAGGGCGGCGACGGGGACGAGGAGCGTCATGACGGCGAGGACCAGCAGAGCATGCGGTGCCGCGCCGCCGGCGACCGTGTGCGAGGTCGCCGCGATGAGTGTGGCCACCGCCGACGCCGAAGCTGCACGCAGGAGACGCAGCTGGCGGGAGGTCACCGGATCAGCCTAATGCGAGTGGGCGCTGAGCCCTGCCGCGGCGTGGGGCGTATTCCTAGGCGGCGAGCACTAGCTTGGGGGAGTGGAAGCACTGCTCTATCTGGGTGGCATCGTGTTCATGCTGATCGGCCTCGGCCTGTCGATCGGCCTGCACGAGGTCGGCCACCTCCTGCCCGCGAAGCTGTTCGGCGTCCGCGTCGGTCAGTACATGATCGGCTTCGGACCGCGGCTCTTGTCGAAGCGCATCGGCGAGACCGAGTACGGCTTCAAGCTGCTTCCTCTGGGCGGCTTCATCTCGATGTCGGGGATGTATCCGGCGTCCACCGCAGCGGGTCCCGCGAAGGGCGTCTTCCGCGCTCTCGTGCAGGATGCGCGATCAGCGAACGACGAGACGATCGCGGAGGGCGCCGAGGATCGGGTCTTCTACCGCCTTCCCGTGTGGAAGCGCGTCATCGTGATGCTCGGTGGGCCGCTGATGAACCTGATCCTCGCGATCGTGATCTTCACCGTTCTCGTGTCCGGCATCGGTGTGCAGCAGGGGACCACGACGATCGCCTCGGTGAACCAGTGCGTTCTGCCCGCTGGAACGACGGCCACCGAGTGCGAGGCCGACGACCCGGCGACGCCGGCCGCAGAGGCCGGGATCAGACCGCGTGACGTGCTGGTGTCTGTGGACGGACAGCCCGTGTCGACGTTCGCGCAGGCGACCGCCATCGTGCAGGCGGCCCCGGGGGAGACCCTGGAACTCGTGGTGCTTCGCGACGGCGCGGAGAAGACGCTGAGCATCACTCCGATCGAGGCTGAGCGCACCATCACCGATGCGAGCGGGCAGCCGGTCATCGGCGAGGACGGGCGACCCGTCGTCCGGGAGGTCGGCTACGTAGGCATGGCGGCGCAGATGGGCTTCGTCCAGCAGCCGCTGGCGGCAGGACCCCAGATGGCGGCCGACACCGTCGTGCGCGTGGGGTCGATGATCCTGACCCTTCCGGTTCGGATCTGGGAGACCGGTGTCTCACTGGTCACCGGGTCTGAACGGGACCCGAATGGGCCGCTGAGCGTCGTGGGCGTCGGGCGCATCGCGGGTGAGGTCGCGGCGATCGATGCGCCGATCCTGAACCGCTTCTCAGTGCTTCTCGGGCTTCTCGGATCCCTCAATGTGGCGCTGTTCGTGTTCAACCTGATCCCGCTGCTGCCGCTCGACGGAGGGCATGTCGTCGTCGCGCTGTGGGACGGCATCCGCCGCGCGTGGGCGAAGCTGTTCCGTCGTCCGCCGCCCCAGCCTGTCGACGCCACCAGGCTCGTGCCGCTCACGGTGGTCGTCGCCACACTGCTCATCGTGATGGGGGCCGTGCTGCTGCTCGCCGATGTCTTCAACCCGGTGAACATCTTCGGAGGCTGAGCCGACGCAGGTTCGACCTGCGCTTCAGGCCAGAGCGTGCGAGACCAGACGCTCCAGTGTGCGGATGCCGTCACGCGACAGGATCGACTCCAGGTGACCCTGCACCGATGCGAAGCGCTCGCCGCGGAGGGCGTAGACGTCACCCGACTCGGGGTCTGCAGACACCTCGGTGGCGCCTATGGATGCGGTCCCCGGCGCGACCCTGGCGGTGAAGGTGTTGTAGAAGCCGATCGACGCATCCTCGCCGAACACGGGGACCGCCTTCTGCAGCCCCTGATGCGGTGCATCGAGGGGGGCGAGGTCTATGCCCAGACTGTCGCTGAGGATCTGATGGCTCAGGCACACGGCGAGCAGCGGTGCATCGGCGCTGACGCGACGCGAGACGACCTGCCGCATGCGAGCGATGCGATCGCTGCCGGTGTCGCGGGGATCACCGGGGCCGGGGCCGGCGACGACGAGGTCCGCGGAGTCGAGTTCCGCCTCCTCGACTTCGCTCCACGCCCTGATGGTGACATCGAGTCCAAGGTGGCGGAGCTGGTGGGCGAGCATGGTCGTGAAGCGGTCCTCGGCATCGACGACGATCGCGGTCCTGCCCGCGAACGGACCCGCGAGGTCGTCGCCCTGGGGATTCAGCCAGAAGTCCGCGAGTCGCGCGTTGCGGGACGACAGGAGCTCTGCGACCGTGGGGTCTGCGGCAAGGGACTGCGGTTCGACCGGTGCATCCGCATCCTCCCGGGCCTCCGCAGCGCTGTCTCGGTCGATCGCCCCGATCGCCCCGAGCACCCCGGCCGCCTTGCCGTGGGTCTCGGACACCTCGCCGTGCGGATCGGAATGACGCACGAGCGTCGCGCCCACAGGCACGCTCAGGGAGCCGTTCCGCAGATAGACGGTGCGGATCAGGATCGGGGCATCGAGATCGTGTCCGCCCTCAGCATTGGGGGTGAAGAGCGCTGCGACGCCCGAGTAGTACCCGCGGGGCTTCTTCTCGTGACGACGGATGACCGCGCACGCGTTCTGCATCGGAGAGCCGGTCACGGTCGGCGCGAACATGGTCTCGCGGAGGATGTCGCGAGGATCCATCGCGCTGCGCCCGCGGAGCATGTACTCGGTGTGCGTGAGGCGCGACATCTCCTTGAGGTGCGGACCGGTGATCCGGCCGCCGTCGGAGCATACGGCGCTCATCATCTTGAGCTCCTCATCGACCACCATGAACAGCTCCTCGGTCTCCTTGGTGGAGGAGAGGAAGTCGACCAGCGTCTCCTTCGTGGCGCCGCCCGCAGGGTGCCGGAAGGTACCCGAGATCGGGTTCATCGTGACGACGCCTCCGCGAGCCACGACGTGTGCCTCGGGGCTGGCGCCGACGGCGATGTGGCCGGGGGTGACCACTGCGAATGTCCAATAGGCACCTCGCTCATGCGTGAGCAGGGCGCGGAACCACGTGAGTGCGGCGGTGCGGTCGTCGATGTCGATCTCGGCGGTGAAGTCGCGGCGGATCACGAAGTTCGCGCCCTCGCCTCGGCCGATCTCGTCAGCGATCACGGTCTCGACGATCGCGGCGTACTCCTCGTCGCCGATGTCGAAGCCGCCGTCGCGCAGGGGCACGGTCGCGGACGGCAGCTCGGCGACCAGTTCGGAGGCGGGAAGATGAAGGTGCTCGTCGACCACGATGCAGCGCAGCGGCGCCCCGTCGTCCTGCGCGACGAACCCGCGTTCGCGCACCTGACGGTACGGGACCATGGCGAAGATCTCTCGGGGAGTCCCGTCGATCGTGAGGGGGATGTCGGCGAGCAGCTCGACATCGACGACGTCGCCGGCGAGCAGCTCGACTGTGTCGGCGCCGTCGCGCGCGATGAGCACGAACGACGCTGCGGGATCGGCGCTGAGCTCGGCAAGACGTGAGAGGGTCATCGGTGTCTCCTGTGCGTGGCTCCGGCTCGGCTCAACGAAAAGACCGCCCCGGAGGCGGTCTGGATTCGTGGGAACGCGAACACACCGCCTAGGAGGCGGGCCACCAGGTGAAGTTCGCGAGCATGGGCTGAAAACTATCACATCGACGCGTCCCCACCCGGCCGCATGACGGTCGATCCGAGCCGTCCGACATCCAGCCTGCGTGCATCCGGGCGGCGTAGGCTGGGGGTTGTGCCAGCAGTGAACCTTGGGATGCCGAAGATCCCCGAAGTCCTCGCCCCGCGCCGGAAGTCTCGCCAGATCAAGGTGGGCAAGGTGCTCGTGGGTGGTGACGCCCCCGTCACCGTGCAGTCCATGACGACGACGAAGACGACGGACATCAACGCGACCCTCCAGCAGATCGCCGAGCTGACCGCATCCGGATGCGAGATCGTCCGCGTCGCCGTCCCGCATCAGGACGATGCCGACGCGCTGAAGATCATCGCGATGAAGAGCCAGATCCCGGTCATCGCCGACATCCACTTCCAGCCTCGCTACATCTACACCGCGATCGATGCGGGATGCGGCGCGGTTCGGGTGAACCCGGGCAACATCCGCGAGTTCGACGGCAACGTCGGCAAGATCGCCGAGGCGGCCAAGGCTGCGGGCGTCTCGCTGCGCATCGGCGTCAACGCCGGATCGCTCGATCGTCGCATCCTGACCAAGTACGGCAAGGCGACCGCGGAGGCGCTCGTCGAGAGTGCCGTCTGGGAGGCCTCGCTGTTCGAGGAGCACGATTTTCACGACTTCAAGATCTCGGTCAAGCACAACGACCCCATCGTCATGGTCAAGGCGTACCGCCTGCTCGCCGAGCGCGGCGACTGGCCGCTGCACCTCGGTGTGACCGAGGCGGGCCCGGCGTTCCAGGGCACGATCAAGAGCGCCACCGCGTTCGGCATCCTGCTCGGTGAGGGCATCGGCGACACCATCCGGGTGTCCCTGTCTGCGCCTCCCGCCGAAGAGGTGAAGGTCGGTCACCAGATCCTGCAGTCGCTGAACCTCAGAGAGCGCAAGCTCGAGATCGTCTCGTGCCCGTCGTGCGGACGCGCGCAGGTGGACGTGTACACGCTCGCCGAGAACGTGACCGAGGGACTCAAGGACATGACGGTGCCGCTGCGTGTCGCCGTCATGGGCTGCGTCGTGAACGGGCCCGGTGAGGCCCGCGAGGCCGATCTGGGCGTCGCCTCCGGCAACGGCAAGGGACAGATCTTCGTCAAGGGCGAGGTCATCAAGACCGTGCCCGAGGCCGACATCGTCGCGACTCTGATCGAAGAGGCCAACCGGATCGCCGCCGACATGGGGCCCGAGGCTCCTCTCGGCACCGCGCAGGTCGTCACAGTCTGAACCTCGGAGCACGGGAGACGCCGGTGTCGGAGCTCACCGCACCCGCGCCCGTCACCAACGTCTCAAGGAGTCCCATGCCCTCGTCAACCGTCGTGTCCTTCGCCGGCGGCGACGTCTCGGGATCGAGCACCGTCACGCGGGTCGAGTCCGGAGCGGCGGGCGATGTCGTCGTCGTGGACGCGACACCGTTCCACCCCGTCGATCACACGTGGCCCGATCAGCCGGGGGACAGCGGTGAGATCGTGCTCGACGGGTCCGCGGTCCGAGTGTCCGAGGCCGTCATGGCCGCGATCTCGGATGAGGGCGAGTTCGCCGTCGGCTCCGAGATCCCGGTGAAGCGCGGCGCAGAGGGCTGGACCTGGCTCGTCGCTCATCCGATCGAGGGTGAGGCGCCCTCCTGGTTGGTCGAGGGCGCGCGCGTCGAGCTGTCGGTCGACTCGTCGAGGCGGGCGGGGCTCAGCCGGGGGCACACCGCATGCCACCTCGCATCATTGGCGCTCGGTCTCGCGCTCGCGGATCTGTGGCGCAAGGACCCTGGGGCGGACGCTCTCGGCACTCCGAACTTCGAGGGCAAGGCCAATCAGTCCAGCCGCATCCATGCGGACGGGGCCGTCGACGAGTACCGCCTGGGCAAGAGCCTGCGCAGGGCCGGATTCGACACCGAGACGTTCGCGTCGACGCTCGCGGATCGTGAGGCGTCGATCAACGCACGTCTGGCCGAATGGGTCGCGTCGGGCGCATCCAGCCGGGTGGTGGCGGAAGGCTCGACGATCGTGGATCGCCGCAGCTGGCACTGCGAGCTTCCCGAGGGTACGGCGGAGATCCTCTGCGGCGGCACGCACGTCTCCTCCCTCACCGAGTTCGTCTCGATCTCGGTGACGCTGGACCTGACGGATCCGCAGCTGCTGGTCATGACGACGAGGGCAGTGCCCGCGTCCTGAGTGCCGTTCAGCGCACGAAGCCGCTCTGGATCCGGCCGCCTGCACGATCGAGCTCGTCTTCGACGCGGGCCGCGAATGTCACGTAGTCGCGATCGAGCAGCGCGATGCTCAGCAGGTCGGCGCGCTCGCGACTGAGGTCTCGGAGCCGCCGGGGGAGCCATTTGCCCGTCGCGATCCATCGCCTTTCGCTGAGAAGCATGAGCTCTGAGATCCTCTCGAAGAGGATCGATGCTTCGACCTGCTGTTCGAGGGGGTCAGTCGCGTCTCGGAGGTCGTCGAGGATGTCGGTGATAACGTAACGGCGATACGCGGACTCCTGCGCACTGAGAGAGGGGCCCGCGTCGAGCATGCTCTGCCACCGCCGGCGGCGTGAGGAGAGCCTGCCGTCGTCTCTGATCGCGGTGCCCTCGACGAGCATGTGCACGATGACGGGTCTGTGCTGTGCGACCCCTCGTTCGGCCCATTCGTCGAAGCCGGCCTGCGTGTATGCGAACACCTCGAAGATCTCGCCATCGAACTCGTGTGTCGACGCTTCGCTCGTCTGCCCCTCGACGTCGAAGAGCTCATCTCCGAGGAGCAGCAGGTCGATATCGCTCGTGGTCGTGCGATCGCCACGCGAGGTGCTGCCGGCGACGATGGCGATCGACGCGCCGGGGTAGTGAGCGGCGACGAATCGTTCTGCGACGGCGAGGTGGTCCACGCCTCGAGCGTAGCCTCCGGCCGGCGTGCGTCACCGGGTCACCGGGTCGTGGCTCCGAGCCGAGCGCCGAGGCCGCCGGCGAGCACGTGCGCCTGAGTGAGAGGGATCCATCGACAGGTCCATGAACCAGGAGAATTCCCGGTCGCCGGATCGTCTTCGCCGCCCCGCCAGACGGCCCTCACATCGGCGTCGACGACCTTCAGCTGGAAGAAGTGACGCCGAGCGACCTCTTCGCGCGCTGGAGACAAGTCGTACAGCTCGGTTCCGAGGCTCTGTGTGACAGTCCCTTGGAGACCAGTCTCCTCGAGCAACTCGCGCGCGGCGGCCTGCGCAGGCGTCTCGTCTTCCTCGACGGTTCCGGCGGGAACCTGAACACCGGTGACCAGAATATCCACATCATCGTGCGTGAAGACCAGCAGGTGACCCTCGGCGATCACGTAGCAGACGGCCTTCTCCACGATCGACGTCGCGGCCGGAGTCGGAATGATGTCGATCACATCCGCGAGGATCCGGTCGACGCCTCGATCGCGTCGCATCGCGGCGACCTCGCCGATGGTGAACCATCCTGTCTCGACCAGTTCTCCGTCGCTGAAGACCGGGGTCGAGCCATCCGGGATCGAGCAGAGGAACGCGGTCGTGACGTAGCTGACGATGTCATCGTTGGCGTACCGGACGAGGAGTTCCTCCCCGCCGTACGCTCCGACGAGCCCATGGATGTCGGCACGGACTCCGAGCTCTTCGCGTACCTCCCGCAACACGGCATCCCGCGGATCCTCACCGGGTTCGACCCCGCCGCCGACCAGGCCCCACTCCGGCGAGTCCACCCGCCGACACAGCAGGAAGCGGTCGTCTCGCCGGATGACGGCCGTGACCGCGGGGAGCAGCATGAGATCATGACCGATGCGTTCGCGCATTCCGCTGACGTAGGGCGATGTGGGCATGGAGCAGAGCCTAGGGGTCAGACGGCGAACTCGATCTCGCCTCGGGTGATGTCCGCGCTGATGACGCGGAGTCGCACGACGGCACCGGGGACAGTGCCGGAAGGAATCGGAGCGGATGCGGTGACGGCAGGATCGGCGAGCTGGACCGTCGCCCGCTCGCCGCGGATCTCGATGACGGTCGCATCCACCGTCGAACCGACCAGCGGTGTGATCAGCGCGGCCTCGACGCAGTTGACGGTCGCGGAATCGAGCCTCGATGCGCGCTGACCGGACTCCTGCATCAACGAAGGGAGATCGGCAAGAGACTCGCGAACCCAGTCCGGCACGTCCCGTCCTTCGGACACGGCGAGGCAGATCGCGAGCGACCAGCGGTCGACGAGACGGCGCAGGGGAGCCGTGGCGTGCGCGTACGGTGCGGCGATGGCCGCCTGCTGGGTCTCAGACGGCACCGATCCGTCGAAAGTCGCATAACCCGCTCCACGGAAGAGCGTCGCCGCCGCTTCGAGAATCGGGAGCGTCATGGGATCGCCGCGATCCAGTTCACGCAGGTAGTCGCCGTACCTGCCCGCCGTCCAAGGGCGGCCGAGTGCCTCGGTCTGATGGCGGAATGCCTCGAAGGAACTCTCGTCTGGCTGGGGCATCGTCCGCAGGACGCCGATGCCGGCGTCGATCATCAGGGTCGCGGCCGCCATACCCGTCATGAGGGACAGCTGGGCGTTCCATTCCTCGACAGGGAGCGGATTCCGGCGCTCGATCGCGTAGGCCCCGTCGGTGCCGCGCACGACCTCTTCGTCCGGGAGGTTCAGGCTCGCACCGCCGCGGAGCTTCTCCTGCGCGATCCGCAGCGCACCGATCTCCGGCAGCAGCGCCGCCGGACCATCCTCACCTCGGTCGAGCGCCGCCTGGGTGCTGACGTAGTCGAGCTGCGCTCGCGAGCGGATGAGAGCCCGTTCGAGCCGGAAGTCCTCGACGACCGCCGCAGAATCGAGGGCGAAGGTCCAGACGAGCGCGGGGCGGTCCACATCAGGCAAGAGCGATGCACGACCCTCGCTCAGCACCTTCGGATGCAGTGGGATCGTGCCGTCTGCCGCATACAGTGTCTGGCCTCGACGGCGGGCTTCAGCGTCCACCGCCCCGCTCGGTGCCACGAAGCCGGGCACATCGGCGATCGCGTAGCGCACGGTGTATCCGGCTTCCCGGCGCTCGAGATGGAACGCCTGGTCGAGGTCACGTGACCCGCGCGGATCAAGGGTCGCGAACGCGATGTCGCGCAGATCGAGTTCGGGAGTCGGAGCACCCGAGGTCTCCGCTTCGGCCAGCACCGCGGCGGGGAAGTCTGCGGGAGCGTCCAGGGATTCGCGGAGAGCTGCGATCGCCGCAGCGAGTTCGGTCTGCGCGGCGGACGGAGCAACATGAGATCGGCGCTGAGGCATGCCCCCACACTATGACCCCGAGAGCAGAGGACGACGTCATGCGGTGCGAACCCTCAGAAGGGTGGAGGCGTGCAGTCTTCGGGGACGGTGCTGGTGTTCTGTGGCGGTGGTCTGTCGACGTAGACCCGGCCGGTGGGGCTGGTCCAGGCGAAGACGCCGCCGCCGAGGTGTTCGACGTGCCACGGGGTGCGGTGTTTGAGGGTGTGATGGCGTCGGCAGAGTCCGCCGAGGTTGTCGGCCGCGGTCTCGCCGCCTGTGGCGTGGTCTCGGGTGTGGTCGAGGTCGCAGTCTCGGGCGGAGTACCCGCAGGTCGGGAATCGGCACCGCTGATCGCGCGCGTTCAGGTGCCGTTTCAGGGCGGCGGAGGGCCGGTATCGGTCGACGGTGAGCACGGCGCCGGTGATCGGGTGGGTGAGGATCCGATCCCACCCGGGCGCGGCGCCGGCGAGCAGACGTGCGGTGCGGATGTCGATCGGGATACGGCCGTTCAGCTCCGCCGGAACGGTGCTCGCGCCGATCAGCGACAGTACGGGGACGGTGACCGACACGGTCGGGGTGATCGCGGCGAGCATCCCCTCAGCCGTGTCGTGACCGGCCGGTGCGCCCGTGAGGAGCAGGTCGAG
>JAESFY010000203.1_pt1 | contig 21430 bp, 19 predicted proteins | sample 9266201 | NCBI WGS metagenome assembly JAESFY01 (sample SAMN14515071, study PRJNA621656) | algae metagenome | isolation source: Nodosilinea sp. WJT8-NPBG4 and co-occurring heterotrophs from soil, lower... | place: USA: Pinto Basin, Colorado Desert, California | collected 2006-05-27 | reverse complement strand
TGGTACTCGCGGTCGGTGAGCGTCAGAGCCGGGGCGACGGTGATCGAGTCGCCCGTGTGCACGCCGACGGGGTCGACGTTCTCGATCGAGCACACGACGACGGTGTTGTCGGCCGTGTCGCGCATGAGCTCGAGCTCGTACTCCTTCCAGCCGAGGATCGACTCCTCGAGGAGCACCTCGGTGGTCGGCGAATCGCGCAGGCCGGCGCCGCCGATGCGGCGCAGGTCCTCTTCGTCGTAGGCGAAGCCCGAGCCGAGACCACCCATCGTGAACGAGGGACGCACGACGAGCGGATAGCCCAGTTCGGCCGCACCCTCGAGCAGATCGTCCATCGTGTGCGCGATGATGCTGCGGGCGACGTCGGCTCCCGCGTCGAGCACGAGCTGCTTGAAGATCTGGCGGTCTTCGCCCTTGTTGATCGCCTCGAAGCTCGCGCCGATCAGCTCGACGTCGTACTTCTCGAGGATGCCGTGGTTGTGCAGCTCGATCGCGGCGTTCAGTGCGGTCTGACCGCCCAGAGTCGGCAGGATCGCGTCAGGGCGCTCCTTCGCGATGATCGTCTCGATGACCTGCCACGTGATCGGCTCGATGTACGTCGCGTCGGCGAAGTCGGGGTCGGTCATGATCGTGGCCGGGTTGGAGTTGACCAGGATGACCCTGACGCCCTCTTCCCGGAGGACACGGCACGCCTGGGTGCCGGAGTAGTCGAACTCGCAGGCCTGACCGATGACGATCGGACCGGAGCCGATGACGAGAACGGAGTTGATGTCGTCGCGCTTGGGCATTACTTGGCGTCCTTCTTGCTGGCGATGACCATGTCACGGAACCGGTCGAAGAGATAGTTGGCGTCGTGCGGGCCGGCGGCGGCCTCCGGGTGGTACTGCACCGAGAACGCCGGGATGTCGAGAGCGCGGAGGCCCTCGACCACGTTGTCGTTCAGCCCGACGTGGCTGACCTCGACCTTGCCGTAGCCGTGGGGGCTGTCGAAGGAGCCCTCCAGCGGCGCTTCCACGGCGAACCCGTGGTTGTGCGCGGTGATCTCCACGCGTCCGGTCGACTTGTCGAGCACCGGCTGGTTGATGCCGCGGTGGCCGAACGGCAGCTTGTAGGTTCCGAGTCCCAGTGCCCTGCCGAGCAGCTGGTTCCCGAAGCAGATCCCGAAGAACGGGAGTCCGTCGTCGAGCACTGAGCGCAGCAGCTCGACGTGGTCGCCGGATGCCGCGGGGTCGCCGGGGCCGTTCGAGTAGAAGACGGCGACGGGGTCGATCGCGCGGATGTCCTCGATCGTGACGTTCTGCGGCAGCACGTGCACCTCGAAGCCACGGGCTGCGAGATTGTCGATCGTGGCCTGCTTGACTCCGAGGTCGAGGACGGCGAGGTTGCCGACCCGCTCCCCCATCGCCGTCGTCACCGTGGCGACGTCGACCGAGACCTGCGCCGAGAGGTTCTGCCCGGCCATCTGGGGCGCTTCGCGCACGAGGCGCAGCTGCTCTTCGGCGTCGATCTTCGCGGCTTCGCCCGAGAACACACCGCCGCGCATCGAACCGGCCGAGCGGATGTGTCGGGTGATCGAGCGCGTGTCGATTCCGCTGATCCCCACGATCCCGTCTCTCTCGAGGATCTCGTCGAGAGAGGCATTGGCTCGCCAGTTCGACACGACGCGCGAGGGATCGCGGACGATGTATCCCGCCACCCAGATCCGACGGGATTCGGGGTCTTCGTCGTTCATGCCGGTGTTGCCGATGTGCGGCGCCGTCTGCAGGACGATCTGACCCGCGTATGAGGGATCGGTGAGCGTCTCCTGGTATCCGGACATTCCGGTCGAGAAGACGACCTCGCCGAAGGTGGTGCCGAGTGCGCCGTATGCGCGGCCCGTGTGGCGGGTTCCGTCTTCGAGGACGAGGACGGCGGGTTCGGGGAGGGCTGTCATGACGTTGCTCCTGTGTCGGGGGCGGCTGAGTCGTCCGTGGCGGGGACGAGACGCTGCAGTTCTGAGATGAAGTTCTGGGGGTCGCCGTCTGTGAGACGCACGTACGAATCGACGATCGTCTCGTCGTCTGCGCTCCAGGCGATGCGGACGAGTCCGCCGGGTTCCACGACGCGATCGATCGTCACCGTCGCACGGTCGACGCTCTTGAGACGCGAGGAGGCCAGGAAGACCGTCGGCGCGCCGTCGAGGCACAGCGCGAGACCGCGATCGGTGACCGCGACCTCTCCTCGGGCGCGGTACGCGAGAGGTGAGAGCGTCAGACGCTCGAGCGGCTGGTCGTGCTTGGTCGTCGAGACGTACAGCACTTCGTGACGATCGAGGACATCGGCGTGCTCGGGAACCCCGAGCGGCGCGGAGAGGCCGGAGTCGCGTCGGAGTCGTCGTCGCCACGCGGTGAACATCGCGAGCAGCACGAGAGCTGCCACGGCGATCGTGATCGCGATGGCGATGTCGCGTGCGCTCATGCGTTCAGCTCCTCGACGACGGCGCCGCCGGCGACCGTCACGATTCCGCGGTGCACGGTGTACTCGACCCGTCCTGGCAGGTCCCGACCGAGGTAGGGCGAGTTCACGCTGCGGCCGTGCAGATCGGCCTCTGTGAAGACTCCCGCGACCGACGCGTCGTAGAGCGAGATCTGCGCAGGAGCGCCGACCTCGAGCGGGGTGCCGTGTCCGGAGAGGCGGCCGATCCGTGCGGGTGCGGCGCTCATCACCCGAGCGACGTCCTCCCAGCCGATCAGGCCGGTCTGCACCATCGACTGGTGCACGACGCGCAGCGCGCTCTCGAGCCCGACCATGCCGTTCGCGGCGGCCTGCCACTCGCACGCCTTGTGCTCGCTCGGGTGCGGTGCATGATCGGTTGCGACGATGTCGATCGTCCCGTCGGCGAGCCCCTCGCGCACGGCGAGCACATCCTCTTCGCGGCGCAGTGGCGGGTTGACCTTGTAGCGGGCGTCGTATCCGCGGACGAGTTCGTCCGTCAGCAGCAGGTGGTGCGGGGTCACCTCGGCGGTCACGTCGATGCCCCGCTTCTTGGCCCAGCGGATGATGTCGACGGAGCCGGCTGTCGAGAGATGGCAGACGTGCAGACGCGAGCCCACGTGCTCGGCGAGGAGCACATCACGGGCGATGATCGACTCCTCCGCCACGGCCGGCCATCCGGCCAGTCCGAGCTCTGCGGAGACGGTCCCCTCGTTCATCTGGGCGCCCTCGGTCAGCCGGGGATCCTGCGCATGCTGCGCGATGACGCCGCCGAAGGACTTCACGTACTCGAGCGCTCGGCGCATGATCAGCGGATCGAACACGCAGAAGCCGTCGTCGCTGAAGACGCGCACCCGGGCACGCGAGGTCGCCATCGCGCCCAGCTCGGCGAGACGCTCGCCCTTCTGTCCGACGGTGACGGCGCCGATCGGCTGGACCGTCGCATAACCGGCGGCTTCTCCGAGCGCGAGCTCCTGCTCGACCACCCCGGCCGTGTCTGCCACCGGGGATGTGTTGGGCATCGCGAACACGGCGGTGAAGCCGCCGGCCGCCGCAGCGCGGGTGCCGGTGAGGATCGTCTCGGATGCCTCATAGCCGGGTTCGCGCAGATGAGTGTGCAGATCGACGAGTCCGGGGAGGGCCACCAGACCTGCCGCGTCGATGACGCGGGCACCCGAGCGGGTGAGACCGGAGCCGATCTCGGAGATCACCCCGTTCTCCACGATGATGTCGGCGCTCTCCGCACCGAGAAGCTGTGCGCCGGTGATGACGAGGGTCTCGCTCACTGGTCTCCCCCTCGTTCGTCGTCTCGTTCTCCTGCAAGAAGCAGGTACAGCACCGCCATGCGGATGGACACTCCGTTCGTCACCTGTTCCAGCACGGTCGAGCGCGGGGAATCGGCGGCTTCGGAGGAGATCTCCAACCCTCGGTTCATGGGTCCGGGGTGCATGACAATGCTACCGTCCGGAAGGCCGGCCACACGCAGTGCGTCAAGACCCCATCGCCTGGAATACTCCCGCTCAGTGGGGAAATACGCGGCGTTCATGCGCTCGAGCTGGATGCGGAGCATCATCACTGCGTCCGGACGGTCGGCCAGGGCATGATCGAGGTCGTAGACGACCTTCGCGGGCCAGAGCGAGACGTTCTGCGGCACGAGCGTGGGCGGTGCGACCAGGGTCACGTCGGCGCCGAGCGTGGCGAGCAGCCAGACGTTCGATCGTGCGACACGCGAGTGCAGCACGTCACCCACGATCACGACCCGGACCCCGGTGAGATCGCGACCGCGGCTGTCTGCGCCGAAGCGACGCTTGCGGATCGTGAACGCGTCGAGGAGCGCCTGGGTCGGGTGCTCGTGCGTGCCGTCTCCGGCATTGACCACGCCTGCCGAGATCCATCCGCTGGTCGCGAGGGTCTGCGGCGCACCTGACGCCGGGTGGCGGATGACGACCGCGTCCGCGCCCATCGCCTGCAGCGTCTGGGCGGTGTCCTTCAGGCTCTCGCCCTTGGAGACGCTCGAGCCCTTGGCCGCGAAGTTGATCACGTCGGCCGAGAGGCGCTTCGCCGCAGCCTCGAAGGAGATGCGGGTCCGCGTCGAGTCCTCGAAGAAGAGATTCACGACGGTCTTGCCGCGGAGCGTCGGGAGCTTCTTGACCTCTCGCGACTGGGTGTCGGACATGTCCTCCGCGACGTCGAGGATGCGCAGAGCAGTCTCGCGATCGAGGGTGCGGGTGTCGAGGAGATGTCTCATACCTCGATCGTCACCTCCTCGGCGCCGTCGTGCTCCGTCAGTCGCACATTGACTCGCTCCTGACGGGAGGACGGGATGTTCTTGCCCACGAAGTCGGGTCGGATCGGCAGTTCGCGGTGGCCCCGATCGACGAGGATCGCGAGGCGCACGATCGAGGGGCGACCGATCGACTGCAGCGCATCGAGCGCGGCGCGGATGCTGCGTCCGGAGAAGAGCACGTCGTCGACGAGGACGACGGTCTTGCCGTCGATGCCGCCGGCGGGGATGACTGTCGGACGAGGAGACCGCGTCGGCTGCTTCGCGAGATCGTCGCGGAAGAGCGTGACATCGAGAGCTCCCACCGGGACGGTGGTCTGCGCGATCTCGCCGATCGCAGCGGACAGGCGGTGGGCGAGAGTGACTCCGCGGGTCGGAATGCCCAGCAGGACGAGGTTCTCAGCCCCTCGATTGGATTCGAGGATCTCGTGTGCGATGCGGGTCAGTGCCCGCGAGATATCGGCTTCGTGCAGCACGGTTCGTGCACTCATCGGCCGCTCCCTTCTCCGCCTCACAGGACGGTGTTAAAGGTTGCTTGATGCACCCAGTCTAGCGCGGCTCAGCGCCACCGCAGGACTTCACGCACGACTGCCTGCGACGCGGGCGACCCGTCGTTCGCGATGCCCGAGAGGGACTCGTGCGAGAGCATCGCCCCCTCGGCCCCGGCCGCGGCTGTGATGCGCTCTAGAGCGGCCGTGACCCGTGGCGCCGCCGCGCGCGCATGCGTCGCATCCCCGCGCGCCGAGGTGTGCGGGAAGACCACGAGCTCTGCGACGCCGGCGGCGACGGGTCGCGCCGCGGCCACGACGAGCGTCGGAGGCAGCACGTGCTGCAGCGCATGGGGCAAGGGGAACGGCAGGTCCTCGGTCAGCAGACCTCGCCACCAGCTGCGCTTCGAGCCCCTCTCATCACCGATCTCGAGCGCGGTCGCCGTCCACTCCGAGCGTCGCTCGCGAAGACCGGCGCCGAAGTCGTCGTCGCGGTGCTCGAAGCCCTCGCCGGTCAAGAACTCGGCGGCGATGCGCACGAGCCGCTCGGGGTCGGAGCGCACGATCCATCGAGCGCCACGCAGCGGCCCCTTGTACTCGAGCCGAGACGTTCTGGCGTCGCGGCCTGATCCCTGCGGGTGCGGGGACCGCGGCACGTCAGCTGGCCTCGCGGAGCACAGCGTCGCTGACCTCGTCGATCTTCGCGGACCGGATGGGGTGGCCGCTCGTCGAGAGGCAGCGTCCGGTCTTGAGGTCCCATTTCCAATCGTGCATGCTGCACGTGAGGATGCCGTCGTCGTCGACCTTGCCGGTCTTCGTCAGGTCGGCACGCAGGTGCGGGCAGCGACGCTGCACGACCCAGTCACCGACCTCCGCATCCTCGGTCTGGTCGGTCTGCTCCTGGTACCAGTTCTCGACGTACTCGATGCGGTCGACCGAGAGGCACTTGAGGAACGTCGTCAGGAACTCGTTGAACTTGCCGCTGCGCCCCACCTGGAACTGCATCGAGAGGAAGATCGAGTTCGACCAGTCGATCTCATGGTCGCGGATGTTCGTCGAGACGAGGTCGGCGGGGATCGTGTACCAGTAGATGCACTCCTCGCCGGCGTATTCGCGGACCTTCGCCCGAGGGAAGTCCACGACCATGTCGAGGTCGCCGATCCTGAATCGCACGCAGCCGCCGACTCCGAGGCGGATGGTGCGCGATTTCTTCAGGAGCGGTTCCCACCAGGACTTCAGCTCCTCGAGCATCTCAGCGGCCGGCAGCACCTCCGCGCGAGAGGCCTCCTCGTCGAGGATCTCCTGCTGACGTGAGGCACGCTGCTCTTCGAGGTAGTCCCACTTCTCGTCGAAGATGTGGGCGAGCTCCGCGTCGGTGTAGAGCGACTGCTCGGTCGACACCGCACCGGCTTCTACGGTCACGACCGTGCCAGGTACGAACAGGTGCCCGTCGTACTGCGGCGAGAGCTCCTTCATGTGGGCGAGGAACTGCTTCTGGTCGGTGAAGATCGACTCGCCGTTGCGGCCGATCCCGTTGAAGTCGAAGAGGTCGTCTCGGAGGAACATCGGCGGGCCGGCCATCGGGAAGACGTGCGGCGCGTCGACCTTGTCGATGTAGTACATCGCGCGCTTGTTCTGCGCATCACGCTTGAGCTTCGCGAAGTTCTGCTTCGCGTCCAGCGGCAGGTCGTAGACCATGGGCCACCAGATCGCGCCCGAGACCTGCGTGAAGTAGGCATCGGGCTTGCCGAAGTGCAGCAGCGTGTCGAGGTCGAGGGGGTGGGAGTCGTTCTGGTTGAGCACCGACCCGGTGCCGTCGTCGACGCTCAACGACGAGTCGCCGATGGGGCCGTCGCTCGGCGCCCGCAGCGGAGTGATCATGATCTTGAGATCGCCACGCTCGATGATCTCTCCGGCCGGCGCGTAGGTGATGTTCGTGTAGCCGAGTGCCCTGATGTCCCGCTCGAGGTCATCGATCGGGTACTCGGGAAGCAGCACCTCGATGTCCTTGCGGATGTAGCGTTCGAGCAGCGCGGGGTCGAAGTGGTCGCGGTGCCGGTGCGAGATGTAGAGGAAGTCCGCTTCACGACCGAACCGCTCCCAGTCGAGCCCCCGATTGTCGGGGAAGGGAAACCACGAGCCGAAGAACGAGGGCCCGAGGACCGGGTCGCAGATGATGTTCCCGCCGACCGTCTCGATGAACATCCCGGCGTGGCCGAGTCCCGTGATCCGCATGCATTCCTCCTGAGGTGAACCGTTCGATTCTACCGACGGGGTCCTGGGCGGATGCGGTGACCCGGCCGGTAGAAATCATGCGTCGTCGAACAGTCCCTTGATGTCGTCGGCCGTGAGCGACTGCGCGAAGAGCTCGTCGTCGTCCATCACGGCGGTGAAGAGTCTGGCTTTGCGACGCTGCAGCTCGAGGACCTTCTCTTCGATCGTCCCGGTCGAGATCATCCGATAGACGAACACCTGATTGGTCTGCCCGATGCGGTGGGTGCGGTCGATCGCCTGCTCCTCCGCCGCGGGATTCCACCACGGGTCCAGCAGGAACACGTAGTCCGCCTCGGTCAGCGTGAGCCCGAATCCTCCGGCCTTCAGGCTGATCAGGAAGACCGGCTGCTCCCCCGCCTTGAATCCGTCGATCACCTGCTCTCTGCGCCGCGTGGAGCCGTCGAGATGCGCGAAGGGGATGCCTGCGGCCTCGAGGCGGGCGGCCGCGAGATCGAGGAACGAGGTGAACTGGCTGAAGACGAGTGCACGGTGCCCCTCAGCCTGCAGCTCGACCACGCGCTCGAGAAGCGTGTCGAGCTTGCTCGACCCGATCTCGGCGTCGGCCTCGTCGACCAGCGCAGGAGCGAGACTCAGCATGCGCAGCAGGGTCAGCGAGCGGAAGACGATGAAGCGGTTGCGATCGAGATCGTCGATCAGCCCCAGGACCTTCTGACGCTCGCGCTGCAGCACGACGTCGTAGAGGGCTCTGTGGGCGGGACTCATCTCGACCTCGAGCAGCTGCTCCTGCTTCGCGGGGAGATCGGGAGCAACGAGCTCCTTCGTCCGACGCAGCATCAGGGGCCTGACGCGCCGACGAAGCTGGGCGAGGCGACGGGAGCGGTACTCGCCGCCCTCCTCGTTCTCGGGTACCTTCCCCTTCTCGATCGGCTGGATGTAGCGTTCCTTGAACTTGCGGGCCGAGGGGAACAGCCCTGGGGCGGCGAGTTTGAGGAGCGACCACAGCTCGGACAGGCTGTTCTCCATCGGTGTTCCCGTGACGGCGTAAGTGACGTCGGCACGGAACGTCGAGATGGCGCGGTGAAGTCTGGTCTTGGGGTTCTTCACGAACTGGGCCTCATCGAGGATCAATCCGGCCCATTCGACCTCGCGGAACTCCTCTTCGTCGAGGCGAGCGACCGTGTACGAGCTCACGACGAGGTCGCTCGATCGGGCCGCCGCTCTCAAGGCGTCAGCTCGCTTGCCGCTCGTGCTGTCGACTATGGACACGCGAAGCCCCGGAGTGAATCGGGCGGCCTCCGACCTCCAGGTGCTCAGCACAGAGGTCGGAGCGAGCACGAGGAACGGCCGTGTCTCGCCGGCATCTCTCGTGTGCTGCACGAACGTCAGAAGCTGCAGCGTCTTGCCGAGACCCATGTCGTCGGCGAGGATCCCTCCGAGCCGGTGGCGCCACAGGAAGACCAGCCAGTCGAAGCCGGTCTTCTGATAAGGGCGCAGGTCGGCCTGAACGCCTGCGGGCACAGGGGTCGCAGGAACACCGGTCGCCTGACGAAGACCGTCAGCCGTGGCGCGCCAGCTGACAGCCGGCTCGGCCTCGTCCGCGAGATCCTCGAACTCCTCCCAGAGGTCGGTCTGGTAGCGGCTGATCCGCGGACCCGTCTCCCACTCGTCGAGCTCTCCCGCCTCCTCGATGAGGTCGCGGAGACGGTCGAGCGACGGGTGGTTGAGAGAGAAGTACCCGCCGTCGGAGAGGAGCAGCTTCTTGCGCCCCTTGGTCAACGCCGTGAACAGCGGCCCGAACGGGATCGTGCGGCCGTCGATCGTCACGAGGATGCCGAGATCGAACCAGTCCGAGTCCGCCGACTCGACAGTCTTGACCTTGACCTCCGGATCGCCCGTCAGCTCGCGGTACGCCTTGCGCTCTCCGCTCGATTCGACACGGACTCCTGCCGCCTCGAGCGCGGGAACCCCCTCCGCGACGAACGCCGCCGCGTCGATGTCGTGGAATGATCCGCTCGGCCTGAAGCTCGTCGTGCGGAACTCCTGCCACGCCGCCTCGATCGTCGCCCTCTTGGCGGTCTCGACAGAGGCGTCGCGCACGGCGGCGTCGTTCCACGCGAACGGCACGCGCCCGAACCGACCGTACGACCACTCGAAGGTGTAGCTGACCACATCGCCGCGCTCGTAGCTGACGGTGAGCACGGGCTCGGGCTCGGGCACATCCGGAAGCTCGACCGCACCGACGGTGCGCACCGTGCTGCGCCTCGCCAGCAGCGGGTAGGCGTCGTTGATGAAGGCCTGCTCGTCGTCGGTCGGCACGACGATCGGCTCGGATGCCGCGAGCAGCGCGCGCGTCTGCTCGCTCAGCGGTGCCTCGGCGAGCACGATCTCGATCCGTGCCCCCCGCAGTCCCGCGGAATACACGCCCGTGCGGCCGATCGGATGCACCTCCTGGTCGGGAACGTCCCGATCGTCTATGCGCACCTCCGCGGACACCGCGAGCGAGCCGTCGTCCGTACGGCTGATGCGGGCCGAGACCTCTGCTCGGTCCGCGATGCGCACCGAGGCGCTCTTCTGGCTCGTGACGATCGGGATGCCGAGCTCGCCGGCGGATCGGAGGTGCCTCCACAGCAGCGGAGACTCGACCTGGTCGAGGACGAGCCATTCGCCTGCATTGCCGGAGAGCAGTGAGTCGCGCGAGATGCTGAGCAGATCTCCGAACCAGCGATTCTGGTCCCGACCGAACTGCGCGGCGTCGCGACGAACGGCATCCCACCCTGCTCCACCTTGAATCCACGCACCGGTCTGCGCACTGCGCATCATCGGGCGGATCGCCAGCAGCAGCTCGCCGCTCGGACGCACCAGGTCGCGTGCGGTCGCAGCACGCACGGGGCGCGCTCCCCAGTGGTTCTCACTCCGGGATTCACGGTGTCGCAGCTCGATCCCGAGCGCGAGTCGCTGCGGATGCCGTGACACCGACGGATCGAGCAGGCTGCGCCACGACGGCGCGTCAGGGGTGCGGGGTTGGGCAGTCGCCGGTTGCGTGTCGGGCTGCCGCTGAAGAGCCGCAGCCTGCTGCGAGTACTCGTGCACGTTGGACGCGAGAAGCGTGGCCACGACGTGCTTGCACCCGCTCCGCACCGGACACGAGCAGCGGGTCGTCCGCACCCGCCTCGTCCCGTTCGAGGAGAGGAAGACGATCTCGGTCACATACTGCGCGTCGGAACTCCCCCGAACATGCCCCTCGAGTTCGAGGAGATCCTCATGCCAGACCACATCCAGCACGTTGCCCTCGCGGAAGTACGCGAGACCACGCTGATAACCACCCGCATCGGTGATCTGCATGAGATCGCGAAGATCGACGTGCGGCGCGGGCATGACCCCATCCTTCCCGCGGCCTCCGACATCTCGGAGACCGCGTCCTGAGTGGTCGCTCAGGCCGCGCGAGAGACGCGGGCGAGCACGCCGTGCACGAAGGCGCCCGAGTCGTCGGTGGAGAACTCCTTGGCGAGCTCGACCGCCTCATCGATGGCGACGGCCGTCGGCACCGCGTCGTTGAACAGGATCTCCCAGACGCCGATGCGCAGCAGCGCTCGATCGACCGCGGGCATCCGCTCGATCTTCCAATCGCGGCTGTGCGTGGTGATCTGCTCGTCGATCTCGTCGCGGTGGTCGATGATGCCGTCGACGACCTCGCGAGCGTACAGCCACGAGGCCTCGCGCGCGGGCTCGCTCGCGGCCCGCTTGGCCTCGGCGGCCAGGGTCACCGAGACCTCGTCGCCACGGACATCGGCGGAGAACAGGATGTCGAGTGCGCGCTTGCGCGCTTTCGTACGGGCGCTCACGCCTTACTTCTCGCGACCGAGGTAGTCGCCGGTGCGCGTGTCGACCTTGACCTTGGTGCCGGTCTCGACGAACAGCGGCACCTGGATCTCGTAACCGGTCTCGAGCGTGGCGGGCTTCGTGCCAGCCGACGAACGGTCGCCCTGCACGCCGGGCTCGGAGTAGGTGATCTCGAGGATCACGGATGCCGGAAGATCGATGTACAGCGGGTTGCCGTTGTTGAGCGCGATCGTGACCTGCTGGTTCTCGAGCAGGAAGTTCTTCGCGTCGCCGACGGTCGCCGCCGGGACCGTGATCTGGTCGTAGTCGGTCTGGTCCATGAACACGTACCCGTCACCGTCGGTGTAGAGGTACGTGAAGTCACGACGGTCGACGTTCTCGATCTCGACCTTGGCGCCGGCGTTGAACGTCTTGTCGACGACCTTGCCGGTCATGACGTTCTTCAGCTTGGTGCGGACGAACGCGCCGCCCTTGCCTGGCTTGACGTGCTGGAACTCGACGACGCTCCAGAGCTGCCGCTCGATGCTGAGGACGACGCCGTTCTTGATGTCTGCGGTAGATGCCATGCGCTGGACTTTCCGTTTCTAGAGTCTGGGGGCCGCTCGCGTCCGAAGTGGACTGGGGTGGGCCGAGAGTCGATTCTACGGGATGAGCGCTGCGAGCTGCCGCACAGCGCTCGCATAGCCTTCGACGCCCTCGCCGATCACGCGCACCGCCGCGACGTCGTGGAGGTACGAATGATGCCGGAAGTCCTCTCGCGCGTACACATCGGAGATGTGCACCTCGGCGAACGGCAGAGCGACGCCGGTCAGGGCGTCGCGCAGCGACACGCTCGTGTGCGTGAGCCCGCCCGGGTTGATGATGATCGCGGTGCAGTCCTCCCTGGCGGCGTGGATGGCATCGATCAGCACCCCCTCGTGGTTGCTCTGCAGTGCCCTGAGCTCGAAGCCCTCGGCGGCGGCGGCCGCAGCGGTGAGTCTCTCGACATCGGCCAGCGTCGCCGTGCCGTAGACCTCGGGCTCGCGACCGCCGAGAAGGTTGAGGTTCGGGCCGTTGACGAGCAGGATGCGGCGGGTCACTCGCCGATCTCCTGGTACGCGGCGAAGAGCAGCGACTCGTCCGGCGCCTGGAGCACGGTCGGCTTGGCGATGTCGTCGAGGAGGATGAACCGCAGCATGCCGCCCCGGCTCTTCTTGTCGCGCTGCATCGTCGCGAGCAGCTGCGGCCACGCACCGGCGCGATACCCGGTCGGCAGTCCGAGCGAGTCGAGGATCGTGCGGTGGCGCTCGGCAGCGGTGTCCGACAGCCGCCCGGCCAGTCGAGACAGTTCCGCCGCGTACAGCATGCCGATCGAGATCGCCGCGCCATGGCGCCAGCGGTACCGCTCGGCATGCTCGATCGCGTGGCCGAGCGTGTGACCGTAGTTGAGGATCTCGCGCTGCCCCGCCTCGCGGAAGTCATCGGAGACGACCTTGGCCTTCATGTCGATCGCGAGCTCGACCGCCCGGCGGAACTCGGGTGTGGTCGTGTCGACGGCGCGCGCGGCATCGGCCTCGACGATGTCGAGGATCTCGGGCGCCCAGATGAACCCGGCCTTCACCACCTCCGCGAAACCGGCCGTCGCTTCGTTCGGGCTGAGGCTGGCGAGCTCGTCGAGGTCGCCGATCACCGCGCGCGGCGCCCAGAACGCGCCGACGAGGTTCTTGCCCTCGGCGGTGTTGATCCCCGTCTTCCCGCCGACCGATGCGTCTACGAGGCCGAGCACGGTGGTGGGGACCTGAACCAGCTGCACCCCACGCAGCCAGGTCGCCGCCACGAAGCCGGCGAGATCGGTGACGGCGCCGCCGCCGTATCCGACGACGGCGTCGGAGCGGGTGAAGTCGGCCTGCCCCATCACCTGCCAGCAGAAGGCTGCGACCTCGACTCGCTTGCCCTGCTCGGCGTCCGGAACCTCCGCGAGCAGAACTTCGCGCTGGCCGTGCTCGACGTCGGCGAGAAGTCGGTCCCGCAGTTCCGCCGCACGGGCGGCGAGCGTGGGCGGGTGAACGACGAGGACCTTGCGCACCGCGGGATCAAGGGCCTCGGACACCCTGTCGAGGATGCCGCGTCCGATGGCGATGTCGTAGGGGTTCTCCCCCGTCACGCTGATGGTTGTCGTAGTCATCCCAGTTCTCTCCTCCATGCCACGATGTCGTCGGCTATGCGCTGCATGGGGCGCCGTGACGTGTCGAACGTCACGGATGCCACCTCGTCATACCAGTCTCGACGTTCTTCGAAGATCTGTGTCCATCGCCCGACGGGGTCGTCGCCCGCGAGCAGCGGCCGTCCGCCACTGTGGATCCGCTCGGCCACCGCCGCTGGAGTGACGGTCAGGAACACGACCGGATGCTCGATCAGCAGCGTTCGGGTGGCCGGATCCGTCACCGCCCCTCCGCCGACTGAGATCACACCGCCCGCTCGCAGGGCCTTCGCGACCTCCGCGCGCTCGAGCGCGCGGAAATGCGCCTCCCCGTGCTCTGCGAAGATCTCGGGGATGGGGCCGTGTGCAGCGACGACGCGCTTGTCGGTGTCCACGAACGGCACGCCGAGTCTGCGCGCCACGCGACGCCCCACGCTGGTCTTGCCGGCCGCCATCGGACCGACCAGAACCAGCGTCAGCTGATCAGCCTCGCTCGTCATGCGCGATGAGCGCCGCCTCGGACGCGGGTGTCGTCCGCAGTTCGGCAGGGATCGCGGCGAGATATCCGTCGAGGTTGCGGCGCGTCTCGCCGATGCTGTCGCCGCCGAACTTCTCGAGCACGGCGTTTGCGAGTTCGACGGCCACCATGGCTTCGGCCACGACGCCGGCCGCGGGCACGGCGCACACGTCGGAGCGCTGATGGTGAGCGGTGGCATCCTCGCCCGACGCGATGTCGATCGTGCGAAGGGCGTGCGGCACCGTGGCGATCGGCTTCATACCTGCGCGCACCCTCAGCACGGTGCCCGTGGACATTCCGCCCTCCGTGCCCCCTGCGCGGTCGGAACCGCGAGAGATGCCCTCTGCGGTGGCGAACAGCTCATCGTGGGCTGCGGAGCCGCGTCGCCGCGTGGTCTCGAAACCGTCTCCGACCTCGACGCCCTTGATGGCCTGGATGCTCATGAGGGCCTGTGCGAGACGCGCGTCCAGACGACGATCCCAGTGGACATGCGAGCCGAGTCCGGGAGGCAGGCCGTAGGCGAGCACCTCGACGATTCCACCGAGAGTGTCGCCGTCCTTCTTCGCGTCATCGACCTCGGCCACCATGAGCGCAGAGGTCACCGCGTCGAAGCAGCGCAGCGGATCGGCATCGAGCCGCTCGACGTCATCGGGGGTCGGAAGCGCAGCGCCTTCGGGCACTCGCACCGGGCCGATCGACAGGGTGTGGCTGACGAGGCGGATGCCCAGCTCGCCGAGGAACGAGCGCGCGATGGCGCCGAGGGCGACCCTGGCGGCCGTCTCTCGAGCGCTGGCACGCTCGAGAATGGGCCGCGCCTCATCGAAGTCGTACTTCTGCATACCCACGAGGTCGGCGTGTCCTGGCCGCGGACGGGTCAACGGCGCGCTCCGGCCGCGGGACTTGTCGGTCAGCTCGACGGGTTCGGGGTTCATCACCTCGATCCACTTCGGCCACTCCGTGTTGCCGATGCGGAGAGCGATCGGGCTCCCGAGGGTCTTGCCGTGGCGGACGCCGCCCGAGATGGTCAGCTCGTCCTGCTCGAACTTCATGCGCGAACCGCGCCCATAGCCGAGCTTGCGACGTGCGAGATCAGCCTGGATCGCCTCGGAGGACACCGGGACGCCCGAAGGCAGACCCTCCATGACGGCAATGAGTTCTGGGCCGTGCGATTCGCCGGCCGTGAGCACGCGGAGCATTGCTCTAGTCTCCCACGCGTTTCGACTCGGATCGTGCCGCGTGACGACCGATGACTACAGCGCCGCCTTCATCGCGGTGACCACGGCCTCCTCGGACGGAAGCGGAACGCTCTGGTCGCCGTGCACGAAGATCCGGATCTGGCGCACGGCCTGACGCAGCAGCATCCCCTCGCCGGAGACCGCGCGGCCGCCACTCCACAGTGACGCGAGCGCCGAAGGCCACGGCGAGTAGGCGACGTCGAAGAGCGCTCCCCCGCTCGCGCTCAGACGCGCAGACGTCGCAGGGTCGAGCGCCGTGCCGCCGGGGAGAGCCGCCACGGTGAGACCGACATCACCCGCCTCGGCATCGAACGAAGACACAGAGGTGGAGACGCCGACCCGCCGCCCGAGGGCCGCGAGCTGCGCGGCGCGTTCAGGTCGGCGCGCCCGCACATCGATCGAGCGGGCTCCGCCCTCGACGCACGCGACGAGGGCGGACGAGGCCGTGGCACCCGCGCCGAGGATGCGGACGCTTTCGATGTCGAGCAGGTCGTGCTCGCCGAGCGTGTCGATGATCCCGCCGACATCGGTGTTGAAACCGCGGATGCCGTCCGTCAGCAGCAGCGTGTTGACCGCGCCGGTGAGGTCGGCGTAGCGATCGAGCGAGCGCGACGCTCGATGCGCCTCCTCTTTGAGAGGCATCGTGAGCGAGAGACCCCGCCACGAATCATCCAGAGCGCCCAGAGCATCACTGAACGCCGCGTGGCCGACCTGGCGGCGCGTGTACTCCCAATCGAGGCCGAGCGCGTCGTATGCGGCGGCGTGCAGCCGTGGGGACTTGGAGTGCGCGATCGGGTCTCCCCACACCGCCAGGCGCCGCTGGGTCATCCGGCCGAGCATCCTCCGTCGGGGTTCTCCTGGCACCACTTCTCCCACTTCTCGACTCCCTGCAGGTGCTCCTCGTAGGTGACCGAGAACTGGGTCTCTCCGGTGGCGAGGTTCGTCGTCACGAAGTAGAGCCACGGACCGTCGACAGGATGCATGGCGGCGTCGATCGCCGCATCGCTCGGGCTGGCGATCGGCGTGATCGGCAGTCCGGTGTGCACGTAGGTGTTCCACTCGTTGGGATCCTCGAGGGCCTCGGCAGAGCTCGACACGACACCCTCGTGCAGCGAGCCGTAGCCGTACTGCGCCGTCGAGTCCATCTGCAGCTTCATGTCGATGTCGAGACGGTTCTGGATCACACGGGACACCTTCGGGAAGTCTGCGGTGAGGCCTTCGCGCTGGATGATCGACGCGATCGTGAGCACTCGCTGCGCATCCTCTGCCGGCACCCCGGCCTCCTCCAGCGACTGCTTCGTGCGATCGACCATGCGCTGGATGACCTGTGTCGCGGTCACCCCGGGATCGAACGTGTAGACGGCCGGGAAGAGCCACCCCTCGAGGCTCTGCGCGGTCACGCCATAGGTCGCCGGATCCGCATCGACCGCCGCCTGGAGCTCCTCGACGGGCATCCCGAGAGATTCGGCCATGCCGGGCAGGGACGATTCGATGGTCGCGCCCTCGTCGACGCTGGCGGAGTTCTCGCTCTTGTTGGCGGGGTCCTGCAGCGCCTCGAGAGCAGCCTCGGCCGTCATCTTCTCCTGCAGACGGTAGATGCCCGGATAGAAGGTGACCGCGATCTTCTCGGTGACCAGATAGTCGTAGAAGACGTCCTCCGTGCGCGTGACGCCCGCCTCGTACAGCGCGGTCGACACCGGTGAGCCGGTGTCGCCCTCATGGATCGTGACGAGCACCTCGCCGGTGGCCATCCCCGGCTCCCAGTCCTTCGGGTCGCCCCACCCGAGGGCCTCGCTGATCTTGTCGCCATAGGCGTTCCACGCCCAGACGCCTGCGCCGACGATTCCGCCGATCACCGCGAGGACGATGATGAGCGCGACAAGGCATCCTCTGCGACGCTTCTTCTTCGGGGGACGCTTGCCGGCGTCGTCCTCGGGATGCGCGTGGAAGAGGTCCTCGAGGCGGCCGCCTGCCGCGGAGCCATCGCCCGCCCGCGCTGGGGCTCCGTCATCGGCGAACCCGGCTGCCACGGGGTCGGACGCTCGTTCTGCGGCGGTCGCTTCGTCGGCCGACGGCGTCGAGCGCGGGTCGGCCGGTTCCCCGGCGGCCTCTGCCTGCATCGCTCGGGCCGATGCGTCGTCGCCCGTCGAAGAGTCCGCCGAGGCGGCGGAAGCGGCGGCTGACGGCTGCGCGGCAGCAGCGGCTGACGGCTGCGCGGCAGCAGCGGCTGACGGCTGCGCGGCAGCTGCTTCGCGCGCTGCCCTGCGCGACCCGGGTGGGGGTGGCGTGTTGTCGACCGTCGGGATCTGCTGAGACGGGTCGGGGAGGTTCTCGAACAGATCGCCCAGACGGGCATCCGGATCGTGCTGGGGGGAAGCACTCTCGCGATCGGGCATTATCGGGGGGACTCCTCGTCGAGCGGAATCGTGGCACCGGGCGGGTTTCCGGTGCTCTTCTCCGTGTCGATCGCCTGCTGCAGCAGGACCACCGCGGCGATCTGATCCACAATGCTACGAGAGTTCTTCTGTGATCTGCCCGAAGAACGCAACGCGGCGTGTGCGGTGACGGTGCTGAGTCGCTCGTCGACGAGCCGGGCCGGAGTGCCGGTGCGAGCCTGCAGGGCAGCGGCGAACTCGCGTGCGTCCGTCGTCGACGCCGTGTCGGCGCCCTGCAGATTGACCGGCAATCCGACCACGAACTCGAGCACGTCGAAGTCCTCGGCGATCGCGGAGATCCGGTCGATCGACGCCTCGTTGCGCTGCACCGTCTCCACCGGCACCGCGAGAATGCCGTCCGGATCGCACCTGGCGACTCCGACTCGGGCACGCCCGACGTCGACACCGATCCGCACGCCGCGGCGGAAGCCGCTCACGCTGACTGCAGCTCCTGCGACACGGCCTCGAGAGCGGCCTGCAGCGCGGAGACATCCGTGCCGCCGCCCTGAGCCACGTCGTCACGGCCACCGCCGCCTCCTCCGAGCACGGAGGCGGCGCGCTTCGCGAGCACGCCGGCCTTGGCGCCGGCCGCACGCGCGGCGTCGTTCGTCGCGACGACCACCACCGGTCGACCGTTGACCGCCGCCCCGAGAGCGATGACCGCTGCGTCGGAACCGAGACGGTCCCGGACACCGAGGACGAGCTCGCGCACGTCATCGGCCGAAGCCACCTCGCCGAGCGACTGCGCAGCGACGCGGAACGCGCCGACACGGGTCGCCGCATCGGCGATGGCGGGAACACGACCCGCACGCTCCTTGGACTCGAACTGCGCGATGCGCTTCTCGGCCGCCTTGAGGCTCGTGGAGAGATCCGCGATGCGCTCGGCGAGCTGGTCACGGGGGGTCTTGAGCGAGGTCGTCAGCTGCGACACGAGCGCGCGCTCTGCCGCGAGTTCGCGGAATGCATCCTGGCCGACCAGGGCCTCGATGCGGCGATTCGATGCACCGACGGACGATTCGCCCACGACGCTGACGAGACCGATCTCCGCACTCGTGCTCACGTGGGTTCCCGCGCACAGCTCGCGCGACCACGGACCGCCGATGTCGACCATGCGCACGACGTCGCCGTACTTCTCGCCGAAGAGGGCCATGGCCCCGGCCTCCTTCGCCTCATCGAGTGTCACGATGCGCGTGGTGACCTCGAGTGCGTCGTTCACGGCGCGGTTGGTGATCTCCTCGATCTCGGTGCGGGTGTCGGCAGAGAGAGCCTGTGACCACGAGAAGTCGAATCGCATGTACCCGGCGCGGTTGAGCGAACCCGCCTGCGTGGCGGTCGGTCCGAGGGTGTCGCGGAGTGCCGCATGCACGAGGTGCGTGGCCGAGTGAGCCTGCCTGGCGGCACGCCGATTCGCCGCGTCGACGACGGTCGTCGCCGGATCGTCTGCCGCGACGACGCCGCGCGACACCTCGACGGTGTGGCTGATGAGTCCGGGCACCGGGCGCTGCACATCCAGCACCTCGAGCTCGTACCCGGGGCCGACGATCACGCCCTTGTCGGCGACCTGCCCACCGGATTCGGCGTACAGCGTGGTCTCAGCGAGCACGACCTCGGCGATCTGCCCCTCTGCCGCGCTGCGAACGGGCTGACCGTCGACGAGGATGCCGAGGATGCGCGAGTCGACCTCGAGCTCGGAGTATCCGTCGAAGCCTGTCTCGCCCAGAGCGCGGAGGTCGCGGTACACCGAGACGTCCGCGAGCTGACGCTTGCGGTTGCGTGCATCTGCCTTGGCGCGCGAGCGCTGCTCCTGCATCAGCGTGTCGAACGCCTGACGGTCGACTGCCAGTCCGGCTTCCTCCGCGACCTCGAGCGTGAGATCGATCGGGAAGCCGTAGGTGTCGTGCAGCAGGAACGCCTCGGAGCCGCTCAGCGACGCTCCGCCGCCCTTCTTCGTCTCGTCAAGAGCGAGATCGAGGATCGTGGATCCCGATGCCAGCGTGCGGCGGAAGGTCTCCTCCTCGGCGAAGGCGGTGGCGGAGAGAGTCGACCAGTCCTTCTCGAGCACGGGGTACGCGGACTTCATCGCATCGCGCGAGGTGGCGAACAGCTCCGGGAACACCGGCTCGTCGACGCCGAGGAGACGCATCGAGCGCACGGTGCGTCGCATGAGGCGCCGGAGGATGTAGCCGCGGCCCTCGTTGGACGGGCGAACGCCGTCGGACAGCAGCATGAGCGACGAGCGCACGTGGTCGGCGACCACCCGGAAGCGGACGTCGTCTTCGTGCACGGCACCGTAGCGACGGCCCGAGAGCTCGACCGCGCGGTCGAGCACCGGGCGCACCTGATCGGTCTCGTACATGTTCTCGACGCCCTGCTTGAGGAACGCGACGCGCTCGAGTCCCATGCCCGTGTCGATGTTCTTCTGGGGAAGCTCCCCCACGATGTCGAACTCGATCTTGCCGCGGATGTTGTCGATGAAGTCCTGCATGAACACGAGGTTCCAGATCTCCAGGAAGCGCGAGTCATCGACCGCAGGACCCCCATCCTTGCCGTAGGAGGGGCCACGGTCGAAGAAGATCTCGCTGTCCGGACCACCGGGTCCGGGCTGGCCGGTGTTCCAGTAGTTGTCTGCGCGCCCCAGACGCTGGATGCGCTCCGGCTTGAGGCCGATGATGTCGCGCCAGATGGCCTCAGCCTCGTCATCCGTCTCGTACACGGTGACCCAGAGGTCCTTCTCGTCGAAACCGAGGCCGCCATCGCCCTCGGAGCTCGTCAGCAGCTCCCATGCATAGCGGATCGCGCCTTCTTTGAAGTAGTCCCCGAACGACCAGTTGCCCATCATCTGGAAGAAGGTGCCGTGACGTGCGGTCTTGCCGACCTCTTCGATGTCGTTGGTGCGGATGCACTTCTGCAGGTCCGCGACGCGCGGGTGCGGTGCGGGCACGACTCCGGTGAGGTACGGGATCATCGGCACCATTCCGGCGACCGTGAACAACAGCGACGGATCGTCGCTGACCAACGATGCCGAGGGGACGATGACGTGGTCGTTCTTCTCGAAGAAGTCGAGATAGCGCTGCGCGATCTCCGCAGTTTTCATAGGGGTGCCAGGTGTCCTTGCGTACAGGGTGTGGAAGGGGCGGACCGACTGAGGTGACGTCGCGGCCTAGGGTGAGGCGATCAGTCGTCTGCGGGGTCGGTGAGACGAGCCTGCTCCTCGCGGAAGGCGTCGCCGACGATCCCCGTGAACTCGTTGAAGCGGGCGTCGACCTCGGCGAGGATCTCATGACCGCGCGGGTCGTTGTTCATGAGGTGCGCCGCGATGAAGCCGCCGATCACACCGAGCAGGAACCACTGCACGTTCTTCATGTCGCCATCCTTGCCTCTGGCCCGCGTGGGCGGGGTGCCTCCATCGTATGCGGAAACGACAGAAGGCGTCGGGTGACCCCGACGCCTTCTGCGGAAAAGCTGAACTCAGCGAGCTGCGTAGTACTCGACGACGAGCTGCACTTCACAGGTCACGGGGACCTCGGAGCGCTTCGGGCGACGAACCAGGCGAGCCTGGAGCTTGTCGAGCTCGACCTCGAGGTAGCCGGGAACGGGAGGCAGGACCTCGGCGTGACCGCCGGCTGCTGCGACCTGGAAGGGCTCGGTGCCCTCGCTCTTGGCCTTGACGTGGATGAGCTGACCCGGCTTCACGCGGAAGGACGGGCGGTCGACGAGCTGGCCGTCGACGAGGATGTGACGGTGCACG
>JAESFY010000202.1_pt1 | contig 21632 bp, 20 predicted proteins | sample 9266201 | NCBI WGS metagenome assembly JAESFY01 (sample SAMN14515071, study PRJNA621656) | algae metagenome | isolation source: Nodosilinea sp. WJT8-NPBG4 and co-occurring heterotrophs from soil, lower... | place: USA: Pinto Basin, Colorado Desert, California | collected 2006-05-27 | reverse complement strand
CGGGGTGCGCATCCACGTCGCCGGCATCGACGTGATCCGAGACGAGCTCGGAGCCTGGCGCGTGCTCGAAGACAACGTGCGCGTGCCGAGCGGCGTGAGCTATGTACTGGCGAACCGGCGTGTGATGGCGCAGACGCTCCCCGAGCTGTTCACGAGTCTGCGGGTGCGACCGGTCGTCGACTACCCGGGCCGCCTCCTGCAGGCGCTGCGTGCGGCAGCGCCCGATGGCGTCGATGATCCGACGGTCGTGGTGCTGACCCCCGGCGTGCACAATTCGGCCTACTACGAGCACACCCTGCTCGCACGCATGATGGGCATCGAGCTCGTCGAGGGACGCGACCTGTTCTGCTCTGGGGGTCGGGTGTGGATGCACACGACCGCCGGCCCCACGCGGGTGGACGTGATCTACCGGCGGGTCGACGACGAGTTCCTCGACCCGCAGCACTTCCGACCCGATTCTGTGCTGGGCGCTCCCGGACTGATGCTCGCGGCTCGACTCGGCAACGTCACGCTCGCGAACGCCGTGGGCAATGGCGTGGCCGACGACAAGCTCGTCTACACGTACGTCCCCGACCTGATCCGCTACTACCTGGGCGAGGAGCCGGTGATCCCGAACGTCGACACCTGGCGGCTCGAGGATCCGGGCGCGCTGGAGGAGGTGCTCGACAGGCTCGACGAGCTGGTGGTGAAGCCGGTCGACGGCTCCGGAGGAAAGGGGCTTGTCGTCGGGCCCGACGCGTCGCGCGAGACGCTGGAGGATCTGCGCAGATCGTTGCGGGCCGACCCCCGCGGCTGGATCGCCCAGCCGGTCGTGCAGCTGTCGACCATTCCGACCCTCGTGGAGGACGGATTCCGCCCGAGACACGTCGACCTGCGCCCCTTCGCCGTGAATGACGGGCACGACATCTGGGTGCTGCCAGGCGGTCTCACCAGGGTCGCTCTGCCCGAGGGCCAGCTCGTCGTGAACTCCAGTCAAGGTGGCGGCTCGAAGGACACCTGGGTGTTGGATCCCTCGCTGTTCACCGGGACGACGACCGTGGAGGGCGACCCTGACGCGGCGGCGGACGAGGTGTCGCTCGCCACCGGGGCGATCGCCATCGTGGCGCCGGCGCGCGAGGATCCGCATCCGCCGTTCCTCTCGTCGCCGCAGGATGAGGACCTCGAGCTGCGCCACCACCAGCAACAGCAGCAACAGCAGCAACAGCAGCAGCAGCAGCAGCAGGGAGGGGCAGGATGCTGAGCCGCATCGCCGAGGCGCTGTTCTGGATCGGTCGCTACGTCGAGCGGGCCGATGGCACCGCGCGCATCCTCGACGTGCACCTGCAGCTGCTGCTCGAAGACCCATGGGTCGAGGAGGACACGGCCTGCCGTGCGCTGCTCTCGGTGATGGGGACGACGGCGGACGCCGACACCGTGCTGAGTCGTGACGACGTGGTGAGCCGTCTCGCCCTCGACCGTGAGCACTCCGCGTCGATCGCCCACTCGATCGCGGCGGCGAGGGAGAACGCCCGGCGCGCCAGGGAGATCATTTCGACCGACCTCTGGGAGACGCTCAACGAGTCGAACGCACGAATGCCCCGTCGCATCGCCTCAGACAAGACGCATCCGTTCTTCCGCTGGGTGCGCGACCGCTCGGCGCTGGCCTTCGGTGTCGTCGATTCCTCGACGAGCCGCGATGAGGCGTGGCACTTCTTCGTGCTCGGCCGCTCGATCGAGCGCGCCGACATGACCGCGCGTCTGCTGGCGACGCGGTCGCTGACCGAGGCCGGAGGGCCGAGCTGGACGACGCTGCTGCGCAGCTGCGGCGCCTACGAAGCCCATCTGCGCAGCCACCGGGCGGTGCCGACCGGCGCGTCTGCGGTGGAGTTCCTTCTGATCGACCGTCTGTTCCCTCGTTCGGTGCTCTCGAGCATCCTGCAGGCCGAGGAGTGCCTGCGCGGCATCGATCCGGCTGGTGCGTTCGGGGTGCCCGACCGGGCGCATCGCGTGCTCGGTCGCATGCGATCCGAGCTGGAGTATCGACCGATCGGCGACACCGTGCACCGTCTGTCGGAGAGCATGGAGGAGGTCCAGGTGGGGATGTCGGTAGCCAGTGACGCGATCAGGGAGCGGTACTTCCCGTCGATCGCGATGCCCGTGTGGATCGGAGAGGCACTGTGAGCCGCCTCAAGATCGTGCACCGCACAGGCTTCCGCTACGAGCATCCGGCGACGGCGTCGTACAACGAGGCGCGCATGCTGCCGCACTCCCGAGAGGGGCAGTTCGTACTGCAGGCGACGCTCGACATCTCGCCGACGGCGACCCAGCACTCGTACTCCGACTACTGGGACACGCGGGTCTCGACGTTCGAGCTGCTGACCCCTCATCAGATGCTCTCGGTCACGGCGACGAGTGTGGTCGATGTCAGGCCGCTGCCGGCGACGACCGCCGGGATCGATTGGGATGAGCTCGAAGCCCGGATCCCGCAGTCCCTCGCGCTGGCCGAATGCGTCGCGCAGACCCCCGCCACCGCTCCGGACGAGGAGATGCGCGACCTCGCCCTGCACATCGAAGCGGAGGGCGGCGGCGTGGACGAGACCGCCCTGGACATCTGCCGCGCGGTCGGGGAGGCGATGGAGTACCGCAGCGGCGTCACCGGCGTGAGCTCGACGGCGCGTGACGCCTGGCCCGCGCGATCCGGCGTCTGCCAGGACATCGCTCATGTGGCTCTCGGCGTGCTGCGCGCCGCGGGGATTCCCGCGCGCTATGTGTCGGGCTACCTGCATCCCGACCCGACGGCCGAGATCGGGCAGCCGGTGACGGGGGAGTCCCACGCGTGGGTCGAGTGGTACTCCGGCGAGTGGCGCGGATACGACCCCACCAACCTCGTCGACATCGGCGAATCCCACGTCTTCGTCGGCCACGGCCGCGACTACGCCGATGTCGCTCCGCTCCGCGGGGTGTACGCAGGGCCCAGCGCGTCCGAGCTGTTCGTCTCGGTGGAGATCACGCGCCTCGGCTGAGGCGACGGCGTGGCCCGAACAGACCCGGCGGTGCAGGAGAATGAGACGATGACGGATGCATCGATCGAGCGCGAGACGCTCACCTGGGACGGCTTCGGATCCGCGACGCGAGATCTCGCGCGCAGCATCCTCGAGAGCGGCTTCGTGCCCGAGGTCGTGGTGGCGATCGCCCGCGGCGGTCTGCTGCCCGCCGGTGCCATCGCCTATGGTCTCGGCGCCAAGAACTGCGGCGCGATCAACGTCGAGTTCTACACCGGCATCGGCACTGTGCTCGATGCACCCGAGGTGCTGCCGCCCGAACTCGACATGGCCTATCTCGACGGTCGTCGCGTGCTGCTCGTCGACGACGTCGCTGACTCGGGCCGCACACTCGCACTCGCGGTGCAGCTGCTGAAGGACAAGGGCGCCGAGGTGCGGTCGGTCACGATCTACACGAAGCCGTCGACCATCATCCAGCCCGACTACGCGTGGAAGGACACCGATCTGTGGATCAACTTCCCGTGGTCGTTCCAGGGCACGGTGCGTGAAGAGGATCTCGGGCTCGCGCCGTCGGCCTGACCACACCCAGACCATGCACGGAATCTCGAAACCACCTCCGGCGGGCCCCGATGTGTCTGTTCGACGGCATTCGCGGGCTGCTCGTCTGCGAACGCTCGGCTCGATCGCGCTGATCGTCGGAGGGATCCTGCTCGGTGTCGCGCCGCTCATCAGTAACGAGACCGCGGGCGGTTTCTACGCCGGCCTGCTGGGCGATCTGCTCGGTTTCGCTCTGCTCCTCACGGGGGTCATCCTGATCAGCGCCGGGTCGGCGCTGGCCGGGCGGATCATCCTGATCGCGGGAGCGGCGGTGGCTCTCTTCGGATTCAGCTGGTTCCTGCACCTGGGCCTGGTCTTCCAGGTGCCGATCTGGGGGTGGTCTACGGCGGCGGCGCTCGCATTCCTCTGTGCGGGTGCCGCCTATGCGGTCGAGAAGCAACTGAGGTTCAGCATCGCGAGCCTGCTGCTATGCGGCGGCTCGCTCTGGACCGGGGTCATCGCGTTCGGCTCTCCGATCTGGGCGCCGCCGTACACCTACCTCCCCACGAGTGTCGCCGCGATCGTGGTGGGGCTCGCGGTCTGGGCTCTGAACGGAAGAGCGCACGGCGCCGCGAGGGAGCCTCAGGGTGTGCGAACGACCATGTCGCCCCGCTAGGCACGTCGACGTGCCTCCGATCACCCGCGCAGCAGCGCTCGCAGAGTCTGGATGGTGTCGGCGTCTGCGACGGTCTTGTCGGGCCGGTAGGCCTTGACGCGTGCGAAGCGCAGGGCGATGCCACCGGGATAGCGCGGAGAGCGCTGCACGCCGTCGATCGCGATCTCGACCACGAACTCGGGGCGCAGGAACACCGTCGACTGCGTGCGCCGCGTCTCGAACGACGGGAACTGCTCGGTCTGCCAGCGCAGCAGCTCATCGGTCAGGCCCTTGAACGTCTTGCCGACCATCACGAGTCCACCCGGCTCGCCGAACTCTCCGGTCGGATCGAGTGCGCCGAGATGGAGGTTCGACAGCCACCCCTGTCGTCGGCCCGAGCCCCACTCGGCCGCGAGCACCACCAGGTCGTAGGTGAGCACGGGCTTGACCTTGACCCAGGACTTGCCGCGCCTGCCCGCCGCATAGGGCGCATCGACACCCTTGACGACGACGCCCTCGTGCCCGGCCGCCAGCGCCTCTCGCGACAGCTGCTCGGCAGCCTCGGGCTGGTCGGTGACGACGCCCGGCATCCGCCACTCGCCGACGGCCCTCTCGAGTTCGGCCAGGCGTGTGGAGAGCGGCTCGTCGAGCAGATCGCGTCCGTCGATGTGCAGGATGTCGAAGAACCAGGGTCGCAGTACGAGCTGGCGCGCGGCGTCGGCGCCGAACCGTGACATGGTCTCCTGGAACGGGCGCGGGCCGCCGTCTTCGTCGAGCGACAGCGTCTCGCCGTCGAGGATCAGGTCGTGGGCAGGGAGGCCGCGCACGATCTCCACGATCTCGGGCACGCGGTGGGTGACATCGGCAAGGCTGCGCGTGTACACGCTCACGTCGTCGCCGCTGCGGTGCACCTGGATGCGTGCACCGTCGAGCTTGTATTCGACGGATGCTCGACCGGTGATCTCGAGTGCCGCGGTCGGGGTGGCGGCGGTGGATGCGAGCATCGGCAGCACCGGACGGCCGACGACCAGACTCACCGCTTCGAGGTCTTCATATGTGCCGGTGAGCGCCAGGCGGGCGGTCTCGCCGATGTCTCCCGACAGCATCGCCGCCCGTCGTACCGAGGCCGGAGGTCGGTCAGAGGCCCGGGCGATCGCGTCGAGCAGCACGCCGCCGAGCGCACCGGTGCGCAGCTCGCCCAGCATCGCCCGCGAGAGGAGATCCCATTCGTGTTCCGTCGCCTGAGTGGCGAGTGCGCCGAGTGCGCCGGTCCTAGTCGCCGCCGAGCCCGACCCCGAGGTGCCGGCGAGCGTCTCGAAACCCTCATCGACGTCGCCGATCGACAGGGTCGGGGTCTCCGCGTGCGCGACATCGAGAGCGGCGACTCCCCGCCATCCGACCCCGAGGCGACCCTGCCGTGGAGCGGCGAGCAGGATGCCGATGACGACCGGTATCTCGTCTGAATCGGCACGCGCGAGCAGGTCGGACAGCGCCTCGATCTTGGCGAGGCGTGAGGACGTCGCCGTGACGGCGTCGGCGGTGGAGACGAGCTCCGAGAGCATCATGGGGGCAGTCTCGCACCGGCGTGCGACATCGGCGACTCCCTTGCGTCGCTCATCGACGCGGCGCTATGACGGCGGGGCGCTGCACGGGATCGCGTCAGCTTCCGCGGAACTCCGGTCTGCGCTTCTCCTGGAAGGCACTGAAGCCCTCGCGGTAGTCGTCGGTGTCGCACAGCGCGGTCTGAGCGGCGTTCTCGAGGCCGATCGAGTCCCACAGCGCGAGCCGCTCGTCGCGGATCCGCGCGACCAGCTGCTTGCTGGCGAGGAACGCGGCGGTGGCACCGTGCGCGGCGGCGGCCGCGGCATCCGTCGTGGTCTGCAGCACCTCGTCGTCAGGGAGGACACGTGAGAAGAGGCCAGAAGCCACTGCTTCGGCGCCGCTCATCAGGCGCCCCGTGTAGATGAGGTCGAGCGTCTTGTGCGCGCCGAGGCGCTCGACGAAGAGGGCGTGGCCGCCCGAGTCGAGCGTGGCGCCCAGCGCGGCGAAGGGCGAGCCGACCTTCGCCGACTCCGCGACGTAGACGACATCCGTGGCGATCAGGAGCCCGAGTCCGACTCCCAGACACGCGCCGTGGGCGACCGCGAACGTCGGCGCGGCGAAGCGCGCCATCCGCTGCAGCAGCGGTGTCACCAGCCCGCCCAGGTATCCCATCACGTCGTCGTCTCTGGGGTCGACGTCCGAGATGTCTCGACCCGCGCAGAACGCCCGCCCCTCACCTCGGAGCACGAGGGCGCGGACTCCCGCCGCATCAGCCTCGTCGTACGCGCGCCCGAGATCGCGCAGGGCCTGCTCGTCGAGCGAGTTCAGCTTGGCCGGTGCATTCAGCACGACCGTGGCGACGTCGTCTGCGATGGTGAGATCGATCATCGGATGCTCCTCAGACGTCGTAGTCGACCACGACACGGTCGCTCGTCGGGTGGGACTGGCAGGTCAGCACGTAGCCGCGTTCGAGCTCGTCGGGTTCCAGCGCGTAGTTCTCGGTCATCGTCACGCTGCCCTCGATGACCCTGGCACGGCACGTGCCGCACACCCCGCCCGCGCAGGCGAACGGAGCGTCGGGGCGAACCCGCAGAGCTGCGTTCAGCACCGACTCGTGCGCGTCGACGGGACTCTCGACGGTCGACGAGACGCCGTCGAGGTTCACCTCGATGCGGATCGTCTTCGCGCCCGCGCGCACCTCGACCGGGCGTGCGGCGCGCAGAGGTTCATCGCCGGTCGTGAAGAGCTCGAACCGGATGTGCTCCCGCGGCACGCCCACGTCGGAGAGCACGTCGCGGCACAGGTCGACCAGTGAGAGCGGGCCGCACAGGAACCACTCGTCGACGTCGGTCGGGTCGATGAGCATCCCCAGGATCGTGCGCAGCTTCTCCTCGTCGATCCGCCCCGACAGCACCGGGGCGGTGCGCTGCTCGCGAGAGAGCACATGGTGCAGCGTCAGCCGGGTCGGGTAGCGGTCCTTGAGGTCGGCGAGGTCCTCGAGGAACATCACGTCGAGCGTCGAGCGGTTCGTGTAGAGCAGGGTGAAGCGCGACGTCTCCGAGCGCGTCAGCACGGTGTGCGCGAGGGCCATCAGCGGCGTGATGCCCGAGCCTGCGGCGATGCCGACGACGTGGCGATGATCCAGATCGTCGAGCCCGGACGTGAACGTGCCCTGCGGGCTCATCACGTCGATCTCGAACCCGGCGTGCAGCCCGGTCTGCGCCCACGTGGAGAACAGGCCGCCCTCGTCGCGCTTCACGGCGACGCTCAGGCGGGTGGGCATGCCCGCCGCGATCTCCTCGGCCGTGCGATGCTCGGGGGCGCGGCACAGCGAATACGATCGCCGCACCTCGGTGCCCTCCAGGGTGGTCCGCAGCGCCACATACTGACCCGGCAGGTGGTCGTAGTCCTCGGCGAGCTCGGCGGGAACGGCGAAGGTCACCTCGACGGAGTCCTCGGTGAGCGGCCGCACCTCTTCGACGGTGAGAGTGTGGAACCGGGCGCGCTTCTTCGCGGTCGATGCGGAGGACGAACGAACGGATGCCGGTGCGACGGCACCGGGTGGGGCGAACAGCGACATCAGTGCACCTTGAAGTGGTCGAAGGGTTCGAGACATTCGCGGCACTCGAACAACGCCTTGCATGAGGTGGAACCGAAGCGCGAGACCTCCCGGGTGTCGAGCGAGCCGCACCGCGGGCAGCGCACGCTGATCGCGAGGCGGATCGGGCCGGACGAGATCGCTGAGCGCCCGGTCGGAGGTGCGATGCCGTACGCCGCCAGCTTCTGCTTGCCTGCCTCCGACATCCAGTCCGTCGTCCAGGCGGGGGAGAGCACGACGCGCACGTCGACCTGCGCGTACCCGGCTGCGGTGAGCGCCAGGATGACGTCGTCGCGGATCGTGTCCATCGCCGGGCATCCGCTGTACGTCGGGGTGATGTCGACGCGCACGCGGTCGCCCTCGACGGCGACGGCGCGGAGCACTCCGAGGTCTTCGATCGTGAGCACCGGCACCTCGGGGTCGGCCACGGCCGCGGCGATCCGCCAGGCGTCGGTCTGCAGGGTGTCGATCACCATGACGCTCCCGGATGACGTCGCGCGAGCACCTGCATCTCGGCGAGCAGGTGGCCGAGCGGCGTCGCATGTGTCCCTCGTCGCCCGCCGGCGGATGATGCGCTGATGGCGGGTGGCGTCAGGTCCGCCTCGGAGAACACCGTGTCGATGACTGTGTCGAAGCCCGACCGCAGAGTCGAGGGGCGCACGGCCACATCGCCGAGTCGATCGATGAGCGGCTCATCGCGGAAGAGCTCGTCGACGTAGGGCCAGACATCACCCAGTGCGCGGATGATCCGCCGCCGTGATTCGTCGGTGCCTCCGGCGAGCCGCAGCACCCACTGCACCGCGTGGTCGCGGTGGTAGTCGACCTCTTTGAGCGACTTCTCGGCGATCGCCGCGAATGTCTCGTCCGTGCTCGCCCGCAGCGCCGAGTACAGCTCGAACATGTAGGTCGACGCGACGAACTGCCGCGCGATCGTCTGCGCGAAGTCGCCGTTCGGCTGCTCGACGATCCAGGCGCTGCGGAACTCGGGCTCATCGCGGAAGTACGCGAGGTCGTCTTCGGAACGTCCGTCGAATGATCCGGCGAAGTGGAGGAACGAGCGGGCGTGGCCGAGCAGGTCGAGCGCGATGTTGCCCAGAGCGACGTCCTCTTCGAGCTCGGGAGCGCGCGAGATCCAGGCGCCGAGCTGCTGCGAGAGGATCAGGGCATCATCGCCCAGCCACAGCGCGTACTCCGCGATGTCGGCGGATGCCGCGGTGGAGCCGGTTCCCGTGAGCTCGTCACTCAGGCGCAGCTCGTCGACCGACACGTCTCCGTGGATGTCGTTCACAGGTGCGGCACCCCCTCGGACGCCGTGTAGTAGACGGCGTGCCGGTAGTTCTTGCCCGCAGGGCTCTCGAAGTAGGCACCCCTCGCGTCGGGGTCGCTCGTCGTGATCGCATCGGCGGGCACGGCCCAGATCGACACCCCCTCGCCGCGGCGCGTGTAGAGGTCGCGGGCGTTGCGGATCGCCATGTCGGCGTCCGGGGCGTGCAGGGAGCCGACGTGCACGTGGCTCAGGCCGCGGTTCGCGCGGACGAAGACCTCCCAGAGCGGCCAGGGCTCGCGTTCGTCGGCACCGGGCGTCGCCATCAGGCCACGGCCTTCGTCTTGAGCGCCTGCTTGCGGGCGTACTCGGCTGCGGCCTCGCGCACCCACGCGCCCTCGTCGTGGGCGGTGCGGCGACGCTCGAGCCGCTCGGCGTTGCAGGGTCCGTTGCCGCGCAGCACCTCGAAGAACTCGTCCCAGTCGATCTCTCCGATCACGTACCGGCCGGTCTCGTCGTCGAGGCGCAGCTCGGGGTCGGGAAGCGTCACGCCCAGGATCTCGGCCTGAGGCACGAGCATCCCGACGAAACGCTGGCGCAACTCGTCGTTGGTGAAGCGCTTGATCTTCCACTTCATCGACTGCGCGGAGTTCGGGGACTGATCGTCGGGCGGGCCGAACATCGCGAGACTCGGCCAGTACCAGCGGTTCACCGCATCCTGCGCCATCTGCTTCTGCTCGTCGGTGCCCTGCATCAGGGAGAGCAGGATCTCGAACCCCTGACGCTGGTGGAACGACTCCTCCTTGCACACGCGCACCATGGCTCGGCCGTAGGGCCCGTACGAGGCGCGGCACAGCGGGACCTGGTTGCAGATCGCGGCTCCGTCGACGAGCCATCCGATCGCGCCCATGTCGGCCCACGTGGGGGTGGGGTAGTTGAAGATCGACGAGTACTTGGCCTTTCCGCTGATGAGCTGGTCCATCATCTCGTCGCGGGTGATGCCGAGGGTCTGCGCCGCGGAGTAGAGATAGAGGCCGTGACCCGCCTCGTCCTGCACCTTGGCCATCAGGATCGCCTTGCGCTTGAGGCTCGGCGCCCGGGTGATCCAGTTGCCCTCCGGTTGCATGCCGATGATCTCCGAATGCGCATGCTGCGAGATCTGACGGATCAGCGTCTTGCGGTATGCGTCGGGCATCCAATCCCGGGGCTCGATGCGCTGCTCGTTCGCGATGAGCTCGTCGAACAGGCGCTCGTCGTCTGAGAGCTCGCCATCGACGAGGGAGAGATCTGCGGGGCTGGTCATCATCGACTCCTCGGTATCCGATCCGCTTTACTGACCGGTCGTTAGGTAATTCTGACACGCCGGTCCGTCGCGCGCAAGAAGCGGCGATCAGCGGGAGCGGGAGACCAGATCGAGCAGGGCTCGGCCGTAGGCCTCCGAGGGATCCGGATGCTCGAATCGCAGCGTCTCGCCGGCGATCTCGACCTCGACGACGAAGGCGTCGGGGTGCCGGGTGAGCGACCTGAACGTCGCGCGCAGCAGCTCGCGAAGCTGATCCTCGCGGGGCAGCCACACCGCGTCCGCGAGGGTGACCGCGTCGAGCGCCCACTCGGTCGTGCCGTTGAAGGCGAGGTCGGTGCCGCTCGGAGTCTGTCGCGCCTCGATCGTCATCGCACTGACCGTGAAGACGTCGGCCTCGGCTTCGAGTTCGACATCGTTCGGCAGATCGAGCTGAAAGCGGTCGCCCTCGGATGGGTGCCACACGAGTCCGGCATCGCGCAGGGATACGGCCAGTTCTCGGGTGATCATCGTTCCACGCTAGACGACGTCGTCGGGCGGCGGCGCGGATCTCCCTGTGGATGACGATGGCCCCGGTGTCGGCGGCCTCGGGCAGAGTGGAACCATGACATCCCCCTCATCTGTCGACACCCGCACTGCTGCGCTCTCGGCGCTGCGCGAGCTGGTGGGCCGCTCAGACGCCGACTTCCACGACGGTCAGTACGAGGCGATCGAGGCGCTCGTCGAGGGTCGCCGTCGCGCGCTCGTCGTGCAGCGCACGGGGTGGGGCAAATCGGCCGTGTACTTCGTCGCGACGCTGCTGCTGCGTCGGCAGGGGGCGGGGCCGACCGTCCTGGTGTCGCCGCTTCTCGCGCTGATGCGCGACCAGATCGCCGCCGCCGAGCGTGCAGGGGTCCGAGCCGTCGCGATCAACTCCACCAACGCGCACGAATGGTCGGAGGTGATGGAGCAGCTCGACCGAGACGAGGTCGACGTGCTGCTGGTCTCTCCCGAGCGACTCAACAACCCGGCGTTCCGCGAGCAGCAGCTGCCCGCGCTCGTGCGACGCATCGGCATGCTGGTGGTCGACGAGGCGCACTGCATCAGCGACTGGGGGCACGATTTCCGGCCCGACTACCGACGGCTGCGCGACCTCATCGAGCAGATGCCGCCAGAGGTTCCGGTGCTGGCGACCACGGCGACCGCCAACAGCAGGGTGGTGGCTGACGTCGCCGAACAGCTCGGCACGGGAGGCTCATCAGGCGACGGGGCTTCTGAGGTGCTCACGATCCGCGGCCCGCTCGCGCGCACGTCGCTACGGCTCGGAGTGCTGCGGCTGCCGAACTCGGCGAGCCGTCTCGCCTGGCTGCTCAGTCACATCGACGACCTGCCCGGTTCGGGCATCATCTACACGCTCACCGTCGCGGCCGCGGTCGACACCGCGCGACTGCTGCGCGACCACGGCCACGACGTGCGTGCATACACAGGGCAGACCGACACCGACGAACGCACCGAGTCCGAAGGGATGCTGAAGCGCAACGAGGTCAAGGCTCTCGTCGCGACGAGCGCGCTCGGTATGGGATTCGACAAACCCGATCTCGGCTTCGTCCTGCACCTCGGCGCACCGTCGTCGCCGGTTGCCTACTACCAGCAGGTCGGCCGCGCGGGCCGCGCGAGCGAGAGCGCCGACGTGCTGCTGCTGCCCGGCGTCGAAGACCGCGATATCTGGCACTACTTCGCGACCGCGTCGATGCCGGATCGCGAGCGCGCAGAGCGAGTGATCGCCGCACTCGGTGATCAGCCGATCTCGACGCCGGCGCTCGAGGCGATGGTCGACATCCGCCGCACGCCGCTCGAGCTGCTGCTCAAGGTTCTCGACGTCGACGGGGCGGTTCGCCGGGTGCAGGGCGGGTGGGTCGCGACGGGAGAGCCCTGGACATATGACGCCGAGCGCTACGAGCGCATCGCGGGCGAGCGCCGAGCCGAGCAGCAGCACATGATCGATTACGAGCAGACCGACGGGTGCCGGATGGAGTTCCTCCAGCGTTCGCTCGATGACGACACCGCAGCACCCTGCGGCAGATGCGACAACTGCGCCGGAATCTGGTTCCCGAGCGAGATCGGCGAATCGGCGACCACTCAGGCGGCGGAGTCGCTCGACCGTGTAGGCGTTCCCGTCGAGCCTCGCCGCGCCTGGCCGACCGGCGCCGACAAGCTCGACGTGCCCGTGAAGGGGCGCATCGCAGCGGGGGAGCAGGCGGGCGAGGGGCGAGCACTCGCCCGGCTCACCGATCTCGGCTGGGGTGGCACCCTGCGCGAGCTGTTCGCCGCCGGGGCGACCGATGCCGCCGCGACTCCGCAGGTGCTCGGTGGGTGCGTGCGGGTGCTCGCCGACTGGGGCTGGACCGAGCGTCCGGTCGCAGTGGTCGCGATGCCGTCGCGGTCGCATCCGCTGCTGGTCGACTCCCTCGCCCGAGGGATCGCCGAGATCGGACGACTTCCGTATCTCGGAGCGCTCGACGCTGTCAACGGCGGGCCGACGGGGCAGCCCGGCGGCAACAGCGTGTTCCGTCTTGCGGGCCTCTGGGAGAAGTTCAGTGCGCAGAACCTCGACGTCCCCGCAGGCCCCGTGCTGTTGGTCGACGACATGGCGGACAGTCGCTGGACCTTGACCGTCGCTGCCCGCACTCTCCGACAGGCAGGGGCAACCGACGTGCTCCCGTTCGTGCTCGCATTGCGCGGCTGAGGTCGGCTGCGACGCGTCCGGAGTTCTTCAGCTCGCGGACGAGGCTGACTTTCGAAGCAGCAACCGCTGCGCGGCGGCGGCAAGTTGCGGCACATCGGAGCGGGCTGTCGTCATTACGACAGCACGCGTCGTATCGAAGCAGCGGTGAGCAAGATAGTCGCGCATGCCTGCGATCTCGGCCCAGGGGATGCCCGGCTCTGCCTCTCTGGTTGCCTGGTCGAGATCCTTGACGGCTTCGCCGATCTCGATGAGCCGTGCACGAATCGCGTCGAACACGATCTCACAGCAGCAGTACGCCTCGGAGTTCGTTGGAGAGGGCGACCACTCGATCGCGGGCTCGTTGCTCCTCAGGGATTCGCGGCGTGACCTCGACGACGAGGCCGGCGGCGGAGATCAGTCTGTCCACCGCCTCGAAGGATGGTTCGCGCCGGACGCTTTCATACTCGCTGATCACGCTTTGGGTGGTGTTCGCCAATCGGGCCAGGGTCGATTGCGTCAATCCGCTCTGGAGGCGCGCATAGCGGATCAGCTCTGCAGCGTTCCACTCACCGCAGGTCGTAGACGCGCTTGTACTTGCCCTCGCTGCGGGGCAGGGTTCCCGGCTCCTCGACTTTCACGTCGACGCTCGTGCCGATGTGCATCTTGACGCGATGCGTGAGCACCGCGGCGGCGGCCTCGCACTCCTCGGCACTCAACGATGGGTGCCGCTCGATGCGCACGGTCATGGTGTCGAGCTGGGCGGCACGGTGCAGCTCCAGCACGAAGTGCGGAGTCAGCGTCTCGATGCCCATCACCAGCTCCTCGATCTGCGTGGGGAAGAGATTCACTCCGCGCAGGATGATCATGTCGTCGTTGCGCCCGGTGATCTTCTCCATGCGCCGCAGCGCAGGGTACGTCGTCCCCGGAAGCAGGCGCGTCAGATCCCTGGTGCGATAGCGGATCACCGGGAAGGCCTCTTTCGTGAGCGAGGTGAACACCAGTTCGCCCAGCTCGCCGTCCGGCAGGCGGTCGCCGGTGTCGCCGTCGATGATCTCCGGAAGGAAGTGGTCTTCCCAGATGTGCGGGCCGTCCTTCGTGAGCACGCTCTCGCTCGCGACGCCGGGACCCATCACCTCGCTGAGGCCATAGATGTCGACCGCGTCGATGTTCAGGCGCCGCTCGATCTCGCGACGCATCTGATTGGTCCACGGCTCGGCTCCGAGCACCGCCACCCGCAGCGACGTCTGCGTGGGGTCGATTCCTGCGGCTTCCATCGCATCCGCGATCGTGAGCAGGTAACTGGGAGTGCAGAGGATGGCATCCGGCTGGAAATCGTCGATCAACTGCACCTGTCGCGCGGTCTGACCGCCCGAGACCGGGATCACGGTGGCACCCAGCCGCTCGATGCCCGCGTGGGCGCCGAGGCCACCGGTGAAGAGCCCGTAGCCGTAGGCGTTGTGCACCTTCATGCCCGCGCGGATCCCCGCGGCGTGCAGCGACCGCGCGACCAGGTCGCCCCACCGGTCGAGATCGCCCTCGGTATAGCCGACGACGGTCGGCCGCCCGGTCGTGCCCGACGACGCATGGATGCGCCGCACGTCGGCCATGGGCACTGCGAACATGCCGAACGGGTAGCTCTCACGCAGGTCGGCCTTGGTGGTGAACGGCAGCCGTCGCACATCTTCGAGGGTGCGGATCTCGTCAGGATGCACGCCGTGCTCGTCGAACTTGCGCCGATACGTCGGCACGTTCTGGTACGCGTGGCGCACGGTCCACTGCAGACGCTCCAGCTGCAACCGGGCGAGCCCGTCAGGCGAATGCAGCTCCGTCTCGGTGCCGATCTCGGCACGTGTTCCAGTCATCGTCGACTCCTCTGTCATGAACGGCGCCGAGCGTGCGCCGTGCAGCCGCTCAGTCCGGGTGCGATCGGTTGGTCGTGAGCGAGCGGCCGCGGAACTCCGCCACGACGTCGCCGGACTCGTCGCTCACCGTGACGTCGTAGATGCCGTTGCGTCCGCTGACGACCCTGCGCACCGCGTGAGCCGTGAGCCGCTGCCCGGCGGTCGTGGACTTCAGGAACGTGATGTCGGCGCCGCCCGCGACCGTGACCCGCTCGTCCTCATTGCAGGCGATCGCGAAGGCCGTGTCTGCGAGGGCGAACACCAGGCCGCCGTGCGTGATCGCGAAGCCGTTCAGCATGTCGTCTCGCACCGTCATCGACACGACCGCCTCACCAGACTCGTCGCGTTCGACGATCATGCCGAGCATCGCCGACGCGGCATCGCGCTGCATCATCGGCCTCATGCGGCTGCGACCTCGGGCTTCGGCTCCTTCTCGACCAGTGTGAGCACGTCATAGGTCGCGACGAGCTCGTCGCTCTGGTTGCGGATCACGGCATCCCAGCGCACCTCGCCGTACTCGTCGGTCTCGCGCGGGGTGATCTGCTTGGCTGTGAGCTCGACGCGGATCGCGTCGCCGGGCGAGACCGGGGTGATGAACCGCAGATTCTCGAGGCCGTAGTTCGCGAGCACGGGACCGGGTTCCGGGTCGACGAACAGGCCGGCTGCCCACGAGACGAGCAGGTACCCGTGTGCCACCCGGCCGGGGAAGAACGGGTTCGCTGCGGCCGCGGCCTCGTCCATGTGCGCGTAGAACGTGTCACCCGTGAAGTGCGCGAAGGTCTCGATGTCGTCGAGGGTGACCTCGCGCGATGCCGACACGATCTGGTCTCCGATCCTGAGCTCGGCCAGGGACTTGCGGAACGGATGCCGGCCGTCGCTGCGCGCGGCGGCTCCCGCGTGCCAGACGCCGGTCAGCGCCGTGAGCATCTCGGGCGATCCCTGCACCGCGGTGCGCTGCATGTGATGCAGCACCGCGCGGATGCCGCCCAGCTCTTCGCCGCCGCCTGCTCGACCGGGACCGCCGTGCACGAGGTTCGGCAGTGGCGAGCCGTGACCGGTCGATGAGCGCGCGTCGTCGCGGTCGAGCAGCAGCATCCTGCCGTTGAAGGGTGCGATGCGGGTGGCCAGTTCCACGGCCTGCACCGGATCATGCGTCGCGATGCTGGTGACGAGCGATCCGCCGCCGCGGGCGACGAGCGACGCGGCGTCGTCGACGGTGTCGTAGGTGAGCAGCGACGACACCGGACCGAATGCCTCGATCGAGTGCGCGGCCTCGGACTGCGGGTCGTCGAAACGCAGCAGCAGCGGCGAGACGAACGCGCCGTCGGGGGAGAAACCCGTGCTGCCGTCGGCGAGATGCACCTGCGGCGCATCCGTCGTGCCGACCACGATCTGCCCGCCCGCGGCCTGCAGCTTCCCGACCTGACGCAGCACCTCATCGCGCTGTGCGGTCGAGGCGAGAGGTCCCATCGTCACCCCTTCGGCGCGAGGGTCGCCCAGCACCGTCTTCTCTGTGATGCGCGCCTGCACAGCGGCGATCACGGCATCCGCCGAGCCGGTCGGCACGATCGCCCGGCGGATCGCCGTGCACTTCTGCCCTGCCTTGCTCGTCATCTCGGTGACGAGCTGGCGGACGTAGGCGTCGAACTCCGGAGTGCCCTCGACCGCGTCGGTGCCGAGCACCGAGGCGTTGATCGAGTCGGTCTCGGCTGTGAACCGCACCCCGCCGGTCTGCACCGCAGGGTGGGTCCTGAGGTTGTCCGCCGTCGACGCGCTGCCGGTGAAGCCGACGATGTCGCCGAGGCGCAGGTTGTCGAAGAGGTCGGGCACGCTTCCGCTCACGAGCTGCAGGGACCCGTCAGGCAGCAGACCGGATTCGACGAGGATGCGCACCATCGCGTCGGCGACATAGCCGGTCGGGGTCGCCGGCTTGACGAGGCTGGGCATGCCGGCGAGGAACGCCGGAGCGAGCTTCTCCAGTGACCCCCACACCGGGAAGTTGAAGGCGTTGATCTGCACGGCGACGCCGGGCAGTGTCGTGTAGACGTGACGGCCGAGGAATGACCCGTCCTTCGAGAGCGGCTCGACCGGGCCGTCGACATGCACGCGGCTGTTCGGCAGCTCGCGCCGCCCTTTGCCGGAATACGAGAACAGCACGCCGATGCCGCCGTCGATGTCGACCCAGGAGTCGCTCTTCGTCGCGCCCGTGCGCGCCGACAGCGCATAGAGCTCGTCCTTGCGCTCGGTGAGGGCCAGAGCGAACTGCTTGAGCAGCACCGCGCGCTGATGGAAGGTGAGTGCACCCAGGCTCTTGTGCCCGACGGTGCGCGCGTGGTGGAGGGCACCGGACAGATCGAGACCCTCGGTCGAGACCCGGGTGACGATCTCGCCAGTGGAGGCGTCGCGGACCTCGACCACGCGTGCGGGTGACGACGGTGTCCACCACTCGCCCTGGACGTAGCTCGGCAGATACTCGGTCATCTCTCCTCGTTCCATACGTAGAACCCTTCGCCGCTCTTGCGGCCGAGCTTCCCCTCGGCGACCATCCGCCGCAGCAGACCCGGCGGAGCGAACCGCTGGCCGAGCGTGCGTTCCAACTCCTCGGCGATGCCCAGTCGCACATCGAGTCCGACCACGTCGGTAGTGCGCAGCGGACCCATCGGATGCCGGTACCCGAGCGTCATCGCGGCATCGATGTCCGCGGCAGACGCGACGCCCTCCTCGAGCATGCGGATCGCCTCGAGTCCGAGCATCACGCCGAGGCGCGACGAAGCGAATCCGGGGGAGTCGCGCACGACGATCGGCGTCTTGCCGAGGGCGCCCACGCAGCTTGTGGCGCTCTCAACGGCAGTCGCGGTCGTCGTCGAGCCCCGCACGATCTCGACCAGCGCCGAGGCAGGAACGGGGTTGAAGAAGTGCAGGCCCAGGAAACGCTCCGGACGATGGCGGCTCGCGGCGAGATCGTCGATCGAGATCGACGACGTATTGGTCGCCAGGATGGCCTGGGCGGGCATCGCCGCCTCTGCGCGGGCGAGGGCCTGTTCCTTGAGTTCGCGGTCTTCGGGAACGGCTTCGATCACGAGGTCGCTGTCGGCGAAGGACGAGATGTCGGTGCCGGTCGTGAGTCGCGAGTCGATCTCGTCTTCATCGAGCGAGGCGCCGCGCTCGGCGGATCGGCGGATGCTCTCGCGGATCCGCTGCAGTGCGGCATCCGCACTCTCCGCGTCGCGCTCGACGACGGCGACGCGGGAGCCTGCCAGCAGGAAGGCATGCGCGATGCCGGCCCCCATGCGTCCGCCACCCAGAACGCCCACGTGGCGAGGCGCCTCCTGCACATCGCTCATCGGCTCTTCCTCTCGAGGAACGCGTTCATCCGGCGGTGCTTCGCCGGCCCCTCGAACAGCTCGGCCTGCAGTTCGAGCTCGATCTCCGGATGTCCCGCCCGGGGCGTGCGCAGAGCGCGCTTCGTGTACTGCGTCGCCAGAGGGTCGTTCGCCGCGATGCGATCGGCGATCGCGTGCGCAGCCGCGAGCAGCGCGTCGACGGGATGCAGTGACGAGACGAGTCCCCAGCGCAGCGCCTCCTCGGCATCGAGCGCTCGACCGGTGAGGAGGAGCTCGCTCGCCCTGGCGTCGCCGACGATCTCGGGCAGGCGCCAGGTCGCGCCGGCCGCCGCGATGATCCCGAGTCCGGTCTCAGGGTTGCCGATGCGCAGAGAAGGTGTCGCGATGCGGATGTCGGCGGCGTAGGCGAGTTCGGCGCCCCCGCCCAGCGCGTAGCCGTCGATCGCAGCGATCACCGGCATCGGCAGCTCGTGGATGCGGATGAACGCGGTCGCGTTGATGCCACGCCGGGCGTCAGCCGCGGTGCGATCGCGGAGCTGCGCGATGTCGGCCCCCGCTGCGAACACACCGTCGGAGCCGGTGAGGATGAGCGTGCGCGGCGTCGCCTCGAGCATCGCGCACAGCCCGTGCAGCGCGTCGACCGTCTCCTGGTCGATCGCGTTGCGCTTCTCGGGGCGGTCGAGCGTGGCGGTCACCCGGTCGTGCTGCTCTTCGATGCGGAGGGTCACGTCAGACGCTCCACGATCATGGCGGTGCTCTGCCCGACGCCGACGCACATCGTGGCCAGCCCGTATCGGGCGTCCTCGCGTTCGAGTCGACCGAGCAGCGTCACGATCAGGCGGGATCCGCTGGAGCCGAGCGGGTGGCCGAGCGCGATGGCTCCTCCGTCGGCGTTGACGATCGACGGGTCGAGTCCCAGGCGTCGGATGCACGCGAGTGACTGCGATGCGAAGGCCTCGTTCAACTCGACGGCGCCGAGGTCGCCGACCTCCAGGCCCGCCTTCGCCAGCGCCTTCTGCGTCGCGGGCACGGGGCCGAGTCCCATGATCTCGGGTGCGAGTGCGGCGGTCGCCGACGCGACGATGCGTGCGCGCGGTCGCAGTCCGTGCCGCTCGACGGCTTCGGCGCTCGCCACGACGATCGCGGAGGCTCCGTCGTTCAGCGAGCTGGAGTTGCCGGCGGTCACGACCTCGCCTCCGGCGACGACGGGACGCAGCGCGGTGAGGGCCTCGAGGGTGGTGTCTCGTCGGGGCCCCTCGTCGGTGTCGACGATCCCGCGGCCGGTCTCGACCCCCACGATCTCCGGGGTGAAGCGCCCCGCATCGATCGCGGCGATGGCCCGCCGGTGGCTCAGCAGGGCGAAGGCATCGGCATCCGCCCGGGTGATGCCGTCGACGCGGGCGACCTCCTCGGCCGTCTCGGGCATCGAGAAGGTGGCCTTGTCGCGCGCAGCCAGCCGTGGGTTCGTGAAGCGCCAGCCGATGGAGGTGTCGAAGGCCGCGCCGGGCTTGGCCCAGGCCCGCTCCGGCTTCGCCTGCACCCAGGGGGCACGTGTCATGGACTCGACGCCGCCGGCGACGATGAGGTCGGCGTCGCCCGCGCGCGCGGCGCTCGCGGCGATCGCGATGGCCGACATGCCTGAGGCGCAGAGCCGGTTCACTGTCAGGCCGGGGATGGAGTCGGGCAGGCCCGCGAGGAGGACGGCCATCCGAGCGACGTTGCGATTGTCCTCGCCTGCCTGGTTCGCGGCGCCGAGGATGACCTCGTCGATCGCCTCGGCCGGGATCGACGATCTCGACACGGTTGCACCGACGACGAGGGCGGCGAGGTCATCGGGACGGATGCCGGCGAGCGCGCCTCCGTAGCGACCGACGGCGGTGCGGACCCCGTCGACGAGATAGGCCTCGGACATCGTCATCCTCTCGATCACCAACGCTGGCGATAATTTCAGACCGATCGGTCAGGAATACGATCTCAGATCGACGGGCGAATGGCAACTCATCGGGACTGACAGACTTGGCCCATGGCACAGCCCGGAATCGATGCACCGGCCCCCAAGCGCGGCCGGCCAGGTTACGACCGCGAACAGGTGCTCGCGGTGGCCGTCAGGGTGTTCAACGAGCATGGCTACGACGCGACCAGCGTCGCCGACCTGAGCGCGGCTCTCGGGCTCACCAAGTCGGCGCTCTACCACCACTTCGAATCCAAGTCGGCGATCCTCGAGTTCGCGCTCGACGACGCGCTCGACGCGCTCGAGGCCGTCGTGGACGACGCGACAGCCCGGCATCCGCTGGCCTCCGACCGCCTGAGGTCGATCATCCGCGGCGCCGTGCGGGTGCTGACCGAGAAGCTGCCGTCGGTCACGCTGCTGCTGCGTGTGCGCGGCAACGGCGATGTCGAGACCTCGGCGCTCGTGCGCCGGCGGGCCTTCGACCAGCGCGTGACGGCGATCGTCTCGGAAGCCCAGACGGAGGGCCTGATCCGCGACGACGTCGACGCGGCGGTCGCGACGAGGCTGATCTTCGGCATGATCAACTCGGTCGTCGAGTGGTATCGGCCGGGCGGACCCGTCGACCCCGATGAACTGGGCGAGGACATCCTTCGAGTGACCCTGGACGGACTGCAGTCGCGCTGAGCCGACTCAGTCGTCGACCGGCGCCACCCGCGGAGGCCAGCTGGTCGCCCCGAGCTCGCGTGAGATGTTGCGGGCCGTCTCTCGGAGCGCGTTCAGGACCGCATCGGAGGCGGGAGCCTGAGACGTGGGCATCACGACGGCGACCGCGGCGACGATGTCGTTCGAGGCGTCGGCGATCGGTGCGGCGACGGACGACTCTCCGAGCACGGCCTCGTCGATCTCCGAGGCGCTGCCGCGTTCGGCTATGGCGGGCAGATCGAGCAGCAGTCGGGCGACATCGGTGATCGTGTCGCCGGTGAGGCTGTGCAGGGGCCGCTCGAAGACGGTGCGCTGGAAACCCAGATCGTACGCGAGCAGCACCTTGCCCATCGCCGAGGCGTGGGCGGGGATCGCGACGCCGGTCTCGAGCATCTGCTGGCTGTCGTCGGGGCGCAGGTCATGGTGGATGACGAGGACTTCGTGGAAGTGCGGGGCGCCGAGCCGTACGGGCAGACTGGTCCGTCGAGCGAGCTCCTGCGTCCAGCGCATGGCGCGCGCCCTGACATCGAGCGTGTCGAGGTACACGTTGCTGAGTCGCAGCAGTGTGGGGCCGAGCATGTAGCGCTGGCCGCCGCGCTCCTTCGCGACCAGCCCGTGCTCGCGGAGGGACTTGACGATGCCGTGCACGGTCG
>JAESFY010000201.1_pt1 | contig 21727 bp, 20 predicted proteins | sample 9266201 | NCBI WGS metagenome assembly JAESFY01 (sample SAMN14515071, study PRJNA621656) | algae metagenome | isolation source: Nodosilinea sp. WJT8-NPBG4 and co-occurring heterotrophs from soil, lower... | place: USA: Pinto Basin, Colorado Desert, California | collected 2006-05-27 | reverse complement strand
CGCGGCCGCACGCATCGAGCTGCTTCCGTTCCTGCACGAGCAGTCCATCAGCATCACGACGCACCGCTACGGGAACATCGAGGAGCGTTTCAGCGAAGTGATCTGACGGTCGGTCGGCGAGATCGTGAGAGTCAGCGACCCCGGGTCGTCACGCTGGCGAGCAGGGACCGGGTGAGCGGGTCGGCCCCGCCGCGCCAGAAGACCGAGATCTCGCGGCGCACGGGTTCGAGCAGTCGATGCGACACCACCCCCGGCGGTACGACGTTGTCGGGCACGAGAGCATGTCCGAGTCCGTTCACCGCGTACTCGACGGCAGCACGCGCCTGCTCGGTGCGCAGGGTCGCCCGTGGGGTGAATCCCGCGCGTGCGCACGCCGCGTCGAGCACCGCGCCCAGCCCGTTACCGGATGCGAAGTGCACCCAGTCATCGGCTCGTAGTGTGGCGAGATCGAGAGGCTCGTCGAGAGCCGCCCCGCCCAAGAGCACCACGACGAACTCTTCCGTCGACAAGCGGCTGCGCCCGCCCGTCCACCCGTCGGGCACGGGGCCGACGGCGAGATCGAACGACCCACCGAGGAGCCCGGCGATGAGGTCCTCCTGGTGCCGGAACTCGTGCAACTCTGCCTGGACTTGCGGATGCCGTGACCGCCAGTCCGCGAGGATCGACGGCAGCATCCCCAGGCTGAGCGAGTACAGCGTGCCGATCCTCAGCTCGCCGACGTCTCCGGACGCCACGTTCCTCGCGGCTCTTTCGAGGTCGTCGTGCGCGGCGACCACGGCGCGCGCGGTGTCCAGGAGGCCGCGTCCTGCGCTCGTCGGATGTGTCGCGCGGGGGAGCCGCTCGACCAGGACGGTTCCCAGCGCCTGCTCCAGTGCCGTGATCTGACGCGACAGCGTCGGCTGACTCACGAAGAGCCGCGCGGCGGCGCGTGTGATCGAGCCCTCTTCGCAGACGGCGATGAAAGCCCGCAGCTGACGTTCGGTCATATCCATGCACCCAGGGTATGGCTATCAGGATCTTCTTGCATGGATCGCAGGGTAAGAGGAGGCGAGTCACGGCGTTGCATCCGTCAGGCGCCATCTCGGGCGCCCGGACAGACAGGAAGAATCATGACCTCACTCACTCTCGCCCACGCGCAGCGCGCCATCATCGCAGCCCAGGATGCCGCATCCGAGCAGGGCGCCGCAGCCGTCGTCACGGTCGTCGACGCCGGGGTGCAGCCCGTGCTGATCGCGCGGCAGGACGGCGCCCCGATCGCGGCGATCGACGCCAGCCTGAGCAAGGCGCGCACGACGCTGTACTTCGGCGGCACGGCCACGGCGGACCTCTCCGGTGCGACCGCTCCCGGCGGACCCCTGTACGGCTTCGAGCACGCCGTCACCGTGCCGCTCGCCTTCCTCAGCGGGGCGGTCCCGGTGCGTGACGCTCAGGGCGAGGTCATCGGCGCGGTCGGCGTCGGCGGGGGAACGGCCGAGCAGGACCATGCGATCGCAACGGCCGCTGCCGCGGCGATCGGGGCATCCGCATGAGCGCCCCCGCCGATGTCGTCATCTCGCTGGCGACGCTTGTCGCCCGGGAGGGGCGTCGCGACGATGTGCGGCGCGAGCTGTTGAAGCTGATCGAGCCCACCCGGGCCGAGCGGGGGAACCTCGATTACGTGCTGTTCGAGATCGCCGATGCGCCTGGCACCTTCCTGATGCGCGAGGCGTTCGTGTCACGGGCGGCGCTGCGCGAGCACCAGGAGACGGCGCACTACCTGGCCTTCGCCGCGCGGGCCGACGAACTGCTCGCTGCGCCGCTGAAGCTCACCTTCCTCACGCAGGTCTCCGACTGATGTCGTGACCACGGCCGGTTCCGGTCGCGAAGATGCACCCATCCCCGCTCGGAATAAGTGCATTTTCGCGACCGGAGCGGTAGGTGGGCGCGCGATGTAAAAGATTCTTGACATAGCATGGGCTGCGACGTACGCTCGTGTCAAGAATCTTTTACATGGGAGGCATCATGGTCTACGAAGAACGCAACGCCTGGGCGGGGCTGATCGTGAGCCCGATCTCGATGATCGTCTATGTCGTGCTGGTGTTCCGGGCCGCTGCGGGCGGTCCGCTCACGAGCGTCGACTGGTTCCCGCTCATGCTGTGGGTGATCGGCGGGAGCATCGTCACCGTGATCATCCTCAGCATCCTCTGGGGCATGGTCGCCGGCGCGAAGGATCCCGACGGCGTCGGCCGCTCCGACATCCGCGACCGCGACATCAGCCGTATGGGCGCACGCGTCGAGCAGGCCTTCGTCGTGATCGCCGGACTCGGCGTGATCGCGCTCTGCGCGGTCGGCGCCGACGTGTTCTGGATCGCGAACACCATGTACGCGGGCTTCGCCGTCTCCGCCCTCGTCGGTGGGGTCGCCCGGGTCATCGCCTACCGGCGGGGCCTCGTCTGATGGTCAAGCCCACGCGCGTCTCCAACCGCATCCGCGCTCATCGCGAATCAGCGGGCCTGACCCAGGCCGATCTCGCCCGCGCCGTCGGTGTGACCCGGCAGACGCTCATCGCGATCGAGCAGGAGAAGTACTCTCCCTCGCTCGAACTCGCCTTCCAGATCGCCCGCGCCTTCGGCGTGGGACTCGACGACCTCTTCCAGTACCCGGAGCAGTGACATGACCGAAAACGCGGAAACCCCGACGATGACCGCCTGGCGCCGCGAGACCTACGGGCCCGCCGCCGGAACGACCCTGCAGAAGATCGCCACGCCGGTTCCCGGCCGCGGCGAGGTCGTCCTGCGAGTACTCGCCACGGGGCTGAACGCCGGCGACGTGCGCCTGCTCCTCGGCGACCCGCTGCTGGTGAGGCCGGTGTTCGGCCTCACCAGGCCGAAGCATCCGGTCCGTGGCATGGAGGTCGCCGGCACCGTGGTCGCCGTCGGGCCCGATGTCGTCGGCGCAGAACTCGGAGAGGACGTCGTCGGCGAGCTCGTCGGCGGCGGCGGGCTCGGCGAATACGTCTGCGTCCCCGCCTCGCGCCTCGTGCCGATCCCACCCGACGTCGCGCCCGCCGTCGCCGCGTGTCTGCCGATCGCCGGGGGAACCGCGTGGCAGGCCCTCGATGCCGCCGAGGTCGGTCTACGCGGTGAAGGCACGCCGCGGGTGCTGATCATCGGGGCGTCCGGAGGAGTCGGCACCTTCGCCGTGCAGCTCGCCGCCCTGCGCGGCGCCGAGGTGTGGGCCACGTGCGGTGCGCGCAACGCGCCCCTCGTCGAGTACCTCGGCGCTGTGCGCACCCTGGACCACCGCACCTCGCCGCTGAGCGACCTCCCGGCCGAACGCTTCGACGCGGTCATCGACATCGCCGGCGGGATGCCGCTGCGCGAGCTGCAGCGATTGGTTTCACCCGGAGGCTCGGTGGTGCTGATCACGGGAGACGGCGGGCATGTGATGGGACCCGTGCCGCGGATGATCCGGGCAGCGTTCCTCTCGATCGGCTCGCCGCGCATCCGGCCGCTCGCGGCCTCACCGCGCCCGGAGGTGCTCGCGAAGCTCCTCGAGCTCGTCGCCGATGGGCGCGTCACCGCCGTGATCGAGCGCGAATACCCCTTCGCCGAGGCATCCGCCGCTCTGGCTCACGTCGAGGCCGGACACACGGTCGGCAAGGTGGTCGTGCACGGGTCATGAGGCGTGGGCGTGAGCCGCCCTGGCGACGTACAGGGGGCGGGTGACAGAATGGATGCTGGCGTGCTCGAGTCGCATCTTCCCCGCAACCTCTCTGACGAGAGGCGGGTCGAAGGACCGCCGGGCCCCTGGACAGAGTCCGCCGCGTTTCGTTCCGAGGAGCATCTTGTCTTTCGAAAACACGCTGTCGACGCCTGAGACCACCGCGACCGCGGTGCCCACCCGCACCGCGCACCACCGCCGCTACCTGATGTGCAAGCCTTCGCACTTCACGGTCAACTACTCGATCAACCCGTGGATGGAACCGTCGAAGCCGACCGACACCGCCAGGGCCGTCGCGCAGTGGCAGCAGCTGCACGACCTCTACCTCGAGCTCGGACACGAGGTCGAGCTGATCGAGCCGCTCGCCGGCTTCCCAGACATGGTCTACACCGCCAACGGCGGCTTCCTCATCGACGGCCGTGCCTACGTGCCGAAGTTCCTCTTCGTCCAGCGCCAGGGCGAGTCGCCCGCGTTCGCCGACTGGTTCCGCGAAGCCGGCTACGACACCGTCATCCCGGAAGAGGTCAACGAGGGCGAGGGCGATTTCCTGCTCGTCGGCGACGTCATCCTCGCGGGCACCGGATTCCGCTCCACCGGCGACAGCCACCGCGAGGTCGGCGAGGTCTTCGGCCGCGAGGTCGTGTCGCTCAACCTGGTCGACCCGCGCTTCTACCACCTCGACACCGCGATCGCCGTGCTCGATCCGGTGCAGGGCACGGAGAACGGCGGCCCGGAGCGCGCCAACATCGCCTACCTCCCGGGCGCCTTCGACGATGCCAGCCGCGCGATCCTCGAGGAGCGCTTTCCCGACGCGATCCTCGTCTCGGATGAGGACGGCTCGGTCTTCGGTCTCAATTCTGCGAGCGACGGCTACAACGTGGTCATCTCGCCGCGCGCCAAGGGCTTCGAGCAGCAGTTGCGCGAGCGCGGCTACAACCCGATCATGATCGACCTCTCCGAGCTGTTGCTCGGCGGTGGCGGTATCAAGTGCTGCACCCTCGAACTGCGCGGCGCGAAGTGACGACGACCGAAGTCGGCGTCGCGGCGGCCGGAGCCGTGGTTTCTGAGCGAGCGAAGCGAGACGAAGGGCACGTCGCGCACAACTATCACCCGTTGCCGGTGAACATCGCCCGCGGCGAAGGCGCGTGGCTGACGGATGTCGAGGGCAAGCGGTACCTCGACCTGCTCGCCGCATACTCGGCCGTGAACTTCGGCCACCGGCATCCGGCCCTCATCGCCGCTCTCACCGAGCAGCTCGGACGGGTCACGCTCATCAGCCGCGCGTTCCAGAGCGACAAGCTCGAGCCGTTCGCCGCCGCACTCGCTGCGCTCGCCGGCAAGGACATGGTCCTGCCGATGAACACCGGCGCCGAGGCCGTCGAGACCGGCATCAAGGTCGCGCGCGCCTGGGGATACCGGGTCAAGGGCATCGCGGAAGGGCGCGCGCGGATCATCGTCGCGGCCGGGAACTTCCACGGCCGCACGACCACGATCGTCGGCTTCAGTGACGACGAGTCGGCGCGTGACGGCTTCGGACCGTTCGCGCCCGGCTTCGACGTCGTGCCCTACGGAGATGCGGATGCCATCGCGGCGGCCATCACCGACGACACCGCCGCGGTGCTCATCGAGCCGATCCAGGGCGAGGCCGGCGTCGTGATCCCGCCCGAGGGGTACCTGCGCCGCATCCGCGAGATCTGCGACGAGAAGAACGTGCTGTTCATCGCCGACGAGATCCAGTCCGGACTCGGCCGGGTCGGCGAGACCTTCGCATGCGACCGCGAAAGCGTCGTGCCCGACCTGTACCTGCTGGGCAAGGCGCTCGGCGGCGGCATCCTTCCCGTCTCCGCCGTCGTGGGGAACGAGGACGTGCTCGGGGTCATCCGCCCGGGCGAGCACGGTTCGACGTTCGGCGGCAATCCGCTCGCCGCAGCCGTCGGGCTGCGGGTGGTCGAGATGCTCGAGTCGGGGGAGTTCCAGGAGCGCGCACGCGCGCTCGGCGCGCACCTCGATCAGGCGCTGCAGCCGCTCATCGGTCACGGCGTCACCGAGGTCCGCATCGCGGGCCTCTGGGCGGGCGTCGACATCGACCCCGCGAAGGGCACCGGGCGCGAGATCGCCGAGAAGCTGCTCGCACGCGGGGTTCTCGTGAAGGACACGCACGGTCAGACCATCCGCATCGCGCCGCCGCTCGTGATCCGTGCGACGGAACTCGACTGGGCGGTCGAGCAGCTCAAGCTCGTGCTCGGAGCCTGACTTCCCTGCCGACCGGCCCCCTTTTACGCCCGCGGCCCCCTTGCGAACGTTCGCAAGGGGGCCGCTCGCACGAAAGGGGGCCGGTCGGCAAGAGAGAGGAGAGGGGGAGACCGCTCAGGCCGGAGGCGAGTCCGGGTCGAGCGTCTTGAGCATGTCCTCTTCGGCGGGATTGTCGGCGTCGAGCTGGTCGGCGGTCGTCTCGTCGCCGCCGAGCGGGGCGTCATGACCCGGTCCGGCGCTGCCCTGGATCGCGCCGCCGGTCGACTCGCCGCGCGAGCTGTCGCCCTGGATGGCTCCGCCTTCGCCGCCTCCGGAATCGGCGCGATCCGAGCCGGCATCGCCCTGGATCGCTCCTCCGGTGGATTCGCCGCGGTCGGCGTCGCCCTGGATGGCGCCGTCGTCGCCGCCCTCGTGGCCTTCGTTCTCGGTCGAGCCGTCGACGTCGCGAGCGCCTTCAGCGGGATCCTGCGGGTGCGGGGTGCTTTCCATGTTCTCGTCCATGGGCCGAGACTACGGTCGCGGCCCCCGGCGGCAGAGGCCGTTGACAACGACCCCCTTGCAGGTCTCCATCCGAGGTGTCGGTGCTCAGTCGTTCTTCCGCGCCGTGCGGATCGGCGTCGTCGAGGCCGCCGCGTCGCTGAACTCGACCGGGTCCGCCTCGTCGATGATGCTGAGCGGCCGGGTTTCGTCGAGGGTGAGCAGGAACCGGCGGTTCTCGTCGCGGTGCAGGCGTCCGGAGGTGAACACCCAGATCGCCCCGATCGCGCAGGCGACGAGGCCGGCGGTGCCGCCGAGCATGATCGCGACGCGCGGCCCGAACGCGTCGGCAACCCAGCCGGCGATGGGTGCCCCGACCGGCGTCGAGCCCATGATCACGGCCATGTACAGAGCGAGGACGCGTCCGCGCAACGACGGATCCGTCGTCATCTGCACGTAGCCGTTGGCCGTCGTCAGCAGCGTCACGATCATGAAGCCGGTGAACATCAGCGTGACCGCGTATGAGGCGTAGGTCGGCATCGCCGAGGAGACGAACGCCGCCACGCCGAATCCGCCGGCGGCGAGGATCACCACGCGCACGCGCGCCCTGTCCCGCCGGGCCGCGAGCAGCGCTCCCGCGAGGGAGCCGATCGCGAGGATCGAGCTGAGCACGCCGTAGCCGTCGGCACCGGATCCGAACTCGATCGCCATCGTCGAGGCGAAGATCGGGAAGTTCATGCCGAAGGCGCCGATCAGGAACACGGTGACGAACACGACCCGCAGGTCGCTGCGGCCCCACACGTACCGGAAACCGGCGAGCAGACCGCCCCGGTTGCGGATCTTCGGACGCGCGGCGAGCAGGCTCTTCCGCAGCATCAGCAGGGCGAGGATCATCGCGAGGAACGTGGCCGCGTTGACGATGAACACCCAGCCGGAACCGATCGCCACGATCAGCAGGCCACCGACGGCCGGCCCGATCATGCGCGCCAGGTTGAAGGATGCCGAGTTCAGGGCGACCGCGTTCGACGTGTCGCCGGCCGAGACCATGTCGGAGACGAACGCCTGTCGCGCCGGTGCGTCGAACGCGTTCACGACACCGAAGCCGAGCGCGAAGCAGAACATCATCGGCAGGGTCATGACGCCGCTCAGGATCAGGATGCCGACGGCGACGGCCAGCCCGAGCAACGCGGTCTGCGTGACGAGCAGGATGTGGCGCCGGTCGAAGCGGTCGGCCACCCAGCCGGTCTGACTGACCAGCAGCAGGGGCGGGCCGAACTGCAGTGCCATCGTCACGCCCATCGCGGCCGCGTCGTTGTCGGTGAGCTCGGTCAACACGACCCAGTCCTGCGCCGTCGCCTGCATCCAGCCGCCGATGTTGGAGACCAGGGCACCCGCGAACCAGATCCGGTAGTTGATGTTCGCGAACGAGCGGAACATGGCGCTCATCGCTCGACCGCCCGTCGCATCAGCGCACTGGCTTCCCGCAGCGTCGCCAGTTCGGCCTCGGTGTAGTCGACCTCGCGGAGCATGTCGGCCAGCAGCTCGTCACGCCGACGGATGGTCTCCACGACGATCTCGATGCCGGCATCCGTGATGTCGACCTGCACGCGTCGGCGGTCGTCGGCATCCTGCGTGCGCGCGACGAACCCCTGCTCCTCGAGACCGTTGACGATGCTGGTCATCGAAGGGGCGGCGACCCGTTCGCGCTCGGCGAGGGTCGAGATCGTCCGTCGTCCGTTCATGCGGAGGTCGGCGAGCACAGCGAGCTGGGTGTCGCTCATCGTGTCGGCGGCGCGGGCGCATCGCAGGCGGCGGGCCAGCCGGAAGGTGGCCATGCGCAGGTCTGTCGCGGTGAGGTGGAGGGATTCATCGGTCGCAGACATTACTTAGATAGTCTATCTAATCTTTCCAGAGATGTCATTCGTCGGATCGAACCAACGGGCCATCCCGCATCCGTTCTATCCGACCAGATCGAGGGTGAGCGCCGTGCCTAGAGTGAGGGCATGTACAGCCCCTCCGAGGTCGTCCGCCTGCTGCAGTCCACTCTCGCAACGCGCGCTGAGACCCACGGGGTGCCCGCCGCGGCGGTCGCCGTGGTCATCGACGGAGAGATCGTCGAGCACGCGGTCGGACTGCTCAGCACGGCCACCAAGGTGGAGGCGACGACCGACTCGGTCTTCCAGATCGGCTCGATCACGAAGGTCTGGACCGCCACCCTCGTGATGCAGCTGGTCGATGAGGGACTGGTCGAGCTCGATGCCCCGATCCGGCAGTACCTGCCGGAGTTCGCGCTCGCCGACGACACCGCAGCCTCCACCATCACCGTGCGCCAGCTCCTCAGCCACCGCTCCGGCATCGAGGGCGACATCTTCACCGACACCGGACGCGGCGACGACGCCGTGTCGAGCTACCTCGCGCTGCTCGCGGATGCGGCGCAGATCTTCCCTCCCGGCTCGTTCTTCTCGTACAGCAACGCCGGGTACGTGGTGCTCGGCCGGCTCATCGAAGTCCTGCGCGAGACGACCTGGGAACAGGCGCTCGAGCACATCGCGACGCCGCTCGGACTGCAGACCGTCTCGCCGAGCCCGTACGAGGCGATCCTGCACCGCGTCGCCGTGGGGCACGTCGGTCCGGATGCCGAGGGCGTGCAGCAGCCCGCTCCCTTCTGGGCGATGGCCCGCTCGAACGAGCCGGCGGGCTCCATGCTCGCGATGTCGGCCCGCGACCTGGCCGCGTTCGCGCAGGCGCACCTGCGGATCGCGGCCGGTGAATCCGCCGTGACGTCGTCGGAGGGTGACGCCGGGGGCGACGCCGACGAACCCGCCTTCCTCTCGCGCGACTCCGCGCTGGCCATGCGCTCCACCGAGGTGCACCTGCCGCGGCTGACCGGAATGGGTGCGGCCTGGGGCCTCGGCTGGGAGATCGACCGCGAGGGCGAGGGGATGCTCTTCGGCCACGACGGCAACACCGTCGGACAGTCCTCGTTCCTGCGCCTCGCCCCCGAGGCGGGAGCCGCGGTGGTGCTGCTCACGAACGGCGGCGACGGCGCCGGGCTGTTCCACGACATCGCGGATGAGCTCCTGCGTGAGATGGCGGGCATCGCCCTGCCGACGATGCCGGTCCCGCCCGCGGCATCCGATGCATCCGATTCCTCCGAGGCACTCGCCGACGCAGCCGACGTCGCCGGCGTCGCTGGCTTCCTGGGCGTCTACGCCAACTCCACCGTCGAGATGGAGGTGTCGCAGGACGACACCGGTCGGCTGTGGCTCGAGCAGCGCCCGACGCCGGAGCTGCTCGCGCTCGGGGCCGAACCCTCGACCGACGAGGTGGTCCGCTTCGAGGACGGGTCCCTGATCCTCCGCGAACGCAAGGACGGGATGCACCTCGTGCTCGCGTTCCTCGACCCGGACCCCGAGGGCCTGGCGTCGTACATCCACTTCGGGCGCGCCGTTCCGCGATCCCGCTGATCTTCCGGACGCGGTGCGCCGCGCCCCCACCCCCGAGACACCCGAACCCACTGCCTGGAGGAACGTCATGACACCGAAACGCACCGCCGTCACCGCCGTCGTCGCCGTGACCGCTCTCATCTCAGCACTCGCCGGCTGCTCGGCCGGAGGTGGGGGAGAAGGCGGCGATCCGGCCGAGGGAGGGACCTTCACGACGATCCTCGGCTCCGATCCGGGGAGCCTCGATCCGCAGCTCTCTGCGGGCAGCGCGCTGTTCGACATCAGCAAGCTCGCCTACGACACGCTCGTGAGCATCGACCCCGAGGGCGAGGTGCGCAGCCAGCTCGCATCCGAATGGAGCGTCGACGGCACCACCGCCACCCTGACCATCCAGGACGGCATCACCTGCGCCGACGGCACCGAATTCACGGCGCAGACCGCCGCCGACAACCTGAACTGGATCTCCGACCCCGCGAACGAGAGCGGCTTCCTCGGGGCCTTCCTGCCGGTCGGCGTGACCAGCGTCGCCGAGGGCGACACGGTCACCATGACCCTCGCGAGCCCCGCGCCGTTCCTGATGCTCGGCCTCGGCGGTCTGCCGATGGTCTGCGGCAGCTCGCTGACGGACCGCGACGGGCTCGCCGCAGGGACCGACGGCACCGGCCCGTACGTGCTCACCGAGGCCGTGCCGAGCGACCACTACACCTATGAACTCCGCGAGGGCTACACCTGGGGGCCCGGCGGGGCCACCGTCGACGAAGCGGGCATCCCGGCGAAGGTCAACGTGCGCATCGTCTCGGACGGGACGACGGCGGCCAACCTCCTGCTCTCCGGCGAGGCCAACGCGGCCCAGCTCACCGGCCCCGACGCCGACCGCGCGATCGACGCCGGTCTGTTCCAGCGCGAGGCCACGGCCATCGCGGGGGAGCAGTGGTACAACCACGCCGAGGGTCACCCGACCAGCGACCCGGCCGTCCGCCTGGCGCTCACTCAGGCGGTCGACCTCGACGAGCTCGCGAACGTCCTCACCGCCGGCAAGGGCGGACGGGCCACGGCCCTCGCCGTCGTGGAGCCGACCGTCTGCACCTATGACGCGATCTCGGACTCCCTCCCGGAGTTCGACGTGGATGCCGCCAACACGACGCTCGACGAGGCCGGTTGGGTCCGTGGCTCCGACGGGGTGCGCGAGAAGGACGGCACGCGCCTCAGCCTGACGTTCCTCTACGAGAACAGCCTCGGAGCCGCGGCCGCGGCCGCCGCCGAGCTCGCGCTCGCCGCATGGGAGGAGATCGGCGCCGAAGTCGAGGGCAAGCAGCAGGACGAGACGGCACTTCTCGAGGCGACGTTCGGCACCGGCGCGTGGGACATCGGCTGGCTCACGCTCAGCGTCAACAGCCCCGACCAGGCGATCGGCTTCGTCAGTGGCACGGTTCCGCCCGAGGGGTCGAACTTCTCGGCCATCCAGAACGAGGAGTACACCGCGGCGGTCGCCGAGGCCTCGCAGCTGAACGGCAGCGAGGGCTGCGACAAGTGGCAGGAGGCCGAGAGCGCGCTCTTCGCAGCCGCCGACATGGTGCCCTTCGCGAACGCGACCATCTACATGTTCGGCAACGGCGCCGAGTTCGAGTGGCTCGGAGTGATCGAGCCCACGAGCGTGCGGCTGGTCGGCTGAGCGCCGGCGCGGCAGGAGCCACGGATCGGATCGACGACATGACGACGCTGACGACGCGGATCGCGGAGGATGACAAGCGCCTCAGCGACCACCGCTGGCTGCGCTTCGCGATCCGCCGCACCGGACGACTGCTCGTCTCGCTGTGGATCCTGATCACGGCATCCTTCCTGATGATCCACCTGGTCCCGGGCGATCCGATCCGCTCCGCCCTCGGCCCGACGGCTCCGGCCGCCGTGGTCGAGGCGCGGCGCGAGTCGCTCGGGCTGAACAACCCGCTCTGGCAGCAGTACCTCGACTACATCCGCGGGGTGTTCACCGGCGACCTGGGGGTCTCGATCGGGTCGCAGCTGCCGGTCGCCGACACGATCGCACAGCGGCTGCCGGCAACCCTCACGCTCGCCGTGCTGGCGTTCGTCGTCGCCGTGCTCATCGCACTGCCTCTGGGCATGGCGGTCGCCGTCGCCACACAGCGCGGTCGGGCGCGAGGACTCGAGGTCGGCTTCAGCTCGACCAGTGTCGTCATCGGCTCGATCCCGGACTTCCTGCTCGCGGTCGCCCTCGTCGCCGTGTTCGGCGTGCAGCTGGGCTGGCTCCCGGTCGCCGGACGCGAGGGTCCGCTGTCGTACATCCTGCCGGTGCTCGCGCTGGCACTGGGACCGGCGGCCATCCTCTCCCGCATCCTCCGCATCGAGGTGCTCTCGGTGCTCGAGACGGACTTCGTGCGGACGGCGCAGGCCAAGCGGCTCCGCACGCCGCGGATCAATTTCCGCCACGTGCTGCCGAACGCCGTCACGGCCACGCTCACGCTCGGCGGTCTGCTGCTGAGCGGCCTCGTCGCCGGAACCGTGCTGGTCGAGACCGTGTTCGCGTGGCCAGGACTCGGCAGCACGATCGTGAGCTCGATCCAGTCGAAGGACTATCCGCTCGTGCAGGGGACCGTCCTCGTCTACGGCGTCGGCGTGCTCCTGGTGAACACCCTGGTCGATGCGGCGCTGGCCGTGCTCGACCCGCAGTCGACGGCGGCCTCCGCATGAGGCGCACACTCGTCGCGATGCTGCGCACCCCGCTGGGCGCGACGGCACTCGCCCTGCTCGCGCTCGTCGTGATCACCGCGATCTTCGCCCCGATGATCTGGGGCGAGCAGGCGGATGCCACCGACACGAGCGACCTGCTGGCCGGCCCGTCGGCCGAGCACTGGGTCGGCACCGACAACCTCGGCAGAGACCTGCTGCTGCGCACGATCGTGGCCACGCGGCTGTCGATCGTGCTCGCGCTGCTGGCGACGCTCGTCTCGGTGGTCGCCGGCCTCATCCTCGGCGTCGCGCCCCTGCTCCTCGGCCGCGTCCTCGGCCGGGCGATGACCTGGTTCACGGGCATCGCGGTCGCCTTCCCCGGGCTTCTCCTCGCGCTCTTCTTCGCGGCGATCTTCGGCAGCACCGCCACGGCCGCGGTCTTCGCGCTCGGCCTCGCCGGTGCGCCGTCGTTCGCCCGGCTGTGTCAGAACCTCATCGCCGGCATCGAGGCGCGGGACTTCGTGTCGGCCGCCCGCGTGGGCGGCATCGGACGGTTCCGCGTGCTGTTCCGTCATGTGCTCCCGAACATCGGCGAGCCGCTCATCGTGAACGCGACGATCGGCGCCGGCGGCGCCCTGCTCGCCTTCGCAGGACTCTCGTTCCTCGGACTGGGCGTGCAGCCGCCCGACTACGACTGGGGTCGCCTGATGATGGACGGTCTCCGCGGGATCTACGCGAACCCGCTGGCCGCCCTCGCTCCGGGACTCGCGGTCGTGATCGCCGGCCTGGCCTTCAACCTCACCGGCGAGTCCGCGGCGCGCAGCCTCGGCATCGCGGACGACATGCTGCTGGGCAGCGCCGTCAGTCCGCGGCGACTGCGACGGACACGGGCCCGGCAGGCCGCAGCGGCCGCCGCCACCGCGCCCGTGACCGACGGTCCGGTGCTCGAGGTCGAGGATCTGCGCGTCGATTTCGAGAGCGCGAACGGCTCGGTCGTGCATGCCGTGCGCGGCATCGACCTCACGGTCGGCGAAGGCGAGGTCGTCGGGATCGTCGGCGAATCCGGCTCGGGCAAGTCGATGACCGCGCTCGCGGTCGCCCAGCTGGTCTCCTCGCCCGGGCGGGTCGAGGCATCCGTCCTCCGCTTCCTGGGCGTCGATCTGCAGACGGCGGGCAAGGCGCGACTCCGTCGCCTGCTCGGCACCTCGATGGCGATGGTCTTCCAAGACCCGATGTCGTCGTTCAATCCGACGATGCGCATGGGCGCACAGCTCGCCGAGGTCGCCACCGAGCACGCGGGGCTGAGCCGGCGCGAGGCCCTCGCACGCGCCGCCGACCGCCTCGCCGCCGTGCGGATCAGTGCGCCGAAACGCCGGATCCGCCAGTACCCGTACGAGTTCTCCGGTGGCATGCGGCAGCGCGCCATGATCGGGATGGGACTCATGGTGTCGCCGAAGCTGATCATCGCCGACGAACCCACGACCGCCCTCGACGTCACGGTGCAGGCGCAGGTGCTCGATCTGCTGCGCGCCATCCGCGACGAGGAGGGGACGTCGATCCTCTTCATCAGCCACGACATCTCCGTCGTCGCCGAGCTCTGCGACCGGGTGCTGGTGATGCGCTCCGGCGAGATCGTCGAAGAGCTGAAGGCCACCGACCTGTCGTCGGCGCGGCATCCGTACACACGGGCGCTGCTCGCGGCCGTCCCGCACATGGGCACGGATCTCGACCGCCCGCTCGCGACGCTCGCGACCGTCGCGGCCGAAGAGGGACGCCTCTCCGAACGGGCGGCGACAGCGACTGCTGACCCCAAGGATCACGAGAACGAGAACGAGAACGAGAACGAGCACGACGCCCAGGAGGTGGGGAGGCGATGAGCGAACTCCGCTTCGAAGAGGTCTCGGTGCGCTACGGCGTCGGCCGGGGCGCTATGACCGCGGTCGACCGGGTGTCGCTCGTCGTGCCGGACGGCGGCGTGACCGGCGTGGTCGGCGAGTCCGGCTCCGGAAAATCGACGCTCGCGCGGGCCGCGGTCGGACTCGTGCCGCTCTCCGCCGGACGCATCCTGCTCGACGGCGCGCCGATCCCGCGTCGCGGGCCCCGTCCACTGCAGATGGTGTTCCAGGATCCGTACTCCTCACTCGATCCGCGGATGCCGGTGGGTGCGAGCATCGCCGAGATGATGCCCTCGGGCATGACCCGGCGCGCCCGCGACGCCGAGGCCGCGCGCCTGCTGGAGCTCGTGCATCTGGATCCGGCGCAGGCGGGCTCGCGCCCCTCGCGCTTCTCGGGCGGCCAGCGGCAGCGGATCGCGATCGCCCGCGCACTCGCCGGGCAGCCCAGGGTGCTCATCGCCGACGAGATCACCTCCGCGCTCGACGTGCTCATCCAGGGCGCGATCCTCAACCTGCTGCGCGAGCTGCAGGCCGAGCTCGGATTTTCGATGCTCTTCATCTCGCACAACCTCGCCGTCGTCCGGTACGTGGCGTCGCACATGGCGGTGATGCGTGACGGCAAGGTCGTCGAGCAAGGACCGACCGGTGCGCTGCTCGAGGACCCGCAGGACGCCTACACGCAGGAGCTGCTCGCAGCCATCCCGCGACCCATCGAGTACGTCCCCTGACCTCAAGAGCTCTCCACCAGCACTCACCACACGACCTGACCAGGCGCCACGAGCGCCGCAACCGAAGGAGTCCCCGTGACCCGCAGAATGAGTATCGACGATGCCCTCGCTCTGACCGTGCCGAGTCAGCCCGCGCTGTCCCCGGCTGGAGACCGGGTGGTCTACGTGCTCGGTGGGACGGATGCCGACGCCGACAAGAGCACGAGCGCCCTGTGGATCGCCGAAGGAGGCGAGACTCGCCGGCTGACGCACGGCACCGCCGACTCGAGTCCGGTGTTCTCGCCGGACGGCGCCCACGTCGCGTTCCTCCGCGAAGGTCAGCTGTGGACGCTCCCGCTCGCCGGAGGCGAGCCGCAGCAGCGGACGACCCTGCCGCTGGGTGCTGGCGTTCCGGTGTGGAGTCCTGATGGCACGAAGATCGCGTTCACGGCATCCGTCATCCCGCTGTCGGCTCCCTCGGATGCGGTCGAGTCCGACGAGCAGCGCGCGGAGCGCGAGCAGGCCCCGATCGTCACCGCCGGCATCGACTACCTGGTCGACGGCGCCTGGTTCACCCGCGGCGTGAGCGGCCAGCTGCATGTGCTCGACCTCGCCGACGGACGCGTGCGTCGTCTGACCGACGGCGTCGCGGCCGTCGGGAGCCCCGCCTGGTCGCCCGACGGATCGACCCTCGCCTACGTCGCCCGTCCTCGCGGCGGCGACGACCTCGGCTTCCGCTCGGCGGTGCACGCCCTGGACCCGGCCGACCCCGCCGCACGGGCACGTGTGCTCGCGTTCGCCGAGGGATACGCCGGCACCGTCGCGTTCTCCCCGGACGGTGAGAGCCTGCTCGTGGTCGGCTGGAACGGCGCCCCCGACGGGCACGCCGGACTCTTCCGCGTCGACCTCGGCTCTGGCGATGTGACGGACCTTGCGGGCGAGCTCGACCGCAACGTGATGCCGGGAGCCCCGGCCTATCCCGGGGCGCTGCCGCAGGTGACGGCATCCGGCGATGTGCTCTTCGCGATCCGCGACCGCGGCGCCACCCACCTGTACGCCGTGCCGCTCGGCGGCGGCACACCCCGCCACGTGCACGGTGGCACCGACGAGGTCGTGAGCGGGCTCTCGGTCGCGGGCGACAGCGCGGCGATCGCGATGTCGACGCCGACGTCGTTCGGCGAGATCCTCCGGCTCGACCTGACCTCGGGGGGTGCCGAGACGCTCACGTCGCACGGCGGGGCCCCCGACGACGTCGAGCTGTTCGTGCGGGAGAGCCGCGAGTTCACGATCAGCGACGGCACGGTCGTGCAGGGCTGGATCGTGCGCGACCCCTCGGTCGAAGGACCGACACCGCTGCTCGTCGACGTGCACGGCGGACCGCACAACGCCTGGAACGGCGCGGTCGACGAGATGCACGTGTACCACCAGCAGCTCGCCGCCGACGGCTGGACGATCGTCATGATCAACCCGCGCGGCAGCGACGGCTACGGCGAGGACTTCTGGAAGGGCGTGAACGGCGCCTGGGGCGTCGACGACGCGAAGGACTTCCTCGAGCCGGTCGACGAGCTGGTCGCGGAGGGAACGGCGGATGCCGCGCGTCTCGCGGTCGCGGGCTACAGCTACGGCGGGTACATGGCCGCCTACCTCACCGGTCACGACGACCGCTTCGCCGCCGCCGTCACCGGGGGCATCGTCGCCGACCTGTTCAGCATGGGCGGCACGAGCGACGACGCGCACCTGCTGAGCCTGTTCGAGATCGGCATCCTGCCCTGGCAGTCCGAGGGGCGCGAGCGTCTCGCCGCGATGTCGCCGTACACGCACGTCGAGAACGTGCAGACCCCGACCCTCGTGCTGCACGGCGAGAAGGATCTCCGCTGCCCCGTGCACCAGGCGCAGCAGTGGCACTACGCGCTGCGGGAGCGCGAGGTCCCGACCGAACTCGTGATCTACCCGGGCGGCAGCCACGTGTTCCCGCTGCTGGGCGCACCGAGCCACCGGGTCGACTACGCCCGTCGCATCGTCGAGTGGGTCGAGCGCTTCGCCGGCAGCACGAGCGGCGCCCATCCCGCCGCGATCGACGCCGCGCACTGGCAGCACCGCCTCGACGCCCTCGCGAGCCTGCACGGAGTTCCGGGCGCGCAGCTCGGCATCCTCCGCTACGACCCAGATACCGACGCCGCCGACGGTCGCGACGACGTCGTCACCGTCGCCACCGGCACGCTGAACCGCAACCTGCCCGAGGCCTCCGGCACGGTGCTGACCGACTCGGTCTTCCAGATCGGGTCGATCTCGAAGGTCTGGACCGCGACCGCGGTCATGCGGCTCGTGGAACAGGGCGCCTTCACGCTCGAGACGCCGGTGCACGAGATCCTTCCCGGCGTGCGCCTGGTGAACGACGAGCTCACGGCAGGCGTCACCGTGCGGCACCTGCTCACGCACACGAGCGGCATCGACGGCGACGTCTTCACCGACACCGGCCGCGGCGACGACACCCTGGAGAAGTACACCGAGCTCTTCGCCGAGATCGGACAGAACCATCCGCTCGGCGCGACCTGGTCGTACTGCAATTCGGGCTTCTCGCTGCTGGGGCGCATCATCGAGCAGGCGACCGGCAAGGTCTGGGATGAGGCCATGCGCGACCTCGTGTTCACGCCTCTGGGTCTCACGCACACCGTGACCCTCCCCGAGGAGGCGATCCTGCACTCCGCGGCGGTCGGTCACGTCGACATGGGCGAGGAATCCGTGATCGCGCCGGTCTGGGCGCTGCCGCGCTCGCTCGGCCCGGCCGGCCTCATCACGGCGCGCGCGGCGGACGTGCTCGCGTTCGCCCGGCTGCACCTCGCCGGCGGAGTCGCGGCGGACGGCACGCGTCTGCTCAGCGAGGAGACGGTCGACGAGATGCAGGCCTTCCAGGCCGAGGTACCCGACAAGCACGTGCTCGGCGACTCGTGGGGACTCGGCTGGATCCGCTTCGACTGGAACGGCGAGCGCCTGTTCGGGCACGACGGCAACACGATCGGACAGGCCGCGTTCCTCCGGGTGCACGCCGCATCCGGGATCGCGGTCACACTGCTCACCAACGGCGGGCACACGCGGGATCTCTACGAGGACCTCTACCGCGAGATCTTCGCCGAGCTGGCAGACGTGCGGATGCAGGATTCGGTGCAGCCCCCGGCCGAGCCGGTCGACGTCGACATCGCACCCTATGTCGGCACGTACGAGCGGGCATCCGTGCGCGCCGAGGTTTTCGTCGGCGACGACGGTCCGGTGCTGCGCACGACTCTGCTCGGACCGCTGGCCGAGCTCGAGCCCGACCCGGTCGACGAGTACCCGCTCACCCCGTACAGCGACGGAGTGTTCGCGCTGCGCGCCCCCGGCACCCAGTCCTGGATGACGGCGACGTTCTACACGCTGCCGACGGGCGAGGAGTACCTGCACTTCGGCGCACGGGCCACGCCGAAGGTGCCGACCAGCGCATGAGCGCATCGTTGCAGACCCGTGCCGATCCGCTGACGGAGACGGCGATCCTCGCCACCATCCGTCGGTTGATCGCGTGCGAGTCCCCCTCGGACGACGACGAGGCGGTCGCGTGCTCGGCCGACCTCGTCGCCGAGATCGGCACGTCGCTGCTCGGCCTCGCCCCGGAACGGATCGTCGTCGACGGATGCACGCATCTGCGGTGGCGGTTCGGTGAGGAGACCCGGGTGCTGCTGCTCGCGCATCACGACACGGTGTGGCCGCACGGCACGCTCGCGCGGCTGCCGCTCGGGATCGTCGACGGCGTGCTGCGCGGGCCGGGATCGTTCGACATGAAGACCGGTCTCGCGATGGCGCTGCACGCGGTCGCCGCGCTCGACGACCGCGACGGCATCACGCTGCTCGTGACGGGTGACGAGGAGACGGGTTCGGCCCGCTCGCGCGCCCTGATCGAGGAGACGGCACGTGGAGCATCCGCTGCTCTCGTGCCCGAGGCCTCGGCCGACGGCGGCGCGTGGAAGGCGGCTCGGAAGGGCGCCTCGATGTACGACATCGCGGTGCAGGGGCGGGCCGCGCATGCGGGGCTCGAACCGGAGAAGGGCGTGAACGCCACGGTCGCGCTGGCCCACCTGGTGCTCCTCGCCGCAGGACTCGCCGACGCCGCGGCGGGGACCAGCGTCACGCCCACGCTCGCGGAATCCGGGACGACCGGGAACACCGTGCCCGCCGCCGCGCGACTGCGCATCGACGTGCGGGCATGGTCGGTTGCCGAGCTCGAGCGGGTGGACGCCGCGCTCCGCGCCTACGTGTCGCCGGTCGCCGCGGCAGTGATCACGGTGGGCGGCGGCATCAACCGTCCGCCGCTCGAGCGGGGGATGTCCCAGCGACTGGTCGACCTCGCGGGGCAGCTCGGCGCACGACACGGCCTGGGGGACGTGCCGGCGGTGGCCGTCGGCGGGGCGAGCGACGGCAATTTCACCGCGGGTGCGGGGGTGCCCACCCTCGACGGACTGGGGGCCGTCGGGGGCGGAGCGCACGCCGACGACGAACACGCGATCGTGGCGGAGATCCTTCCGCGCGCACGGCTGCTGGCCGACCTGGCGGCGGAGATATCGAGAACGGACAAGCCATGGCAGAACTGACGCGCGACGACGCGATCGTCACGACGGCGCTGCGCGACGCCGAGCAGGCGGCGGCGGCATCCGCGGTGAGCATCCGCGAGCTCACGACGGTCGGCGAGCATGCGGCGGCCATCGAGCTGCTGTCCGGGATCTGGCAGCGGTCGCCCGAGAACCCCGTGGTCCCGCCCGAGCTGCTGCGCGCGCTCAGCAAGGCGGGCAACTACATCGGCGGCGCTTTCGCAGAGGGCGGGCTTGTCGGTGTCGCAATCGCTTTCCACGCCGACCCCGGGCGTCACGCGCTCTACAGCCACATCGCCGGGATCTCGGCGGCGCACGCCGGGCACTCCATCGGCTTCGCGCTCAAGCAGCACCAGCGCGCCTGGGCTCTCCGTCGCGGGATCGACGCGATCGAGTGGACCTTCGATCCGCTGGTCGCGCGCAACGCGCACTTCAACATCACGAAGCTGGGGGCGCGCCCGCAGGAGTACCTGTCGGACTTCTACGGGCCGATGGCCGACGGCGTGAACACCGACGACGAGACCGACCGCCTGCTGATCCGATGGGAGCTCCGCGACGACGAGGTGTCGCTCCGCGCGGGCGGCACCCCGCTTCCCGCCACGGTGAGGATGCCCGGCGATCTCGCCGTCGCCGTGCCCTCCGACATCGAACGGATCCGCCGGGAGGATCGGGCCGAGGCGCAGCGCTGGCGCTTCCGCGTGCGCGAGGAGCTCACCCGGGCTCTCGACGCAGGCGGCCGCATCGTCGGCTTCGACCGCAGCGAGGGGTACATCATCCGAACCGAGGAGAAGGCACAGGAGAAAACACCGTGAGAATCGACGGGATCGAACTGCGACGGGTGGCCATGCCGCTCGTGTCGCCGTTCCGCACATCGTTCGGCACCCAGACCGCCAAGGACATCCTGCTCGTGCGCGCTGTGATCGACGGCGTCGAGGGGTGGGGGGAGTGCGTGACGCTGCCGGATCCGGTCTACTCGCCCGAGTACACCGACGGCGCGGTCGACATGCTGCGGCGCTTCATCATCCCCGCGCTTACGGGGGTCGAGCTCGCGGGTTCGCACATGATCGGCGAGGTGCTCGCGAAGTTCAAGGGGCACCGGATGGCGAAGGCCGCGATCGAGATGGCCGTGCTCGATGCGGAGCTGCGCATCGAGGGCCGGTCGTTCGCGCGCGAACTCGGCGCCGTGCACGACACCGTGCCGTGCGGGGTATCCGTCGGGATCATGGACGAGATCCCGCGGCTGCTCGATGCCGTGGACGCCTACCTCTCCGAGGGGTACGTGCGCATCAAGCTGAAGATCGAGCCCGGCTGGGACATCGACGTCGTGCGCGCCGTGCGCGAGCGCTTCGGCGATGACGTGCTGCTGCAGGTCGACGCGAACACCGCCTACACGCTCCGCGATGCGCAGCACCTCGCTCGTCTCGACGCGTTCGACCTGCTGCTGATCGAGCAGCCGCTGGAGGAGGAGGACATCCTCGGTCACGCCGACCTCGCTCGGATGCTGAAGACGCCGATCTGCCTCGACGAGTCGATCACCTCTGCCCAGACCGCAGCGGCGGCCATCCGCCTCGGCGCCACCAGCGTCATCAACATCAAGCCGGGCCGCGTCGGCGGCTACCTCGAGGCCCGCCGCATCCACGACCTCGCGGTCGCCCAGGGCGTGCCGGTGTGGTGCGGCGGCATGGTCGAGTCCGGTCTCGGTCGGGCAGCGAACGTCGCGCTCGCCGCCCTGCCCGGGTTCGTCCTCCCGGGAGACGTCTCGGCCAGCGACCGCTTCTATCGCGTCGACCTGACCGAGCCGTTCGTGATGCACGAGGGCTCGCTTGCCGTGCCGCAGGGGCCGGGGCTCGGCGTCGCTCCCATCCCCGAGATCCTCGACGACCTGACCACCTGGACCGAGTGGCTGCCGATGTGACGGATGCCAGGGGCGGGGCGGCATCCGATAT
>JAESFY010000200.1_pt1 | contig 21957 bp, 16 predicted proteins | sample 9266201 | NCBI WGS metagenome assembly JAESFY01 (sample SAMN14515071, study PRJNA621656) | algae metagenome | isolation source: Nodosilinea sp. WJT8-NPBG4 and co-occurring heterotrophs from soil, lower... | place: USA: Pinto Basin, Colorado Desert, California | collected 2006-05-27 | reverse complement strand
AGAGCCACATCGATGCATTGCGCTCCCGCGGGCACGAGTTCGCCAACACGCTTCACATCATCGAGGGGCTGTTGGAGATGGATCAGCCGGCTCGTGCCCTCGATTTCGTCCGCTCCGGCGGAGTATCGGGAGAGTTCGGCATGCCGGCCGACGGCGTCGAGGACCCGAGTGTGCGCGCGCTCGTCTACGCGCATCGCGCGCGCGCCCGAGAGCGCGGCATCGATCTGAGGGTCGCACCGGGAGCCGCGCTGCCCGATCTCGCCCGCGCAGATCCGAGCTTCACCGAGGTGAGCCTGCTGATCGTCGGAAATTTCCTGTCGAACGCGGTCGAGAGCTGTACGGCGGGCGACAGTGTGCAGCTGATGATGCTCGCCGTCGAGGCATCGGACGGCTCCGGACTCGTGCTGGACTTCGCGGTGGACGACAGCGGCCCGGGAGTCCCGGAGCATCTGCGCGATCGGGTGTTCTCGCTGGGAATGAGCACCAAGACGGGTCGTGATGCCCGGGGTTACGGTCTGCCCATCGTGCGCGGAGCGGTCACCCGGCTGGGCGGCACCTGCGAGTGCCGGACATCGGAGCTCGGCGGCATGAGATTCGAGGCGCGCATCCCGATTCCCCACTCCGAGCGATCGAGGTTCGCCAATGACTGAGCTCCGCGTGCTGATCGTCGACGATGAGCCGATGGCTGCTCAACTGCATCGGATGTTCGTCGAGCGGACCCCCGGGTTCGTCGTCACCGGCCTCGCCTCATCCGGCGAGGCCGCAGTCGAGATGATGCGGATCGACCCCCCTGACGTCGTCCTGCTCGACCTCCAGCTGCCCGGCATCTCGGGAATCGACGTTCTGCGCCTGCTTCGCACGCACCTGGGCGACGACGTCGACGTCATCGCCGTAACCGCAGACCGCAGGGCGAGCAGTGTCGCGCAGATGCGGATGCTGGGCGTCGCGCACTATCTCGCCAAACCGTTCTCGGTGCGAGAGCTTCGCGTCAGACTCCGCTCGGTGGCACGGGTCCGGAGCGCGCTCGCGACCCGGCAGAGCTTCGAGGGTCAATCTCAGATCGATGAGGTCATGCACAGCGAGTTCGTCGGCATCGACCTGACGCCGAATCGACCCGACGACGCCACGGATCAGGACATCCGCGCGGGGCATCCGCTCGATCTGCTGCGTGAACGGGGCGATCTCGCGATCTCAGAACGGGGCCACGTGATCGGTTTCACCCTGCACACGCTCGCAGACGCGCTGCACGTCTCGGCGCGTCAGTTGCAGCGGGCGTATGCGCGCGACGGACGCTCGGTCCAGGATGCGATCCGCGACCATCGCGTCGGGGTGTCCGCGATGCTGATGCTCGGAGTGGAGCGCATCACTGCGGCCGAGATCGCCCGCAGAAGCGGATTCAGCAGTCCGCGCAGCATGCGACGTGCCTTTCAGGACGTGCACGGCATTCCTCCCGCGCGGTGGCGAGCCGCGCACGCGACCGCCGCGACCGAGGTGTCGCGATAGCGACGGGAAAGGGACAGAAGGCGTCGGGCTGACGGAGAAGGTCGCGTCCACCGCGGGCGTGCCGCCGCGAACCGCGAGGATACTCGGGAGGTTGCTGTGGCATGAGGACAGCGGAATCTGCCGCTCGTGCGACGCAACCTCGGTCGCGCGTGGGGCGCGACCAAGGCACGCGTCTTTGGACGTCTGCGTCAGAGGAGTCGAAGAAGTCTCCTCGCCGTGAGGGGGCGTCACCTGGGGGGACCCCCCTCACGGGCCGCCGCGCGCCGGGATCGTACCGCGGGGGCTCAGACCCGGTCGGCCCACCATTCACGGAGGCGCTTCTCGGCGGCATCCGCTCCGATGACTCCCTCGTCGAGGCGCAGCTCCAGCAGGAACCTGTACGCCTCGCCGACCTCGCGGCCCGGCGAGATGCCGAGGATGCTCTGGATCTGGTTGCCGTCGAGCTCTGGGCGGATCGAGTCGAGCTCCTCCTGCTCGCGCAGCGCCGCGATGCGCGACTCGATGTCGTCGTAGGCCGAGGCGAGGCGTGAGGCCTTGCGCTTGTTGCGCGTGGTGACATCGGCGCGGGTGAGGATGTGCAGACGCTCGAGCAGGTCGCCGGCATCACGCACGTAGCGTCGCACTGCGGCATCCGTCCAGGTGCCCTCGGCGTATCCGAAGAATCGGAGGTGCAGTTCGATCAGCTTCGCGACCGATTCCGTCGTATCGGTGTCGAAACGCAGCGACTGCAGGCGCTTGCGCGCCATGCGCGATCCGACGACGTCGTGGTGGTGGAACGTCACCACTCCCCCGTCTTCGAGCTTGCGGGTGCGGGGCTTGCCGATGTCGTGCAGCAGCGCCGCGATGCGCAGGGCGACATCGGGCTCTGCCCCGGGGTGACGCGAATGCTCGAGGGAGATCGCCTGGCTGAGCACCGTCAGCGAGTGCTCGTAGACGTCCTTGTGGTGGTGGTGCTCGTCGACCTCGAGCCGCAGAGCGCTCACCTCGGGCAGGAACTCCTCGATCAGACCGGTGTCGACCAGCACGCGGATGCCGCGCACGGGGTCATCCGTCTGCATGAGCCGCACGAGCTCCGACTGGATGCGCTCAGGACTCACGATCTCGAGGGTCGCTCGCAGCTCCGAGATCGCATCGAACGTGTCGTCGTCGATGCGGAAGCCGAGCTGGGCGCTGAAGCGCGCGGCGCGCAGCATGCGCAGCGGGTCATCGCCGAACGAGATCTGCGGGTCGGCCGGCGTGCGCAGCACTCCGCCCACGAGGTCTTCCACTCCGCCGGTCGGGTCGACGAGCTTCACCGCCGGAACCAGCAGGGCCATCGCGTTGACCGTGAAGTCCCGTCGGTGGAGGTCGGCCTCGATCGTGTCACCGAACTCGACGGTCGGCTTGCGGGTCACCCCGTCGTAGCTGTCGGCTCGATACGTCGTGACCTCGACCTGCTCGCCCTGCACCCGAGCACCGATGGTGCCGAATGCACGGCCGATGTCCCACTGGGCGGTCGAGATCGGCGTGACGATGCGCAGGATGTCGTCCGGCATCGCGTTCGTCGTGAAGTCGAGGTCGTGGGTCGGCCTGCCCAGCAGCGCGTCACGGACGGGGCCGCCGACGACGGCGAGGTCGAAGCCTGCCGCCTCGAAGGCCTCGGCGAGGGTGCGGACGACCGGGTTCTCGGCGAGCGCGCCGAGACGGGCGAGGCCGTCAGCCATGTTGAGCATGGGTTCCAGCGTACCGGGGTCGGGGTGTCACCCGTCGGCGTCGGGATGTCCCGGGCACAGCTTCGGATGCGGTGATCGACACGCCGTCCGACGTCCGATCGCTCCGGTGAGTCGCCCGCACGATCCGAATCCGTGCCCGACGCCGTGCCCGAATCCGTGCCCGACGCCGTGCCCGACGCCGACCGGCGCCAGCGACCCGCACGGTCGTGCTCAGCGGTGTCGTCGAGCAGGCGTCAGAACAGGGGGTTCTCGCCCTTGGCCTGCGCGACGGCGCGGGCTCTGGCCTGAATGAGTCGCAGGAGGAGCATGCTCATCAGGAATCCGCCGATGACGGCGACCGCCACGATGAACCAGATCCCGATCTCGGGGTCGATGATCTCGAAGCCGTAGATCGCGACGGCGAGGAGAAGGAGCACCGGCCCCTCGATCAGCGCGAACGTGATGAACAGCCGCGTCTGGCGACGGCCGAAATCGGCGTTGACAGCTCGGACGCGCGCGTCGATCGAGGACTCACCTGCGTAGCTCATGCCACCACGCTACCGGCGCGCCCGCTTCCGACGCGGCCCTGGCCCCTCGTGCTCGACATCGCCTGCGTCCTAGGATCGGCACGTGGCCGCAGAAGCGAACGAGTCCCCCGCAGCGCCCGACACCTCCCGTCGAAGATTCCTCAAGATGGGCGGCGCCGCACTGGCCGGCGCCGTGATCGGCGGCGCCGCAGGCGCGGCGATCGGCGCGAACGTCGCGAATCAGCGAAACGGCTTCGCCTCCGAACCCGATCCGTTCGCCGCGCTGACTCCGCGCAGCGAACCCGGGTTCGACCACCTCGTCGTGGTGATGGGCGAGAACCGCTCATTCGACAACCTGCTCGGCTATCTGTACTCGAAGGACACGCTGCCTCCGGGAGAGAAGTTCGAGGGTCTCGCGTTCGGCACGCGCAGCAACACCGCGTCCGACGGCACGGTCGTCGAGGCCCACGTGTACACGGGCGATACCGACCGCATCATGAGCCTGCCCGACCCCGACCCGGGCGAGGAGTATCCGCACGTCAACACGCAGATCTTCGGCACGGTCGACCCGAAGGACAACGCCGACCTGTTCGTCGATCAGATGTCGGCCCCGTTCAACGCACCCACGCACGGCGAGAAGGCGACGATGTCGGGTTTCCTCGACGACTACATCATCAACTTCCGCCGCCTGCGCAAGGGCGTCGAGCCGCAGCCGCAGGAGGCCGCGCACATCATGGGCTCCTTCTCTCCGGAGATGCTGCCCGTGCTGTCGACGCTCGCTTCAGAGTTCGCGGTGTTCGATCACTGGTACGCGGGAGTCCCGTCGCAGACGTTCTGCAACCGGTCGTTCTTCCACGCGTCGACCTCGCACGGCTTCGTCACCAACCAAGCCGGCGGCGGGTACCGCAAGTGGCTCGATGCGCCCGCGGCGCCGACCGTGTTCAACCGGCTCGAAGACGAGAAAGTCAGCTGGAAGATCTACATCGACAAGCTGCAGCTGGTCTCGTTCACCGGGATGCTGCACGCCGCCGTGCTCGAGAAGTACTGGCGCACCGAGCACTTCGGCACGATGGAGGACTTCTACTCCGATGCGAAGAACGGCACCCTGCCTGCATACGCGTTCATCGAACCGCGCATGGTCTACGACCACAACGACTTCCACCCGCCGTTCGGTTCGCCGCGAGAGAGCGAGGTCGACGGCGAGGCCGTGTACGACAGCGCGATCTCCGATGTCCGGGCGGGTGACCGGCTCATCCACGACATCTACGAGGCGGTGCGCACCAGCGCGTCACCGAAGGGTTCCAACGCCGTCAACACCCTGCTGCTCATCACCTTCGACGAGCACGGCGGATGCTACGACCACGTGCCGCCGCCCGCAGCGACGAAGCCCACGACGGACACCGAGGCGGGCGAGATGGGCTTCATCTTCGATCGACTCGGATGCCGAGTGCCGGCGATCGCCGTGTCTGCCTATACGAAGCGCGGAACCATCGTCCATGACGAGATGCACCATGGGTCGGTCACGGCCACCCTCTCGCGCCTGCACGGTCTGAAGCCGCTCAACGACCGCGACCAGTCGGCGAACACCCTTTTCAGCGCCGTGAACCTCGACAAGCCGCGGCACCCGGCCGACTGGCCCGTCACGACGCCCGCCTACACGCCGCCGAACCCCGAGCAGACGACGCCGAAGCCGGGCGCGGCCGATCAGCTGAAGCCACTCACCCCGCCCGCCCGCGGTCTGCTCGGCCTGCTCATCGCCAAGTACGGAAAGCCCGGCGAGCCAGAACCCGAGACATTCGCCGACGCGTACCGCCTGCTGCACGAGCACGGCGAGGAGCTGTTCGGCCCCGCGAAGGGATCCTGAGGCGGAGGGGGCTGGATGCCGTCATCCGGCACCGTCCCTCACCTCAGTCCGTCAGTCGCGGCGCGAACGCCGCCGCGAGATCAGGAAGAGCACGCCGCCGATCACGAGCACGGCGGCGCCCGCTGCCGCCCAGATGAAGGTCTCGGATCCGAGGCCCGTTGCCGGCAGCTGGCCGCCTCCCGTGTCTGGCGGCGAAGCCGGGTCGGTCGGATTCTGCGTGGGCGGGTCCGTCGGAGTGACGGCGGCCGCCGAGATCGTGAAGTTCTGGCCGACGAACGACTCTCCCGCAGCCGTGATGACGAAGGTGACCGTCGTCGGGCCGATGATCGTGCGTCCCTCCGGTGCGGTGATCGTCAGATCGTACGAGTCGGGCGGCAGATCGGCGATCACGTAGCCGCCGTCGGCGTCGGTCGTCAGCTCGTGCGAGACCTCATCCGATTCCACCGTGATGATCACTCCGGCCACGGGTGCCCCATCGTCGGTGCGCACCTCTCCGGAGATCGAGCCCAGGCGGGCCAGCTCGAAATCGACGTTGCCGAGGTCTGTCGTGGTGAGGTTCTCGGTGCGAGTCGCTGGGCCGGATGCGACGTAGCCGTCTGGCGTCGTCATCGTGATCTCGTACTCCCCCGCCGGCAAGCGCGGGAACGTGTAGGCGCCGTCCTCGTCGGTGACCGCCGTGACGGTGTCGACGCCGTCAGAGGCGGTGATCGTGACGCCAGCCACATCCGTTCCGTCGACGCGCACAGTGCCGCTGAGGTCGGGGTTCTCGACCACGACGAGGTCCTCGAGGACGATCGGCTCCTCGCTGTCCTCCGGCACCACGATCTCCGTGGGCTCGGTCGCGCTGAATCCGGGAGGCGGAGTGACCTCCACGGCGTGCGGACCGGCGGGCACCCCTTCGATCAGAAACCCGCCATCAGCGTCGGTCGTCGCCGGGTCGACGCCGTCGATCGTGACGATCGCGCCGGGGACGCCAGTGTCTTCGTCGTCGACGACGCGACCCGAGACCGTGACTCCGACCGGCTCGGCATCGCGCACCTCGAAGGCCGCTCTGCCGTCTTCGGTCGTGAGGTCGACGGCCTGCGTGGTCGGTCCGACGACGATCTTGCCGTCGGGAACCGTGACCGTCACCGTGTACCCGTCGGTCGCGATGAAACCGGGGAAGGAGTACGTGCCGTCGGCATCCGTCGTGGTCGTCCCCACCACCGTCCCGTTCGCATCGGTGAGGGTGAGCGTGGCTCCCGGCAGCGGGCCTTCGGCCTGGTCGGCGACGGTTCCCGTGATGTCGCGTGCGATCGAGGCGAACCAGGTCTGGTAGATCGGGAACCCCGAACGCTGGGTGAAGAAGAACGTCAGCGAGGTGATCGGAACCGAGGGCTCGAACCAGGCCGCTGAGCCACTCGTGTCGGACGCTGTCGCGTTGCCTGTCAGAGTCTGGGTCGTGGCATCCCAGGCGGGAACGTCTGCGGCGTCTCCCGAGCATGAGGGCTTGCCCGCGACGCCCGGTGCGCAGTAGTTGAAGCCGCCGTTGAATCCGATCTCCTCGGCAGTGAGGGTCTGACCGTCGACGCCGATCGCCTCGACGCGCACGGAATCGGCATCGATGTCGCCCAGCACGAAGGCCCAGCCGGATGCCGGGGTCGGCGTCGCGAACGAGTAGGTGGTGGTCGACGGGCTCGTGGGGCTGTCGGCCTTCGGTCGCAGATTCAGGTACTGCTGGTTGATGCTGCTGCCGTACTTCTCACCGACGGGGGTGCCCTGCGACAGCCAGGTCGATGCACCGGAGATGACACCGACCTGTCCTGCGCGGGAATCACTGGTCATGGTCGCGGTCAGTGCGGGCTGCGCGGCCACCTGCACGGTGGTCGTATACGCGCCACCCGTGCCGGTCAGCGGCTGCCAGGCCGCCCAGGCCGTCGTGGTGGCCGCGGCGGCTGGCAGAGCTCCGACGAGCGCCGCGACGAGGACGATGACTCCGGCCAGGATTCCGCTCTTGGGCGCTCGCATGCGGTCAGCGTATCGATATATCGCTGACGGAGTCGAGGAAAAAGGAGGGGCGGATGCCGTTCGCATCCGCCCCTCTCATCGGCTGTACCGGTCGGTCGTCAGACCGGATCGCCCTGCACAGGGCCCTCGGTGTTCGGCTTCCAGCCGAGCGCCGGCGCCACATGCGTCGCGAACGACTCGAGCACGTGGAGGTTGTAGGCGGGGCCCAGCTGATTCGGGATCGTCAGCAGCAGCGTGTCCGCCGACATGACCGCCTCATCAGCCAGGAGCTGCTGGATCAGCACGTCGGGCTCGGCCGCATACGTCTTGCCGAACGTCGAGCGGAAGCCGTCGATGATGCCGATCTGGTCGGCGTTCTCCTCGCTGCGCAGGCCGAAGTACGCCCTGTCCATATCGGAGACCAGCGGGAACACACTGCGGCTCACCGAGACGCGCGGCGCTCCGGTGTGTCCTGCCTCCTTGTAGGCGGCGCGGAACAGGTCGATCTGCTCGCGCTGCAGCTGGTGGAACGGCACCCCTGTCGCCTCGGTGAGAAGCGTGGAGCTCATCATGTTCAGGCCCTTGCGCCCGGTCTCCTCAGCCGTGGCCCGTGAACCAGAGCCCCACCAGATGTGGTCGCGCAGAGTCGGCGACTGGGGCTCGATCGCGAGGTAGCGGCCGGCGCCGACCATGCGGGGGTCGCCGGGCGCGAGACCCTCGCCGTCGATCGCACGGAGGAAGAGATCGAACTTCTCGCGGGCGATCACGCTGCCCCGCTCGGGGTCTTCCTCGTCATGGAAGCCGAAGGTCTCGTATCCGCGCAGAGCCGTCTCGGGTGACCCACGGCTCACGCCGAGAGCGATGCGCCCGTCGGCGATCAGGTCGAGCGCGGCCGCCTCTTCGGCGAACTGGAACGGGTTCTCGTACCTCATGTCGATCACGCCCGTACCGACCTCGATGCGCTGAGTGCGCGCGGCCATGGCCGACAGCAGCGGCATCGGAGACGCGGCCTGGCGAGCCCAGTGATGAACGCGAACCGACGCGCCGTTCACGCCGATCTCGTCTGCGCCCTCCGCGATCTCGATGGTCTGCTTCAGCATGTCTCCCGCGGTGCGGGTCGCCGAACCGGGCACGTCTGCATAGTGCCCGAAGGAGAGGAATCCGAAAGCCTTCATGGTGTATTCGAACGCATAGATGCGGCGCGGTATTCCTGCATCACTCCCCCGGAGCCAGAAGGCCATCGAGCACGAGCTGCCGGATGCGGGGCTCGAGGTCGGCCCACAGCTCGACGAGCGGCACCTCGAACAGGTCGGCGAGCGCTGCGACGATCTGCATGACGGTGAGGTCGCCGTCGCACGCTCCCACGAATGCGGCGAGCGCGGGGTCGACCGTGATCGTCCGAGCGAATCCGCCGCCCTGTCGGAGCTCGATGATGCTCGGATCATCGTTACCGGGGAGCAGGTGGCGGGCCTCGGTGACATCGGGCGCGGTGAGAAGCGTCGAGGGCACTCCTGCCGCAAGCACATCGTGCGCGGTGAGGCCCGAGCGCAGAGCACCGCCGACATTCGAGACCGGTTGCGACAGCCGCTCGAGACGGCGCAGCGGGACGCCGCCGACCGCCGGCCGTCGCACCAGGATGTAGCCGAATCCGACCGCGGTGACGCCTCGGGCGGCGAAGTCATCGAGCCAGGCCGTGAGCAGCGGTGTGAACGCGGCATCGCGGGGCGTAGTGCCCCCATCTCGGATCCAGAGCTCTGCATACCCGAGCGGCGAGAGCTCTTCGCGCTGGATCACCCACAGGTCGAGGTCGTCGGGAACCCAGGAGGCGATCCGGTCGAGACCGGCACGCCCGGTCAACGACGCCTGACCCCCGCGCGACTCCCAGTTGCCGAGCAGCTGCGCCACACCTCCCGGGGTGAGGAACGACGGAACCGCGCGCAGGAACTGCTCGACGAGCGCGTCGCCGACGAGGCCTCCGTCGCGGTACTCGTACTCGGGCACGCCTTCTGCGCGCGGGGTGATCACGAACGGCGGGTTCGAGACGACCAGGTCGAACGCCTCCCCCTCTACGGGCTCGAACATGCTCCCCAGGCGGAACTCGATGTTCGAGACGCCGTTCAGCTGGGCGTTCAGCTCGGCATAGGCGAGCGCACGCGCTGAGATGTCGGTGGCCACGACCGAACCTGCGTGGCGAGCGACCAGAAGCGCCTGGATGCCGCATCCCGTGCCGAGATCGAGAGCCCGGTCGACCTCGATCGGCATGATGATCTCGGCGAGCGTGCGCGAGGCCCCGCCGACGCCGAGCACGTGATCGGCCGGAAGCGCACCGTCGAGCGCCACCTCATCGAGGTCGCTGGCGATCCACCATTCGCCGATCCCATCGGAGTCGACGAACGACTGCGGCCGCAGAAGAGCAGTGGGAACCACCGTGCTCCCCTCGATCCGCGCGAGGCCGAGAGCGGCGAGGCCCTCGGCCCCGAGTCTCGGCAGGGCGTTCGTCACAGCGGCGAGCGGCTGGGGCATACCGAGCACCAGCAGCCTGCCGAGAGTCGCCAGCACACCGTCGTCACCGGCGATCGCGCGCAGGATCGGCTCGCGCATCCCCCTGGCCAGCGCGTCGTCCTCCTCTTCACCCCACAGGCGACGAAGAGGCTCCGAACGGAGATCCGCATCGTCGAGATCTGCGGCGAGCGCGGAGCTGCGGAGCGGATCAGGCGTGGGGGCGAGGGTGTCGGACACGGCCGTCACTCTACGCGTCTTCAGGGTTCTCATTCAGCCAGCCGCCTAGAATCACAGGGTCAGCACTCACGAGCAGCCTGGGATCCCCGGCGTTCGAGGAAGACCTTCATGACCGCGACCACCTTCGAGAACGGCCTCCGCACGCGCCTGCAGCGCCTTGCGTGCGGATCCGTCATCTCGGCGATCGTTCTCGGCCTGGTCGGTGCGGGAGCCGGCAGCGCGTTCGCAGCCACCGATGCCGAGTCCGAGGGCTCGTCGATCGATCTGCTCCTCTCGGCGGGAGTGCGTGGCACGGTGGCTCCTGGGGCTGCGACGACAGCCTCCATCACCGTGCAGAACGACTCCAGGTCCGAGCTCTCGTCCGGTCGCGTCACGGTGGAGCTCAACCGCACTCCGCTCACCGACGAGGCCGCGGTCACGACCTGGCTCGACGAGGCCGACGCCACGGGCGGCTTCGAGCAGCTGGGGTCAGACACGACTGCGCCCGTCGACGCCGAGGGATCCGTGACCTCGAGCCTCTTCCTCCCCCCCGAGGTGCTGGGCGACCTCGCCCCGGGTGTCTACCCGCTGCGAGCGACCCTCAGCGGAGCGCAGACCGACGCTCAGGACGATGCACGATCGGTGACGTCGACGACGGTGCTCGTCGTGACCGCTGCCGCGAACCCACCCGTCGCCGTGATGGTGCCGATCACGGCGACACCCCTCGACGGTGCGCTCCTGACCGCGGAAGAACTCGGCGCGCTCACCGCCCCCGACGGCGCACTCACCGCAGTGGTCGAAGGAATCCGAGGGACCTCGGCGATCCTGGCGATCGACCCCGCGATTCCTGCAGCCATCAGGGTGCTCGGGTCTTCTGCGCCTCAGAGTGCCCGCGAATGGCTGCGCCTGCTCGACGCGCTGCCCAACGAGCGCTTCGCCCTGCAGTTCGGCGACGCCGACGCCACCACGCAGGCGCAGGCAGGCCTTCCGGGACTCCTGCAGCCCACGACGCTCGCGCCGTTCCTCAACCCGAGCAACTTCACCGAGCCTGCGGACGAGACCCCCACTCCCACCGCCACCCCCGCGCCGACCCCGGCCTCGCTGCCGTCAGAGGGCACCGAGCCGTCAGAGGGCACCGAGCCGACGCCGGCGCCGACACCGAGTGACGAGCCGACGCCTCAGCCCACCGAGGGCCCCGTCCTGCCCGGTGATGCCGAACTCACCGCCATCGAGGGCGGGACCCCGGGCATCCTGTGGCCGCGCAGCGATGTGTCGGCTGCCGACCTCGACGTCTTCTCGACGTATGTGAGCGATGGCGCGGTCACTGTCCTGTCGTCCTCGGCAGTGGGGGGCGCCGTCGGGGCGCACGCCGGCGTGGACGGGCGCAGCGTGCTGGTCACCGCTGCTGCAGCATCCGATGCCCTGTCGCAGGCCGCGGGTGAAGACGACACCGCCACGCGTCAGCAGTGGCTCGCTGAGGCGAGTGCCCATCTCTCTCTGTCGGGTCAGTCGAGTCCCACCACGCCGCTCCTGATCGGACTCGACCGCGACGAGACGCGCACGGCCGACGCCCTCAGAGAGGCAGTCGCATCGGTCGATTCCCTCGGATTCGGTCTCTCCGAGGTGCTCGCAGTCCCCGCGACCCCGGCGACGCTCTCGACCGATCCCGACCAGGCGCGTGCCACGGCCCTGCAGCGGATGCTCGACAGCGAGGTCGTGCTCGGCGCCTTCTCCACGATCCTCGACGACAGCCAGCTGCTGCTGAGCCCCAAGCGCATCCAGATCATGCGGGCGACCGCGGTCGGCCTCACCGAGAAGGGATTCGACGACGCCGTCTCCGACGTGAACGTCGCGACCACAGAGACACTGAGTGCCGTCGACATCCCCCCGGCCAGCACCATCCAGCTGCTCTCGGCCAATGCCGACCTGCCGTTCTCGGTGCGCAACGACCTGCCGTGGCCGGTGAACATCCAGCTCAGCGTCACGCCGAGCGACCCGCGCCTCGATGTGCAGTCGGTGACGCCGTGGACGATCCAGCCCGGCACCACGACGAGGGTCAAGGTCCCCGTGTCCGCCCGCGTCGGCAGCGGCGAGGTCACCCTGACGCTGTCGCTGTCGAGCCCCACCGGCGTGCCCATCAGTCAGCCTGAGAGGGTCCGGGTCTCGGTGCGGGCCGAGTGGGAGGCCATCGGCCTCGGGGTCTTCGGCGGCCTCATCGTGCTGCTCATCGGTCTCGGCATCATCCGCACCTTCCGACGCCGGCGCCGCGAAGCCGTCTCGCAGAACGACCAGGAGACGACATCCGAATCGGATGCCGTCGGGGAGATGAATGAGTAGCCTCGGCCGCGCCAGCGCACTGATCGGGGCAGGCACGCTCATCTCGCGCGTCACCGGGCTCCTGCGAACCATCGTCCTCGTCGGCGTGATCGGCTCGGTGGGCGCGGGCGCGGCAGACGCCTTCGCCATCGCGAATCAGCTGCCCAACAACGTGTTCTCGTTGATATCGGTGGGTGTGCTGACCGCGGTGATCATCCCCCAGATCGTCAAGGCGACCGCAGACGTCGACGGCGGCAACGCGTTCATCTCCAAGCTGTTCACCCTCGGCACGGTCGTACTGGTCGTGATCACGGGACTCGCGACAGTCGCGTCTCCGTGGCTCGTGTGGCTCTATGCAGGCAAGGAGGGGTCCTCGGAGTTCCTCGCGCTCGCGACGGCCTTCGCCTACTGGTGCATGCCGCAGATCCTCTTCTACGGTCTCTACGCGCTGCTCGGCGAGGCGCTCAACGCGCGGCGCATCTTCGGCCCCTTCACCTGGGCGCCGGTCGTCAACAACATCGTGTCGATCGTGGGGTTCCTGATCGTCGGCGCCCTCTTCGGAGGCCCGCTCACCCGCGTCTCCGACTGGACTCCCGAGATGATCGCCGCGCTCGGTGGAACGGCGACACTCGGCATCGTGATCCAGGCCGCGATCCTGTTGATCTTCTGGCGCCGTACAGGTCTCGCGCTCCGCCCGGACTTCCGCTGGCGCGGGGTGGGCCTCGGCAACGTCGGAAGACTCGCCGGATGGACGTTCCTGATGGCGCTCGCGAGCCTCGGTGCCGGCCTCGTACAGACTCAGATCCTCACCGAGGCCTCCGGCAGGGGCGCTTCCGTCGCCACGTTCCAGTACGCCTGGCTCATCTTCATGCTGCCGTACTCGATCATCGTGCTGTCGATCGGAACGCCCTACTTCACGCAGATCAGCGAGCACGCTGCTGCCGGAAGGCACGCCGAGGTGCGCGCGGACATCGCCCAGAGCATCCGCACCCTGCTCTTCTTCATCGCCGTCGCTGTCGCCGCAGTCGCTGCGGCTGCGGTCCCCGCGTCGAGGGTCTTCACCAATCAGGCGTCGCATGCCGAAGAGGCCGCGCTCGTGCTCGTGTGCTTCCTCGTGTGCCTGGTGCCGCTGACCATCCTGTTCATCGTGCAGCGCACCTTCTATGCCTACGGTGACACCCGCACGCCCTTCTGGTTCACGCTCTTCCAGTGCGGCCTCGTGGTCATCGGCGCTCTGGTCGCGCAGTGGCTGCTCGCCGCCGAGGTCATCGAGGTGACGAGCCTGGCCGCGGCCATCGCGTTGGGCCAGTCGATCGCCAGCACGCTGCAGATGATCGTGGCCAGCTGGCTTCTGCACCGCAAGATCGGCGGACTCCAGATCCGCTCGTGGATGACCGCGATCGTCCGTTACGCCATCGCCGCCGTTCCCGCCGGATTCGCCGGCTGGGGGGTCTTCCTGCTCCTCGGCGGTCCCACCGGCTGGACCACGTCGGACAAGCTCCAGGGCGCCCTCGGCACCTGCATCATCGGTGCGGCCGTCCTGGTCGTCTACATCGGCATCCTGGCTCTTCTGCGCGCCCCGGAGCTCAAGGTCGCGGGATCGATGCTGCGGCGTTTCCTGCCGGGCCGCTGAGCCCCCTCAGCGCGGGAATGTCGCGCGGTTACCATTGGTTGAAGCAGTCGAACGTCTTTCGGCGTCTCAGCATCTACGACGGAGAGCACATGCGTCAGGTCATCATCATCGGTTCCGGTCCTGCCGGATTCACCGCCGCCATCTACGCGGCGCGCGCGAACCTCAAGCCGCTGCTCATCGCGAGCACGGTCGAGGTCGGCGGAGAGCTGATGAACACCACCGAGGTCGAGAACTACCCCGGCTTCCCGGAGGGCATCCAGGGCCCCGAGCTCATGGCGAAGTTCCAGGAGCAGGCGGAGAAGTTCGGCACCGAGGTCGTCTACGACGACGTCACCGAGCTCGACCTCGCCGGCCCCGTCAAGAAGGTCACCCTCGGCAGTGGAACGGTGCACGAGACCCAGTCGCTGATCTACGCGACGGGTTCGGCCTACCGCAAGCTGAACATCGAGGGCGAAGAGCGCCTCTCGGGCTATGGAGTCTCCTGGTGCGCCACGTGCGACGGCTTCTTCTTCCGTGAGAAGACGATCGCGGTCGTCGGCGGCGGCGACTCGGCGATGGAAGAGGCGACGTTCCTCACCCGCTTCGCTGAGAAGGTCTACGTCATCCACCGCAAGGACGCGCTGCGCGCCTCGAAGATCATGCAGGAGCGCGCATTCGCGAACGAGAAGATCGAGTTCGTGTGGAACAGCGAGGTCGCCGAGATCCTCGGTGGCGACTCCGTCTCGGGCGTGCAGCTGCGCAACACGGTCGACGGCACGCTGAGCGACCTCCCCCTCGACGGTCTGTTCATCGCGATCGGCAACGACCCCCGCACCCACCTCGTGCACGACAAGCTCGAGCTGACGGCAGAGGGCACCATCTGGGTCGACGGCCGCTCGTCGGTCACCTCGGTGCCCGGTGTCTTCGCCGCCGGTGACGTGATCGACCCGACCTACCGTCAGGCCATCACCGCTGCCGGTTCCGGAACGGTCGCCGCCCTCGACGCCGAGCACTTCCTCGCGGATCTCGAAGACGCTTCCGTCGAGTTCCCGGCTGCGGAAGCCGCCGAGATCATCACCGCCTGAGCGGCAGGGAACAGTTTCACCTCGCCCGCTGTTGTAGCAGGCGAACCTCGAACAAGGAGAACTCTGATGAGTGCAAAGGCTACGAGCCAGGCGACCTGGGAGCAGGACGTTCTGCAGGCCGAAGGTCCCGTCCTCGTGGACTTCTGGGCCGAGTGGTGCGGACCGTGTCGCATGGTCTCCCCGGTACTGGACCAGATCCAGGCCGACAACCCAGACAAGATCACCATCCTCAAGCTGAACGTGGACGAGAACCCGCAGCTGGCGATGAAGTACCAGATCACCTCGATCCCCGCGATGAAGGTGTTCCAGGGCGGTGAGGTCAAGACGACCATCATCGGCGCCAAGCCGAAGCCGGCCCTCGAGCAGGACCTCGCCGCGTTCATCGGCTGATCCCGCGTCTTCAGGGCCGTCACTCCTTCGGGAGTGGCGGCCCTTTCTTCATACCCCCGTCGTGCGGCATCCGGTCACCAGGTCCCGATCCTGCTGCCCCGTTCTGCACACCGTGCCCCGTTCTGCACACCGTGCCCCGTTCTGCGCACGGTGCCCCGTTTTGCGGACGATTCCCGTTCTGCGGGCGATTTCCGTTCTGCGGACCGTGCCCTGTTCTGCGGACCCTGCCCCGCTCTGCACACCCTGCCCCGTTCTGCGGACGATTTCCGTCAGAACATGTGCAGATCGCGGCGACGTCCGCTGTTCGGGACGCGCGTGCCGGCCTATTTGTCGTAGACAGGCACCGAAGGGAGTCCCCGGGCTGCGCGGGCTCGGTCGACGATCTCCTGGATCACGGGAGTCTTCGCGGCGTTGTACGTCGACGTCCCGTGCGCGGCGGCCGCCACGGCGTCGCACTTCGCATGGGAGTAGCGGTCGGCATCGTCCGGATGCGACCGCAGCCAGTCCCTGAGCAGCCGCTGATGTACGGCATCCCACTCCCCCTCGACGAAGAAGTGCGCGATCGCGATTCGGATGCCGTCGCTCTCGAGGATCAGCACCGGATGCGTGCGCACACCGCTGCCCCGGCGCCAGCCGGCGGCCTCCAATGCCGGGCTGTGGGCTTCGAAGTCGTCGGAGTCTCTGATCCTGACGGCCAGGTCGATGATGGGCTTCGCCCGCATACCGGGGACAGCCGTCGAACCGATGTGCTCGATCGTCCAGTCGGCACCCCCGAGCGCGCCGATCTCGGCCGCGATCCTCTCGAACTGCTCCGGCCAGGTGGGGTCGTAGCCGACAAGCATTCGCGCCATCGTCCGGCCGTCCTCAGGACGCGTCGGCGACCGAGGGATCCCAGCGTCGGTGGCGCTGCTTCTCGTCAAGGAGCCCCCAGACGGCCGGCGTCAGCTCTGGGTACTCCAGCGCGATCTGCCGAAGCACCCGATAGTGCCGTGCGGCGTTCGGGCGCACGCCGTCGTTCGCGGTGATGTTGTCTGCGCGCAGCAGGTAGACGACCAGCTCGTCGACACTCGGCAGCTCCTCCATGAACTCCCAGGGGTCCTCTCCGCCGAGAAGCCTCTCCTGGATGAGCACAGCGAGTTCGTCCGACGCTTCTGCTCGCAGCACCTCAAGGCTGGCGCGGCGGGGAACGGACTCGGTCATGCTTCCAGCCTACGTCGCCCTGCGGGTGCCCCGGCGCTCCACCTTCAGCTCGTCGGTCATCTCCTCGAGCTCCTTGCCCTTCGTCTCCGGCACCTTGAAGTACACGAAGAAGAACGACAGCAGAGCGAAGAGGGCATAGAAGCCGTAGGCGAAGGTGAGTCCGATGTCGGCGAAGATCGGGAAGGTCGTCGAGATGAAGAAGTTGGCCGCCCACTGAGCCGCCGCAGCCACGGCGAGGGCTCCCGCACGGATGGAGTTCGGGAAGATCTCACCCAGCAGCACCCATACGAGCGGACCCCATGTGGCGCCGAAGAAGACCACGAAGCCGTTGGCGCAGATGAGAGCCACCGTGGCCCACGGATCGGGAAGAGTCGCCGCGCCTTCGGCGTCGAGGGTGCCGAAGGAGAAGGCCAGTGCCATCAGCCCGAGCGTCACGGTCATGCCGACCGAACCGACCAGGAGCATGATGCGACGGCCGATCTTGTCGACGAGCAGGATCGCCACGATCGTCACGACGATGTTCGTCACAGAGGTGATGACCGAGGTAAGCAGGGCGCTGGACTCGTCGAATCCGACCGACTGCCACAGGGTCGTCGAGTAGTAGAAGATGACGTTGATGCCGACGAACTGCTGGAATACCGACAGCAGGATGCCGACCCAGACGATGGGCTTCAGCCCCAGGCGGCTTCCGCGCAGGTCGCGCAGCGACTCTTTACGCTCGGTATCGATCGTGCTGGTGATCTCCCTGATCTTCGCATCGACGTCGACGGCGCCGGTGACCGTCTCCAAGACCTCGGAGGCTCGCTTGAGGTCGCCCTTGCGCACCAGATATCGAGGCGATTCAGGAAGCCGCAGCGACATGACTCCGTAGACGAGAGCGGGGATGGCCGCGACCATGAACATCCAGCGCCACGCGGTGAGTCCCCACAGGGGCTGATCTGCGGCCCCTGCGATGTTCGCGAGAAGTGCGTCTGAGAGCAATGCCGCGAAGATGCCGGTGACGATCGCGAGCTGCTGCAGCGAGCCGAGCCGCCCTCGAATCGCCGCGGGTGACACCTCAGCGATGTAGGCGGGGGCGATGACGGATGCGGCGCCGACGCCGAGACCGCCGATGACACGCCAGATGATCAGGTCGACGACGCTGAAGGCGAGTCCTGATCCGATGGCGGAGATGAAGAACATGGCTGCGGCGACGACCATCACGGGGATGCGGCCGCGCTTGTTCGCGATCGGTCCGGCGAACCACGCTCCGACCGCACATCCGATCAGGGCCGACGAGACGGCGAAGCCCTTGAGCCCGACGCCGAGGTCGAAGCCCGAGACGTCACCCGCGAGAGCATCGACAGCGCCATTGATCACCGCTGTGTCGAAACCGAAGAGGAACCCTCCGAGAGCTGCGGCGATACTCACCGCTATGACGCGTCGCCTGACGCCTTCTGGATTCAGCGCTTTGGACATGGCATCCCTCTCGTCATCGCGATGCCGAGAGTCTACGGCCGCTCAGCCGCCGACGGGCGGAGTCACGCCGGGCCATACCCCGTTTCGCCCAGTTCGCTGAGGATGCGGTTCAAGTCCTGTATGGAGGCGAAATCGATGATGACCTGGCCTTTTCGTGCACCCAGGGAAACCTTGACGCGGGTGTTCAGACGATCCCCGAGGTTGCCGGCGACCTCGTCGAGGTATGCGCGGCGAGCACCGGGAGTCGGCTTCGCGGTGCGCCCCGGGCCCGCCGGCTCGGTCTTCGCAGCGACCTCCGTGGCTCGCACCGAGAGGTCTTCGTTCACGACCTTGTCAGCCAGACGCTGCATCGCCTCCGGCGTCTCCAGGCTGAGGATCGCACGTGCGTGTCCGGCCGTCAGCACGCCGGCGGCCACACGCTGCTGCACGGGCACGGGCAGCTTGAGCAGACGGATCGTATTGCTGATCTGCGGGCGCGATCGACCGATCCGGGTCGCAAGTTCCTCCTGCGTGATGCCGAAGTCCTCGAGCAGCTGCTGATAGGCCGATGCCTCCTCGAGCGGGTTCAGCTCGGAGCGATGCAGGTTCTCCAGCAGTGCGTCGCGCAGGAGGTCTTCATCAGCGGTCTCGCGAACGATGGCGGGGATCTTCTCCAGGCCGGCCTCGCGCGCAGCGCGCGTGCGTCGCTCCCCCATGATCAGCTCATACTCGCCGTCGCTGTTCTTGCGGACGACCACCGGCTGCAGCACACCGAACTCGCGCACGCTGTGCACGAGCTCCGCGAGATCCTCCGCGTTGAAGTGCGTACGCGGCTGACGCGGGTTCGGCACGATCATCTGCGGGTCAACCTGCACCAGGTGGATGCCGGGCACCACCTCGAGGTCGACTTCTGCCGCGGGCTGGTCGCTGGTCTGTTCCGTCGCCGGACGCAGATTGGCACCGGGGAAGAACACATCCACGGGACGCTCGGACTGATCAGTCGTAGGAATGAGGGCGCCGATGCCCCGACCCAGTCCAGTGCGCTTCGCCATCATTTCTCCTTGCTCTGCGTCGCCGTCCGCGACGCGATCTCGACAGCTGCCTCGCGATACGCGACGGCGCCGGCGGATTGCCCATCGTAGGCGATCACGGTCTGACCGAAACTCGGTGCCTCCGACACCCGCACCGAGCGCGGAATGACGGTGTCGAGCACCTGATCGGGAAAGTGTGTGCGGACCTCGTCGGCGACCTGCTGCGCCAGTCGTGTGCGTCCGTCGAACATCGTCAGCAGGATCGTGGAGAGATGAAGTCCGGGATTCAGGTGCTTCTGGATCATCTGGATGCTGCCGAGGAGCTGACTCAACCCCTCGAGTGCGTAGTACTCGCACTGAATCGGAATGAAGACCTCAGTCGCCGCGGTGAAGGCGTTGATGGTGAGCAACCCGAGAGAGGGAGGGCAGTCGATGATGACGAAATCCATCGGGTTGTCGACGAGATAGTCGTCGAGCGCTCCTCGTAGGCGATGCTCTCGTGCAACCTGAGCCACGAGCTCGATCTCGGCACCGGCGAGGTGAATGGTGCTCGGTGCGCAGAAGAGATTCTCGTCTTCCGGGCTCTGCTGCACGATGTCGGCGAGCGGGAGATCCTCGATCAGGACGTCATACACACTCGGAGTGTCCGCATTGTGAGGCACACCGAGTGCGGTCGAAGCATTGCCCTGAGGGTCGAGGTCGATCACCAGGACCTTCGCGCCGAGGCCAGCCAGGGCGGAAGCGACGTTGACGGCGCTCGTGGTCTTACCCACGCCGCCCTTCTGGTTGGAGACCGTGAGGATGCGGGTGTCTCCGGTGAAGTCGATATCCACCGTCTCGAGCGCTCTACGCCGAGCGGAGAGGTCGGCGAGTTCCCGTGCGAGGGGCGTATCCATCCCGAAAGAGTCCTTCGGTGATGCCTTTTCGGGCTGTTTCACGTGAAACATCCACTCCTTTCGGGGGCCGCCTTCCACTCTAATCGCTGTGGCGGACGTTGCCGACGCCGACAGCGGCCCGACGGTCTGGATCTCGAGCGATCCTGCGAATCCGTGGGTGTCCACTCCAGGTATCGTCAGCGATCTCCACATCACAAGGCTCAATCATTCCTACGGTTTCCGTTGAGATCGGAGCCAGAACCAGCGTCGCCCCCGGCCCTGCTTCCGCTCCCTCGGGCTGTAGCTCGGGGTCGGGATCGTTTCACGTGAAACACGTCAAGGACGATTGAGAAGCTCTTCAATCCGATCGACCACACGCCCCAGTGGTTGGGTCGTGTCGATCTCCACTGTCGCGGTGGCGCGGAGCAGTGGCTCTACCAGTGCCTGATTCGACCTGATCTCATCCTGCTGCGCTGCGGTTGAACCGTATGGGTTCGATGTTCGCCGCCGGACGCGATCTATCAGGACTGGGATCGGTGCCGACAACAGAACCACGTGATCGAAGCGGTCATAGAAAGCGCCCTGATTCTCGACGGCGCCGGAGACGATCAGCTCCGTGCTCTCCCCGAGCAGGCGCCCATCAGGACTTCATCCCACATCCCCGACTCGGTCGTCCAAGGCCCGTAGTCGGTATCGACGACCGGTTAGCCCCGATCTCCCAACTCACGAAGGACACTGGATTTGCCGACCCCCGACATCCCGGTGATGAGGATGCGAGCCATCTGCCTAGGATACCGATGTTCCACGTGAAACGTGTGGGGGACTGAGTTCACGCGATCCGGTCGCACCACCGTCGGGGACTGATGCGAAATAGCCGGTCACCAGAGGTTTCCCTGGATTCGGTTAGCCCCTCTGGGTCACGCAGTTGTCTATTCGGATCTTCTGTGCGCGCAATGCCGCCGGCGCGCACAGGGGCGGCCGACGGACGATAATGGCCACGCTCCGACGCCCACGGTCGCAGGGCTACTCCGCGTCATCCCAGGCTTTCTGCCGACGGATGTCGAGTACGGGATTCATCCAGGACCAGATCGCACGCCCCGGACGGAAGCCCGCCGACCATCGTGTCTCACGCTCAACACATCGGCCCTCGGCTCATCAGGGTAGACCGGCCCACCTCAAGCGGCAGATTGCACCGCACTCCGACTCCCCCGTTGGATCGCCTCCTCTCTCGGCCGTCGCGAGACACGTCGGCAGGAGGACCGACGCGTTGCCGGCATCTGCTCCAGGCGGACGGGAAGTCGGCTGTTTCACGTGAAACGCCATGGGTTGCCCTCTCCGGTTTTGCCTGACGCCTGCAGCAGATTCATCCTTCGCCTGCCGTGGCCCTGGTAACCGCACCAACTCACTGGATTGCTCACCGTGCTTTGTGAGCATCGAGCATCTTGCAGCACCATTTCAGCTCAGCTCTATCGGCGCCGACCTCACCCAGTGCCCAGTGCCCAGTGTCCAGTGCCCAGTGCCGAGTACCCATTGCAGAGTGCCGGGTGCCGGGTGCCGGGTGCGGGGTGCCGACAAGGCTCAGTGACGCGTGCCGACAAGGCTCCCTGCCGCTGCCTGCCGAGTGCAGAGGGGAGAGTGCAGAGTGCAGAGTGCAGAGTGCAGAGTGCAGAGTGCAGAGTGCAGAGTGCAGAGTGCAGAGTGCAGAGTGCAGACAGGGCCGGT
>JAESFY010000199.1_pt1 | contig 22079 bp, 18 predicted proteins | sample 9266201 | NCBI WGS metagenome assembly JAESFY01 (sample SAMN14515071, study PRJNA621656) | algae metagenome | isolation source: Nodosilinea sp. WJT8-NPBG4 and co-occurring heterotrophs from soil, lower... | place: USA: Pinto Basin, Colorado Desert, California | collected 2006-05-27 | reverse complement strand
CCATGGGCGGCGCGGCCACTGTTGTTCATTCGGAGATGATGCGGTCGATTTCGGCTGCGGCATCGTCTGCAGCCTCTTGAGGTGTCTTCTGTCCGAGAACGGCCGCCTGGAGTTCGATCGTCCAGGCGTCACCCACCTCCGGCCAGGTCGCGGACGGGGTGTAAGCCCATCGGGCGTGCTCGGAGAGGATCTCCTGCCAGATGGCGTTGTACTCGCCCCAGTCGGCGGTCGCTTGCTTCATCTCGTCGCTCTCCGCGACAGACTGCCGAGTCGGGTTGAGGTTCCCCTCGGCGATGGCAGCCGTGAGGGTCTCCTTCGACGACGCCCATTGCATGAACAGCCAGGTGGCGTCCTTGCTGTCTGACGCCGCGTTCATGCCGAGCGACCAGACCCACATGCTCGACCCTCGGCCGGCGGGCCCCTCAGGCGGAAGCGCGTAACCGACCTTGCCGGCGATCGCGCTCTTCTCGAAATCAGGAGCCATATGGTCGGCATCGATGTAGAACGCGGCGTTGCCGGCGATGAAGTCCTGCTGGGCCTCGTACCAGGTGTAGGTGCTCGCCGCCTCGGGCGCGTACTTCATCAGATCGACCCACTGCTCGGTCGCAGCCACGGCCTCGGGTGAGTTCACAGCCGCCTTCCCGTCGACGATGTCGGTCGCTCCGTGAGCGAGGAGAAAGGTGCTGAAGGGGTTGAGCGTGGGGTAGGTCTTGTCGCCGCGACTGACGAAGCCCGAGATCTCATGGCCGTCGAAGCTCGACCCGTCGAGCTTCTCTGCCGCGGCGATGAGCTCGTCGATCGTCTGCGGGACCTCGATGCCGTTGGCCAGGATGTCCTGCCGATAGAAGAGCGCGTATCCCTCTTCGTTCACGGGAAGAGCCCAGAGCCCGCCTTCACCTGCGCCATCGAACTCGGTCTTGTCCCAGCGCAGGGATTCGACCAGCGCCGGATAGAAGTCATCGAAGTCCCAGTCCGAGGCGGTGCGCTTCTCGTCGCTCACCCAGGGTCGGAGGTCTTCGACCCAGCCTGCCGCGGCGTACTGGTAGTTCATGGGCTGCGAAGTCATGAATGCGTCGTAACTGCCCGAGCCGGACTGCAGTTCAGTGAGGAGCTTCACCATGTAGTCGGTCTCCGACAGCGTCTCGAGTTCGACCTCGATGACGGTGAGCTCCTCGAACTCGTCGAGATGCTCGCTGATGGCCGCCGAGAAGGGGTGCTCGCTCATCAGGAGGTTGATCTCGCTCCCCTCGAAGTTCTTCCAGTCGAACGCGTCGATGTCAGCACTCGGGGGCCCCTGTTCGGTGCCGCCTGCCGCGCAGCCGCTGATGATCGATGCCGTGATGATGAGGCCGCCTGCGCCCGCCGCAAGCCGACGCCGACGTTGCTCTGGTGGATGGGTCACGTCAGTTCCTCCTTGATTGACTGCCTGGATGCTCTGGGGCTTTCGCGCCCACCTCATAAGTCTGAGACACGCTCACGTATATGGCGATATTGTGCACATATGAGCGCACACCCATGGATCGAACAGCAGGTCACCTTCGTCTATGTGGCGATCCAGAACCTCGCCGAGGGCCGGCCTCTCGGCGACATCGCACGGGAGATCGGCGTCTCGCGCTTCACAGCCGCCCGCATGGTGCGGCGGGCGCGGGAGCTGGGACTCATCGAGGTCCGGGTGTCGACCGATGATCCGGTCGATGTCGCCCTGTCGATGCGGCTGGCACAGCGGTTCGATCTGGAAGCCGCGATCGTGGTCGCTTCTCCTGCCTCGCCGCAGCACGACGTGCACACGGCGCTGACAGCGGCCGCCGCGCGATTCCTCGTGGAGCACACGAGTGAGGATGACGTCATCGGCGTATGCCCTGGGCGCACCATCGTCGCGCTGTCCCGCCAGATCGCCTCGCTGCCCTGGGCGGACATCGTGCAGCTGACCGGCGTCTGCGACCCCGATGTCGGTGACGGACTCGATGCCATCCTCAGTCGCGATCGAGCGTCAGGAGGCGCGTCGTACCCCCTGCACACGTCTCTGTTCGTCGGAGCGCACGAGCGGGCGGCCCTGTTGCGGCATCCCACCAACGCCCGAACCATCCGGCGGTTCGCCGCGGTCACCACCGCGTACCTCACGCTCGGCGGGTGGCCCGCATCGTCCCTTCTCGCCACTCAGGTGGACGAGGCCGGCGAGATGGACTCCTTCGTCGACCTGGGGGTCGTCGCGGACGTCGGTACGACACTGCTCGACACCCACGGCCAGGTCATCTCAGGAATGGAGGATCGGCTGTTCGGTATCGACGACACCGCCCTCCGGCGCATTCCCCGACGGGTGATCGTGGGTGGGGGTGCCGCCAAAGGGGATGCTCTGCGGGCCGCGCTTCGTTCGGGCATCGCAACCGTGGTGATCACGGACGCCCACGCCGCCCGCTCCGCCCTCGCCTGACCTGTCTGTCAGCGCGTGCTGCGGCGGGCCACGACGACGTTGACGCCCTTGTCCTGCAGGCGCTTCACGTGCACCGAGTCGGTCGCGGCATCCACGATCACGGCGTCGAACTGGGCGAGCGGCAGCATGGCGTGCAGGGCCCGGCGCTCGAACTTGGTGTGGTCGGCGAGCAGGATGCGGCGGCTGCACGATTCGAACATCGCACGCTTGACGTCGACGGTCTCCTGCGTCTGGTGGAAGGCCAGATCATCGGAGATCGCAGAGGTCGACATGACGAGGAGGTCGGCTCTGAGGCTCGCGATCGTGGTCGTCGTGATGCGGCCCATGTAGGCGCTGCACCAGTTGTAGTACTGGCCGCCGAGGCCGAGCAGAGTGATCCCGGAGGCGGCCTTCAGCTCCTCCATGATCGTCAGCGTGTTCGTGATGACGGTCAGCGGCTTCTTCGACAGCAGGTGCGGCACGAGGTGCAGCGTCGTGGTCGAGTCGTCCAGCATGATCGCCTGGCCCGGCTCGATGAAATCGAGGGCGGCGTGAGCGATGGCATCCTTCTCCGCCAGCTGCCTGCTCGCGCGGTACACGTCACTCGACTCGACGAGCGCCGAGGACAGCGCCGTCGCGACGCCGCGGCTCTTGCGGAGGAGTCCACGCCCCTCCAGCTCGTCGAGGTCGCGATGGACCGTCATGAGGCTGATGTCGAACCGGGCGGCGAGCTCTTCGATCCGCACGGCTCCGGCGGACATCACGGCCTCGGTGATCGCGCGCTGGCGCTGCGCCTGACGCCCCTGCCGCGAATCGCCGGCGACGGGTCCGTCATCCCGTGCAGTCGTCATCCGGGCGCCTCCTACCGTTTGGCCAGGAGCGCAGCTTCGTCGACGATCCGCGCGAACTCCGCCGGATCATGCGCGAAGCGTCCCATGAAGAGGCCGTCCACACTGCCTCCCAATTCGTCCAGCGTGCCCGGCTGGGCGCTCCCTCCATAGATTACCCACGACGCGTCGATGCGAGGGTCGTCGTCGAGCATTTCCCGCAGCGCCGCGACGACGCCGGCAACGTGCTCGGCGCCCGCCGGACGCGGCGCGCCGATGGCCCACACCGGCTCGTAGGCGACGACGACGTCCCCGCGCACGGATGCGTCGAGTCCCGCGAGCGCCGACGAGAGCTGGGCGCGGCTCGCCGCGATCGCCGCGTCGAGGGGGCCATCGTCGTGCTCCCCGATGCACAGGATGGGCGTCAGGCCGTTGCGCATCGCCGCGGCGAGCTTGCGGGCGACGATGTCGTCGGTCTCGGCGAAGAGCTCTCGGCGCTCCGCATGCCCCACCTCGACGAAACGGCAGCCGACCTCACGCAGGTCGGTGCCGCTCACGGCGCCGGTGAACGCGCCGCGATCGTCCCAGTGCAGATCCTGCGCGCCGACGTCGACGGCCGTCTCCGCCAGCGCGGCGAGCACCCCGGGCAGAGCGGGGAGCGAAGGGAGGGCGAAGAGCCGCACGGTGCCGTCGAGGACCGCGGGATGCGCGCCGACGGCCTCGGCGACGCCACGGGCCCAACGCGCGCTCGCGGGGACGTCGAGGTACAGCTTCAGGCTCACTCCGAGGAGGAGCGGGGTGGAGCGGCGTCGAGCGGCGAAGGTCGGGTCACCCACAGCTGCCCGACTGCTCGTACTGCGTCATCACGGCGACTTTGTCCGCCGAGGCGGAGGTCTCGTCGAACTCATAGCCGAGCCACTCCCGCGCGAGGCGGCGCGCGAGCTCGATGCCCACGACCCGTTGGCCGACAGTGAGCACCTGCGCGTTGTTGCTCAGGACGCTGCGCTCGACGCTGAAGCTGTCGTGTGCCGTGACGGCGCGGACGCCAGCGACCTTGTTCGCCGCGATGGCGACGCCCAGTCCCGTGCCGCACACGAGCAGCGCGCGGTCCGACAGCCCGTCGCGCACCCGCTCCGCGGCCGCGATCGCGACGCGCGGATAGGCCGTGTGACCCTCCGCGTCGACGCCGACATCGACGACCTCGGCGACGCGGGGGTCCTTCTCCAGGTCCGCCTTGAGCGCCTCTTTGTATTCGTATCCCGCGTCGTCCGAGCCGACGACGATTCTCCACTGACGGGTCATGACCGATCCTCTCGTTCTGCTGCCAGCACCTGTCCCGCCGCCGTCATCGCGAGTGCGAATGACACGGCGCCGGGGTCGGGGGTACCGAGGCTCTTCTCCGCATGCGGTCGCGCGCGGCCCAGTCGCGGCTTGAGCTCCGATGTCGCGGTGGCCGCCGCCGTCGCATCCGCCGCGGCGGACCGCCAGGCGTCGACGGTCGGCGATCCGTCTCTGGCGAGCCGCATCAGGCTCTCCGCGAACGGCACCAGCGCGTCGACGAGCGTCTTGTCGCCCACCTCGGCCTTGCCGTATCCCTGCACCGTGGCGCGCGCCGCGTCGACGGCGCGGGCGAGGGCCGCCGCATCGGGCGCGTCGGTGTCGCCGATCTGCTCTCCCGCGGCACGGAGCCCTGCGCCCCACAGCGCACCCGAGGTGCCTCCGGCGCGCAGCGCCCAGGCGTCGCCGGCGAGCGCCAGCACCGTACCCGCGCCCGCTCCGGCCGACTGGGCGACCGCTGCGGCCTCGACGGCGGCGCGCACGCCGCGCTGCATCCCGATGCCGTGGTCGCCGTCGCCCGCGATCGCGTCGAGGCGACCGAGTTCGTCGGCTTCGCGGTCGATGACGTCGCGGATCGCGTCCACGACCGACAGGACGGTGCGGGCCGCATCGACGGATGCCTCCGATGCCTCGGCGTACACGGCATCCGCCTCGTCGATGTTCTCGTCCACCGCGGTGTCGCCGCCGCTGGCGACGGCGCCCTTGCGGTACGCGGGCGTGTAGACGGGCGAGGACCACGCCGCCTCGAGCTCGTCATCCAGCCAGAACAGGGTGAGCGAGACGCCCGCCATCTCGAAGCTCGTGACGTACTCGCCGACCTCTGGCTCGACGATGACGACGCCCGCGCTCGCGAGTTCGCGCGCGACGGTCGCGTAGATGACGTAGAGCTCCTCGGACTTGACCGCGCCGAGGCCGTTCAGGATGACGGCGACCCGCGCTCCCACGGGGCTCTCGATGTCGTCGGGCAGTTCGGCCAGCAGCGAGTCGACGAGGAGTCGTCCGAGCTCGTCGGCGCCGACCAGCGGCCGCACCTCGAGGCCGGGCTCGCCGTGGATGCCCATGCCGACGCCCATCTGGCCCGACGGGATCGTGAACAGGGGCTCGGCGGCGCCGGGCAGCGTGCAACCCGTGAAGGCGACGCCGATCGACCGGGTGCGCTCGTTGGCGCGATCGGCGATCTCGAAGACCGCGTCGAGGTCGAAGCCCTGATGCGCGGCCCAGGCGGCCGAGCGGAAGATCGCGAGGTCGCCGGCGACGCCGCGGCGCTTGGAGCGCTCGTCGCGTCCGGCGCTGAAGATGTCGTCGGTCACGGGAAGCGACCGGCACGGGATGCCCTCGGCGATGAGTCGCGCCTGCGCCTGGTCGAAGTTGAGGACGTCGCCTGCGTAGTTGCCGTAGCTGAGGATCACCCCCGCCTCGGTGGCGACGGACTTCGCGACCGAATACACATGCTGGGCACTGGGGGACGCGAAGACGTTGCCCATCGCGGCGCCGTGCGCGAGGCCGGGTCCGACCAGTCCGGCGAATGCCGGGTAGTGGCCCGAACCGCCGCCGATCACGACGGCGACCTGACCGGCGGGAGTGGCCGTCGCGCGGGCGACGCCGCCCGGGACGCGACGGACGAGGGAACGGTGCGCCGCGACGAAGCCAGCGGCCGACTCGTCTGCGAAGTCGGCGGGATCGTTGAAGACGTAGCTCATTGTGTGGCTCTCCGAATCCGAGGTGAAATGGGGCGGATGCTGTGGGCACCCGCCCCGTTGTGGCCGCGCTGACGCGCTGCCGGGTGCTGCGCCGACGATCAGCCGGAGTAGGTGAAGGGGCCCGTCATCTTGTCGACGTTCGCCTTCGTGATGAGGATGCAGTCGAACGACTGCTTCTCCGTCTCCGGCGCCTCGCCGGTGCGGATGAACTCGTCCGCGAGCACGACGGCCTCCTCCGAGAAGACGGCCACCGGCTGGAGCACGGTGTAGGCCATCTCGCCCGACGTCACGGCTGCGATGGCATCCGGGTTGCCGTCGAATCCGCCGACGATCATGCCCTCGAGGCGACCTGCCTCCTTGAGCGCCGCGATCGCGCCGAGCGCCATCTCGTCGTTGCCGGCGATGACGCCCGTGATGTCGGGGTTCGCCTGCATGAGGGCCTGCGTCTTGTTGCGGCCTTCCGTGCGGTCCCAGTTCGCGACCTCTTCGCCGACCTCGATCAGGTCGGGATACTGGCTGATGACCGTCGCGAAGCCGTTCGAGCGCGTCTGCGCGTTGTTGTCGGAGGGCGCACCGAACAGCTCGATGTAGTTGCCCGCCTCCGTCATCGCGGTGACCCACTCCTGCGCGCCGACGGCGGCGCCCTGGGCGTTGTTCGAGACGAGCTGCGCCTTCGCGAGACCCGCCTCGTTGATCTCGGCGTTGACCAGGAACACCGGGATGTTGGCGGCGTTGGCCTTCTTGACCGCCGCGACCGAGCCGTCGGCGTTGGCCGGGTCGAGGATGATCGCGACCGACTTGTTCGAGATCGCGGTGTCGATCAGCGTGTTCTCGGTGTTCGTGTCGCCCTTGTGGGCCCCGACGACGGCGTCGTAACCGAGTTCCTTCGCGGTCGCCTCGGCAACGTCGCCTTCGGTCTTCCAGTAGGGGTTGGCCGGGTCGTTGACGATGATCGTGATGAGACCGCCGGCTTCGCCGCCGCCGTCTCCGGAGCCGGACTCGGAACCGTCGCTCGCGCCGCCGGCGCAGGCTGTGAGACCGAGGACCAGTACGCCTGCTGCTGCGAGGGCAGCGAGAGCCTTCTTGCGCACCATGTGATGTGTGTCCTTTCTTGGGTGATCGACAGCGATCTTCGATGTCGACTTCGCGGTCAGGGCTTCGCGGCCGAGGCCGCGAGATCCTGTGCCGACGTCTGAGTGGGGGCGCCCGCCGATGGAGGGGGAACGGGGGGGGGGGGGGTGGTGGGGCCTGCCGGTGCCTTGCGCCGACGCCCGTACTGCAGCGTGTTCAGGAGGACCGCCACGACGATCACGGCGCCCATGAAGACCATCTGCCAGTAGGCCGAGACGCCGACGATCACGAGGCCGTCGGAGAGGAAGCCGATGACGAACGCGCCGAGCAGCGTGCCCCGGATGTTGCCGCGACCGCCGGTCAGGGCCGCACCGCCGATGACGACGGCGGCGATCGCCGTGAGCTCGTAGGTGTTGCCCGCCGTGGGGCTCGAGCTCGTGAGGGTCGAGGCGAGGATGAGGCCGGCGATCGAGGCGCAGATGCCCGAGATCACGTAGACCCAGACCTTGACCTGGCGCACGGGCACGCCAGACAGTTCCGCGGCGCGCTCGTTGCCGCCCGATGCGTAGAGCCAGCGGCCGAAGCGCGTGCGCCCGAGCGTGAAGCCGAGGACGATCGCGATGATGCCCATGATGATCACGCCGATCGGGATGCCGAGGATGCGGTTGAAGCCGAGCCACTCGAACCCCGTGTTGCCCAGCTCAGGGTCACCGGCGAGGTCGTTGATCGTGAGGCCGTTGGTCATGAGGAGTGCGAGACCGCGCACGACGTAGAGCATGCCCAGCGTGGCGACGAACGGCGCGACCTTGAACTTGGAGACCAGGATGCCGTTGACGAAGCCGACGGCGGCGCCGACGCCGCACGAGAGCAGCACGACCACCGGCACGCTCGGAAACAGGCTGATCCCGAGGAAGTTGATCGGCACGCCCTGGAGCAGGAATCCGGCGATGACCGCCGAGAACCCGAGGGTGGACCCGACCGACAGGTCGATCCCGCCGTTCAGGATCACCATGAGCATGCCCATGCCGAGGAGGGCGTAGATGGCCACGTGCGAGGCCATGATGAGGATGTTCTCGACCGTGAGGTAGTTCGGCGAGAGCAGCGAGAACACCACGATGATCAGGATGAGCGCGAGGAACGCGCGCCCTTCAAGCAGAGCCTTGGCGAGCGAGAACCTCTTCTTGTTCTCGAGGATGATGTTGGTGGTCGTCGTCATTGTCCGATCCGTTCTGAAGTCAGGCGGCCACGGCTTCGCCGGAGGCGGCCATGATCATGTCTTTGGTGGCGTCGGACCGGAACTCCGCGGAGATCCGTCCGCGGCGCATCACGATGATGCGGTGGGCGATGCTGAGGCATTCGCCGACCTCGGAGGTCGAATAGACGACGGCGAGTCCCTCACGGGCCCGCGCGGCCAGCAGACGGAAGACCTCGCCCTTCGCGCCGACGTCGATGCCGCGGCTGGGCTCGTCCAGCAGCATGACGCGCGGGTTGGTGGCGACGATCTTGCCGATGACGACCTTCTGCTGGTTTCCGCCGGACAGCGCGCCGATGGGCAGCTCGGGGCCGGGGGTCTTGACGGTCACGGCCGAGATGAGCTCCTTCGAGCGCTTCTTCTCGAGCCTGCGCGAGATGACGCCTCGCACGAGGCTCTCGTCGAGACTCGCGAGCGTCAGGTTCGTGCCGACGTCGAACGTCTGCACGAGGCCGTCGCGCTGCCGGTCCTCGGGCACGAGGCCGACGCCGGAGGAGATCCGGTCGGCGATCGAGTCGGAGAGGATCGAGCGGCCCTCGAGCCGGATGTCGCCCGCGGCGACCGCCTCCTTGCCGGCGATCGCCTCGAGGAGCTCGGTGCGCCCCGCGCCCATGAGTCCGTAGATGCACACGATCTCGCCGGCCCGGACATCGAGGTCGAGACCGTCGACGATGGCTCGCTCGGGGTTGTCCGCATCCAGCACCGTGAGATCGCGGACGCTGAGGGCGACTTCGCCGAATTCGTAGCCCTCCGGCGGGGATCCCAGGTCGAAGTTGTCGCCGACCATGTTGCGCACGATCCACTCGAGGTCGATCCGGCTGCGCTCGCCGTGCGCCGTCATCGTCCCGTCGCGCAGCACGACGGCGTGGTCGGTGACCTCCAGTGCCTCTTCGAGGTGATGAGAGATGTAGACGATCGCGACGCCGCGGGCCAGGAGATCGCGGATGATGCCGAAGAGGACTTCGACCTCTGCCGCGGCGAGGGCCGACGTCGGCTCGTCCATGATGAGGATGCGCGAGTTCGCCGACAGTGCACGGGCGATCTCGATGACCTGCTGCTGACCGACGCGGAGGTCGGCGACGAGGGTGTCGGGGTCGATCGCGAGCTGCAGCTCTTCCAGGAGGGCACGCACCTGGCGGGTCTCCTCGGCGAAGTCGACGCCGAACGGGCCGGTGATCTCGCGTCCCATGAAGATGTTGTCGCGCACCGAGAGATTCGGGGCGAGACTCAGCTCCTGGTGGATGATCGAGATCCCGTGATCGCGGGCGTCGTTCGTCGATGCGAACACGACGGACTCGCCGTCGAGGACGATCTCCCCCGACGTCGGCTGCTCGACTCCCGAGAGGATCTTCATGAGCGTCGACTTTCCGGCGCCGTTCTCGCCGAACAGCGTCGTGACGGTGCCCTTGCGGATCTCGAAGTTCACGCCCTTCAGCGCGCGCGTGCCGCCGTACGTCTTGACGACGTTGCGGGCCTCGAGGACGACCTCGTCGAAGTGCGTGCTGCCGCTCATCGGACCGTCAGCTCCACGGGGGTGACGAGCCAGCCTGCGGGGTTCACGAGGGTGAACGCGCCGGTCACCTCGATCGTCTTGCCGGTCAGGGATGCGGTGTCGACCTCGGCGAGCACCTGGGTCTTCAGCTCCTCGTTGAGGGCCGCCGCGGCGTTCTGGTAGTCGATCTGGTTCTTGAACTGTCCGAACTCGATCTCGCCCGTCGCATCGCGCAGCTCGGTGCCGTTGATCGCCGGGCCCGTCTGCACGCGGACGAGGAGGTCGGCGGGCATCCCCTCGACCTGCACCGCGTAGATGCCGGACTGACCTTCGCCGACGACGCCGGTGAACGTGACGCTGTAGACGGGGCCGCCCGAGCTCGGCACGGCGTATTCGGCCGCGGCCGCATCCGGATCGGCGGTGATCGCCTCGGCGAGCACGACGGCGTCCGTGGCCCGATCGATGGTGCCTTCCTGCACGGCGGAGAAGTTGTCGGCGCCGAACGTCGCCGGGTCGAACTCGACGTTGCCCTGCGCCAGCGGATCGTCGCTCGGGACGACACGCGTGCCGAGGATCACGCCGAGCACCACGAGGGCGATCACGCCGATCCAGATGCCGCGCTTCGCGCCCGTGCCGAGCCCCTTCCGGACGGTCCTGCTCGCGCTCCTGGTGGTCGCAGCGGTCACAGGAGCACCTTCGATTCGGCGTCGTTCGGACGGATCTGGAGCTTGCGGCCTTCGCCCTTGCGGAACATCTCGAGCGCCTGGGCGTAGTCGTCGAGGGTGAAGGAGTGGCTGATCATCGCCTTCGCGTTGATGGCGCCAGCCTCGAAGAGCTCGACGGCACGGCCGAACGAGTTGAGCACGGCCATCGTGCCGACGATCGAGATCTCGTCGCGGTAGACGCGGAACGGCGAGAACTGCGCCGTGCGGTCGGCGGGGGCGACGCCGAAGTCCTGGAAGAAGCCGGCCGGCTTCACCCGCGTGAGGGCGTCCTCGATCGCGCGGATGTTTCCCGTGCAGTCGATGACGACATCCCACTTCTCGCGGTCCGCGTCGTCGGCCGACGTGTACCGCAGCGGGATGCCGCACTCCTCGGCGGTCTTGAGGCGCTCGGCGTTCAGGTCGACGATCGTGACGGTGGATGCTCCGGCCCGCGACGCGAGCTGCGCCATGAGAAGGCCCATCGTGCCTGCGCCGTAGACGAGGACGTGGTCGCCCAGGCGGCGCGGGAGCACGTCCCAGCCGCGGATGGCGCAGGCGAGCGGTTCGATGAGCGCGGCCTCGTGGATGTCGGTCTCGGGCTTGAGCTTGTAGACGTTGGCGGCGGGCGCCGTGAACAGCTCCTGCGATGCGCCGTCGGAGGCGACGACGCCGAGGCCGTTCCAGAACCGGCACAGGTTGGCGTGGCCGTTGAGACAGAACTCGCACTCGCCGCACGTGGTGCTCGGGTTGACGGCGACGCGGTCACCGACCTGGAAGTCGAAGACACCGCTGTTCACGCCCTCGCCCAGGGCGACGATCGTGCCGGTGGCTTCATGGCCGGGCACGAGCGGGAAGATCGTGCCCTCGAACTCCCCGTCGAACACGTGCGTGTCGGTTCCGCAGATCCCGACGGCCGCGGTCTCGATGAGGATCTCCTTGTAGCCCGGGACCGGCGTCGGACGCTCCTCCAGAGCGAGCTCACCCTCGGACGTGAATACCACTGCGCGCATCTTTGCTCCTTCGCCGCCGCCTGCGTCGGCGACGTCCTGCTGAATCGGATCTCTGCGTCGGATGTCTCGTGATCACGCTGCTCTGTGCGATCTCGGGGACCCGGTCGAGAATGAACTCTTCGTGTTATCTTTGTGTGATCTTGCATCTTGACCACGTTAGATTCACCATAAGTGCAGGACGCCGGGATGTCAACGGACACCTGGAGATCTTCAAAGGAGAGGTGGTCCGACGTGTCGGAACTTGCTTGGGATGAGATCGATCGGCGCGCGGTGGATACCGCTCGTGTGCTGGCGGCGGATGCCGTGGAGAACGTGGGGAACGGTCACCCGGGGACGGCGATGAGCCTCGCTCCGGCGGCGTATCTGCTGTATCAGCGGGTCTTGGACCATGACCCGTCGGACACGCATTGGCTGGGTCGTGACCGCTTCATCCTGTCCGCCGGGCACTCGTCGCTGACCCAGTACGTGCAGTTGTATCTGGGCGGGTTCGGCCTCGAGCTCGACGACCTGAAGGCGCTCCGCACCTGGGGGTCGCTCACCCCTGGGCACCCGGAGTACGGGCACACGAAGGGTGTGGAGATCACCACTGGCCCCCTCGGTCAGGGCCTCTCCTCTGCGGTGGGGTTCGCGTACGCGGCCCGGTACGAGCGGGGCCTGTTCGACCCGGACGCTCCCGCCGGCTCGTCTCCTTTCGATCACTTCGTGTACGTGATCGCCGGAGACGGCGACCTGCAGGAAGGCGTCACCAGCGAGGCGTCGAGCTTGGCGGGCCATCAGCAGCTCGGGAATCTGATCGCGATCTACGACTCCAACCAGATCTCCATCGAGGATGACACCGACATCGCGTTCACCGAAGACGTCGCCAAGCGGTACGAGTCGTACGGCTGGCACGTGCAGACCGTCGACTGGAAGTCCACCGGCCAGTACGCCGAGGACGTGCCCGCGTTGAACGCGGCGATTTACTCCGCCAAGGGCGAGACCGGCAAGCCGTCGATCATCATCCTCAAGACCATCATCGGGTGGCCCTCCCCCGGGAAGCAGAACACCGGCAAGATCCACGGGTCCGCACTCGGCGCCGACGAACTCGCCGCCACCAAGAAGGTACTCGGGTTCGACCCCGCCGAGACCTTCCAGGTCGCCGACGACATCATCACCCACACCCGTCGGCTCCAGGACCGCGGCGCGGCGAAGCACGCCGCCTGGCAGGAGCGCTTCGACGCGTGGGCGGCCGCGAACCCCGACCGCAAAGCCCTGCTCGACCGGCTCCTCGCGAACGAGCTCCCCGCCGACGTCACCATCCCGAGCTTCGAGGCGGGCAAGGATGTCTCCACCCGCGCGGCATCCGGGCTCGTCATCAACGCGCTCGCCGACCAGCTCCCTGAACTCTGGGGCGGGTCCGCCGACCTCGCCGAATCGAACCTGACGACCATAAAGTCGGGGAAGTCGTTCATCCCGACCGAATGGTCCACCGACGAGTGGTCCGGCGACCCCTACGGGCGGGTCCTGCACTTCGGCATCCGCGAACACGCGATGGGCGCGATCGTCAACGGCATCACACTCCACGGCCCCACCCGCCCGTTCGGCGGCACCTTCCTCATCTTCAGCGACTACATGCGCCCCGCGCTGCGTCTCGCCGCGCTGATGAACGTGCCGTCCCTGTTCGTGCTCACGCACGACTCGATCGCTCTCGGCGAGGACGGACCGACGCATCAGCCCGTCGAGCAACTCGCCACGATGCGACTCATCCCGAACTTCACGGTCGTCCGTCCCGCGGATGCGAACGAGACGGGAGTGGTCTGGGTGGAGCTGCTCCGCCGTCACGGTGGGCCGGCCGGGCTCGCGCTCACGCGGCAGAACATCCCGGTGTTCCCCCGCGGGGTCGACGGCTTCGCGCCTGCCGAGCACGCGGTGAAGGGGGCCTATGTGCTCGTCGACGCGCCCGACGGCGCGACGCCCGACGTGATCCTGATCGCCACCGGGTCCGAGGTGCAGCTCGCCGTCGCGGCCCGTGAGACCCTCGCAGCAGACGGCGTGCATGCCCGCGTCGTCTCAGCACCGTCGCTCGAATGGTTCGACGAGCAGGACGCCGCCTACCGCGAGTCGGTCCTTCCCGCCGCCGTCACGGCCCGCGTCTCCGTCGAAGCGGGGGCGACCGCGCTCTGGCGTAAGTACATCGGCGATGCGGGACGCTCCGTCGGAATCGACCACTTCGGGGCATCTGCCGACTACAAGACCCTGTTCGAGAAGTTCGGCATCACTGCCGACGCCGTCGTGACCGCTGCGCGCGAGGTGACCGCATGATCCCGGACACGATGTCCGCGAGCGTGCTGGTCGAGGCGGGTCGGATCGCGCTCGAGGAGCGCCCGGTTCCGTCGCCCGCACCCGATGAAGTGCTCGTGAAGGTGACCGCGGTCGGCGTGTGCGGATCCGACGTTCACTTCTACCGCGACGGGCACCTCGGCGACTGGGTCGTCGAAGAGCCGCTCGTGCTCGGTCACGAGTCCGGCGGCACGATCGTCGCCGTGGGTGCCGAGGTCGACCCCGCGCGGGTCGGGCAGCGGGTGTCGATCGAGCCGCAGCATCCCTCGCCCGGATCGCGCGAGACCCTGCGCGGCGATTACAACCTCGACCCGCACATGCGGTTCTATGCGGTGCCCGGCACGGACGGGGCCTTCCAGGAGTACGTCACGATCCAGGATCACTTCGCTCACGCGATCCCGGACCGCGTGAGCGATCACGCCGCCGCGCTCATGGAGCCGCTCTCCGTCGCGATCGCGGCCGCCCGCAAGGCGGGGTTCGCGCCCGGCCAGCGCGTGCTCGTCACGGGCGCCGGTCCGGTGGGGATCGCGATCGTGCAGGTGGCGCGCGCCTACGGCATCACCGAGATCGTCGTGTCCGACGTCGCCTCGGCCCGCCGCGACGCCGCGCTGCGGTTCGGGGCGACCGCTGTCGTCGATCCGACGGCCGCCGACGCGCACATCCCGAGTGTGGACGCCTTCGTGGACGCCTCGGGCGCGGCGCCCGCCGTCCGCGCAGGCATCGAGGCGCTCCGTCCGGGTGGAACGGGCGTGCTCGTCGGGATGGGACTCCCCGAGATCGCGTTCCCCGTGACGACGATCCAGAACCGCGAGCTCGTCGTGACCGGGGTCTTCCGCTACGCGAACACGTGGCCGACCGCGATCTCGCTCGTCGCGGGCGGACTCGTCGATCTCGACGCGATGGTGACCGGGACGTTCGGTCTCGGCGACGTGCAGTCCGCACTCGAGTCGACCGCCGACCCGACGTCGCTGAAGTCGGTCGTGGAGCCCTTCCGCCGCTAGCGGAGGGTGCGCTCCGCGGATGCTGTGCGTCCAGGGTCCGCGGAGCGTCAGCTGCTCGCCCGTTGCCTCACCCTCGATCACGCCGAGCAGGGCGAGAGCGCCGCCTCTCTACGAACGGTGGCGCCAGCGGTGAACGCCGATGCCGATGAGGGAGATGGCCACGCCGATGAGAAGAACGGGCGACTCGAAGACGAGGGTGGCCGCTGCGCCGGCCAACATGGCGAGCAGCAGGCCGTCCAAGGACCAGGCCAGTCGAACGGCGGCGCCGAGGTCGCCCATCGGGGTCGGGATCGGAGTGAGCAGCGCGGCTGGTAGCGGACCCTTCACTGCGTCGTTGACACGACCGATGAGGGCGAGCAGTCCGAGCACGAGTGACCCGATGAGCGGTGCGGCCGCCGCGATCCCGGCGGCGATCGAGCACACGACCGTGACCATGAGCAGCACGACGACCGTGACGGTCAGCGGAAAGAGCGCATGTCTGGCGAGCAGTTGCTCGTCGCTGACCCCGTAGAGCGGGAAGTCTCCCGCGACGCTCGCAGCGTGTCGGATGCCGTCGGTGAGCGGGCCGAGGCCGGCGAACAGGATCACTCCGGCTGCCGCTCCCAGCGCCCAGCCCGGCGCGGCAGGCGCGAAGGCGAGCGTGGTGAGCGTTCCGGCGGCGGCCAGGGCGAGGACACCGACGATGGCCCGCCCGGGTGTTCGGACAGCCCCGATCGCGTCGCGGATCAGGAACACCGCTTGCGGCCGCCTGAGCGGTCGGACGGCGCGGAGTCGGCGACCGACGTGCGGCCGCCCCTGGTAGGTCGTCGCGGCGGCGCCGAAGTCCATGCCGGTCGCGTGGGTGGTCGCGGAGTCCCATCGCACAGCCTGGGCGATCAATTCCGCATGGCCGAGCCGGTTCATCAGCACCGGTGCCGCGAAGACGAGCGCCGCGGTCAACGCGGTCAGCGTGTGCGGCGATCCGCTGCCCGGATATGCGAGTCCGACCCACCCCCAGGGCGTGAACGGCTGCAGGACCGGGATGGCGGCGGTGAGCGCCCCTAGGGCGAGCACACCGAGGGCAACCGGCGTCGCGACGCGCGGGAGAGCCTGGCCGGCGAGCCAGGCGACCGTCGCGATGACGCCGACGATCGCACCGACCGCAACGAACACGGCAGCATCGAGCGGATCCACCAGTCCGCTACGTGCCAGGGCGGCACCGATCAGCCCCGCGATCATCGCGCTCGAGGCGCTCACGAGCGCTCCAGCGCGCAGCACAGGCGTGCGGAACGCGACGGATCGGGCCAGATCGCTGGCAGTGAAGGCATGAGTCAGGAACGGCGGGAGCAGCGCGGGGCCGCGGTCGCGCCCCAGCAGCAGAGCGCTCGCCCACAGGGCCGCGACGGCGAAGACGACCACGGGTGGCGCTGCGGCCGAGGCGAAGACCGCGATCCCCTCCGCGCTGGTGGCGCTCAACCACAGGGCTCGCGCGACCGGGGCCACGGCCACGAGGGCGACCATCAGGATCATGTAGACCGCGTACGCGCGATCGCCGTGCGTGCGAACGTCGCGGGCATGCCAGATCGTCATCGTCGCTGATGCGCGAGCAGTCATGCCGCCGCATCCAGCCAGAACGTGTGATCGGCGAGCCCGTCCGCGAGGATCTGGCTGTGTGTGGCGACGACCACGGTGGCGCCCTCGTCGCGTCTCGCGCCCAGTACGCGGATGACCGTTTCCACGTGCTCCGGGTCCAGCCGTTGCTCTGGCTCATCGAGGATCAGCACCTCGAAGGGCCGGGCCAGCACCAGCGCGATGCCCAACAGCTGCGTCTGTCCGGATGACAGCTCGTGCGGGAATCGCTGTCGCAGCGCGGTGAGTCCCAGTTCCGCTACCACGTGGCGCGCGAGGTCCGCCGCTGCGCGGCAGTCGTCCAGCCAGGTGGTCGCGACCAACAGGACATGGTCGAACACAGTCAGATCGGGCGCCATCGGCGGCAGTCCGATCATCACAGCGACCCGGCGCCGGAAGCCGGGGTCACGCGGGGCCACTGCTTCGCCGTCGATCCGCACCGCCCCACTCGACGGCTTCCGAGCACCGGCCAGCACTCGAAGCAACGTCGACTTGCCGGACCCGTTCCTGCCGCGGATCACCAAGGCCGCACCTCGCTGCGCAGCCACCGTAACGGGCGCAAGGAGCGTCACGTCATCTGAGGTCACGCCGACCTCATCGACCTCGATCATGCGAACCATCCTCCCAGATCACGGGAATCTCGCCCGGTTGCGCGTGCCAGGGATATACGCGAATCCAACTGGCGAGGTAGCGGATGACGTGGCGTCACAGCGCTCGATCGATGGCCGGGACGGAATCATCGGCGCGCCGTCGATGCCTCACTGCACGGTTTCCGGCTGGACGGCCGGCGTGACGGCCGATAGACGAGCCATCGCATAGCCCCAGGTCGCGAGCGCGAGAAGCGGACCCCACAGCCAGAACGGGAACACGAAGACGAGCTCGAGAACCTGCTCGATGCTTCCGTCGCCGAGCGCGCCGTTCTGGACCGAGAGCACCAGGTCGATGCCGCCAGCGGTGAACAGCGCCGCGACGACGGACGCCGGTGCCACGGCGAGTGAGATCGGCACAGGTCGGCCGCCCACACCCGCCATCCAGCGGGGGAATCGCCGTCCCCAGGGCAGGATGAGCCCCAGCGTGAGCAGTCCGCCGGCGAGCATCGCCGCACCAAGACTCAGCCCGGTGAGCAACACCATCGGCATGGTGGCGAAGTCGAGCTCTTCCGGTGCCAGCAGCGGCCACGGCGTGAGCCACGTCAGGCGGGCGAACGTGTACGGCACAGCGCAGCAGGCCGCGACGATCGTGATCGCTCTGCGGTGTTTCAGCACCCACCGAGCGAAGACTCCCCGGCGGCCGTCGCCGCGCGTGATCGCCAGAGCGATGAGGGCGACCGCGGCCAGCAGATGCGCCACGGCCAGCAGCACCCCCGGAAGCACTCCGACGATCGACGCTCCGAAGCTGCTCGCCAGCTCTGCGGCGCGCATGCGCACCACCGCCCAGGTCACCAGACCCAGGAGCACCGCGATGAGCGCCAGCGCCCACCACGGATGCCGTCGCACGAGCAGCACGGTGAGGACGCAGACGCCGATCAGGACAGCTGCCGCGAAGGTGTAACCGGCCACGGGGATCAACCCGCCCGGTGTCAGGAAGACCAGGACGATCGCGATGGCCGCCGCTGCCGCGCGCAGGGCGCGGGAGGGCGGCGCGCCGGAAGTCACCGCGGCACGTTCCTCAGCCTGTCCCAGCAGGCCGACGGCGACTCCGGCCAGGCCGGCACCGACGCCGATAGCCGCGCCTACGGCATCCGGCAGCATCCGGCCGGCGATCCCCGGGCCCAGAGTCTCGATCCACACCACTGCCTCAGGGGCGAGCAGGCGGAGCCCGTTCACGGCTGCCAGCACAGCCGAGCACAGGATGATGACGAACGTCAGGACGGAGTGGCTTCGTATCTTCATGACTTCACGCTATGAACGAGGCCCCTCCCTCGACATCGCCCGACTCAGCGGTCTCCCTCCCCCGTGCGGGTGATTCTGCACGACGGAGGCCTCAGTCGGCAGGACGCAGCACGCCGTGCTCGTATGCCCAGATGACGACATGAATCCGGTCGGGCACGCCGAGCTTGGCGAGTATCGCCTTCACATGCGTCTTGACGGTGTTCTCCGAGAGGAAGAGCGTCCGCGCCACGTCGTCGTTCGAAGCGCCCGCGGCGAGCAGCCGCGCCACATCCTGCTCACGCGGACTCAACACGGCGAGGGCGCGTGTGCCGTCTCGCTGAGGCGCACCTTCCCGAACGAAGCCCAGCAGTGCCTCCGTGGCACGCTGCGACATGACCGGACGCCCCTCGGCGACGGCGACGACGGCGTCTGCGAGAGCCGCGGACGTCGCATCCTTCGTGAGGAAGCCGCTGGCTCCCTCACGCACCGCGGCGTACACGTACTCGTCGAGGTCGAACGTGGTGAGCACGAGAACACGTGTCTGCGGCCGCAGCCGCAGTACTTCCCTGGTCGCCGCGATGCCGTCCGTGCCCGGCATCCGTATGTCCATCAGCACGACATCGACGGCGCGCGCGCGGACGAACTCGATCGCGGCGTCGCCCGAGTCGACGGATGCTGCGATCTCCAGCCGCGGGTCACGCGAGAGCATCGCGGCAATAGCCTCTCGGAACAGCGCCTGGTCGTCGGCGATCAGCAGTCGGACACTCATCGAACTCCTTCATCTGCGGGTTCGTTCGCCGCATACGGCAATGTGACGCGGACCCGCCATCCCACGGGGCGCAGCGGCTGTGCGCTCAGTGTCCCTCGGGCGAGGCGAACGCGCTCTGCCATTCCGATGAGGCCGACGCCGCTTCCCGGGCTCGCCGGCCCTGGCCCGTCTCCACCGTCGTCGTCGACCGTCACATCGATGTGGTCCGCCTTCCAGCCCAGCCTGACGAAGATCTGCCTCGGAGGCATGGTGTGGCGGACCGCGTTGGTGAGCGCCTCTCGCACGGCATGATGAGCGGCGATCCGCGCGTCCGATTCCAGTCGGCGAGGCGCGCCAGTCTCCTCGACTCGCACCTCGGTCTCAGCGCTGCGCACGGAGTCGACCAGGGCGTCGATCGCGGCGATGTCGGGCACCGGCCCTCGCGACGCATCGGCATCCACGGCGATCACGCTCCGCATCCCGCGCAATGCGTCCCGTCCGGTGTCGGACACGACATGCAGCGCGCGAGCGCTCGCATCGGGATCGTCGTTCATGAGCGCGCGGGCAACGTCCGCCTGGGCGATCATGACGGTCATGGAGTGCGCGATCACGTCATGCAGGTCCCGGTTGATCCGCATCCGTTCGGCCGTGATCGCCTCGCGTACTCGGGTGCGCTGACGCTCTTCGGCGTGCTGTCGGCGCTGGCGCTGGAGCAGCCCGATCGCCCACGCGGCGGCGATCATCGCGGCGAGCCCGCCGAAGAGTCCGATCCGGATCTCATCCGCCATGGTCGACGCCGGACCCCAGGCGATCACAGCCGCCCCGAGTATGCCCACGCCGAGGGCTGCGAGCCCGAGCCGCTGCGCTCGAAGAGTGGTGATCTCCCCCACGCAGAGAAGGTAGGCGATGGCGGATGGGAACAGCACGGCCGGCGCACCCGCTACGCCTTCGCCTCCCGGCAGCAGCGCAAGGGCGAGCATCGTCAGGCTGGCGACCACGAAGGCCGCGACGGGGTATCGAACCGAGACGATGGATGCCGCATGCAGGAGCACGAAAAGCGCGGTGATCACCGCGGCGGCTGCCGGATCGGGCACCGCCTGCGCCTGAACGACCGCGATCAGGCTCGCAGGCAGCAGCAGCACCGTCATGGCGATCGCAAGAATCACATCGGGGCGGTTGAGTACCCGCCAGCCGTCAGAGGCGGAGTTCTTCCTCAGGGTGCCGGACACCGCCCCATGCTCTCACGGGCGCGTTCCTGCGCGAATCACCCGCGAGGGTGAACTCCGCGACTGGACGACTTCCACCCATCCCTGCACCTGGACTCAGTTGAAGTCGCCGCCGGGCGCCATGTCCTTGAAGCGCGAGTAGTGGCCCTGGAAGGCCACGGTGATCGTCGCCGTCGGGCCGTTACGGTGCTTGGCCACGATCAGGTCGGCCTCGCCCGGACGAATGTCCTTGTCGTAGACCGAGTCGCGGTGCAGCAGGATCACCATGTCGGCGTCCTGCTCGATCGATCCGGACTCACGCAGGTCGCTGATCGCAGGCTTCTTGTCGGTGCGCTGCTCGGGACCACGGTTCAGTTGCGAGAGCGCGATGACCGGAACCTGCAGCTCCTTGGCGATGAGCTTGAGGCTTCGCGAGAACTCCGAGACCTCCTGCTGACGCGACTCGACGCGCTTGCCCGACGTCATCAGCTGCAGGTAGTCGATGATGACCATCCGCAGCCCCTCGCGCTGCTTGAGGCGACGGCACTTCGCGCGGATCTCGACCAGCGTCATGTTGGGGCTGTCATCGATGTAGAGGGGAGCATCGTTGATGCGCCCTCGAGTCGCGGCGACCGTGGTCCAGTCCCGGGGGTCGAGGTTTCCCTTGCGCATGTTCTGCAGTGGGATCTGCCCCTCGGCGCTCAGCAGACGCATCGCGATCTCGCTCTTGCCCATCTCGAGCGAGAAGAAGACGGAGGGAATGTTGTGACCGATGGATGCCGAGCGCGCGAAGTCCAGCGCGAGCGTCGACTTACCCATCGCAGGACGCGCGGCGACGACGATCATCTGCCCGCCGTGAAGACCGTTGGTCAGCTCGTCGAGCTCTTTGAAGCCCGTCGGCACGCCCGTCATCGATCCGTCGCGGCCGCTGGCGGCCTCGATCTCCTCGAGCGCGGCGTCGACCGCGATCTGCAGCGGCACGTAGTCTTCGGCGGTCTCAGAGCCGGTGATCGAGTAGATCTCCGCCTGCGCGTTGTTGACGATGTCGGTCGCGTCGCCCTGCCCGTCGTATCCGAGCTGCACGATGCGGGTGCCCGCATCGACCAGACGACGCAGGATCGCCCGCTCCGACACGATCCCCGCGTAGTATCCGGCGTTCGCCGCAGTGGGGACGATCGAGGTGAGCGTGTGCAGATAGTCGGCGCCACCGGCGCGACTCAGCTCGCCCGTCTTGATGAGCTCGTCGGTCACGGCGACGACGTCCGTCGGCTCGCCGTGCGAGTAGAGCGACAGGATCGCCTCGAAGATGAGCTCGTGCTTGGGGATGTAGAAGTCGGCGCCCTTGAGGGTCTCGATCACATCGGCGACGGCATCCTTCGAGAGGAGCATTCCGCCCAGTGCGCTCTGTTCGGCGAGCGTGTCGTGCGGAGGCGTGCGCTCCGGTGGACGCTTGCCCCCGAGGCGCTCCTCTGAGATGTCGGCGATCGACACGCTGCTCCCTTCGATGCGACGTTCTTCCGGTG
>JAESFY010000198.1_pt1 | contig 22238 bp, 21 predicted proteins | sample 9266201 | NCBI WGS metagenome assembly JAESFY01 (sample SAMN14515071, study PRJNA621656) | algae metagenome | isolation source: Nodosilinea sp. WJT8-NPBG4 and co-occurring heterotrophs from soil, lower... | place: USA: Pinto Basin, Colorado Desert, California | collected 2006-05-27 | reverse complement strand
ATAGGGTGGATGCTGTGACCAGCGCATTCGTCTCCGACCTCTTCGACCCGGCCGAATGGGTGCCCGCGCCCGGTGCCGAGGACTACACCGACATCACCGCCCACGTCACGCACGACGGCGGCGTCGCGCGCATCGCATTCAACCGGCCAGAGGTGCGAAACGCGTTCCGCCCGCACACGGTCGACGAGCTCTACCGGGCCCTCGACATCGCGCGCCAGGACTCCCGCATCGGGGCGGTGCTGCTGACCGGCAACGGCCCGAGTCCGAAGGACGGCGGGTGGGCGTTCTGCTCGGGCGGCGATCAGCGCATCCGCGGGCGCGACGGCTACAAGTACTCCGAGTCAGAGCAATCGGTCGTCGAGCGAGCGGAGCGAGACGAAACGCGCGCGCGCGGCGGCCGCCTGCACATCCTCGAGGTGCAGCGCCTCATCCGCTTCATGCCGAAGGTCGTCATCGCGGTCGTTCCCGGTTGGGCGGCCGGCGGCGGGCACTCTCTGCACGTGGTGTGCGACCTGACCATCGCTTCCGCCGAAGAGGCACGCTTCAAGCAGACGGATGCCGACGTCGGCAGCTTCGACGCCGGATACGGCTCCGCCTACATGGCTCGGCAGACCGGGCAGAAGTTCGCACGCGAGGTGTTCTTCCTCGCCGAGGAGTACTCCGCGCAGCGCGCGTACGAGGCCGGGGCCGTGAACCGGGTCGTCCCGCACGCCGAACTCGAGCGGGAGGCGCTGAAGATGGCGCGCACCGTGCTCACCAAGTCGCCCACGGCCATCCGCATGTTGAAGTTCGCCTTCAACGCGGTCGATGACGGCCTCGTCGGTCAGCAGGTGTTCGCCGGCGAGGCGACTCGCCTGGCCTACGGCACCGACGAGGCCGTCGAGGGACGCGACTCGTTCCTCGAGAAGCGCGACGCCGACTGGTCGTCGTTCCCCTGGCATTACTGAGCGCGCCGGAATACCCATGGCCGCTCTGATCCCCACGGAAGCCGACGATCCGGCAGAGGTGCGCCGTGCGCTCGCCCACGCGCTAGACGGCGGTCCGGCGCTGGGGTTCGGGATGTTGGCCGACGCGCCGACCGAGGTGCCCGACGGCATCGCCGCCGTCATCGCGACCTCGGGGTCGAGCGGCATCCCGAAGCGCGTCGCCCTGAGCGCCGAGGCACTGCGGTCGAGTGCGGAGGCGACGGCATCCCGCATCGGCAGTGGGCGATGGCTGCTCGCCCTGCCGACAGGGTACGTCGCGGGGCTGCAAGTGCTCGTGCGCTCGATCATCGCCGGCACCGAACCTTCGTCCATCGATGGGCGTTTCTCCCCGGTCTCGTTCGCCGAGGCGACCCTGGGGATGCTGCGGCCCGCGCCGGGCGCCGGCATCCCCGACCTGTTCACCTCGCTCGTTCCTGCACAGGTCTCGACGCTGCTCGACGCCGCTGACGACACCGCCGTGCGCGCCGCCCTGCAGGCGTACCGTGCGATCCTCGTCGGCGGACAGTCGCTCCCGGAGCCGCTCCGCGAGCGGGCCGCCGTCCTCGGCGTGCGGCTCGTGCGCACCTACGGCTCCACCGAGACGAGCGGTGGATGCGTGTACGACGGGGTGCCTCTCGACACGGTCACGGTGCGCGCCGTCGAGGGCGAACTCCGTATCGCGGGGCCGATGCTCGCTGAGGGGTACCTTGGCGACAGGGCACTGACCGCGCGGACGTTCCTGCGCGACGAGCACGGCATCCGCTGGTATCGCACCGGCGATCTCGGACTCGTGGAGGAGGGCGTCGTGCGCGTGCACGGCCGCGCCGACAACGTGATCGTCTCGGGCGGGATCAACATCTCGCTCGACCGCGTCGAGCGGATCGTGCGGCGCGTCCCCGGCCTCCATGAGGCGGTCGTCGTCGGTGTCGATGACGAACGCTGGGGCGAGGCCTCGGTGATCGTCGCTGCGCGGGGCGAGGTTCTCCGGCGGAGCGAGGGCGAGCAGCTGGAGCAGGCGCGGGACGCGGTCGCCGACGAGCTGGGCAAGCATGCGCGACCTGCGCGCCTGATCCTGGTCGACGAGCTGGAGGTGCTGGCCTCCGGGAAGCCCGACCGCGAGAGCATCCGGCGCGCGGTGGTCGAACTGCGCTGACCGTGGCGCACGGCCCGCGAGGGACCGTCCTGCCAGACTGGATCGCATGGATGTGCTGCGATTGGCCGGCGTGCCCGGCGTGGGCAAGAGCACCGTCGCGTGGGTGATCGCGCAGCAGCTCGCGGAGGACGGCGTGCGCCTCGGCTATGTCGACATCGATCAGCTGGGCATGTGCTATCCCGCTCCGGATGGCGACCCCGACCGCTGGCGGCTGAAGGAGACGGCTCTCGCGCGCATCGCTGCGCGGTTCGCTGCCGCCGGGGCGGAGCGCCTGATCGTGTCGGGCGTGGCCGATCCGGCCGCCGCCCCTCCGGGGAACGGCCATCCGACGGTCGCTCTCTGGCTGGATGCGAGTGAGGCGACAAGGCGGGAGCGGCTGGCTCCCCGCGGCTGGACGAGCGAGCAGCTCGACGATGTGCTCGCTGTCAGCGCGGAGGAGGCGCGGGACGCGCATTCCTTGTGGACCCGCGTCGACACCGACGGCGCATCCGTCGAAGAGACCGCGCGCACGGTGCTCGCGCGCTGGAAAGACGGCCCCGCGGAAGCAGCCCCCGCTCGCGCCGATGAGGCAGCGGCCGGACGAGTGATCTGGCTCACCGGCCCCCGCTGCGCCGGCGCCTCGATGGTCGGCTGGGAGATCGCGAGCGCGCGGTGGGCGAAGGGGGAGCGCACCGGGTTCATCGACGTCGCTCAGCTCGGATTCCGGTGGAACATCGACCAGGAGATCGGAGCGCGGAACGCCGTTGAGTTGCACCGTCTGTTCGTCGGGGCGGGAGCGGGCACCACGATCGCGGTGGCACCCATCGAGATCGCCCCTGAAACAGTGCGTGCCGCGCTCCCACGCGCGGACGTGCGTTTCGTCCGCCTCGACGCGGACGAATCGGCGATTCGGGATCGGGCCCGTCGGCGAGTCGGCGGCGATGGTCCGCGCGTGATCGGAGACGAGCTGATCGGGGCGGCGAGCGACGTGGTCGAGGGTGTCGTCGCGACGGCGATGCGTCAGCGTGAGACGCCGCTGCGCGAGGGGGAGGTGCTCGTCGAGACGACGGGTGCCACGACGGCGGAGGTCGCCGCGCGCATCGAGGCGCATCTGCCCGACTGAGGCCCTGCCAGACTGAAGCATGGCCTCGTACACCCACGGACACCACGAATCCGTCCTCCGGTCGCATAATGTGCGCGACATCGAGAATTCCGCTGCCTACCTGCGGCCGCACCTCACCCCCGCGACGCGTCTCCTCGACGTCGGCGCCGGTCCCGGGAGCATCACCGTCGACTTCGCCGGCGTGGTCGCGCACGTCACCGCGACTGAGATCGACGATTCGGCACTCGCGCTGTCGCGCGACCTCGCCGCCGCGCGCGGGATCACGAATCTCGACTTCTCCGTCGAGGACGTTCACGCGCTGAGCTTCGCCGACGACTCGTTCGACGTGGTGCACGCGCATCAGGTGCTGCAGCACGTCGGCGATCCGGTGCAGGCCCTGCGTGAGATGCGTCGCGTGACGGTGCCCGGCGGCATCGTCGCCGCGCGCGACGCGGACTACGCCGGATTCATCTGGTTCCCGGTGCTTCCCGAGCTCGACCGCTGGCTGGCGCTGTACCAGGCGGCCGCGCGCGCCAACGGCGGAGAACCGGATGCCGGTCGGCGCCTGCTGTCCTGGGCGAGAGCCGCGGGCTTCGAGGAAGTCACGGCGACGGCATCCACCTGGTGCTACGCGTCTCCTGCCGAGCGCGCGTGGTGGGGCGGGATGTGGGCCGACCGGATCGTCGAGTCCGCGCTCGCGCGTCAGCTCGTCGACAGCGGCATGGCCACCTCGGCAGACCTGCAGGACATCAGCGACGCGTGGCAGCGCTGGGTCGGCGACGGCGATGGCTGGTTCCTCGTCCCGCACGGCGAGATCCTCTGCCGCGCCTAGCGCGCGGATACATCGCTCGGCGGATGCCGGTGCGCAGGCGCTCGCGTAGCGTGGGGGAGTGATCCGCCCGCTCTCCCGCACGGCACTGGTCCTCGACATCATCGGGGCGGTGCTGCTCTTCCTCGTCCTGACGCCGACATCCGTCGTGTTCTACGGCCCGGGGACCGGCAACGTCGAGATCACCGGCATGGCGGTCGCCTCGGTGGTGTTCGCGGGCGTGTTGATGTTCGGCGGTGTCGCGATCGGTCGCCTCGCGCCGGGCCTGGCGCTCGCGGCCGCCTGGGCCGGGGCCGTGCTGCAGATGATCGCCGGCTTCGGTCCGCTGCCGATCGACCTCGCCATCCTCTTGGTCCTCTACGCGACCTCGGCGTGGGGCACCCGCCGCGTGCTCTGGTGGGGATTCGCGTCCGCGCTGGTCGGCGGCCTGATCGCCGCGCTCTACATGGTGTTCGTCAGCGGGGTGCAACTCGGCACCGGAACGGGGTGGGAGCAGCTCACCGCCGGCACCCTGCTGCTCGCGGTCTCCGTGCTCGCGCTCGGCTTCGCGTGGGTCTGCGGTCTGCTCTGGCGGGTCGTGCTGCGCGCCCGTCGCACCCGTGCCGCGCAGCTGCAGGCGGAGTCCGTCGCCGCCGAGGAACAGGAGCGGGTGCGCATCGCGCGCGACATGCACGACATCGTCGCTCATTCGCTCGCCGTCGTGATCGCCCAGGCCGACGGTGCTCGCTATGCCGCCGCGGCGAAGCCCGAGCTCGCCACCGAAGCCCTCGGCACGATCGCGCAGACCGCCCGTGGCGCCCTCAGCGACGTGCGGATGCTGCTCACCCAGCTGCGGCACCGGCAGGGCGACGGCCCGCAGCCCACGCTCGCCGACCTCGAGACGCTGTTCGCGCAGGTGCGGCAGGCCGGAGTCGAAGCGCTCGTCACGATCGACCCGGTGCCGCCGGGTGAGCCGCCGGGAGCGATCCAGCTGGCCGTGTACCGCATCCTGCAGGAGGCGCTCACCAACGCGATCCGGCACGGCGACGGCACCGTGCACGTGCACCTCGCCTGGCTGCCCGACAAGGTCGACATCGAAGTGCGCAACACGGTCGGGGCGGACACGGCCGCGGCGCCCGGCGGCCATGGACTGATCGGCATGCGGGAGCGGGCGCAGCTCGTCGGCGGTAGTCTGCAAGCCGAACGCCGTGGGGCGCAGTTCGTCGTCCGCGGCTCTCTGCCCATCGGCTCCGATGCCGAGTCCGGGCTCGAAGAATGAGGCTTTCGACGAACCAGGGAGAGCACGCATGATCCGAGTCGTCCTCGTCGACGATCAGTCGCTCTTCCGCGCCGGCATCCGCATGCTCGTCGCCTCGCAGCCCGACCTCGAAGTGGTCGGTGAGGCGGGCAACGGACAGGAGGCGCTCGAGGTCGTGCGCACCAGCCGGCCCGACGTGGTGCTGATGGACATCCGGATGCCGGTCATGGACGGGCTCACCGCGGCGGCGGAGATCCTCTCCCGCCCTGCGCCGCCGCGCATCGTCATGCTGACCACGTTCGATCTCGACGAGGCCGCCGCCCGTGCCATCCGGCAGGGCGCCAGCGGCTTCCTCCTGAAAGACGCGGACCCGGAGTTCCTGCTCGCCGCGATCCGCACCGTCCACGCCGGGTCGAGCGTGATCGCGGCATCCGCGACCCGCACGCTGTTCGAGCACTTCGCAGAGGCGCCGAAACCGGTTCCCGCGCGGTTCGCCGATCTCACCGACCGGGAGAAGGAGATCTTCGCGCTCGCCGCACGCGGGCTGTCGAACGCCGAGATCGCCGGCCGCGAGTACCTGAGCGAGGCCACGGTGAAGACGCACATCAGCCGCATCCTCACCAAGCTCTCCCTCCGTGATCGGGTGCAGCTCGTCGTCTTCGCGTTCGAGCACGGCCTCGCCTGACCCGCCCCTTTCTCGTACCTCGCCGACCCGGCCCTTGCTCTTACCTCGCCGACCCGGCCCTTGCTCTTACCTCGCCGACCCGGCCCTCTCTGTGCGAACCGGCCCGTTACGGCCGGACAGAAAGGGGCGGCTCGCGCGCAGAGGGGCCGGTCGGCGGGAGTGCGCGATCATCCTTACGATGTACGAGGGATGCCTCTGCAGGGCGACGCGGTCAGCCACGCGCCCGAAATAGCGTCAGTGATATGGAGATCACGACCACCGACCTCGGCCTCGCCGCCCGCGTCCAGCACTTGAAGAAGACCTACGGCTCCGGTGAAGGGACCGTGCATGCGCTCGACGGCGTCAGCGTAGGCATCCGCCGCGGGCAGTTCACCGCCATCATGGGGCCGTCCGGCTCCGGCAAGTCCACGCTCATGCACATCATGGCCGGACTCGACAGCCCGACCGAGGGACGCGCGTGGATCGGCGACACCGACATCACCGGTCTCGGTGACCTCGACCTCACGATCCTGCGCCGCCGCCGCGTGGGATTCATCTTCCAGGCGTTCAACCTCGTCCCGACGCTCGACGCGCTCGGCAACATCATGCTGCCGTTCGAGCTCGACGGACGACGGCCGAGCGCGATCGAGCGGGCGCGCATCGACGGACTCATCGATACGCTCGGACTCGGCTCACGTCTGAGTCACCGCCCGCACCAGCTCTCCGGTGGTCAGCAGCAACGCGTCGCGATCGCGAGGGCACTCGCCACCGCGCCCGACCTGGTCTTCGCCGACGAGCCCACCGGCAACCTCGACTCCAAGACCGGCCGCGAGGTGCTGCAGCTGCTCGCGTCCGCCAGCCGTCAGCACGGCCAGTCGATCGCGATGGTCACGCACGACGCGATCGCCGCGAGCCACGCCGACCGGGTGCTCTACCTCGGTGACGGCCGCATCGTCGCGGACCACCCACGCCAGACCGCCGAGCAGATCTCGGCGTACATGCTCGCCGCGGAGGTGGCGGCGTGACCGCCGTCGCCACGGTCGTCCCCGAGACGGCGGCGACCGGTCCTCGTCTCGGCTGGCTCCGCGACAGGGGCATGGGCGCGAGCATCCTCGTCGCAGGGCTCTCGGCCGCGTTCGGGGTGATCCTCGTCGAGGTCACCGCGTACATCGGAGCGGTGCTGCAGGCCGACCCGTTCATCGGCGACAGCGGCACGCTCGCCGTCGTCGTGGGGCTGCTCTCGGTGCTGCTGACCGGCGTCGCGATGTATGTCGCGGCGATCGTGACGGCGAACACCTTCGCGACGATCATCGCCGGACGCACGCGCCAAATCGCGCTGATGCGGCTCATCGGCGCGACGGCGCGTGCGCAGCGGGCGCTGGTCGGGCGCCAGGGGTTCATCATCGGCGTGCTCGGCGCCGGCATCGGGCTGCTCGCCGGTCTCGTGCTCGCAGCTATCGGCGTGCAGGTCGGCGCGCAGTTCATCGACAACGACCCGACGGGATTCTCCCTCGCGCAACCGTTCATCGCGCTCCCGGTGGTCGGCGTCGCGCTCACGACGTGGGCTGCCGCGTGGGCCGGCTCGCGCCGCGTGCTCTCGGTGACTCCATTGCAGGCGCTCGGCGGTTCCGTGGAGCGCACGCACGACGAGATGTCGGCGAAGCCGAGTCGGCACATCGGCGCGTGGATCCTGCTGATCTCCGGAGCCGTGCTGCTCGCCGCCGGCGTCGTCATCGGACTGGTCAGCCCGCTCGGAGTCGTGGTGGCGTTCTTCGGCGGCATCCTGTCGTTCACGGGGCTGGTGATCGGGTCGGTGATGTTCATGCCGCCTGTGCTGCGCCTGGTCGGCCGGATGTTCGGATCGAGCGCGACCGCCCGCCTCGCGGCGGAGAATGCCCTGCGCTATCCCGAGCGGTCCTCGCGGATGGCGATCGGCGTGGTGATGGGCGTCACACTCGTGACGATGTTCGCCGTCGCCCTGGAATCGGCCAAGCGCCTCATGATGAGTCAGGTGACGGGCGAGATCCCGGAGGAGTTCTTCGCGCCGTTCGATGCCTTCGCGGCGATCATGATGGTGCTCGTCGCGGTGTCGGCGGTGATCGCGGCCGTCGGCCTGGTCAACCTCCTGACGATCGGCGTGGTGCAGCGGCGGCGTGAACTCGGACTCCTCCGTTCGATCGGCCTGTCCAACCGGCAGGTACGGACGATGGTCATGCTCGAGGCCACGCACATCACCGTCGCGGCGACGCTGACCGGGCTCGTCCTCGGGGTCGCCTACGGGTGGATCGCGGCGCAGTCTCTGCTCGGCTCGGTGCCGACGCTGCCCGACTTCACTCCCGCCGGACTCGTGGCACCGCAGATCCCGTGGCTGCCGGTCGCGATCATCGTCGTGGCGACCGCTGTGCTCACCCTCGTCGCGGCCGCCACACCCACGCGGCTGGCGACTCGCGTCGCCCCTGTCGAGGCTCTCGCCGCCGACTGACGCCTCTAGGCTGGACGGATGCCGTCGCCGTTCGATCAGTCCACGTATCAGGTCCGTCTCGACTGGGGTGTCGCCGGTCTCGCCCGCCTGGCCCCGGCCGACATCGTCGTGGTCGTCGACGTGCTGCGGTTCTCCTCGACGGTGACGGATGCCGTCGCCGCAGGCCGCGAGGTCGTGCTGGCCGACGCGGAAGAGTGGTCGCGGAACGGCGCGGCGGTGGCGTCGGCTGCTGCAACGGCCGATGCCGCCGTGCTGCTCGGCGGCATCCGCAACGCATCGGCCGTCGCGCGGGCGGTGCAGGTCGTCCAGGAGCGCCGGCAGGCCCGGACCTCGGTGGCGATCATCGCCGCCGGGGAGGTCGATGCGGCTGGGGATCTGCGGTTCGCGGTCGAGGATCAGCTCGGCGCAGGGGCGATCGTCGCGGCGCTCACCGACCTGGGCATCGATCACACCGCTCCTGACGCGGCGGTCGCCGCGGAGGGGTTCCGCGCCCTGCGCCGCGCCCTTCGACACCTGCTCAGCGCGAGTGGCTCCGCTCGTGAGATCGAGGCCGGCGTTGCGGCCACCGCTCGCATCGAGGCCTCAGGTCTCGTGCCGACGGCGATCGCGGATGCATCTGCGCTCGACGCCGTGAACGCCGTCCCAGTGCTGCGCGACGGTCGCTTCACCCGCTTCGACTGAACGCCGCGGGGCGTATACGGCGACACCGTGCGGCACGTAGGGTCGTGGCATGAGGTACTTCCCCGCACTCATCGTCGACGTCGTGCTCGTGCTGATCTTCGCGGTCATCGGACGCGCGTCCCACGACGAGAACCCGACGGGCTTTCTGCTCACCGCCTGGCCGTTCCTCGTCGCGCTGGTGATCGGACACGTGCTTGCGGCACTGTTGCCGGGTCGACCGCGGCGCCCATGGTCGATGCTCTGGGGCGTGGTCGTCTGGATCGTGACGGTTGCGGGCGGATTGCTTCTGCGGGTCCTCAGCGGAGACACCGCCGAGGTGCCGTTCATCATCGTGGCGACGCTCGTGCTCGGAGTGTTCCTCATCGGATGGCGCGCCGTCACGGCGCTGGTCCGTCGCCGAGGCACTGCGGCGTCCAGCACTCAACCGGGAGCGGCCAACGGTCCGGCATCCGGCAGCCACGACATCGTCGATCCACTCGATTGATCGAGCGATAAGGCCGTCGGCGGCGATCGTCAGCGGGGCATCTGCGCGGCGAGGCGCACGTCACTCGTGATCTCGCGGCGGGTCCAGGCGAAGACGTGGCGCGGGTCGAACGCGCGCGAGCACCGCGCACACGATGTGGCTCGCGTGGGGCGGCGGTGACGATAGGTGACATGACCAGCGGGGCAGCGCCCGACCCACGGAGCGAGTTCGACCGCCGTCTCGCCGCGGTGCGTGGTGCCGCCGACGTAGCCGAGGTCGCGAGCGACCCCCTTCCACGCCGGACCGTGCGCCGCCGTGTGGCCGGCGAGGGCATGGGCGACCTCGTGCAGGAGCACCTGGTGGATCTCGTCGTCTTCGAAGCGAGCGGCGAGGTACCGCGACACGGTGATGCGCTTGTTCGTGTAGTCGCACAGCCCCGCACGGCGCTTGGCGTTGTCGAAGCCGAACGACCAGCTCGCATCGAGATGCATTCTGATCAGTGCCTCACCCCAGATGCGCACACGGTCGAGTTCCGCCATGCGCCAAGGCTAAGCCATGCCGCCGACATCGGAAACGAGGCGCGTGTCAGCCCGCGACGAGTTGCTCGGAGCGACGGCGTTCCGCCGCCTCGATCGCCAGCAGCGCCGTTTCGAGGTCGCGATCCTCGGCACCCGATTCGCGGCGCAGGAACAGTGAGCGCTTGAAGCTCTCGCGAGCCGTCTCGAATTCGCCGGCGTCGTATGCGTTCTTACCGTGATGGTGATGCGCGAACGCGGCGATCGACAGCCAGCGCTGCCCCTCGGCCTCGTCGGCGCAGGTCGCCAGCTCCTGCTCGGCGGCGGCATGAGCGCGCCGGTACTGCAGGATCGTCGCGTGCAGCACTCGTGCGCGCAGCACATCCTTCCGCGTGCCCGCCATCCGCGCCTGACGCACCGCGTCGTCGGCGAGTGCGAGTGCTTCGTCGAGCCGATCGAACACCTTCAGCAGCCACACGCGCTCGAGCAGCGCGGGGAGGCTGCGCTGCGATTCGATCTCCGCGAGGCGCACCGCGCACTCGTCGAGATCGACCAGCTCGCGGAGGGTCTCCTGATCGTATCCCTGGATGAAACTCATTGCTCTCCTTCCGCAGCGTCCCCGTCCAGTCTGCCTGGCGCCCGCCCGGTCGTCGGGGCGGCGCGCCCCGCGAGACGGCATCCGATCGCGAGAAAGGTGCTTGCGGGTCAGCGGTCGAAGAGGGAGGCGTTCGGCCGCGGGGATGCGACGGCGTCGGCATCCGTCACCACTCGCGCGCCCTGCAGGAAGGCGCGCGCCTCCGAGCCCTGCGCGATCTTCGCCGGGTGCGGTCCGGCGGCCAGCATCCGCGGCAGCCATTCGGTCGGGAGGGGCGCCGCGGATGCCGCGATCACCAGGTTCCCGAATCGCCGACCCTTGAGCACCTGCGTGTCGGCCAGGATGCCGATCTCGGGGAGAACCTCCGCGATCGTGGCGGCCTGCCGTCGCGCGAAAGCGAGGCCCGGGCCGTCGGCGACATTCACCAGCAGCACGCCTGCCGGCGCGAGGAGTGCGGAGAGCTCGCGGTAGAACTCCAAGCTGGTGAGGTGCGCGGGGGTCTGCGCACCCGAGTACACGTCCGAGACGACGAGGTCGCAGTTCGCGTGCAGCGCCGCCGGAAGACGGCCGACCCCTTCGCGCGCGTCGCCGATCCGGATGCGGATGCCGGCGCCCTTCGGCAGCGGCAGGTGCTCGCGCACCAGCTGGGCGAGCGGGGCTTCGAGCTCGATGACCTGCTGGCGTGAACCGGGGCGCGTCACGTCGATGTAGCGGGGGATGGTCAGCGCGCCCGCACCCAGGTGCACGGCGGTGAGTGCGCCTGGCGGGAGCTGGTCGATCACGGCACCCATCCGCACGATGTACTCGAAGTGCAGGTGGGTCGGGTCGTCGAGGTCGACGTGCGACTGCGGGGTGCCGTCGACGACCAGCTCGAATCCGGTCGTGAATTCCGACGGGATGATGCGCGCGATCCCGCCGTGGTCGAGACGGGCCTCAGGGTGCTCCGTGTCTCGCGATCGCGTCCGGCCCATGCGCACGAGCCTACGCGTCCGGAGCGCCCTGATCAGTCCTGCTTGCCGTTCGCGCAGGTCTCCTGCGCGGCGGTCTGGCCCGAGATGCTCGGGTCGAGCGTGGCGCGGGGCGCCGGAGTCTCGGTGGCGGGGGCATCTGTGGGAGGAGTCGCTGTCTGCGAGGGATCCGTTGGGGTCTCGGGTGCCGGCTCCACGAGCTCGACGCCGCCGTTGTTCGTCACGTCGCCGGTGAGCTGCACGCTCTGGCCGGCGCGCAGCGCCGTCCAGATGGTGTCTGCGGCCTCGTAGTCGGGCACCCTCCGGTCTTCGTCGTCCGGATCGACGAACACCGGGTACTGCAGGAACGCGAACTCGGCGAAGGGCACGTCCTTGATCGCGAGCGCGAGTTGAGCGAGGCGCACGGGATTGGCGAGCTCGTCGCTGGGCTCGATGTTGTCGACGATGGTGTTCGTCAGTCCGAGCACCTTGCCGGGATCGGTCAGTACCTCGTCGCTCATGATCTTCTTCACCAGACGCGACATGTACTGCTGCTGGTTGGAGATGCGAGCGAGATCGCTGCCGTCGCCCACGCCGTGTCGAGTGCGGATGAACTGCAGCGCCTCGATCCCCGACACCGTGCGCATGCCTGCGGGCCAGTCGATGCCCGTGTGCTCGTCGCGGATGCCGTCGCCGCCGATGCATACGTCGACGCCGCCGATCGCGTCGGTGACCTCCATCACGCCGTCGAATCCGATCTTGGCTGCGAAGGGGATGCCCATGTCCGTGAGATCGCTGAGGCTCTTCGCGACGCAGGACAGGCCGGCGCGCTGATAGATCTCGTTGACCTGGATCCTGTCCGTGGCCGCAGCGACTGTGCCGTCCTGTCTCGTGCACTCCGGCGCCGCCATCATGAGGTCGCGCGGGAACGACACGACAGTGACGTTGCGCGGCTCGGCCGAGACGTGCACGAGCAGATTGACGTCATTGAGGACGCCCCCGTCCGCTTCGGAGCACCGCTTGCCGAGAAGACCGGTCGACACCTCGCCGCACTCGTCGGTGCCGATGATCAGGATGCTGAACTCACCGGGGTAGGCGCTGATCGACGGCGGCTCGACCTTGGGAGCGTCCTCGAGGGTGACGGCGCCGTCGCCGACGCGGTTGACGAGGTCGACCACCACGAAAGCGGCGACCGCGATGGCCGACGTCAGGACGACAGCGAGCACGATGCCCGCGATCTTCAGGGGTCTCGAAGCCCGGCTCGGAGCTTTCACGTCTGCGTGGCGGGCGACCGTGGAACGGTCCTCGTCTCTGGCGCGGCGGGGCATCCCGAGAGCCTACCCATGTGGCCGAAGAGGAACCCGGGAACTCGGCGAGAGCCCGATGTTACGGGCGCATGACGATTGTGGGAGTAACTTGCAGCGAATTAGTTAGTCGTGGATACTTTTTCCTACCAGGTGAGCATCCGGTGCCCGCCAGGAGAAATTTCGAAGAGGAGATCACCTGATGCACAAGCGCATTCTTCCGGTCGTGGCGCTGGGCGCCGTGGCCACGCTCGGCCTCGCGGCCTGCGCCGGCGGCGCCACAGACAGCGGCAGCACCGACGGCGAAGGCCAGGAGCTCACCGTCTGGATCATGAAGGGCACCAACCCCGACGCGACCGCCTTCTACGACAAGGTCTCCGGGGCATTCGAAGAGGAGACCGGTGCGACGGTCACCATCGAGGAGATCCAGTGGGCCGACGCCCACGATCGATTCGTGACCTCGATCGCTGGCGGAACCACCCCCGACATCGCCGAGACCGGCACCACTTGGACCGCCGAGTTCGCCGATGCCGGCGCGCTTGAGGAACTCGACGAGTACGTCGACGCTGAGAAGGGCCTCCGCGACGACCTCGTCGAGGGCCTCGCCGTCGCCGGCACCTACGAGGACGCGCTCTACGGCATGCCGTGGTACGCGGGCGTCCGCTCCATCGTCTACCGCACCGACGTGTTCGAGGAGCTCGGACTCGAGGCCCCGAAGACGTGGGACGACATCGTCACGGCCGGCGAGGCCATCAAGGCCGCGAAGCCGGAGATGCTCCCCTTCCCGGTCGCCGGTGACGCCGAGTTCCAGGTCTACCCCTGGGTCTGGGGCGCAGGCGGCGAGATCGCCACGCAGGAGGGCGACGAGTGGACGAGCGAGCTCGACAGCTCCGAGTCGCAGGCCGGCATCGAGTTCTACACGGGCCTCGCCACCGCGCACGGCTTCTCCTCCGTGGGGGCGACCACGTGGAAGGAGACGGACCTCCGTGACGCGTTCACGCAGGGCAACGTCGCCATGATGCTCTCGGGCTCTTGGACTCCGAAGGCGCTCATCGAGGCGAACCCCGACCTCGAGGGCAAGATCGGCGCTGCGGTCATCCCCGGCGAAGACGGAGGCATCGCGCCGTCCGTGCTCGGTGGATCGCACCTGTCGGTCTTCAACACCACGAAGAACGCCGACCTCGCGTGGGAGTTCGTCAAGCTCATGTCCACCGGCGAGTTCGCCGAGCAGTGGTCGAACGAGACCGGGTACTTCCCGGGCGTGCAGTCCGCGATGGAAGAGGCCCTGGCCTCGACCGACCCGCTGGTCGCGCCGTTCGCCGAGCAGATGGTCGACGGCGGAGCATCCGTCCCGGTCACGCCGAACTTCGGAGCCGTCCAGGCGAAGAAGACGACGAACTCGATGATCCAGGCCATCCTCAGCGGTCAGAAGGACGTCGAGACCGCGACGAAGGATGCCGCGGCCGAGATGACCGAACTGCTCAACCAGAAGTAAGACCTCTCGTATGACGATGGTGCAACCGCCACTGCCGACCACGAAGGCGGAGTCCTCCTCCGCCTCCGTGGTCGGCGGCCGGCCGAAGCGGGGCCTCTCGCTCGTCACGGCCCGCCCCTGGCTCCTTCTCGCGCCCGGGCTGATCATCCTCGCGGTGCTCATGCTCTGGCCGCTCGTGCAGGTGTTCATCTATTCGCTGCAGGATTACGGCCTGCGCGAGATCAACACCGGTGAGAGCAACTGGATCGGCCTCGAGAACTACGTCGAGGCGCTCACCGATCCGACGCTCTGGAGCGTGGTGCTGCCGAACACCGTCGGCTTCGCCGCAGTCGCCGTGTTCGTCACGGTCACCGTCGGCACCCTCGTCGCTCTGCTGCTCGCGCGCCTCGGCACCGTGTGGCGCACCATCGTCTCCAGCTGCATCATGGTCGCCTGGGCGATGCCCGCCGTGACCGGCACCTACGTCTGGACCTTCATCTTCGACGCCGATCGCGGCATCTTCAACTCCGTCCTCCAGGACCTCGGGCTGATGGACGGATCCGTCAACTGGTTCACCAATCAGTGGTCGTTCTACGCGATCGTGCTGCTGAACGTCGTGCACCACGGCTTCCCGTTCGTCGCGATCACGGTGCTCGCCGGCCTCCTCGGCGTCTCGAAGGAGATGCTCGAGGCCGCGGCCCTCGACGGCGCCGGATCCTGGCGTCGGTTCTGGCAGATCATCTTCCCCACGCTCCGACCCGTGTTCTCGGTCGTCATCATCCTGTCCACCATCTGGGACTTCAAGGTATTCGCACAGGTCTACCTGATGCCCGGTGGATCGGGCGGCAACCGCTCCGTGCTCAACCTCGGCGTCTGGTCGTACGTCGAGTCGTTCGGCCAGAACCGCTACGGCTTCGGTGCCGCGCTGGCCGTGCTGCTCACGCTCGTGCTGATCGGTATCACGATCGTCTACATCCGATCCCTCATGAAGGAGGACGAGCTGTGAACCCCCGAGCCTCGCTCCGATCGCGGATCGGCATCGGGATCGCGGTCGCCGCTGTCCTGATCTTCACCCTCTTCCCCGTCTACTGGATGGTCTCCAGCGCCTTCGACAAGAAGGCCTCCAGCGGCGGGCAGTCGCTGCTGCCGCAGGAGTTCACGCTCGACAACTTCGCGTTCGTGCTCACCGAGGGCGGCTTCGGCACCTTCCTGCGCAACTCGGCCATCGTGGCCGTCGTCACGGTGCTCGTGAGCGCGCTCGTGTGCCTCCTGGCGGCGGTGGCCGTCGCGCGCTTCCGCTTCAAGCTCCGCACGACCGTCCTCATGATGATCCTCGTCGTGCAGATGGTGCCGCTCGAGGCACTCGTGATCCCGCTGTTCCTGCAGGTCAAGACCCTGGGGTTGCTGAACAGCATCCTCGGTCTGATGGTCGTGTACGTCGCCTTGTCGCTGGCGTTCGGCATCTGGATGCTGCGCGGGTTCGTCGCGGCCGTCCCGGTCGAGCTCGAGGAGGCCGCCTACATCGACGGCGCCAGCTGGTGGCGGATGTTCCGCTCGATCCTGCTGCCGCTGGTCATGCCGGGTCTCGTCGCCACCAGCATCTTCAGTTTCATCACCGCGTGGAACGAGTTCATCTTCGCGATGACGATCCTCGGCGCCGAGACCGACCAGTACACGGTCTCGATCGGTCTGAAGTCGTTCTTCGGCCTCTTCGCCAACGATTGGGGGAGCATCATGGCAGCGTCCACCATCATCACCCTGCCCGTGATGATCTTCTTCATCATCGTGCAACGACGCCTCTCGGCCGGCATGGTGGCGGGGGCGGTCAAGGGATGAGCACCGACCTCGAGCGCCTCGCCAACGGTGTGCTCTGGCCGGGCTTCTTCGGCACGGAGGCGCCGCCGTGGCTCCTCGATGAGCTCCGAGACGGTCTCGCCGGGGTGGTCTACTTCGGGCAGAACGTGAGCGACGACCTGCGCTCTCTCAGCGCGTGGATCGTTGCTGCGAACCCCGACGCTCTGATCGGTATCGACGAGGAGGGCGGCAGCGTCACCCGTCTCGAGTCGGCATCCGGATCGACCGTCCCCGGTGCCGCGCAGCTGGGCGTGCTCGACGATCTCAACGCCACCGAGCGGACGGGTGCCGAGCTCGCCCGTCGTGTGCGCGCGGTCGGGGCGAACGTGGTCCTCGGACCAGTCGCCGATGTCAACACCGACCCGCGCAACCCGGTGATCGGCGTGCGCGCCTTCGGTGCCGGCGAGGATCTCGTCTCCCGTCATGTCACCGCGATGGTCGACGGCATCCAGGACGCCGCAGTCGCCGCGTGCGTCAAGCACTTCCCGGGGCACGGCGACACGCACCTCGACTCGCACCACGCGCTGCCGGAGATCGCGCTCGACATCGAGGAGTACGAGCGCGTGCACCTCGAGCCTTTCCGTGCCGCCGTCGATGCCGGAGTCGACGCCGTCATGACCGCGCACATCGTCGTCCCGGCGTGGGGCGAGGCGCCGGCGACCCTGAACCCGCGGGTGCTCGGGATGCTGCGCGACTGGGGCTTCGAAGGCGTGATCATCACCGATGCGCTCGATATGGCCGCCATCCGCGAGACCGTCGGGATCGGGGGCGGAGCGGCTCTCGCGCTCGCTGCGGGCGCCGACCTCCTCTGCATCGGCAACCCCACCAATCCCGGGGAGGCAGCGCTGCCCGATCAGGACCGCCAGGACTTCCTCACCGCCCGCGACGGGATCGTCGCCGCTCTCCGCGACGGATCGCTGCACCGGGAGCGCGTAGAGGAAGCCGCACGACGGGTGGCCGCGCTCGCGGGAAAGCTGCGGCGCAGCGCAGAGGCGCACCAGGATGTCGCGGAGAGCTTCGACGCTGCCGGGATCGTCCGACGGGCCGTGACGGTCGTCGGGGATGCCCCCGTCGCGGCATCCGGACTCGCGGTCGTCGACGCACGCCGCCGGTCCTCGCTAGCCGTGGACAGTGCTGCCGGCTACGTGTCGGACGCCCTCGCCGCCGATGGCTACCGGGTGCGAATCGACGTGGCGAGCACCTCGCTGCCCGAACAGGACAGGGTGCTCGATGAGGCGATCGCCGCCGCCGGGACGACGGTGCTGCTGATCGACCGGCCGGACGCGGATGCCGCGCAGAGGGCCCTCGTCGAGCGCGCCGCCGCGCGCGACTCCGACGCGGTCGTGGTCAACGTCGGACTGCCCGCGCGGCATCCGCTGCCTCTTCCGACCGTCGAGGTCGGTGCGGCCAGCCGGCTCGGCGCACAGGTCGCCCGCGAAACCCTTCTCGGAACCGCCGCCCCACCGGAGACGGTCCGGACCGCCGGCTGAGGCGGACTCGCCCATGGACGACGACGTTCTCGCGCTGGTGCGCCGCTCGCTGCCGAAGCTGAGCGCTGCCGAGGCGCGCGTCGCGGAGACGGTCCTGGGGGACCCGACCCTCGTGATCGACCTCGCGATCAACGACCTCGCGAAGCTCTGCCGCACCTCGCTGTCGACCGTGGCGCGTTTCGCGCAGACGCTCGGATACAGCGGCTATCGAGAGCTGCGCGTCGCCGTGGCTCGCACGGTCACGCTCGCGCAGGCTCAGCAGACCCGCTTCGGCCTCGACAGCACGACCATCGACCCCGAGGACGAGCCGCCCGCCATCGCCGCGAAGCTCGCCGCCATGGAGATCGATGCGATAGAGAAGACCGCGCTCGGCATCGATGCCGCTGCACTGGATCGCGTCGCCAGGGCCGTGGTCGCCGCTCGGCATATCGACCTGTTCGGCCAGGCCGCATCATCGTTGACCGCGCAGGATCTGCAGCTGAAGCTGTCGCGCATCGGCTGCTCGGTGTCGCATTCGCCCGACCCGCATCTCGCGGTGACCACCGCGTCGCTCCGGTCATCCGACGATGTGGCGATCGCTTTCTCCCACGGGGGAGAGACATCGGAGACGGTGCGGGCGCTCGAGGTTGCGCGCGACGCCGGCGCACTGGCCGTCGCCGTCACGAGCGCCGCCGAATCGCCCGTTGCGCTGGCGGCCGACGTGGTGCTGTTGACCCACGCGCACGAGTCGCCGTTCCGGATGGCGGCGATGTCGAGCCGCATCGCCGCGCTGGCGCTCGTGGACGTGCTCTTCGTGCGGGTCGTTCAGCACCGCGGAGAGCCGGTCGCGGTCTCGCTGCGGCTCACCCACGACGCCGCTGCAGCCCGCCGTACTTCTCCCGGTCGTTGAGCGAGGAGCGCAGCGACCTTCTCCCGGTCGTTGAGCGAGGAGCGCAGCGACGAGACGCTCCCGTTCCCGGTCGTTGAGCGAGGAGCGCAGCGACGAGACGAAACGCAGCTTTCCTGTAGAGCCGTGAATGTCTGCATCCGCTCGTATGGTTCAGCGGCATGGGCTACGTCTACATCCTCCGCTGCGTCGATGACTCGTTCTATATCGGAAGCACGCGCGACCTCGACCGCCGACTTGTCCAGCACCAGCAGGGCACGGGCAGCGCGTACACGAAGCGGCGTCTCCCCGTCGCGTTGGCGTGGAGCGGGGAGTTCTCACGCATCGATGAAGCTTTCGCCGGGGAGAAGCGTCTGCAGGGCTGGAGCCATGCGAAGCGGGCGGCCTTCATCGAGGGAGGGCTGGACGCGGTAGTCGGCTGGAGCGCCCGGACCCGCGTGAAGCGGTGACAGGAGGGGACGTTTCGTCTCGCTGGCGCTCGCTCAACGAACGGGCTTCGGAACGAACCGCTCCCGTTCCCGGTCGTTGAGCGAGGAGCGCCAGCGACGAGACGAAACGCAGTGGGTGACAGGAGGGACGTTTCGTCTCGCTGGCGCTCGCTCGACGAACGGGTTTCGGAACGAACCGCTCCCGTTCCCGGTCGTTGAGCGAGGAGCGCAGCGACGAGACGAAACGCAGTGGGTGTCAGTCGGCGTTTCGTCTCGCTGGCGCTCGCTCGACGAACGGGTTTCGGAACGAACCGCTCCCGTTCCCGGTCGTTGAGCGAGGAGCGCAGCGACGAGACGAACGCGGAGGTCAGTCGATGTGGTCGCAGGTGCTCGTGAGAGCACGCGTCGCGATGCGGTGGCCCCGAGCGAGGCTTCCCGAAAGCGAGAGGCCGGTCAGGATTCCGGCGAGGAAACCCGCGGCGAAGGCGTCTCCGGCCCCGATCGTCTCGACGACAGGTACATCGAGTGCGGCGCTCTCCGCCCGTTCGCCGCCGTCGAACGCCACGGCGCCGTCCGGGGCGGTGAGGAGCAGGTATCGCGGCTCCGGGAAGAGCGCTCGCAACTGGTCCGGATCGCCGGCGCCGAACACCGCTTCGGCATCCGGGCGGGAGCAGAACAGCACATCGGAGCGGCGGGCGAAATCGCTGATCAGCGCCCTGCCCTCGTCCTCGCGTCCGCGCCAGAGCGCCGGGCGCCAGTTCACGTCGAAGCTCAGCAGCCGCCGAGGGTGGCTGCCAGCGATCAGCGCCTCCTGCGCTGCACGCGCAGACGGCGACAGTGCCGGCGTGATCCCCGAGGTGTGTACGAGAGCGGCCTCGGCGAGAAGAGCGGATGCCGCGGGCGACTCGAGGGTCTGCGGCGACAGACTCGCTGCGGCCGACCCCGCGCGGTAGTAGTGCATCGTCCCGTCGACCGCGCCGTCGGGGCGCGGTGCGAGCTCCTTCACATACAGTCCGGTAGGAGCATCCGGAGCGACCTCCACGGCGGAGTCGTCGACGCCGTGCCGACGCAGTTCGGCCGTGAGGAAGCGCCCGAAGCCGTCGTCGCCGACGCGAGACACCACGGCCGTGCGGATGCCCGCGGATGCCAGTGCGATCGCCGTGTTCCACTCGGCGCCGGCCAGCGAACGGTGAAACGTGCGGTTGTCCTCGAGGGGAGCGGCGAGGGCCGGGACGAGAGAGACCATGCCTTCGCCGAAGCAGACGGCGAGTGGGGAGGAATCGGGCACGTTCTGGACACTACCGGATGGCACTCAGGACCAGGATGTCGATACCGGATCGCAACATGTCGGTGTTTGGTATCTGAGAATTCACTGGGTAGCGTCGAGGGATCACCGTGTCCGGCGGCGAAGAGGCTGCCGGAACGTGCAGGGAAACGCCCTACAGGGAAGGTCACACAATGCACCACACAGTCACACGACGGCGGGGGATGATCGCCGTCACCGGCGCCACGCTCGCCGCGCTCGTCCTGGCGGGATGCGTCGCCAGCGATCGCGGAGACGACAGCGGAGAGAGCGCAGGCGACGTCGACGGCACATTCGTCTTCGCTGCATCCTCCGACCCGGCCAGCCTCGACCCGGCTTTCGCGCAGGACGGCGAGACCTTCCGCGTCTCGCGTCAGATGTTCGAAGGACTCGTCGGCACCGAGCCCGGCACCGCCGACCCGGCACCGCTCCTCGCCGAATCGTGGGAGTCGTCCGAGGACGGGATGTCTCACACCTTCGCCCTCAAGGAGGGCGTCACCTTCCACGACGGCACGCCGTTCAACGCCGAGGCCGTCTGCGTGAACTTCGATCGCTGGTTCAACTGGACCGGCCTGGCCGCCTCCGAGGCATTCGGCTACTACTACAACAAGCTCTTCAAGGGCTACGCCTCCAACCCTGCTGACGCCGTCTACAAGTCCTGCACGCCTGATGGCGAGTCGTCGGTCACGATCGAGCTGAACAAGCCGTTCGCCGGCTTCATCCCCTCGCTGTCGCTGCCGTCGTTCGGGATGCAGAGCCCGTCTGCGCTCGCCGAATTCGGGGCAGACGAGGTCGGGGGCTCCGCCGAGGCCCCGCAGCTGTCCGAGTACGCCATGGGACACCCGGTCGGCACCGGCCCGTACCAGTTCGACGAGTGGGCACCGGGTGAGCAGGTCACGCTCAAGGCCTACGCGGACTACTGGGGCGAGGCCGGACAGGTCGACGAGATCATCTTCCGTACGATCGACGACCCGACGGCCCGCCGTCAGGCGCTCGAGTCGGGCTCCATCGACGGCTACGACCTCGTCGGTCCCGCTGACACGAAGGCTCTCGAAGACGACGGCTTCACCATGGTGTCGCGTCCGCCGTTCACGATCCTGTACCTCGCGTTCAATCAGGCTGTTCCGGAGCTGCAGGACCCGAAGGTCCGTGAGGCCCTCTCCTACGCGATCGACAAGGATGCTCTGATCACCCAGGTCCTGCCCGAAGGCACCGAGAAGGCGACGCAGTTCGTGCCGCCCGTCGTCAACGGCTACAACGACGGTGTCACCACGTACGAGTTCGACCCCGAGAAGGCGAAGACGCTCCTCGCCGAGGCCGGATACACCGAGGCGAACCCGCTGAAGCTCGACTTCAACTACCCGGTCAACGTGTCGCGCCCCTACATGCCCGACCCCGAGCAGATCTTCACCGTGCTGTCCACGCAGCTCGCCGAGGTCGGCGTGGAGACCACCCCGGTCTCGGAGGAGTGGGTCGAGTACCTCGACCGCACCACCGGCACCCCGGATCACGGCATCCACCTGCTCGGCTGGACCGGTGACTACAACGACACCGACAACTTCGTCGGCGTCTTCTTCGGGCAGCAGGCCTCCGAGTGGGGCTTCGACAACCCGGAGCTGTTCCAGAAGCTGGCCGAGGCCCGTGGAGTCGCCAGCCTCGAGGAGCAGACCCCGCTCTACGAGGAGATCAACGAGGATGTCGCGCAGTTCATCCCCGGCGTCCCCCTCGCGCACCCGGCGCCGACCCTGGCGTTCGACCCCCGAGTGGAGAGCTACCCGGCCAGCCCCGTGAACGACGAGGTCTTCACCGACATCGTCCTCACCAAATAACAGCTGACGCCAACCGGTCGTTGAGCGAGGAGCGAAGCGACGAGACGAAACGCAGGGG